>OGES01000112.1_pt1 | contig 83061 bp, 141 predicted proteins | sample 1570711 | NCBI WGS metagenome assembly OGES01 (sample SAMEA2582133, study PRJEB24529) | metagenome | biome: Human gut stool | place: China | collected 2011 | reverse complement strand
AAACGTATTAACCCACTGCTTATATTCTTGATCTACTTTATAGGCATTTTTCTTTTCTTCTTTCAATACCTTAATTTGTTTCTCTAAATCTAGCAACTCCCTATTATATTGTTCAGTATATGACTTATATTCGTCAATTGAGATCAATTCGTCTATGTAAGCTTCATAAGTTTTATGTTTATGTTTTTTAATTTTTTCTACTCTATCACATATATCATTGAAACTCATATCTATTTGACGCTCACGTTCATTAACGATATTCATTTTCTTCAACTCGTCTATATCATTATCAGACAATATTTTACGAGCTTCACACTTTATAGATTTTAAAACTGCTCGGTACAAAACGTCATATTTTATGTGGTGACTATTACATCCAGCTTTGGTACCGTGTCTCTTATAGGTAGAGCACACATATCCTTCAAAAAAATGTTCTCCGCGACGATTATATGATCTATTCATAGTATGGTTACAATCAGCGCAGTACAACAAACCAGAAAAAATGCCGATGTATCTCTGCTCAGTATTGACTTCCTTGGTTCTTATTTTTTGTAGTTCTTTTGCTCTGTCAAATATTTCCTTCGATATAATAGGCTCATGAGTGTCTTGAACAATTATCCACTCAGACCGTTTAGTTGGCTTTGTAGTTTTGTCTTTATAGGATATCGTGTTCGATTTGTTTTGAACCATATTCCCGATATACATTTCATTATTTAGTATCTGATGTATTGTTTGGTATGACCATAATTTAGTTTCAGCTTTAGCATTAGCATTGTGATAATTTAATCCTAGTACTTCACGCTTATATATCGAAGGAATCAAGATGCCACGTTCACTTAAAATACGTCCAATTCTACCTTTTCCACAACCTTGTAAATATAGTTTAAATATCTCTCGAACTACATCAGCGGCATACTGGTCTATTATTAGGCGATTATGGTTTTCGGGATCTTTTATATATCCGTATGGACACGATGGTCCAAGATATTGGCCGTCTTTCATTTTAGCTCTAAAAGAACTTTTAATATTCTTAGACAAATCTTCGCAATACCATTCGTTAACGAGTCCGTTGATTTGTCTAGCTTTTTTATTATTGACATCAGCTGTATCGGTGCCATCAGCAACGCCTATGAATCGGATACCGAGTATGGGGAAATTATGATGTAGATATTTTTCGATATGCTCCATATTACGTGAAAAGCGAGATTGCGTTTTTGCTATAATTACTGAAAACTTACCGAGTTTTGTGTCTTCAATCATACGCTCAAAGTCTGGGCGATCGTCATATAATCCGCTCTCGTTATCATCAGAGTATACGTCAACTATTTGATAATTATGTTCTAACGCATAGTCGGTCAACAGTAATCTCTGATTTTTGATACTAGCACTATCATCTCCTTCTGATAATTTGTCTTGATCTTCTTTTGATAATCTAAGGTATAACACTGCTTTTTCCATATTCTAATTCTCCAATCTCTAAAATGTTATACCCCATATGATATTGTACATAAATACTAACACCATACAGGGTATTTTTCCATCATTTTCGGCTAATTTTTATAATATTCTTCATACATTCCAGCAGTGTTTTATTCCCGTACACTACTTTAACCTTAATATCTTTTTCTTCTTTATTTTGCATGTGATATCCTTTCTTTTTAGTAATGTATATGTACTCCTCCTTTCTTACATTCATATTACAAAACCTATTCGTAACCTACATACGGGATAAAAAAGAAGAGAGTAAGTTTCATTTACGATACCTGCTCTCTTCCATTTTGAATTATTTCTTAATCAAATATTCTTGTAGGTCGTCTCTGGCTTCTTTCATTTTGTCTATTCCGTTCCCGGTTATTTCGTGATTTATTATCACCAGCATACATTTAAGAATCATCTGATTAGAGTTCTCGACCTCTTTCAAACGAATGTTATCGTTATCGAGAAGATGATCATGTCTATCTACTTCTGCTCGTAATTCATCGTTTGGTCGTTTAGCTTCCTTAACTATTTTCCATAAAGCAGCCAAAGCTCCTATGAATGTACAGAACCAGATAATCTGATCTGTTGAAATTGTAAAGTTCATTAGACAGACTCCTTGTCTTCATTATTTGTGTCTTTGCCCTCAACGAAAGCTTTAAATTGCTGATGTAATCCTGTAGAAGATAATCCCATAAGTGCACCAAACACAATTGATTCAACCGACGCACCTGATACCACTGCATTTAGAACAGCTCCAAATAATGCAAGGATTACCGGAATATCGTCGTTCGGAATCTTTTTTAAAAAAGTAGCGTGCTTAATGCAGTATCCAACTACAAGGCACGCCACTACTACTACGAGTACATAATATTTAGTTAACATTGTAAAATCCATATTTTATTCCTCCTGTTTTGTTTCTTTTTCTAAAGCTGCTTTTACGTCATTACGAATCTCTTCTGGAACATCATCTACTGTAATACTTCCTCGATCAATACGACGTACGTACGCGTTAACTATTGCTTTGATTGCCATGTTCATCCTCCAATGTTTTCTCATACAAATAACAGATAGCTTCATCGACGTCTGAGAAAAGCGATTTTAATTTCAGACTCTCCTCATACAGAGTACAGATAGCTTCATCCTGCTCTGATACAATATTCTCTAAAGCTGAATCTTCTCGTTTTTTGTTTTCTGCCAATTCTTCCTCTGTATATTCTACAAATTCTTCAACTTCCTCATAGTCGGCGTCGTCCCATGCAAATTTTGATATATTGTCGATTGGAATAGCATCTGACTTAACTCGAATAGTTTTTCTATAATAACCATTTGGTATCACTTTCGCCACCTGCCTCTCACATAAAATGTGATAAGTATACTTAATGCACTCCCAGGAACTACAGGGCACATAACATATCCCATGGGTGCGTTAGTTGTTGTACACGCATCGCTTACTTGAAACCAATAGTTACCACCGTTAGACTGTAAGGTTACTATTCCTTGTGGGTTATCCTGATAGTCTCCAGTCGTAACAAAAGTAAATGGAAGTGCATATCCGCCTTGCCTGCCTTGGGAATAATACACGTTTCCCCATTTTGTATCAGTTATGACATTATTCGATGTCGTACACCAACATTCGGCAAAACCACTCTGCCATTTACGATATGTCCATATTCCAGAACGTCCTTGCGCTATAACATGATCGTTAACTGGACTATTGGCAATTGTTAGTCCGCCGTTAGCATTGATTTTTCCACTGACAGTTGCATTCTTATTAACAGTTAATGCGTCTCTGATTCTTGTAGCCCAATTCACATCGAATAGATTATCTGTATCAGCTGGCTTTCCGATAGCTACGCCCCTTCCCCCATTTTTAAAATCTATTGTGAATACAGCTGCACTTAGCAGATATGTTGATGTGCTAGTTCCTTTCTTAGAGTCGATGACTGTAATCTGTATACAATACTGATTATCGACTGAAAGTTTACCGCTACCAATTACTACACTAGCGGATCCTTTAGTACCAGATGCTGTTAGAGCAGTATTCGTAAATGTCGTACTGCCATCAATTGCATATCCAACGGCGATTGAGCCTATCGGATTGGAGCCGATTATCTGACAACATTCCCAGTTAAATGTAACTTTGGCATATGTACCATAGTTATCGAGAACACCCGTATCCTTACATCGAGCCAAAGTAACTTTTGTAATCTTAGGAATCCAATACGCTAATTCCCACACTGCATACAATGTTACGCTACTATCAGTGTAGTATTGACTTCCGGCTGCATATTCAGCGGATACTGCATTCTTATCTTTAGACCATCCCTTGAACGTATAGTTCGGTCTAGTCGGTTTGGTTGCTGATAAAGTCAATGCAGTGCCATAGGTCTTTGTTTGGTTTCCGGGCGCTCCAGATCCACCATTCGCATTGTACGATACGGTATACGTATTGATTTTCCACTGTGCGAAAAGGGTTATACTCTTAGTATAAGCCCACGTCCAAGGCTTATTAATATAAGCCGTCCAGCTGGTACCGCTACCGTTCGACACTTCGTTCCAGCCCGTGAACGTATATCCAGTTCTATTAAACCAGTTGGCTCTCGTTGTATATGGGCTTTTGTATGTTACATAATCGACACGTGTATCGCCATAACCACCATTAGCGTTATAATTCACAGACCATTCCCACGTAACTGCGTCCAGTGTGTATGTGGTACTGGCACTAACGTAAGAAGGACTAACTCCAGTATTAATGCCTGCACTAATGGAAATAGTTTTTGCTTGACCACTCTTGTCTAGTGTAACTCTGAACGTCTTTGTGCCGATGTTAGCCCATTTCATTCCTTGTCCATTAGCGCTTGGTACCGAGAATGTCGCTGTTCCATTTTGAGTTTGTCCATCACATGTTATACTATATGATGCACCGTAACCGTTTTTACCACCATAGTTGAATCCTATTTGGAAATTAACTGTGACGTCATATTGATGGGATTCTAAAATGTTGGTTCCAGATGCTGGTGTACACGTTACACCCAACCATCCTTCTGCAGCCATTAGATCACCTCCATACTAATCCGAGATTTCCATTACCTCGCATTTCCCAAATAAATTTTTGATTTTCTCGCCCAATAGTTATACTTTCCATAACAGTTGATTTGTTGATATGCATTTCGTCATCACTGATATACGCTACCTCTATGTCGTTAAGGAGGAAACTAATTCGATTCTTACTGATCATTATCTCATATGCTGGTTGACCTGGAACACGAGTAGAACCTATTATAAGGTTTCCGTTTTTATCAAAGCGTAACCAGTTATCCATTTTTTCTTTGTATTGTTCAAATTTCCCGTCAACGCTGGTAATCTGCTGAACCAAGTTCGTAAATTTGACAGTAAACTCGTCGGACGTCAACATCTGAATAGATTCTTCATGCCGTGCGATTGTGGTCTTGGCTTCAGATAGCATACCTTCGATTTCGTTCGCACGATTAGAGATTTCTGTAACACTATCAACAGACGCTTTCATCGATATTTTTTCATCTGTTTTTTCAATAGCTGTATTAGCTTCGGTAATACTCTTGATGAGGTCTTCGGGAGCTGGTGTCCAATCAGTAGCGATGTTACCCTTTTCGAGTTTTGGCAATTTAAAATAAACATACTGACCAGTCGCATTAGGATTAACACATAAATAAAAACGCCATATATTATCGGACGAACCAGTAGTTATGGTGGTAATAAATCGTATACCGTTTTCTGCATTTAATACTGCCCAGTTTGTTCCAAAACTCATTGACGATTTTGACATTGGTCCTCCACCAACATAAGGAACTTTATTTCCGTTTTTGCAATACACAGAAAGTGTGTATGTCGTATTTGGTTCCACTGCAATATCTGTGTATATACCCCAACGTTGATTGCTATGACTAGAATCTAAAACTTTAAACCACTCATCTTCCTTACTAATACTAATTCCTGGTTCCATTGTCCATTTTGATAAATTAGTAGAATTCAATACCAAATTCCTTCCACCTACCTGCACACTGTCTGCTGTACTTCCTACAGAATATGTGGTTGAAGTTGTGTTGTCGGTATACGTAATGATTGTCCTAGACCACAGAAATGGTTTTGATGCACTGGTGCTCGGTATTGTCGTACTCCAAGTGCCTGTAGGTACTGCTACTCCTGTCGTACCAGCCTGATAGGTGACAGATGTTGATTTAATTCCCTTACCAGCAGCTCCTGTGGCACCAGTGGTACCTTTATCACCTTTTGGTCCCTGAGCACCTGTATCACCTTTTGGTCCCTGAGCACCTGTTGCGCCTTTTGCTCCAGTGATACAAACTCCATTTTGATTTGGTGAGTATGTTTTATTTCCAGCACCATCAATAGTAACAGTACGACTCCACATATACTTACCATTAACCCAAGCTGGTGCAATTGTAGTCCATGAACCTCCAGCTAATGACGTAGATGATGTTGAGAGATAATACTCCACGTCTACTTTCGCTATACCGTCTTCAGGAGCTGGTGTCCAGTCAGTTGCTTTGTTACCGAGTTCAAGTTTTATATTGGCTAAATATAAAGTCCCGGCTGAATTAAGTTTAAATGTTACGCTTCCAGTCTCTGTAGCGGTATATGTCATTTCGAACTTTTTCCACTCGGTGGACAAATTCGTTTCACCTATACCCTGTGCAGTTCCGGCTCTATAGACGTTTAATTTTAGATTGGAGGAGGCTTTCGCAACAAACGATAAAGTATAAACGGTATTCAATAAATTATACCGATTGTTATAATCGGTAGTGTATAGGCGTTCCGAGGCGTATGCTGTCGAAAACACAACTTTAGCACATTTTGTATATGTTACATCATTTTCAATACTGACATTGACGTCGCCTTCCGTTCCGTATGCAGTTAACCCTTTTTTAAAATCACCGTTTAACTTTAAATTCCTACCGCCGATCTGCAAATTATCGACTTTGTTCTGAGCGTTGGTTGCGGTATCTTGAGCTTTATTAGCCTTATTCCATGCGTCTTTCGCAGCTTCGTAGCTACTACTTTTGGATACTTCCGAAAAGCTAAAAGTTTTATCGCTGTACACGTTACAATCTACAAAATATAATGTATTAGTTGAGCCCGAAATATAAGCCGGCTCAGTATCGCTCCAGCCATCGGGAGGATTCTTAGTCGGCTTTGTTGGTTTTGCTAATGTTGATCCTTGTAATTTGTAATAACGATAACATGCATAGATATCAATTACTTTTGATATTGTGATCTGAGAACTCGTTTTTATCGTCATGTTTTATCACCTACTGTTCTAGCTGCGCGGTGATAGGTAGCATATTATCAACGGCTGCTGCGGTAATCGTATAGGTTTTAGCTGTTGCAACGGCTGCGGTATTTCCAGCTTTATACCATTTAACAATCCCGAGACTTCCACACGTTCCATCGTCAGCTATCGTCTGTTCTTTACCAGCGACAAACACATGAGCCGTTAACACTGTACTGCCTGCATTATTCTTGAAGACAGTGCCGTTAGAGGATGTAATACTCATAGTAATGGCGTCTGCTCCATTTTTACCGTTAGCGCCAGGCTTGCCATCGGCTCCAGGCTTACCGTTTGTTCCAGCCTTTGCTACCGCGAACGAAAATTTCTTATTAACTGTTATTCCGTCTACAACTACTGGTATGGTTGCCTCACATGCTGCTGAAATTGTTGCACTTGTTTTAAACGTAATCTTTACTTTTGCTGTACCGCTGTTCTCTACAGTTGCGCTCACTCCAGTCGGACATACAATGTCACTAGCTGTTACGTTAACTGCTGGGCACTGATTAGTTCCACAAAAAGCAACAGCCTCAGTCGAACAAGATGCTCCGGCAGCAACGCCACCTGGTCCACCGACGAATGTATATGCCTCACTTGTTAACATGACAGAATAAGCATCGGTTACGTCGATAATCGTGATTTGATCTGCTGATTTAATTGCCATTTTGAATTACTCCTTTACTCTATTAATTTGCACTGGAATGTTACTTTTGTATCTACATCATCTGGTGATAATTTGAATATAAACCCCTTATCTCCGATTCTAGGGTCTCCTGCTGAGATGATGCCGAATGATTCTTCGTCTAATCTCTGCCATTCCCATTGAAGATACGTTTTACTACCAAATGCATTTTCTAATTCTTTACTGTTCGTTATACGTTTTGAGCCGCTGTAAATAACAACAGAAAGTATTGTTACCACTTGATTGTTCTTAAATACGGTACCTCTTGACGATTCGATTCTAAGTGTTACAGCATCCTCGCCATTAGTACCGCTATTGCCAGTCATAAGGGCTGGAGCACTGTATTCGGTATGACCATCGCCATACGTTGTTAGTTGTCTTCGCCAAATGAACTTACCATCTTCCCATTTCGGTGTTTCAGTAGTCCATCCAGTTTGCGGGCTATCTGATGTACTGTCAGACACAGCGTATTCTTCAACCACTGACACAACAGCTGACTTCATTTCGTTATCGATATCCTTCAGCTTGTCTTCAAGAGTTTTGTTTGCAGAGGTAAACTTCACACTGCTAGCAGATACTTCAAGTTTCCATTTACCGTCAGTATCTTTGTAATACTTCAAATATGAATTGGAATCACCAAAAGCTATCTGGCCGTCTTTATCGATGTATGTGCCACGAACACCAGCATTTACGTTATTCTTTACGCCAGAATATATAGCGGAGTCAGTTATTTTGAATCCACCGATCGTAGCGTCAAATGCCACTAAGTCATGCACGTTAACTTTCTCTGCAGTGACTGATTTAGCCATAAGAATAGAACCGTTCAAACTGTTATACTCGGTCTGCTCAGCAGTTGTCTTCATACCATCCGTGTTTAACTTGTAATAAAGACCGTCCGTCCCCTGAATGACCAACTTATCAGCCTTAACAGTTCCGCCTTCAATTAAATCTCCGATGATCGTTACGCCGACAAGTTTACCGGTAACGCTAGTATCACCAATGACTAAATCTTTGATAATACCGGACGTTGCGTAGAAATGCTCAATAGCTGCTTTACCGATGTTAGCAAAGTCAATCTGAGCGTATTTAATCGTGGCATCCTTAGCACTCAGTTTGTCGGTATCGAGTTTCTTGATGCTACCGTCTATCGCAGTGAGTTTGTTTGTGGTAGTCTCTTCGAACTTTGCCTGCTGACCAGAAATCTCTCCAACTTTCACATCTGTAGCCTTAAGCTTCTCAACGGTTGCATACTTGATATTGGCTACTTCAGCATCGAGTTTCTTCGTTTTCAAGTCGTCGATTTCTGCTTTTGCTGACGTTAAATCTTCTACATTAGCTTTCTTCGTTTCAAGTTCTGTAATCTTTGCTGTGGCTGCCGTCAAATCTCCAATCTCAGCTTTGTCAGACTGAAGCTTCTTAATATAACCCGCGTTTGCTTGTACTCTATCTGCAAGCACAGTATTGAACTTACTAATCTGATCAACACCACTACTAAGGTCATTGAAGTCTTCTGTTCTAACTGATGGAGATGATATGTTACCCGTCACTGTAGCTGTATGATCTTTAATCGATACGGATACTCTGTCACCGACATTTGCGTTTGCAGTTGTCGAATCAGCGCTAGGTCTTTCATTATCTGACAAAGGCGTTAACTGATCTGAGCCATCGAGTTTAACATACTTATTACCATTACCGTCTGATACAACGACACCGTATACTGTAGTCTCGCTACCTTTATTGATTCCTTTATTGTCGTTAACGACTTTGGCAAATTGTGAAATAATATCGTAAGACAGCTCCATGAGTTATCACCCCCATAATTTAGATGTGAATGTTGCAGTTTCAGATACAGGACAACCTTGAGTGCATGATATAGCCTGACTAATAACTCTAGCTTTAATATTTTTCATACCAGCTTTTGAGTAATTTAGTCTTACACAGTCTCCTACTCGCGCCGGACAATAAGCGTGTTTATAACTTATCTTGTATTCAATTGTTGAAAGGGATTTAAGTAAGCGATTTGCATAGTCTTGAATTTGGGCTTGAGTAACATACCCTGCAAGATTTGGTTTTGTATCTCTATGGATAATTTCTCGTCCTCTATTTTGAATTGAAATAGGACTGTTGACGTCTTCGTTCTTTGCGATAGCCTGTTTGTAATCTGATCCATGTGAATATATGACTTCTACAACGTTTGGGATGCCGTATAAGTCATGGTTCATAGTAATGCTCGGATACAAAATAGAGCTGTTATCGTCATTGTAAGTCCATACCGGCTGAAGAGATTCGATATCCTGTTTAGGCACAAACAATATCTCTCCTCGCTCGGTCAGACCTAATTCATACTTAGCGTTTGCTATAAGATCTATCACGAAGCTCAACCATGTGTCATCCGTATTAGCTACGAAATCCTGATAAAGCTTCGGTGATACGTCTTTAAGGCCTCCACTGTTATCTTTCTCGTATGTTGGCTCTACTTTCGTTACTGGCGCTCTTGCGTTCTCAGAAATAATCCTATATGCTGCGTCCATGATGTTAGAACCTTTACGAATTGTGTATCCCAACGGAGGTTGTTTTTCTTTTAACTCAATAAGTGACGTATAGCAATCCATTGATACATCGGTTGTAAGACCGTCAAAAGCAGTCTTCGGTGTCTGACATAAAACAGTACCTAATGGGAACTTCTCAGTAATTCCTTTTTGAATTGTTTTAAGGTAACACCGAATGTAGCTTTCCCCGATTGATTCGGTAGCATCAATAGTTGCAGACCCCAACGTCTGAGAATCGTTATCTCTGTCGAACGAACTTGACGTGATGATATCGAGTTTCTGCACATCAGCTAGGGTAGTCGGATCTACTGTATAATACTCGAACGATTGGTCCATCGATTGGGTCCAGTCTGGCATATTACATTCCTCCTTCTACTCTCGTGATGTCAAGCGATACTGGTATTGTGAGTTCTCTATGAGTTGTACTGAACGACACTTTCACGTTAGCCCAATATCCTAAGCCTGATGGTTCTCTAACGTATGCGTCTCCAGCCCAGATTGATAATCGTCTTAAGGCGTAAATGGTCTCGGTGTCTTCGCGATCAATCTCGACGTTCCATGTAGATGTTTCTCCAAGTTGTGTACCGTAGTAACTTACCGGATGTTTACGCCCAGCATATTCAATAAGCTTGACCTCCGTTTGGCGTTTATCATCAGTATCGATGTTATACTGTAATATGAGCATCGAACCACTCCAATCAGGAACATCCATCTCAACTACGTCGGTCGTATCAAATGGATCCCAAACTTCATCCCACTGAATAATAACGCCAGCATTGTCCACTTTATGTCCTGGCATATCGAAGAAACTTATTGCTCCTGTATACATGTCTTTTGCTATCAAGCGATAACGGGCATAATCAAGTGATGGATGCGGGTCTGTTACAGCAGTCCTGTTGTTTGGAATCCCGCTAGCAATCTCTGTAAATGAGCCGTCATATTCTCGTCTATAAACCGCTAAGGTAAGATCGTTAACAAACTTACCGCTACTATCAACACAATATGGCACGATAATTGCCGTGTATGTCTTAGTATCGACTGAAATATCCGCTTCGATCTTATAAGCTGCTTCTTTCCAGTTAACTGTGAACTGATGTGATTGTTCGATAGTTAAGCCGTTGTTCATGCTAACTGTACAGTAAACCGTATACTCAATACCGGTCTCGAGGTCTATATTGTTAGCTGACATCTCTACTATCAATGTCTCACTCGTATCAAAGAACTTAGAATATATATCGTCACCTTTGTTTACTATCTTATTCTTACCTGTATCGTCGACTGTCTCATAATTACTATTGGAGGCGATTCGTAAGTGATAGCCAACTGGTTTCTGATGCTCGTAGCTAGTTAATGATACATGTCCGCGAATATAGAACGGAAATGAAGTGAGCGATGTAATAAGATTTCCACCACCAGCTAAGTCGCTTGTCATTGAAAGGTTCAGTGTCGGTCTCTCGTAAATATAAACGGTACGTTCAACAGACCATGCAGTATTACTAAACTCATCAGTAACACCCGCCGTACGAATCTTCCACTGTATTTTCGTGTTCTTAAATATAGCGTGGCTGGTGTTAAGTGATACTCTTAGCTGACCTTTATATGATATGGCTGTACCGTACGTGAATTCTGATTTGTCTTCCCGTTCGTCAGTTGTATCGTTAGTTGTGTTTTCAAATATGAAAGAACGCCAGTCGTTGTTACCTATTTTGATACTTAGCTCCGCGTGTGACTGTCTCGAGTTATCGGTAGGATTGTGTATCCAGTTAAGTTCCAGAGTTTCCCCAACAAACGCTGATGTATTAGACGACCATGTAGTTGGGGCTGCTGGAGGTGTTCCTATCGGTATGGTTACTACTTCAGTAGGGTCCGATTCGCCAGATTTATTGACCGCACGGATTCTGAAAAAATAGTCGTGTCCACTGTCAATGTCAACGATCTCGATAGATGTACGTTTATCTTCTGTCTCTATCGACTTAATGTTTCCAGAACCATTATCAAAATCACTTTTTACAGTTGTGTATTCGATACGATACTTAGTGGCGTTTGATACTGCCCCCCATTCCAAATATGCAGAGATAGATCCATCAGCACGCTTGTTTCTCCTGTATGCAGTGATTCCTGATGATGGAGCAGGTTTAGTGTCTACTTCACTTGAGAAATCGGACCAAGCGCTAACTGCATTCTTCGAGTTAACTGAACAGGCTCTTACTGTATATGTCGATCCAGGTTCAACGGTATACTGATACGATACGTAGTTAGTTTCTTTATTAATGTTTATCGGACTGGACGTATGTATACTTGATGTATTGTCTTTAACAATATTGAATTTTATTCTATCAGCATCAATGTCATCTGCTTTGATATTCGAAATACTGATCGTTAAAGTTAGGTCGTCAATCTTGACACTCGGTACACTTGGCGTTAATGGCGGATTGTTACTGAATTCGTATACTTTATATCCTGACCATTGTGCCCCACTCCAGTACGGAACGTCGTTGCCATTTGAGTCTTTATACGTTGCTGGTACCGGCTTAACTTCAATACTTACTTTTGTAGCATCAGATGACGCTGAATATTCCGCATAGCAGTAGGCATCTTCGTAACTCTTCGTGGTACCTTCGTTTGTAATTATCCATTTGCCATGTTTGTAATCCCACCAGCGATACATGAAGTTAGCAGTGTTTGGCCTACTAAACGTCCATGATGCATATACGGCACGATTCTTACTACTCGTTTTGTTAGCTGCCTGTAAAGCCAGAACATTAACGACCGCTTGCGTTTGATACGTTGGCGCTGGAGCAGGAGTTGAACCCCCGCCGCCTCCGGAAGAACCTGAAGAGCCCGATGAGGACCCTCCAGATAATTTGAGAACCTGACCAACATATATCAGGTTTCGGTTTTTAATACCATTTAACGATACTAGGGTATTGATCTTTTCATTCCTGGTACTACCGGAAATACTAGATCCATACGTTCCGCAAATACCCCATAAGGTATCACCACGTTTGACTGTATATGTTGTTATTGCCATGGTTATCTTCTCCTCTCGATATTGGCAGCTCGCACAAGCGTCTGAATAGCATCCGCTACGTTGCTACCATCGTCATAGGTAATTCCGTTAAGATTGTATGTATTGCCGTTAATTGATCCAATTTCTTTCCGTAAGCTGTCAATAGCCTTAATTACATCAGTATTGAATCCATTTTGATTTGCAACATCTGCTGTGTTAATAGTGGCAATTCCGCTCGTTGACAAACCTATTGTTTTATTGTTGTTTAACAGTCCGTCAATATATCCAATGCCAGAATTTATATCAGACATGTCGAGAACTGGATGAATTGTAATTTCTGGGTCTGCATCAATATCCCAAGTAGCGATATCGTTTACCAAAGTCAAAGCTTCAGTGATACTGTCGCTAGCTTTATTACCCATAGACTTACCAGCCTGATAAACTGATGAAGCCATTTCTTTCATACCAATAACAAGCCCCTCACCTAACCATCTACCAGCCTTTCGTGTAGCTTTTGATGGTGAATGAGATTGCTGTCCAGCCTTCTCACCTGCCACGGCTTTCTTACCAAGGTTGTAACCAGCTCGATATACAGCGTCCTGCTTTGAGTTGATACCTGACACAAGACCAGAACCGAGGTATTGTCCTGCCGACTGGAATGAATAATAATAACTTCTTATTGTTCCAGAGCATCTACTTAAAGCAGATGATATAGCAGACGTAACTCGTGATCCTCCGTTATAGATACCACCAGATAGGGAGTTCATTAGACTTATTCCAGCAGCCATAAATTCAGTTCCACGAGATGTAATCTTGGTTTTAGCATTTGTAATTATGGTTGTGATTTGGGATAATAACGACGGCGCACAACTCATTACACCAGTACGCAAATTGGTTGTGATCTGACGACCTGTTGTTATAAAGGTACTGACTTTCACATTTGTAGCAGATATGATTCGAGCCATTGCTGATGATACGGCTGATATAACGCCACCCGATCCAGAATTAACCCCTACGCTCATACCAAGCATCATTGTCGAACCCGCTGTAGTAAAATATGATTGTCTGCTTGTTATTGCAGCAATAACCGAGGTCAGCATAGTATTGAATGCTTGTTCTATAACATAGCTTTGACTTAGAACTGTTCCGGACATAGTAGTCATTACTGTAGTCATTGCTGTAGATATAGTAGGACCAGCTGTTGTAAATGCGTTAACAAAATTATCAGCAGCTTGTTGTCCCGCTATTGCAAACTGACTTCCGCTATTCATGAGAATTCCAGTTGCACTGTTAACAAGACTACTTACAGCAGTTGGTAATATAGTTTGGGCATTTTGAATTGGAGTAATTAAATTAGAAACTATAACATCACCAAGTCCGTTTACGCTAGATACGTTAGACGAAAAGCTTAATAATGATGATGCAAGCACTGATAATCCAGCACTAACAGTTCCGAATTGAACGTCATTCAACTGTTTCATGGCAGTAGATATTGATTCAATACTGCTAACAACATAACTTATATCTTGTATACCTTCAAATGAACGCACTCCGTTTGCTAGTTTTGATAACTGTTCCTCTATGGTTTCTGGTACCGTCACGTCTTTCCATTTCTTAACAGACGATGCTAGATTACCAATAGGTTCTGTAACAGAATCGAGTGTCCATCCCCCAACGAATGCTGTACCAAAGGATTTAATACCTTTAGCTATACTTTGTAATCCTGATTCGAGGTCTTTTGGAACGGTCACGTCATTCCATTTCTTTATAGATTTTGCTAAATCTCCGACAGGACCAACTATAGCGTCAAGTGTCCATCCTCCTACAAATGCTGCACTGAATGATTTGATACCATCTGATATTTTCTTCAAATCAGAATCAATATTTTCTGGAACCGTCACGTCGTTCCATTTCTTTATAGAATCTGGAAGCTTTCCAAGAGGTCCAGTAATTGCGTCTATACTCAAGCCGCCGACAAACGCCCATGTAAACGCTTTAACCCCATTTGCTATCTGCGTTAATCCTTCCTCAAGACCTTCAGGTATAGTTACACCGGACCATTTACGTATAGAATCAGCCATCATACCTATTGCAGGCGCTGATTCACTTAATGCAGATGCACCCAATCCTCCAAAGGTAAAGCTCATAATACCAGATGCTAATGACGATAACTGATTAGCCAATCCTTCTGGCACAGTTACATCTTTCCATTTCTTAACCGAGTCGGCGAGGACACCAAGTGGCTCAGCTACAGCTGCAATCGAGAATGATCCTAATATCGATAACGTGTTAGCTAATCCGCCCAAGGCAAGTTCGCCTAAGGCAGCACCCATAGCAGCCAATCCGTTACTTATCTCGTCCCAACTCATGGCACCGAATTTCTGTAACGCTGTAGCCAAATCATCCAAGCTTTGTACAGCAACTAATATAGTAGCTGCACCAAGTAAGCCTGCTCCTCCACATAAGGTTCCGATAAGTCCCGAAATTAGTCCGAGTTCGCCAAGAGCTTCGCCCATTCCAGCTAAACCTTTTGCGGTTTCATCCCATGTCATTGATCCAAACTTCTTAAGAGCTTCAGCTAGATCATCTAAGCTTTGCACTGCTACGAGAATAGTAGTGGCACCAAGTAGTCCAGATATACCAGCTAATTTACCAAGTAATCCAGATATAACAGATAGTTCAGTTAACGCTCCACCCAGTCCAACTAGTCCTTGAGCAATGTTTTCCCAGCCCATTATTCCTATTTTATTAAGGGCATCAGCTATATCCATGAGACTTTGAACTGCTATAAGGATAGTAGTGGCGCCTAATAAACCTGAAAATCCTGTTAATTTGCCAAGTAATCCCGATACTACTGCTATTTCACTTAGAGCAACACCCATTCCCGTAAGACCTCTGGCTATACTGTCCCACGATATCGAGCCTATTTGTTTCATAGCATCAGCTATGTCGGATAATCCTTGTACAGTCAGTAGGATTGTACCAGCTCCTATAATCCCTGAGAATCCAGCTAATTTGCCGACAAGACCGGATATAAGACCGAGTTCACCAAGAGCTTCTCCCATTCCAGCCAATCCTTTAGCGATGTCATCCCATGACATAAATGCAAATTTCATAAATGCATTAACCATAGCATCTAATCCTGATATAACTATAAGGATCGCACCAGCACCAAATATACTTGAGAAACCGGCTAATGTTCCGACGGCTGTCACTACGGTTGCTATTTCACCTAAGGCTACACCCATACCAGTAAGGCCTTTTTTAATAACGTCCCAACTCATGAAACCAAATTTCTTAAGAGTTTCTGCTATTGTATCAAGTCCTTGGGTTACTATTAATATTGCACCAGCACCAAATATACTTGAGAAGCCTGCAAGTTTACTGATAGCTGTAAGAGATACAGTTAATTCAGTCAACGCACCGCCCATACCTACAAGACCTCTGGCTATACCATCCCAGTTCATATCACCGAATTTAGCTAATCCTGAAGCAAGCTTATCCAATGATTGAACTGCTATAAGCATACTTACGCTACTTAATATAGAAGACCCGCCGTTAGATTTTCCAAGTTGGTTTATAATACTTGTAAATATCTTAAGAGCAGCTCCCATACCTACAAGACCTCTGGCAATTTCAGACCATGATAATGTTGCAAACGTAGTCATCGCATTACCGAGCATTTCGCAACTCTTGGCTAGTGCTAATAAAGCAATACTAGTAGAGGCTGATATTTTAACATCAGAAATACTTTTGAGTCCTACACATAGCGTGAGTAAACCAGAGCCAGTACCCACTAATCCTTTGGCTATATCGTCCCATGACAGTCCCGACATTTTCACCATAGCATTAGCAAGTATATTGAGTGCTGCAGACATGATAACCATAGAACCAGCTGCTTTAATAACGCCCTTTGTGTCGTACTTGCTTAAAGTCTTATTCATAGATCTGAAAGATAGATTAAGCATTGCAAATAACGATGTAATTGAAGCGAGAGATTTACCAATATCTTCAACACTTAGATTGGATATCTTATCCATAGCTCCAGCTAACAAACTTATTGCAAGTGCTATTTCCAACAACGCTGTGGCTTTAATACCAGTGGTGAATGCTTCCAATGAGTCGTGTAGAGAATCAAGAGCATTATTAATTTTCTCAACTATTTGTCCTATTTTACTGTCTTCACCTTTTCCAAATAATTCTTCTATTTTGTCTTTAATTGTTTGAACAAGGCCTATAATTTTCTTTATCGTAACGAAGATACCTCCGCCAATCAGTCCAGCAAATAAGTCGCCGAGGGTGAAGTTATCTTTTACCCAATCGACAAATTGTTTGACATATCCACTTATGGTAGATATAACATTTGTTATGATGTCCTTTATCTTCGTAAATACGGTTGATATGTTTTTAAACTTATCCGAAATATAATCGAAAACATTAGATATACCATCTTTCATAGACGCTAACACATTTAGTAATCCGTCTATGCGGAATTTATTGTTTACAGCTCCAAATACTGAGTCCAATAAATCTAACAACCCGTTAAGTGCAGCTGAAATAATACCAACTACTGTACCTAAACTGTTTGCTATATCATCCATTTTGAAACTATCGTTCAATCGTGATAATGCATCACCTATAGCTTCTCCTATGGATAATACATGTTCTGCTAAATTGCTTACTCCACTCGATGTAAGTAATTGAAAGAATGCTTTACCGATACCGCCAATTACTTTAATGCCGATAGATGCTATCGAAAAGAGTCCTTCAAATGTCTTCTCGAGCTTTGCTGCAATCGGATCAGACAGCTTCATCTTAGCCGTCAAATCTCTAATTCCCTCAGTTATAGCGAGTAACTGTTTTGCTGTAGCCGGAGGAAATACATAGCTAAAAGCTTCCTTAATTGGAGTAATTATTGATAACAGAGCATTAAATGCGTTCCTGAAGGAATCTATCAATGCAGTTCTACCACCGAGATTAGCCCATTCTTTAACGATAGCATTTCGTGCATCAGATGACTTATTAATAGCATCACTTAGAACATCACTTACTGAAGTCCACAATTCTTTAGCTTCTTCAAAATCACCGATTACTGTTCTCCATGTTTCAGTCCATCCTGACCCTAATGATTCTTTAAGCGTATCAATCAACTGTGAGAAAGTTTTTACTTTTGTAGCGGCAGCCCCTGCAGTCTTAGCCATATCAGCCATCTGTTTAGCTTCTTCCTGCGTGTATCCTTGACTCACAAATTTTGCAACGGCTTTTTCATATTCTTCCTGTGTATCAGCTGCTGTTGCGAATTGATCAAGTGTTTGTGTGAGAACTTCTGTAGTCAACCATCCTGTCTGCAACGATTCTCTGAATGAACCTTTAGCGTCAATAGCTGCTTGTGCTCCAGTCTTTAGATGTTCAGAAGTTCGTATTAAGGCATCCTGAAATACCTGACCTCCCATACCGGCATTAACAACCGAGTTCCAGTCCATAAGTTTTACAGTACCGGCAGCTAATGCCTGTGATAATTGATACATCGCGGTCGATGCCTGCTGGGATGTTGAACCTGACACAGCAGCAAGGTTAGCAATACCCTGAATTGCCGATACTGAAGTGTCAAGTTTCACACCAGCTGCTGTAAAAGTACCGATATTACGAGTCATTTCTGTAAAGTTATAGATGGTTTTATCGGCATAGCGATTCAGCTCGTCAAGAGCAGCGTTAACCATTTTGACGTTTGTACCCTCTTTTTGGGTATTCGCCAAGATAGTCTGTACTGCATTCATCTGGGTCTCATATTCGGCAAAACCGTCTTTTATTGGTTGTGTTGTAAGAGCAGAGACCATTCGTTTACTAGCCATAACACAGCTATCGACTATATTATTAAGCTGATGCTGTATTGTACCTTGTAAATATGAAAAGCGAGCGTTTACAGTATTGATTCCATCTATCATACCATCGAATCTAACTCGATTAGCAGCACGTCCGATTTCTTCAAGACTCTTAGAAGAATCTTTAAATTTTAAACTCTTTTTTAGCTTGTCCAAAGTCGACATACTCGTAGCGACATTCTTTTCAAACTGGGCGTTATCGAACCGCATTTCAACAATACGTTCATCAATTGTTCTACTCATATGCTGGTAACCTCCTTCCAAGCCTCTTCTGCAAGCTGATCAAATATTGGTTGGATAGCAGGATTAATGTAATCGCGCCCTTCAACCCAACCTCCGGTACCAGTACCATGTCCGTACTGTAATATGAGTGCGATGTTAACGCCTTTATTGATGTTTGAATTGTAAAATTCGATAGACGTGTAACTTCCAGATCGCTTTATGGAATATGTCCACGAAGCTGCAGTTTTCCCAGTTTCTGTAGGTGTCGCCGACGCTAGGGCTGCTACCCCAGCTCTTCCGTACTTATCGAGTACACTAACTTTGGCAGCTTCCTTTACTTTTTCGAAATATCGATTCAACTTCGAAAAATCACCCTTTTGTCTAAAACTTATCATTTTGATTTACACCTTTATAAAAACAAAAAAGAGAAGGCTACAATTATCTCATAGTCCTCTCTTTTTAGATTATTTCAATACTTTGAGTTCGTCTAAAATGTCTGCTAAACGTTCTCCGTTCTGTTTTCTTTGATCGATAGCAATCCATTCAGAATTTGTTAATTCTCTACGCAACTTCCAATAATGTCCCAATGAACGATCATAACAATACAATTCTTTTAGATTTTTTTCTTTGTTCAACTTAACATGCTTACTGATTGTTTTTACTCCAAATGCAGTTCCGCTAATTATAGTTGGTCCAACGAGCATAATCACTTCTTTGTTATTGTAGATCCAGTTCGTTACGCCATTGACTTTACGCTGAAATTTCTCTTTTCTTTCACGTCTCTTTGCCTCTTTTTCAAAGTCAACAATTTCAATCTTTTCATTTTTCTTAAACATAATATTTCTCCTCTCATGATTGATTTTTCTCATAAGAGGGTATGTTTGTTATGCGAATAAAAAAAGAAAGAGCCTTACTTTTGTAGTAAAGCCCTCCTTGAGTTGCTGTTCGATATGCTATTCTTTATTACGTAGCATTGTTATCAACGCAGTTAATACGTAGGCGCCACCAATTATCGCTGTATGTTTCATTTTGTGAGCTTTCACGATGTCTATATCAATAAGTCTATTTCCATTCTCAAATGTTTTAATAGTTGCTTTTCTTATTAATGGTTCATTCATTTTCTCACTCAATTTCAATACTGGCGATATATAGCTATTACTTTTCTTTGCTCCTGCTAAAAATGCTTTATTAATAATATTCATAATCATACCTTCCTTTCTTTTTCTCATAAGAGGGTATGTTTATTGTGCGAGCTATTGACTTTTAGCACTCGTTGTGCTAGAGTGCTGATAGAAACATTTGCCCAACAGTTTCATAAGGAGGTACATATGAATAATACCAGTGCAGCGTCCACAAAAGATGAACCAACAAAAGAAGATGTTTTATCTGTTATTAAACACGGAATGACTTGTTTATCAGCAGTCGCGATTGCTTACATAATAACAAAACATCGAAACTCACTTAGTATACAGACGCCGCAAGTAAACGTGGCTTTGGGGTATATACCTAACACTGTTAAATTACCTGCTCTTCAAAACTAAAAAGAAAGAGTCCTACCGTTATGATAGGGCTCTTCTTAATTCCTCTGGAGTTATTTCTGTTCCGATGCCTGTTACGATATACCATGACGTTACATATCCCCACTCCACTTTTTTTGTACTATTATTCACAATAAATACTTGAGCATCGTAATTATCATCTGTCTTTAATTTAAACACACAATAATTGTTCCATTTATAAGCCCACAATATATCCTTTTTTAATAGCTCTGATAATGGTGTCGGATCTGTATCGTATAATGATAATTTTCGTTTATCAACATTTACTTTTCGTTCCATAATTCGTCTCCTTTCTTATTAAAGAGCATGTATATTTAGCGGTTATCGCGTTATTTTCTTAATAGCGTCTTCTATTATGTCAGCATTATCTAACCTAGCGATCGTAAGTCCGTCATTTTGTTTGATTAATGACCAGAAATCGCTAATAAAGTCAGGGTAATTAATATCGCAATCTTTATCCTGTCCGTCAAAGAATTTAACAATACCATCCTTTATTGTCCAATTGAAAGCATGTCCACCACCGGTTTTAAGCTGAACTGCACATACTCCGGACGCATTCTTACCGAATTTGTTCACCAACATTTCTGAAGCATCTTTTGGGGATTTTCCAAATTTAACAGCAGAGCCATCAATTATTTTAGCTCCTTTAAAGCAATTCTCGACAACTCCACCCAACATCTGTTGTTTCCCACCTGTATCTCTAGCTGTAACATCATATCCTTTGGTTCGCAAATACGACGCTACACTACAAAAAGTACAGTTGTTTTTATATGTTGGGTTACCTCTATTAGGATTTACATTCTTTATAGTATCCGCTAATGTTTCGGGTTTGGATAACTTCTTTATACCATTACTAACTGTCTTGGCTGTAGAAGCATTCTTTAATAAATTATCAACTTTCTGATCGCTGATTTTTGTATCTCCAGCTTTCTTTTTGAGTAACGTTTCAGTCTTACTTTTACCAATGTCAATGTAGTTATCCAGTTTACCGGACTTAACCAAGCGATATGTACCGTACGCTGCTAATGCAGTAACTGCAACAGTTGCTCCTATTTTGATTGCTTTCTTCTGCTTATCTGATAAGCCTCTCTTTTTATTATCATTATCTGAGGAATCTTTGTCAAGACTCTTTCTCCATCTGGCTTTCTTTTCTGAAGTGGAATGATCGGAAGCGCCTAATGGATATGGCGGTCCATTTTTCTTACCCCACTTTTGTCCCAATATACCATGATGTTTGAGATATGCATAATTGGTAGTTCTCGTTATTAATACTTCCATAACTACCTCCTAATGTCTGTTTACTTCATCCCAGGCATAATCAGCCCATGTCCATCCATCATGTATATCGGAATATTTCTTATTACCGGTTTTCTTTAAAGTTTGTTTGGATATACGTTTTCCAGTAGCAACGCTCGTCGTGTTCATCAATGAGTTAACTGTAATCGCTACAGCTACTGCTGTATTAGCTATAGCTACCGCTTTTCGCATATTATTTAGTCTTTGCTGTCTTTTAATTGCTTTATTTGTTACAGATTTTTTCGGAGGTTTTTTGCTATTCGAAACGCCTGGGCCTCGTTTCCGTCGTACACCCCATTTCATACCTTTAACACCATGATGATAGAGTTCGTTAGTCATAGGTTGCCTCCGCTTATACAACTTCAATCTGTACAGCATCGATGGCATGTCCGTAGACACCTGCGAAACCGTTTGGTCCGTCACCGTAATCTGTTACCCATGCAAGCCAGCCGTCTTCTTTTGTATGAACACGATATTTAACATGTCGTCCTTTTACGCCATCGATACAGAACTGAAGCCCATCAATCTCACTCTTGCATGTACCAGCAAAGGTATCACCGCTGTTGTCTTTGTTGTAATCGGTACGCCATCCGAACCAATAACCACATTTCTTATGTGCGCGATACTTAAGATACCCGACAGTCGCAGCATCGCCTTTAGTTTTTGCTCTGAAACCAAGCATAGGATGACCAAGAGCCCCTGAGTATCCGTTAGCATCGTTTGTGTTATAGTTTGTTACTTCTGAGAGCCAGCCCATACCGCTAGCGAACACCTGATGAGCCACATTAATCTTTGTTGCTGACTGTGCTGGTCTTGTTAGAACTGGAGCAGGTTTAACAGAAGGTGTAGGACTTGAATGTTTTACAGTTGCACCGGTGATTCCAGCAACAATAGCTTCGGCACATTTATCAGCATCCCAGTGGTTGTAATCGTCTTTATCATCGACGAAACAACACTCGACAAGAAGTGCTGGCGCTTTGGTGTTGTTAAGGATGTATAATCCGTGAGTATATTTTGATCCACGGTTTGTTATACCAAGCACTAATGCTACTCTGTCACAGATTCTGTCTGAGATAGCTGCTGTTTTGTTATCGTAATTCCATACTTCTACTCCACCCGTCTTTTCATCACCTGAAGGGTCATTACGCCCGGAGTTAAGATGAATAGAAATGTCGAGATCAACATTATGGATGTTACATTTATTCTTAATGTTGTTAAGATTCTGCCCCTGAGTTCGTCCAGCATCATCTGTACAGTCATAAACAGTATGACCAGCGGCTCTAAGTAACTCGATAACTTTATTTTTAACTTTACGGTCTTCATTTACCTCGTCAAGGAAGCCTGATGCTCCTCTGCACTGAAGTGAATGCCCACCGTGTACGTTGTATATAGACATATAGCATGTCTCCTTTCTTTATCCTTTTGAATTGAATCGTTTTCGATTAGCAGCATTTATGGCCTTGTGATCGCGAATAATATCAGATGTACTTCGTTTATTACCTGGCGTTCTATAGCTTTTACAAACATGAATTAGCGTCAATAAACGGTTCAGATGCCATTTCTCGAATTCGACAGGTATGCCAAGTTCAATCATTTGGTAATAAATCTCTTCGTTCGTAATTTTTTTGTTTCTACCGCCTTTGTTCTTATCTGAAAAAGTAGTAGCGGTCATTGGTTTGTCTATGTACTCATTAACGACTCTGATATGTTCGTTTGTGATACATCGATATACATTGGGGTTAACGTTAGGCGTTATTGTCATACATTTGATGTAATCAATGGTTTGTGCCTTTGTTTTATACCGTGTATTAATAAATGGTAGTTCCCAATTTGATTCCCATTTTGAAATTGAGATAAGTGAATGCTCTAAAGTTAATACCGTTCTATCAATGTTTATAAACTCGCCTGTTCTATCGTCGAACAGCTCTGTTTCTGGAATTATTAGCTTAAGCATTGACTCACCTATTCTATTTAGACAGCAGCAATCATTGTTTCTTTAGACTCATCGAAATTTTTTGGCATAATACCATTAACAAATGCTGATGCTGCTTCAGCATTCGTAGCTAATTCCATGAAAAGCTCTGAGTATGCTTCGGTCTGTGAGAATGCTTCTCTATTCTCTTCTGTTTTGATGAAACGTCTACCATCCGGACTCTTTTCACCATAAGCTGCAAGAACAAGGTCTTTGAAAATTTTCACAAGTTTTGGTCCATCCTGTGTATTAACGATCTTCTGAATCATTTCAGCAAGTCCACCTGTTGTGCTAAGTTCCATCTCAGTAACTTCAGCCTTGGACAGGTTAAAATAAAAGTCTTCAGTTCTCTCGTTATCGTTGTAGTCTGTGTAAGTGATAGTTTTCTTTAACATGTGTGTACTCCTTTCATATAAACAAAGACCCCACCTGTGACAGTGGAGCCTCTCGTTGATTTCCATTTTGAATTTTATGGTTTATTATGCTGCTGCGTCTTTCATGAGTGTGATTACTTCTGCTGGAAGTGGAAGTTTCGATTCAGCCTGTTCTGTTCCATACAGCATATCCTCAAGTTTCTTAAGTTTAGCTTTGTCGGCCTTTGTAGAATCAATAGTTACTGTAGCAGTTGGCTTAGCGTCAGCTACTTCCACTGGTGTTGTAGATACTGACCATGACATTGTGCCGGCTTCTGGGCTATCGTTTACTGTTGAATGGTTATTCTCGGACGGAGCTGCAAGACATCCGTATACGAGGTGTAACTTGTAGCCATGATCGTTTCCATCTACATCGTTACCAAGCAGAGTTCTGTATGCAAGGCCGAACACTTTACGTTTCTGCTGTCCAATCACTACTCCTGGTGCGATTTCTTTAGATCCGTCACACTCCTCGAATTCGTCCGGGTATGTGAAAGCTTCGATTGTTGCTGCGAAATCCTCATTTGAAATCAGGTTAAGGTATTTACCGTTATTTGCATACAGAGCTGTTGGTTCTGCTCCTGATGGGCTCTCATTTACAGCTGAGATACCATTCCAGGCTACGCCAGTCCCATACTGTCCTGTGGATTCCATAGGGAAAAGTACTACTTTATCAACACCAGTTTCATAGAGTCTTTCTCCAATCTGGTCCCATTTAAGTTTAGACATATATGTTATCCTCCTATTATTAGAAATATAAAGTGAATGTATCGTGATAGAGATTGTCTGCCTTGTATGTTCTATCTTGTGAACATAGTGGTAGGCGCAGTAATTTATCCACTACTGGGTGATCCGGTCTGTTATGTATGACAGTGATGTCATAACGATTGGTTAATTGATAAACTTCATTAGAAGCATGCTTAACATTCGGTATATTCTTGCTATACACAATCGCCGGGTACTCCATCAATCTGTCTTCCGGTCGGTTGTAATATACCTCTTTAGAACCAAGTAGTTCTTCTAATTTACTCTGAAGTTCCAGCCGTGTTCCCATGGTATACACCTCCAACCGTAAGTATTAATCTTGGGTACTCTACTTTTACGTCTGTGATTTTCCATAAAGTGCCCATGAATTCCAGATATAGAACTGATGAATAGTGGTATAAAAGATAAGGGTCAGCGAGAATACTAATCTGATTTGAAAGATTAATATCATCACCAACCCTCTCTGTAGAAACATATCGTTTCCAATTTGTGGATAGTACGTCTCCTTGGTATAGATGTTCTACGATAGCATCTTCGTAGTAACCAGGTTCAATCTCTACATCATGTTCTGCAAATCCAATTTTTCCGCACCATTTTGACATACTATTTCCTCCATTTTGATTTTATTAGATTAAGCTGCGATATCTGTTGTAGCCTGCACGAACTCAATAGCTACTGCTCCGTATGGTTTGCACATAGCTCCTGAACAACGTGTCTCAATCAGGTACTTCTGTTTGTTGAAGTCGATATCGAAGTCATCAAACATGGTCACATCTCCGCCCCGATCTGTTCCGACGTTGTAGTCTGTAAGGTTCACATACAGACCGGCAAGGAAATGTGTGTTAGCACCTTTAATTCTTGACAGTCCTTCCATAACCGGTACAGGAACGATCTTGTTTACGCGAAGTCTTGTAGCGAGTTTCTCTACTGTGTCATAGATAACTCGTCCGGTCTTGTCTTCGAGAAGCAGGCAGTCTGTAAGCATATCTTCAGACATGTACATAGTCGGATTCCCTGATCCTTTGTACGCTTTTCGTGACTTGATACATGCTTTGATGAACGCCTGGGCTTTCTCTTCAGCTGTTGTAGCCTTTGTAATAGCAATCTCAGATTTAACTGTATAAACGTCATCGTCTGTCCATACTGGTCTGATATTCTGCTCGTTGATCTTGTCTTCTGCAGATGTGCTGCGTCCGTCGCCGAACAGGTATGCACGTGCAAGCTCCTCATCAAGCATCATACGCATCTCCTGCTTCAGCCATGGGATCATATCGAAATCTGTGATGTCCAGCATGTCATCTCTATCAAGGGACTGTTTCTTGTAAACTGTTACTGGTGTAGTAACACGTTTCAGCATTTTGAATACTTCATCTTTCTTCTGCTTTCCTTTGATGTATCCCTTTGCTCTTGCTTCATCTTCTGTGATGTCAGCGAAGATAGATTTAACACGGCTGAATGGTGTTTTGTGTACTGCTGCCATAACTCCAGCTACCCAACCGTTATCTCTCTGAATAAATCCTGGGGTCTTATCAATTGTCTGTGCATCCGGGAACAGAGTATCAATGTCTGTAATTCCGTGCTCAAGGAAGGCGTCTTTAAGGCTTCCGCGTCTTCTAGCCTCTCCAATAATTTCCTGGAATTCAGAGTGTGTGAGGATTTCCTGATCCTGTGTTTTTGTCTCCTTATCAAATACGTTAAGTTTCATAAAGTCTGTCTCTCCTTCATCTGAGTGTTCTACGTCGTCAGTATCTACGCCTGCATCTTCCAGCGCCTGTCCAATCATGGCGTATACTACTGTTTTCTGTTTGTCTGTTAATGTATTAAATACATCGGCTATTGTTTCATCTGAATCAGCGTGTTTTACTTCCCCCTTATCTTTGTTGTCAGTGCCGGCACCAGCATCTTCGAGAGCTTGTACAATCATTGCATAAACTACTGTCTTCTGCTCTTCTGTTAATGTGTTAAATGCATCGGCTACTGTTTTTTTGTCATTTTTTTTAGCAGCTGGCTTCTGTTCTTTATTATCAGTTCCCACTTCTGTTTCTCCTTTCGTTCCTCCGTCTGAGTGTGCAAGTTCATCAATAAATTCGATGTATTCTCCGCAACAAATAATTGCCTCTTCGTCAGTGCTGTCACCATGGGCTATTACTGAATCAATAACAGCACCTGGATTTGCTGCAGCGAGGACTAAACTGACCTCACGAATAACTCCGTGAATAACATCTCCACCCATCTGTTTGAGTTTGTTAGCCCAAATAGACAGTCGATCGACATCCTTATGCTGAACAAGTATTTTAGCGTTCTGCCCAGCTTCGGTATTATTGAATGAAATATAGGCATATACTCCGTTGTCACGGTTCTCTAATACAGCGTGTCCGAGTACAGCATTTGGATCATTATGTTCGTGATTCCAAATTACCGGAACGGTTTTTCCGTCACATTCTTCGAAGGCATTCTTACGAATAGTTCGTCCATCTGAGCAAAGCATGTTTGCTTTTGTTGCCCATCCAGAGCAGTCATAAGTTTCAGCCATTTTGATTTTTACCTCCAATGTCTATCTGTATAATTGGTTTAAAAGTTACAATGTATCTCTATCTCAAATTCAGATGACACTTTGTCAAAGTCTTACAATATGGAATTTTCTCTTAATGTTTAAAATTGAAAAGCTCATTAGAATTAATGAGATTAGATTTGTGTTTAATTATCCATACTTTGTAAGCTGGATATAGGCATGTTGCCTAATGCTATGTCGTCTTCAGGCACTTCTCTGTCAGTATGGTACTCTTCCTGTTCTACCATATTATCAGGTGTTATCATACTGTCATCTTGGATAGCAGATTCTGGCTGATTCAAGTTACTGTTAATAAGCTTGTCAGCTTTCGGATCGTCAGACGGTTTCATACCGATTAGCTGGCGAATCTCATTACTTGTAAGAATCTCATTACGAGTAAACTTATCTGCGATTTCAGCAATATCGTTAACTGGTACCAGACGGAACGGATCTCTGAAGAACATAATAGTCTGTAGCTGAGTACGTGCTGTTTTGGTCAAGAATTTACGTTTCATCTCGTCCACTATTGCTGATAAGATAGGCTCAATCGTACGGTTATTGTAGTTAAGCATTGTCTTTTCGTCAGCGGTACCATTCATTACTTCCTGTGTGATACCAAGCTGGCTGTATAAGAGATTGGTAAGATATTCAATCTGTTTCATGAGGTTGTTCTCGACAGGTCGGTTTAACTGAACAATCTTCTCTGTACCGTCGATATAAGCAATACCATATGGACCTTTCAATTGTTCTTCAATACTTTCCATTCTCTTCTTAGCTTCGTTACGTCTAGCCTCAGAGCGAATCTGGTATGGTAACTGAATAACCATGTCAAGTTTTCCAGATCCGGTGGATTCATCAACAGCATCGAGTAACACCAATTTACGCATAAGTCGTTTCATGGTAGAATTCTGCTCGTTGATTACGGCATACAGCGGACTCTCTACAATACCTACTGTTTTCTTGGGTAGAACAACTTCTTCTTGGTGACCAGTTTTTTCATTATAAAGTCGAACTTTAATATGTTCTGGATACCATTCAAGAATCTTACCGGTTCTCAACGTTAAAATATCGTATGAGCTTGTCTGTGTTGGATTAAATGTAGTATCTACTGGAACCATGGCTACTGTACCTTCATCGAGCATACTCATAACTGTATCCTGCATAAACGCTCGTCCAGTCTGGTCAATATTTGCTTCAAGATTGAGACAGTTATTTATGCCTGAATCTATATCTTTTATAAATCTACCATTTACATCAACTTTACAATGCTTGATATTTACTGACGATACATCTACCGCAATTCTATTAAATATAGAAGTAATTATTGATCGTTCATTACCTCTTGATAGTTGTACACGATCGGGTCGATATGATGCAGAAGTACCTATATTTAAATAAGTAGGTTCTCTGTTCCTGAATACGTCCCAGCTATGCCGGAGTGTATCAAATATTCCCATTTTGATTTTTACCTCCTTTACTCAAAGGCATCTTTGTTTTGTTTCCAAGCTATAAACGCATCCATGAGTGCTGCGACACAGTCTATCTTGTGTTCTCGTTTACGCTTGAACAATTTACGGTTACCATTACTGTCTTCGAGAGTAATACAGTTACCCATAGCGAATGTCATAATACTTTCGTCAAATATGAGCATTCTCTCTTCGGACAGTTTCTTAAGTTCACCCAATGGGATGGATTCGGTCTTTGCACCCTGCGGTACTTTCTCAATTCCATATGGGCCGTTTTCTTGCTCATATCTTGTTACGAATTCTTTAGCTCCATAAGGATCGTATCCAAAGCATCGAACGTCATAATCGCAGTCTATGATATGCTGATCAAGATCCTCATAAACTTGCATCATGTCAAGGACAGTTCCTTCCAAAATAACGAGACTGCCCTCTTTCATGAATTCCTCATATTTAGTTCGCATGGCTGCTGGTAGTTTCTTTAGAGTTAAAGAAGATATATAATTACGAGATTTAATTCCGAATGTACCATCTGGTAACGGAAATAAGAATGTAAAACTACAGAAGTCATCACCCTGCGATAAATCGGCTCCTAATGCGCAAGGCATTTGCCAGAAGTCCCTTCGTCGGTGCGGTAAGGTCTCCTCATACGTAAAGTAATATGTATAGCCTTCCAATGGGATTCCGAATCTCTTTGCTAGAATATCGTTTCTAACAGCTGGATTCTGTTCTGCTCTTTCGACATCCTGTTGGTATGTTTCATAAGTTACTGTCAGACCAAGGTTCGGATTTGCTTTAACCCACATCTCTGGTTTGGCAACTTCGTCGATAGAATCTAGCTTGTACCACCATATTGACACATGTGGATTACGATACTCGTTCTTAAGTATCTTTGCTAATTCCATTTTGACTGTATCGCCACTACCATTTCGGACTGTTCCTTCCGAACTAATAGCTACGATAAGGTAGTCGTCGTTCTTGGAAGCTCCCTGTTCAAGAGCGCCGATTACATCTTCTCGCACATCACCGGATAACCATTCATCGACAGTGTTAATACGACTATTTAGACCCTGAAGTTTATCAATACTCATTGGTCTGATTTCGAGTAACGAACCGGTTAGGAAGTTTTCAATACCTTTCTTGGTACTCGCAAGTTTCTGACGGTTTGCTCTCGATCCGGTAGTATTCTGCAGCGACCCCTCTGTCAAGAACTTAAAGAGCGGTCCTCTTGCTCTTGTGATAGCAGTTCGAATCGGTGATAACACCTCTTCAGACTGTTTCATTGTAGGTGCTGTGGTAATCTGATGTGTAGTTGATGTATCCACATTTAAGAAGTAACTCTGAATACAAGCAGCATACATCGACTTCGCAGCACCTCTGGCTACGATTAGATACTGCTTATTAATGAGTCGTTTCTTAATTGTCTTCTGTACATACCGCCCAAGTTCTGGGTCATATACACTTCGTTCTTTGTAGTAGTACCAACCAAAAATCTCTTCTGCCCAAAGTTTAAATGAATCAAGTAGATGTAAGTCTTCACCATCAGTGAGTGTCATTTCATTCTCACAATAATGAATAAAGCCCTCGACAGCTCTGTTGTCATACCAGAACGCGGGGCTTTCTATTAGGTCATCTATTCGATGCATTTCCATCTCTACTTCTTCGCAGATTGGAATTTCGCCTCTCATTACGGCGTCTCGAAACTTTCCATAATATATAGGAGTCGCTGTATTACTTAACGCCATAATTTATTCACCTACTTTTAATGTTATAAATTTTCATTGATCCAACCATTTTCAATCTGCCTTACTATTTTCTTAGCTTTTCTATAGCTAACTTTAGAAGTATCTATGTTATCTAATCTTTTACGTAAGGTGCTGGAATTATTAGCAAATTTTTTAGAACTTTCAATATTGCTCTGGAGTTCTTTCATGTAGTCGTTATATGTTGTCTCTTGATCCTTCTTGCTAAGCGAGTCTAGATGATTTTTTTTAGCCCACTTAGAGTAACCTTGCTTTTTGATCCAACGTAATTCGTTACTGTATCCTTTTACTTCTTGATTATATCGAGATTCACTATGTTTCCTTTTTGTATAGTCAACTAGATTTTGATACTTTTTCTGGTGCCTAACCCCCCATTTCATACCCTTAACACCATGGTGATAGAGTTCATTGGTATCAGAAGCTCTTGTTATAATATAGTTATTCATATTTTAATTTCCTTTCGATTCTTGAGTTGTTTTACTATGTCTACTGTGTTAAACTAATGTTAATTGAGGAGGTATCTTATTATGAACGAAATTACTTCAAATATTGTTAATTTTCCAGAGTTATCTAAAAGTGCAAAATTTGAAATAACACCTTGTGAATTAACTTCTATTACTCCTGGGAAATACACGAGTTTTCAAACTTCAAAACTCGAAAAATCACAGTTGGGTCTGCTACAGTCACAATTGATTAATGTGGTTGATACTGCAGCTCTTGCTAATGCTTATATCGTTAAATTTCCAGAGGGACTTCCACACACATTAATGCACTTAAGTCAAGGTGGTGTATCAAGCACCATAGTAAATACAAATGGTCGTATTGCAGGGACTGCTTCACTATTCGATGTGCAATCTCTAGCCGCAGCTAGCGCTTGTTTTTCATTGATGTCCTTTGCCACGGGTCAGTATTACTTACAAAATATCCATAACGATTTGAATATGATTAACCTTAAAATCGATCAAATACTTGGTTTTCTTTATGGAGAAAAGAGTGCCGAACTACTTGCTGAGATATCTTTTGTAAATGATGCTTACATGAATTACAGCAGTATTATGAAGCACGACAATCAGAAATTATCGATATTGTCAGGCTTACAAAATTCGAAGAAGATCGCTATGAAAGATATCGAGTTCTACATAAACGATTTATCTAAGACCGTGCAAAGTGACACTAAGAACTATACCGTATTCGAAAAAGTTGTTTCTGATTCTATGAAAATCAAGGATAGTCTGACAATGGCTACACAGTTGCTCACAATGGCAAACGTTCTTGAAGTATATTACTCTGAGAATTACGATCAAGCGTACATAGATAACGTTAAGCGGTCCATTACCGGATATATGGATAAATGCGATAATCGTATACTTGCCGAATTTAGTCGACTGACTGGTAGAAACAGCGAGTATACTAATATCTTTGGAAAGAAGTTAGATACTTCTAAATTAGGATCGGTGTTAGATGAAGTCGTCAACTCCTACTCTACAACAAAAGATAGCGATCATCGTAGTAGCCTTATCAATGCGTTAGATTCTATAAATACCCCAGTTGAATATTTAATCACAGCAGATGGTGAAATCGCATACAGGACTGTTAACGATTAACTCAAATAATCAGCAGTTCTACGACGTACATATGCGTTACACTCCGAAACAGTTTTATTACCCATCTTGCCCAATACTCCGATCGTACTTGCTATACTTTCTTTAGCAATGCGTTCGGAGTTGTATTTTCTATACATTTTGTCTACAACCTTAGGATTCGTTTGAGATACAGATTGTAGTTTAACCGAATCGGTATCGAAAACTATCATCGGTTGTTTCGCATGGTAGCTAGAGTATTCTTTATCGTTATGGTCAGGTAGCGCATTATAACCCTTCTTTTTCAACTCTGAATAGAATCGATCTTGTGCAGCTATTTCCTGTGCATTATGATTAGTTAACGATAAATTCAAAGCTTTATATACCGCTATTTTCTCGCCTTTTGTCATAACGCTTGGGTCCTTCTTCAATGCGTTTTCAGCTTGTTTGAATAATATCTGTTGTGCTGGGCGTTTCATTTTTGATTTTGAATCTGCTATAGATGCCACAACGTTAGACTTGAAATCTTTTTCTTTCAATAAATTAGCTGTAATATGACCAGCGTTCTCATCAGATGGCACTTTAAGTTTTTTGGTTGATGAAATCTTTAACTGATAGACTTTCATATTATCACTAATGGATCTTAGTTCTTTGGCATTTGCTAAATCGGATTCACTACCCGAAACATGTGCTTGTTTCTCAGCTTGCTTAGCTGCAGCGTTTGCTCTACTGGTTAGGTTCTTACCGAATAAGCCCATATACTTATCTGAATCTTGTTTTTTATATGTAGCATAGAAAGCGAAATTCTCGAATTCTTTGCTTGTTTGTATTCGTGAGAATGTAGTGCCTTTTTTCAGATAAGTGTCTGCATATTGTTTGCCAGTTATCTGTGTACGTGCCATATTAGTAAGGTCTTTGACTTTCATTCTTGATAACGCAGCGGTTCTGGCAAATTGTCCAGACGACTTGTTTGCATAGTACCGCTGAATACCAGCCGGGGTTCGAGTCCCGTCAGCGAACTGGTATTTTCGAACTCCCCATTTCATACCCTTAACGCCGTGGTGGTATAACTCGCTCACGTTAATCACCCCTTTAGTTCTTTAATAGCTAATGCAATACCCAATGCAGAGCTGGTGACTGCTAGTACGTTTCCGGCTGTTTCCAGAGTTCTACTCGCGTATTCTCTACCTTTTGATTCTTTTTGTGGATTAAACATATCGTTGTACTGTCGTTCTAAGATTTCTCTATTGATCTGGCTACGCATTTCCTGATCAGTCATGTTTGATAAATCCATCTTTGGAACTTTACGATTTCGATTAGATGTATCGACGGTACGTTTTAAATCGTTAGATAGATTCCGGCTAGAATCTACCAGTCTTTTACTGCGCTCAGTATCTTCTTTTGCATATCGATTTGCATCAAACTCCAAGTCGCTTCGACCATTTTTCTTTGACTGTTTATAGTATTTGCCACTAGACTCGTCATATTTGTTGAATTCTTTCTCTCTAGCGTCTCGAGCGTAACGTTTCTTTCCAATATCAGTCATGCTTCCGTCTTTATTCTGGAATCTACGTACTCCCCATTTCATACCCTTAACTCCGTGGTGGTATAATTCTTCTGCATCAGAATCTCTTGATACTACATGGTCGTTCATTTCTATTCACCTTCTTTCTTGAAATCATTTTGATTGTAATTCTGCTTCAAAGTTCAATCGCCATTCGAGTTCTTTGACTGCTTCATTGATAGCGTTCATATGTGTTGAACTTGCTGGTGGATCAAACAGAAGACGAACTTTAAGACAGATGTAACTCTTTATAGATTCAAAGTTCTCAAATCCATCTGGTAAGTATTCCCCCCAAGTTTCACTTCCAGTACTTAAACGAAAGCCGCCAGATGGTCCTACTCCGAGCTGGGTAAGAATTGTGAATACAGTGTTGATGTGAATTGTTAGTATCTCATCAAATGCCGTATACTCAGGCATAAGACCAATTCCAACTTTTACATCGTCGAGAATTTTGTTCTCCATAACTACTCCTCCTTTCTGCCCACTTATCGTTTCCATGGGCAAGTGTCGTTCTTAGTCCTTACTAGAGGTTCAGTCATGAGTAAACTCTCATCACCGTAATGTATCGCATTGTGTGTATTGTGAATTGTAGAGATGACATTCTCTGGATCAAGTATCATAGGATTTCTCTGTTCAATGTCTTTCAGAGTAATTGGATTAATATGATGAATGATAATCTTTCCTGTAATTTCATAACCGTCACAGCCGAGGTCGCAACCGTTATCACGAATAATAATGTCTCGTCTGAATCGTCGCCATTCACTTGAATGATATAGTGTCTGGTTTAAGTATCGATCATAACCAAATGTGTCTTCGCCGACTTGGCCAGTCAGTTTCAAATATTGATAGCGTTGAATGAATGTTGGTAATTGAATAAGTTCCGAGTAAGTTTTAATCTTCGTACTCATAGTCTTCAGCATCACCCTGTCCGCCGTAAACACGAAGCATTTTAATTGCATCTTCATACAGCTGTTTAATTTCTTCGCCAGACTGGTAAGCTTTTGCCTTTGCTTCGAGAACTGTGTTTTCTTTCTTCAACTTCTCTTTTTCTAATTCTGCTTTGGTCGTTCCGAGTTTCAGGAAATGAGTTATTACCTGAGAGGATGCGGTACCATTTAAGAACTGCTCTTCTGCTGCGTCATATGCCATAGCTATCAACTGCTGTTCTCTAGCCTCCGGAGTTAATGCCGGTGGACTTTTCCTAGTAGGTTTTGTTGACTTTGTTGTAGCTTTCGCCATTGTTACTGTCACCTCTCTTTTAGTTGTATAGTGGTATGCTGTTAGATTTATTGAGTTTTGGTACACTTTTACAACATTTAATAGAGCCAATGAGTAGGTGATTAATCCTTATAAGAAAGGAAGTAACAAAAAAGTATAAGGAAGTACATAATTGAGATAAGTGGCATAGTAGTAGGGTGGCAAAACCATTTCACGTTCGGCTCTTCTCTCATTGACTCTATTAAATGTTGTAATAAAAACACCCCTTACCACAATCCAACGATTGGGTAGGTATGGGGTGTCTATAGTTTCTTTAATTTCTTTAATTTCTTTAATTTTTATATTAGTATCGCTACTCTACTCTTCATAAATGATATCGAGACCATAAGCAACAGCAGCTTCGTGTTCGATCGTACATCCTCTTGCATTCTCCCAGCCTTTGCAGAAGTATGCTGCATGGCACAAAGACATATTTTCGAGAGACTTCGCGAGGAAACATAACGGAATCTGTACTACTCCACGTTCTTTCATGGCATCATCGCTGTACCACTCATCTGTGAAAAGAGTATTCACAACCTCATACCCTTTTTCTTCAAGAACCTTAATCGCTTTCTCTCTTGTTGCTACGATTTCTTCATCAGTCTTTCCAGCCATTGGCTGACTTAACATTGCTTTCTTCATATACTTACCACCTTTTCACATAATATTAGTTACAATTTAGTAATACCCATTAAAGGGCTGTAGTAAAGTTTCAAATATCAATCTCCAAATATCCCGCCGGAGAAAATATAAAGACCGGCGCGATGCAGGGAGGGGGTGTAATTTTGAAGATACCCCCTACCCACTAAAATGATATTCCATAGTATCTGTATAATTATATTTCACTATATTTTCACTATTTTTCATCATTTTTACCGGCTTTTATCCATTTCATTAATGTATCTGCATTTTATTTATTATTCGTTTCTGTTTCTTCACATCAACGCTTTACTTACAAAAGAAAGGCTTGAACATTGCGATTATTATTGACAGTTGAATTGAGTCAAACTAAAACTTTTGAATTAAACAGCAACTTCAACACTTCGCTTAACTTTCTTGAAGATATTCAAAGGATTTACAGTAAGGATTTCATCGATTGCTCTTTCCAGTTCAACTACTTTCTCTTTCTCAGTCATCCCATCAAAGTAATGAGAAACTCGATCTACATAACCACAACAATTGTAACCTTTTTCCATGTCATAATCATACCAATTGTCGAAGTCATCAATTGGATCGAAAGGATTGTCAATGGTTGTCAAAGCAATGTAAGTTTCTGTAATAGTTTCTTGTGGCATCTTAGATCACTTCCTTTCCTTTAAGATACTTACTGATTGTTGATGTAGAGAAGCCAGTCTTCTTTGCTATCTCTTCAAGTGTATAGTTTGATGCTGCTAATGCTTTGAATCTATCAGCCTGTGCTTTACTTGGCGATGTTGTAGTTTTAGGCATAGCTCTCTGTCTTAACTTATCAATGTCTGTATTATTAAGAATCTGATCAAGTTTACTAGCACTAATAGCACCAGACTGTATAGCCTCCCACTCTTTGTCTGTAATCTCTATGTTACGCTGAGACCGCTTAGCTGATCCTACTTCATTACGATATTTGGATATGGATTTCTGTCTGAGCTTACGAAGATCTTCTTTACTCATATTAGGATCGTTCTTCTGCTTCTCTTGAATCTCAGTATTAGCCCTGCGCATAGCCTCTCGCTCCTTAGGCTGGTTCTTCTTAGCCTCCTTGAGCTTAGTATCCAGTGATGTTACTTCAGTCTGGTACTGTTTACGCATAGCCTGGTTGTATGCTATATCTTTAGTGTTAACTATTTCCATTCTGGCTTTGTTACCAAGTGCCTTCATATCATTAGCATACTCAGCATATACCAGTTCCATTTGATGCTTCTTAGGTGATACAAGAGACATTGCATCGTTTGTTTCAGCCATCTTTGTACTGACCTGATTACGCTGTTTAACATGGTACTGTATTTTACCCGTACTATCTGTAAAGGTTACTTCCCCAGTCTCTTTGTTAATATGCTGTACCGGGTAGTACTTCTTAGCAGCTACCTTATCCTTAGGATCATAAGAAATAATCTTACCGTCTTCCGTACGGATGTCCACCATACCAGTCTTCTTATTCTTTCCTTTGTCGGCATAGTACAATTTTTTAGGGTCCATAGTCTTCCATACTTTAGCACCGTCTGGTAGGTCTGGATTATAATCTTTTGTACCCGGAGCATTAATCTTATAACCGCCCTGTCGTTTAGCTACTGAATACTGTCCTTTAGCACTAGACAACAATGTTGAAGCTCCACCAATCTTGATACTTCCGTCTGGCTGTATGCTCTGCTGGAATTCAGCTTTAAGAGCAGAGATGTTATTCTCTTTCTCACTAGCTTTATAATCAAGATGATGTTTCTGTGCATCGATAACAACCATACTATGCCGTACGGCTCTAGCTATCTTTTCTTCACTGGCTCCGCCGAGTGTCATATCCGTAATAAGGTTAGAAATAACGCCCATCTGTTTCTGAGTATCTTTCATTATTGGATACTCATGACCATTGCGTGTATAATGCTCTACACCATTAGAATCAACCGTTTTAGTTCCACCATATTCAACTTTCGGATCAAATCCCTCAAGCCCTTTCAATGGACGTTTGTTTTTGATTTTTATTTTACCACCTGCATCATTCGTAGGAATACACATTACAGTATCTCCGTCAAAATCTGCTCCCGATAACTGGTCTGCGATTTTATGATTGATACCTACAGCATCGATGCTTTCTCCTGAAATAATCTTCTGTCCAAGCTTATTCTTGTTGTTTACAGTAAGAATAGGAATCTCAAAGATACCTCCATGCGGGTAACGAATTAATGCTAGTTGTGTTCCTGTAGCATAGTTAGGTGCATATATTTCGTTGTCTTTCAAACTATTAATAGGAATGATAACATGATATCTCTGTCCCGGGAGAGCGGCTGCTTTCAAATGTACTGCTGCAGAATCACATCCGTCAGCAAACTTTTCAAGTAAATGTTTCTTAATAGTTGGATTCTGAAGACTACAGATTTCATCGAACTCTGCGAGCTTATCAGCTTTAGCAAGTCCTAACTGTTTCTTTGCCAGTGGTACTGCCTGTTTAGAAAGGAACTGTGATGGTAAAGCGTTTGCCCATTCAGTCCAGTCACCTTCATCCGCTCTTTTATTAATGAGTCCGAGTTTCTGTTTACCAGTCTTCTTATCGGTATACCAATACTGTCCGCCCTGGTCTGCATCTTTAATTAATGAACCAAACGGATTATCTGGATCATCTTTGATCTTTTTAAGTACATCGTTTTGTGGAGTTCCGCGTTTCTTATTAGTATTGAATACAACATCTACTCCGTCAGGCATATTATCAGAATATACAGCCATACCTTTAAGGTAGTGAGTACCGTCAACCATGATACGAACCTGTGAATATTTGGAATCACCTAATGATAAGTCCTGAACTCCTCTACGAAGTTCGATGATACCATCTTTCTCAATACCTTTAGTTCCATCACTGTCAGTATCCTCAGCGTATCTGATCTGAAGTCTCTTAGAATCAAGACTTTCCGGATATGTAAACTTTCTGTGGTATGTGTCACCGCCATCATTAGACTGGTAATCTGTAATAGTCTTTACTTTACTGTAATCATAAATATCTGAGTTCTTTGTTCCAGGAAGACACAATACTTTCTGGTTTGTCTGTTGATTTGCATTTGTTGGCTGAGGAATACCACCACCATAAATAGGACAATCTTCAGCTTTCTGTAAATAATCAAGGGCTGTATCAAGTCGTGTTCTTGTAATACCAAGATCCTGTTCTACACCGGCACCAACGTCAATCATACCTTTCTCTTTAAGCTGATCTCTAAGAAAGTTAACTGTCTCCATAGTCTGATTCATGTTATCTTCTCTCGATGGTTCTAATAGTGATCTTACCGTCGATTCGGAAATACCCATTTTTCGACCGATTTCGGTAGCACCAAGACCATCAGCTTTTAAACTTTTAGCTGTCTGAACCTGATCCAGTCTTACTTCATATTTTGCCCAGCTTACCTGTCTACGGTATTCCGTTGAAGTTAGTCCCATAGATCTGTAAATAGCTTTCTCACCAGTGTATTTCTCGCCAGTCTCTGGATCAGTCCATGTAAATCCATCTTTCTTCATTTCTTTTACACGACCAAGGAAGTCACTGCCGTGTTGGTATGGGTCTTTGCCACTTCCATACGGATATCTACCACTTCTTCTTGGCATACCATAATGCATAGCATCATTTTCGCTTTCAGCAATACCAAAATATCCAGCAATCTCTTCTGCTATGTCATTACTTTCAGAATGTCTTATTGGTTCAGAATTATCAATAGTATCAGCTAATCCATAGTACGACATTATTTCTTCTGCTATTGGGTTCATGATTACATACCCTCCTCATGAATTCTTTCCATAGTTCTACAATGTTGAATAATACAATCCATCACTGGTAAAATGTCATCAGCTGTTGGTTCGTCATGAATAATTTCATCATTCTGATAGATACATAATTCAACATCAATATCTCCTGGTTTTACTTTATACTCCAAACAGAAAAGAGCAGCATATGCCAAAAGTTGTTCCATTTTTGCAGGTGCTGTGCCGGTTTTTAAATCGTGTATTCTCAAGAAATTATTTCTAAAAGAAATAGCATCAGCTGTTCCATAACAATATGGTGAATAATATAAAATCTGTTCAGGAGTAAGTTTGAACCCTACACCGTCATTTACATAGTTTCTAAAGTTACCATAGATACGTTCCATGTCGATTACATTTCTTGGGATACCGTCGCTCAGTAAATGAGATAATACTGTAAGGTCGTCATTTTTCTTAAGCTTTAGCCCATTTCTGATAAGTGTTTCAGCAAGCTCATGTAATGATGTCCCCATAGCCTGTGCGTAGCTACTTACATATTTCTGGTAAAGCTGCTCATCCGAATATCTAAGCCAGTGAGGTTGACTAGGTGATAACGTAGCGTGTTTACCGCGTAAGTCATAATGCTTTTCAAATATCAATGTAGTGTCCTCCTTATGTATTGAAATGGTTTTGAAGTTCTGCCATAACTTCATCTTCATTTTCCGGAAATATAAATGCTGCGTAAGACATCTGATTCATCTTATCTACGTAGTAATCTTGGTTTGGCTGATGACTAGCTTTTGCACTTTTCTTAACTTCTAGTGCAGCCCAAGTATTCTCGTAAAATATGGTCAGATCCGGAATGCCCTGCAGATATGTTGGATCATTTTTCAGTACAATGCATCCTGGAAATTCATCTTTAATTCTCCGGATGAGTTTGGACTGAAATTTAGATTCTAACATACAACCACCCTTTCTTATTAATGGACCTTATAGGAATCGAACCTATTACGTTTCGCTTATGAGGCGACTGTTCTACCAATGAACTAAAGGTCCATAAATATAGACAAAAAGAAGGCGCAATGTTTGTCCGATTTGTTGTTGATTGACTGCTTGTTTTTTTGCAAATCGGGAGACATTGTACCTTCTCTTCATAACAGGATAAGTTTTAGTGACGGGCATCGAGTGTTGTAAAAATAGTAGTTTTTGGGCAAAAAAAGAAGAGCGCTTGTTTATTTCGCGCCCTCCTAAAATATCATTCTACGAATTCAAAGTGTAGTCCGGCTTTTGTACTTAGCGATGCTTGATTAGCACATCTACTAATTGCACGTCGACCGATGCCTGTATCTTGTGAGCAGTCATTAATTGATTTGTATTCTTTACCACTCTCGACACATTTTACTTTTCTATTTCGTCCGTTCTTTTCTGACAAAATATCTTTAGGTTTTCGCCACTCTAAATTACTGGCTTCTGGATTAGTCTTGTCGCCGTCCTTATGAGTAATGACCATACCATCTTCATAGCCGTCAACAAACATTCGTCCGACAAGTGTACTTACGTTTCTTGTGTATTGCTTACCGTCTTCTGTAAGACTTACTCGTGTGTACCCTCGGTCTGAAATATATGTAGACATTGCTCTTCCGGTTTTGTGATTCCGAACATTCCCCTCATTACTGATGTCGTATCGTGGGAACTCATCACAGTGTTTCCATTCTTCATGCTCCATTGGCCTATACCTCTCTTTCTAAACATCAATAAACTAACAACTCTGTAGGAGAACACTGCAATGCTCTAGCTATTCGTTCTAGGTTATACATACTTGGTGTTGCTTTAGCGTTCACATATTTGCAAATCGTTACATGTGAAATACCGCTTAGCTTAGCTAGTACTTCTTGTGACATCGCGCTATGAAGCATCTTTACTCTTAGGTTTCTTGAAAATCTGATACGATACTCTTCTTCCGAAATACCGTCTTCAGATTCTGGATTAAGCTCTTTATTTCCTAATGGCTTTAATGTCGGTCCTATCATATCAAAGACCCAAAATGTTCTATCATCTAATCGTACCGTAATTTCCATCTGACCGCTTGGGAACCAATTTATCGTTCGTTCTGCATACTGTGGATACACGTTAGCATAATATTCAAACATGGATTCCCAATAATCAATTCCTTTCTTCATTACATCCTCCTTAAACTAAAATATCAATAATTCTTACACAGCCCATTAATATACCGGTAATTCTGCTAAAAACAAAAAATACCAGGTTTATTTATATTAATCCTCAAATTAAACAATTGTTATAAAATACTAAACAATCCTTTAAACAGACTCTTATGGGAATATAAGGGTATATAAATTTTTACGAAAAACAGCGAAAAATGAATTAATGTGTTACATAAATACCCATTTTCGACGATTTTAGCCCCAAAATACCAATTTTTCACGTAAAAGTACTCGAATTATGTAACACGAAAATTCGATTTTTGAATTATGTAACACGAAAATTCACTGAATTATGTAACACGAAAAATCAAAAATGAATTAATGTGTTACATAAATACCCCTTTTTGAATTAATGTGTTACATAAATATCAAAGCAATTTTACGCCCATTTCGACCAATTTATGCTGATTTACAATGAGTTTCTCAAGTGCCACAGTCTTACTACAATGATGCGCTTCGCAAATATCAGTCAACATTTTACACACATCATCTGTAGTTCTCATAGTTATAAACCTATCTTTTTTGCAATCAGCACTAACCGGTCTACCGCGTTTCTTAATATCACTCGTGACGAATCACCTCCTCTCATAAAATATTAACCTCCTTAATGACAAACCAAGATTCTGTAATAAGTATCATGTTCTTATTCAGGAACTTCTTTTAACGGACACCAATTTGGTTTGTTCTTACAATAACCACCATCGCAATCAATACGTCTAAAGAAACCATTATATTCATCTCCAGACACAACTGAACACTGAGCATCAATACCGTCATTAATCTCGAAACAAAACATACAGTCCCAACATGTTTCTGGTGTATCCATAACTAATACTGATTTGCTCATATGTCACCGCCTCCTCTCATAAAACATCAACCCTTTCTCAAATCAAATAAACCAATAACGTAAGATAATGTATCACTTGATCAGTGGTATACGAAATCTTATTAAAACTTGCCTTTAATGGATCGACTATGCCGTGCATCAGTAGAATTACACCTAACTGCCAGGTCATACCAAATACGAAATAAAACGGCACACAATACAATAAACAATGTACCATCATGTGATATCGATTCTCGCCTTTACTCTTAGCGATGAAATCACATTGCAATACATAGTCACCAATTAAATGGCAAAATACCAATACTAAAATTTTCTCAAACATAAAATATCATTCCTCCTAACACTTGTCCCTAACTTCAACATACTCCGATTCCGCCCATTCTTTTCCGTTATCTACACACGATGAATGGTCACCTTCGCTAAACACACACTGACTACAAGATGTAATATCACACGGTACCGGTTTTCCAGTTTTTTTACTAACTGCAAGAACATGTCCACCACAAGCAATATCTACAATCTCTTTTGTATACCTCTCTTTATTCTTCATAAAATATCAATCCTTTCTCAAATCTGTATAATACGGACAGTCTATACACTCTTCAGATAAATATCCAGTATTTCGTGTACCACCTACAGTACCTCCACACATTCCAAACACAGCATACCCTTCGTCTTCCCTAGCGGTATAACAAGACTCATGTGAATGCCACAATTTAAACCTCTGAATCATTGCTTTAATTTTCTCAAACATTACAATCACCTCATAAAAACTTTAACACCAAGCCCAGACTAAGGCGCTAACAATTCCAACAGCATGTAACACTATCCATATCATAAAAACAATTTGATAGAGAACACTATCATCAAAAGAATCTTTAAAATTATCTATTATGTAATTCCACACATAACAATACACAATAAGTCCAACTACTATACTAGCTATGCGTAATCCGAGTTTTAAATCTTCCATAAATATAATACCTCACTAATCTACATATACCTTGCGCAGATGAAGACCGCAAAACAAGCCACCGCCATTCCAATCAGAAGTGGTTTTAAAATATCGATGAGTCTGCCGCCACTTAGATCCCCAGGCTCCATTTCCTCTATCTTCTCTGGCGCAACCTCTTGTTTATACCACTTACGAAGCTCGCGTTTAGCACCATATTTTGTCCAACAATACCGAGTCTCTCTAAACCATACACCATCGTCCTTATACTTCACTTGACCAAACCATAATCCCAAACGTTTAGCATACTTAACTCTAAGTTTCATTCTTATGTCTCCTTATAAACTACAAATCATCAAAAACACAAATAAAGCAACGACAAGTAAATGCATTCCAATAAAGAAACGACACCATATACTCATAACACGATCAAAGCACCACTTATCATACTTAGTTTCGATCCACTTATCCCAGTTAACAATAATCATAATCACTGCAACTGCATAAAGAATAATCATACTCCAAACAAACATTACCATAAATTATCAATCCTCCTTAACACCAAGCCTACATTCAATAATCGCATAATAGGTACCATCATGTTCTTCACAATATCGTTTAAACACAGCTCTGTAGTCATCACCGACTTTTAGCTGTTCCTCATATACGATGTTTCGATCGGTATCCATAATCACCAGGTATGAACATTGCTCTATACTAATCTCTTTCTTACCCGTATCTCCGATAACCCATTTAGTGACAGCCTCAACATACTCATCTGCATACTTACGTTTAACCTCTTGACAAAGATCACAGCTGTGCTTTGACCGAATTTCTTGAACTGGACAGCCAGTACACCGTGTCGCCGAATCACACATCTCTTGTGCAAACATAACTACTTCAGTTGCAGTAAGCTTAGTAATAGGCTCAAACATATCATCGGTCCAACTGCAGAGCTCATAGTCCGGATCATCAATACGGTAGAAACTAGTATACACTTCAGATATCTTGACAATCTTCCCTAATAATGTATACATACGCCACGTAAAAATGCCATCGCCATATATATCGCCAACTGCTAAATCTTTTCTAACCCTTAATCTGTCCCCAACCTTATATCTCATACTATTGCCTCCTAATACTCTTCCACTACTTCAAGTTTCTTCAGATCCTCGATAGACCATACAGTAGAAGATATAACTTTAACCATTGGAAACTGTACGTCAAAACCACTAATATACGTGTAATCGGAGCCAGCAACGCACCCTCTACTAAACCACTCATCGTTAACTGCATAAACCTTCTTACATACAAATAGTTTACCATCCCTGTCTCTAACAATATATTTATAAGTGTTACCAATACAATCAAGAAACCTTCTATCACTCTTAGAAATCACCGGAACTTCAACATACTCCTGTTCAAGCCATTCTAATCGACATCGTTCGCACTCTCTGTCATCGTCATTAAACTTACAACTACTACAGGTGATACCACTACAAACGCCTACCTTACCCGTATCCTTATCGACACCAAAACTACTATGCCACGCACACGCAACTTTCACAATTTTATCGATATACTTTTCTTTATTCTTCATAAAATATCGATCCTCCTAACACTCTTCCACTACCTCTAATTTTTATAAGCTTATCCAATCCATACCAATTCTACTGTTCCTGTAAAAATGAATAATGCTAATATCCAACAAATCCATTCAGATAGCATGAACAGGATACCTAACTTTTTGCTAGTTTTAAAAAATGTATTCAACAGATCTATTGTCAGACATACCGTTACAGATAAGCTCATAAGTCTAATTAATAAGTTCATACTCGTCCACCACTTCTAATTTTTTTAAGTCTTCGATCGTCCAAGGTTCTTCGTCTGACCATTTAATCATCGGAAAGTCAACATTGAAGATTGGATTCAAAGGTAAATAATGTTCAGAAATCAAACCAAACGAAACCCAACTCACTTCTTCTTTTTTTGGCCGTGTTTCGTATACAAACAACTTACCATTTTCATCTCTTGCAACGAATCTGTATTCTTCTCTAAGATACTCCAAAAACGCCTTATCTCTTTTAGAAATCACAGGTCTCTCAATATATTCCGAGTTTGCCCACGCACGTATCCTATCCCTACAATACGGATTAGTTCCATCGTAAAATATACATTCTTTGCACCTCGTTTTTTGACATATACATGGCTTCCCGTCCGCTTTAACAGCAATAGTCATACCATCCAAACATGCATCTATAATTTCTGTCATATACTTCTCTTTATTCTTCATAAAATATCAACCTTTCTTAACAACAGCTCTAAGCTCCTTAACTGCATAATAAGTACCTTCGTGTTCTTCACAATACCGTTTTAATATGTTACTGAAATTATCACCATACTTTATTCTCTCTTCGCATACAATATGTCCATCATGATCCTTGATAATAGCGTAAGCGCAACACTCTGTCTCCAGCCTTATATCTCATACCACTACCTCCTAATATTCATCTACAATTTCAAGTTTCTTTAAGTCTTCAATTAGCCATGGTTCGTCATCGGCTTCAGTCGGATAGCCTTTCTTTACTTTTTCAAAAATATCCATACGCAAATTTTGCAATTCGTGTACGACTTTCTCCATGTCAAACGCTGTCGGCTGTTCTTTAACGGTTGATATTGCCAAATTAGTAAATAAATCCATCGGACTTATATCTTTTTCTGCTGCTTTCTGTTTTTCTTCATCCCAATACCATTTTCGCATTTCTTCAATCAGTATATCAGCATCGATTAGTCTGCTCATAAAATATCAATCCTCCAATCTCTGACCACATCTATCACAATAAGTCTGTGTTGGTACCTTATGATCAACCACATAACCGCACACCGGGCAATGTATAAGGTGATCAAAACCTACCCATTTCCCCATCTTTCTATTCTTAGCTTTAAGTTTCTGGTACTCTTCCCATTCTCTTATGGTGATTTTACGACCTGTTGTGTTTTCCTGTTCTTTTAGCCGTTTATATTCATCCATCTCATTTTCTGTAATTAAAAACATCTTCTGTGCCATGTTTACTCTCCTTTCCAAATATCAATCAAAAAAGAAAAGAGCCTAAGTCAATTAAGACTCAGACCCTCAAAGGTAAAATATCATTATTTAGTTTCTGATTTTTTATCTATGATTTTATTTGTAACATAATCAGCAATAAGACAGCCAATAAGACACCCACCAACACCAATAGCCCAGCCTTTAAGCAAACCCTCACGATAGAGTGTTGCACCCCATCTACATAAAGCATTTTCATGTTTACTCGACTCGGTTATAAAATTAGTAATTATCATCTCGTCCTCTGCTGTTGTAAATTTCTTCATAATCTTTTTCTCCTTTCAGAATCTAAAATATAATCTTTCATAACAGCCCAAGAAAGTATCGCGAGAACAATCATACAAGTTTTCTACCACAGTTCGGACAATATTTAATCAGAATATCAACACGAGCAATACTACCAATACCAGCAAGAGCATATAAGTCAGCCTGCAAAATAGGTTTTCTAACAGTGTCCGCCTAAGTAATATATAATCGTAGCCCTAATACATCAGAAGAATCACCAATACCAATGAAAGTGCCACCAATATCATTTGTCATATCAGACTTACCACCAATAGTTTCAACTTTACAAAATTCACACATAATTAATACCTCCTTTAAAATATAGCGGTTCTAAAAAATGAGACAAAAGAAGAGTCTAAGTCAATTAAGACCTAGGGCTCCTCTCGAAAGCTTATTCTTTAATCCCACCATGCTTTTCTACCAACTGATTAACAATATCAATTGGAACATACGCAAACACTGTTTCTGTTGTATCGGGTTTATTCGCATAATCAGCGATAAGCTCGTCCAGTTCACTCGGGAAGCCTAGTTCTACTTCACTGTATGGCCACGCTCCATTTTTACGTGGTACACAATAATGCATACTACTAGCTTGTACCGATATCATGAATCGGTCAGCACATTCCATACGCTTAATTACGCACAACTCCACATCTCCAATTACGGTGCTTTTGTAGTTCCTTTTTAAATACTCGTTAACCTTATCCATTTTCGGTCTCCTTCCTGAATCTAAAAATACCCTTCCATAACAGCCCATGTAAAGTTAGCGAGTGTTATTTCTTTTACCACCAAAATTAATTCCAAACAAGGCGCCGTTAGACTCCGGGACATTCAAGCCAGTAATAGCACAAGTTAATCTTATCGCTAAGTTACTATCCCCACATTTCTTATAGAATTCTGTAAATGTTTTGTAGAACAGGTCAACAGCGTCTTTTATATCCTTATCCATAATTATCAATCCTCCTAATATTCATCTACAACTTCTAGGTTCAGCAAATCTTCGACTAACCAAGGTTCATTATCTTCCCATTTCACCATAGGAAAGTCTGCGTTAAAACAACTATTTATACGAGTAGGACCAGAAGTGCCGGTGCCCCACATGAATAAGGTGTTATACTTACTGGGCTTTTTAATATAAGAATACAACAGCCCATTTTCATCTCTTGCTAGGTATTTGCGATCCTTTTTCAGACATTCAAGTAATACTCTATCTGCTTTGCTAATAACAGGTCTTTCAACATACTCTGACTCGGCCCAGGTAAGTCTATCGCTGCTACAGCACCCATTGATAGCATCATAAATTAAACAATCCCTGCATTTAAGGTGTGTACACATCGACACATTACCATTGCGTCTATTTACACCAAAACGCGATCCACTGCAAGCAATCTTAATAATATCCTCAGCGTACTTTTCTTTATTCTTCATAATTATCAATCCTCCTCAGAATCTAAATACTCAATATTATCATAATCGTTCACGGTAATTCCCCAAATCTTAAACGGACCGAAAATAAGCTGCAGTATGATCTGAGCCTCATCGATGAGAACACCTTTATGTAGTATATTAGTCTTCATAAAACCTGGATTTCGTCTTATTAATAAAAACTCATCAACCGATAACGGCTCTGGAATATCATACCTCATTTCTTTTGCCTGTTCGCGAATGCAATCTGCCATGTATCTACTCGGTGCTATAATAGTAGCTCCCGTCTTAGCCGATTTCGTAATTAATGATGTTGTCTTTCCGCATCCTCTTGGTCCTATATAAATTTTTGTATCCATAACATTTACTCCTTTTAACTTAAACGTACAACAAAAAAGAGTCTAAGCCATTTCTGACCTAGACCCCTTCTGAATCTGAAAAAATACTAACATCACTTGCTCTTACCACCACGAGTTTCTCTCACTGTCTTTTCACCGTCATAATATACAATTGTGATTTTCATACATTTCACCTCCATTTAAGTGAAACCAATTCTATCACAAATATAAATTAAATCAAGTATTGACTTATAAGAACTAGAAAAACAAAGGGGCAAGTATACCACCCCTCTGAGAAATTACTGATGAATATAAATCTCATAAACATCAAGATTATCATCATTGTAAATATCAACTTCGAATTTCATACCCATACATTCAAATGGGTAGTCTTCATATAGTTCAGCGTCATTAGGTAGTAATAACGTTGTAGATCCTCCATCTGGAAAACCTATAGTTATACCCCAATTAAGCGGACTTTTAATAAAGTACACTTGAAGTATGAACAGTTCGCCTGTATTGTCGACCTCTAATCCAATATTTACGAAATCACTTTTACGACTCACCTGAATTCCTCTTATATTTTTGTCCATATTGAACCCTCCTTTGTTTTTTCATAACATAGTAGGATTCTATCGCGATTTCTAGTAACCTCTGTACTTTAATTATTCAGCCAGTCCTCGAGTATCTTTTTATCAGCATTTTCATACATCTTACAAGTCTCGTTTACTAACTGTTCATTAAACATATCTTTAGTCTTACACTGACCATCTGGATAATCTTCAGGATTGGCTACTTCTATCTCACATCTCTCGAAAAATGAACAAGTTAAGCATTCATGAAGTCTTCTAAGTTCATTTCTGCTCAGATTCATCTACAGCTCTAATCCTTTCATCTGGATTTAAATATTTAATGTCAGTATTACTATCAAGATTTAAAGTAGCCCCATGAATCGGAATACCACAAAAAGCGACGTCCAATACCGATTGGAGTTCATCGATCAATAAACCGTATTTTTTAATATAAGAATCATTAAAATACTTTAATCCAGTTATAATCTCAGAAACTGTCACAGGGAACGGAATATCATACTCCATCTCTTTAGCCTGTTTATACACAGCATGTGCCTGATGTTTGGTTGCTACTAAAATATAAGCTCCAGTCTCTGCCGACTTCTTAATCAATGTTGCAGTTTTACCTGAACGTCTAGCCCCTACATAAATATCCATCCTATTCATAATAATTACTCCTTTTCTTTATCTCTTAATGTACAAACCAATTCATATATCATCTCTTTAGCTGTAAGGTCTGTACGAGCTTTCATAACGCCCTTGAAATAATACTCTACGAAAATATCAATAGCTCTTTCTCGATTACCCTCACGAAGCCAAACCATACCATTAAATACATCGCCCTCAATACCACTACATAGATACTTATGCCCGTTATGATACGCTTTGACATATGCACGACCACGAGTACAGTTCGATATAAGACCATATACGTCATCAATATATTCTAGCACGCCTCTCCTAGATTCTAAGTGTCCACTAAATATCCAGTATAACCATACTTCATCCATATCTAACTCTCCTGTGTAGCTCTTAATACACGTCCTACATTATCGACATAACACTCGTGCCAAATAGTGATAGGCTTTTCATCACCATCTGTAAGGTCAATCCAAGCTGCCAACACTGTATGATTAAATCGCATAGTTTCTACAGCTAGCAACGCCGAGTCCAACGATAAACAACAGTCATATGAACTTTCTCGATAAGCAAATCTATTAAAATTATCCTGAATAATATAGTTAGTCCAATATCTTTTCATTCTTACCACCCTTTCTAAAAGAAAAAGAGAAGCTATTTAAAGCCTCTCTTAATATCGTTCATCAATATGTTATAAACTACCCCTTGCGTTTGACAACCATGGGTCAGCACTCGGCGGCTTTGCTGTATATTTTTTCGCAAACTCATCTGGTGAAATACGAACTGGATTCTCAAAAGTACCAACATTAGCTGCATATGTTTCTGACTCGGCATCATGCATATCAAATAACCAATCTGTAATAATATCCATAGCCCATGAAATATCAAATGTGCTACCGGCAGCTTTTGGATGACCGCCACCTCCGTAATTATGAGCAATTTCAGTACCAAGATTGATATCATCTCGAATTGTACGATAGCTAACCCTGCCACGTGAAATATCAATCATAGCAATGTAAGCAAGCTCAGGATGCATCTCACATAGACGATTACCAAGTTCACTGAAATACAGCTCAGCAAATATAACACCATATGTATTACCCCACTGGTCTGTTTTAACTGTAATCTGTTTCTCTTTTTGCTCTACATAAATATCAATGTCTTTCTGTTTCTGTTCGAGTAAGAGTACATCAGTTTCTGAGAACCACTCATCTTGATGCAATGGTGAAGTACCAAACATGATACGCTTCATAGCCAGCTCAATGAATTTATCTCTACCATAAATATGAAAGAGGTCGTTCATCTGCTTACTAACAAGTCTGTCTTCTCCTAATTCTTTCCAACGCCAAGTATCATAGTCTCGAACTATAGACACGAAACGAGATATTTTATTTTGAGTTGTCTGATCGTACGCAAGACTTAAACTATTCTTCAAATATAAATAGAACAATTCGGTACCACTAGTCTTTACAACATCTAAATATTCATATACAGTACACCAAAAGTAATTATCCAATCTAAGAGCAGTTCCATGATGATCGAATAAATGTACCCTATGATCAGTTTTATCCAAAATATCAATCATACTAGCTACCTGATCAGAGACAGAAATATCAGTAATGAAAATCTGATTATAACTCCGGTACAGATCTTCGTTTTTTATAAATTCTTCTACTTTATTGTCCACGTCATCGTAGTTACAATACTCAACATCTACATTCTCTTTATCGAATGCTATATATGCCAAAATAGCACAACCTACGCCGTCCAAATCGGTATGCGTAAATAATTTAATTTTCATAGATTTAAATCTCCTTTATTTGTAATATAAGTCACGCTCTTCCAAAGTGTTAAAGTGCGGATGATTATCCCAACTAGTACTACCACCATCGTTTTTCTTCTTTTTAGGTCTACCTACTTTTTTCTTAGCTGGTTTCTTATCAGTATAGGACTCTCGAATATCAGAAACCTCTCTTTGTAATGCCTTGACAGTATTGTTAAAATTCTCCCGAATATCTTCATAAGACATTTCCATCCATTCTTTTCTCTGAGCACACTCTTCAGGACTCCCACATCTCATATACTGTCTATACTCAAATAGTAAATTATCCAATGCCTTCTTTCTTTTTACATCAGACAGACTACTACAAAGTTCTTCTACAAATTCTAATTCTTTTGGCGTTAACATAATATTGATTCTCCTTTTATCTTACTTTTTTGATATATAGATGAATATCTGAGTCGTTTCCAACAGTTTTGAACTTATATACTCTGGATTGTAAAATATCGTCTGATAATGCTTCCATAGCAACAATAGCTCTTGCTGAGAAACGACCACATGGCGCATAGACATGAATTGTGATATTCTGCCTCTCATCGAGAATTTTCAAAACGTCAATAAGTTTAAAACGACCATTCTCCATTACCTTTTCGTTTTTCTCAATATATTCCTCTACATTTGCAAACACAGCTAATGGGTCTAAATCAGTTTTAGAATAATACCACAAAACATTATAATAAGGGATTCCTTCCTCAGCCGCACATTTAATCTTCCTGATAGCCGTGCCATCGTCATCAAGTAGTTTTAAATAACTAGTACCCGGCTCGTAAAAATCACCGTCAAAATATGCCTCTCTATGATATAGAATAGCTTTGTATTCCTTAACTGTAGTTTTATCACTTCTAACATAAGCCCATACACTTCCCATACATTTCATAACATTAATACCTCCTTACTTTATAAATATATATACCAACATGTAACACATTGTAAGAATCAAAATCATCCAGTACTCCCAGTTGAGAATACCATACCCCATATGATATAAGATAAGCCCTTCACCTAACATAATCAGTGTGCTAATAATAAATCTAAGAATGTTTCCCATTACTAATACTCTCCTCTATATTTTGAATAGTTTTGTCAATTAGATCAAAAAGCTCTTGAAAATCACTTGCTATAAAGAAATAATGACGAACTAATAGTTTAAGCTCTTCCTTTTTCTGCCGAGGAATTTCTGGTTTAGCAGCCTCACGTAAACATTCACAGCCTCGTGTAAAGTATCTCATGCGTTTACAAAGCAGTTCATTTCTTACAATTCTCAACTGCCTCAAGTTTTCTTCACTCATTACTAATACCCTCCTCTATCAACTGCATTTTCAAAAGGTTCGTAAAAGTGGTCTTTTTCTCTGAAGTGCTTCTTCCAACTTATTAATCTTCTCATTCTCATCTTCCATGAAAATATCAATAGCTTTAAGCTTATCTGCTCCTGGGAACCACACATTATGGTTATACAGAACACCTGGCTTCGGATCGCAAGTCAGTACACGAAGAATCTTTCCATCATCATTAATAATTCTAAATATAGCCTTATATTTACCCTGTACCTGTAAATCCCCTTCATACTCATAGAGCTTTCCTCTGTAAAAATTGTATAAATATACTTTCATAAATATCGATCCTCCTTTTCTTCAGCTCTAAACTTAGCCACAGCATCACATATAAGGTTCTTAATAATATTCTCATCTACTATACGACACGGTATTGGAATAATACCAGAAATAATATCGGGTGCGTAACATCGCTGCGTTCTAGTAATGTTCTCTTCAATCGTTTTGTTTTTAAACACTATATGGTAATCTGTAAACTGACGTTCGTTGTCACGCACATAAAACTCTATACCATAATATACGATCATGTTGTTTAACTCTTCGTCCCTACAAATATCATGCTCCTCAATAAACATCATGTTGTCGCTATCCAATTGATGCAATGCTATATAACGTTCTGCATCCAATCGATTATCAAAAACACAAATAATATGGTAATCTTCATAATCACCAGCAGTCACTACATATACTTTATCTACCTTATTCATACCATACACTCACTTTCACACCTGACATGTCTTTAATAGCTTCATCGATTATCAATTTAGCTGCTTCCTTCTGACAATCGTTTGATAGAAAATCGAGATTGACATTGATATACTCTTTTCTGCAAGTTAAAATTATGCTGATTATCATGTACAGCTCATTTTTCTGGTACATGCTAAACGTATCACATATCATCTGTATAGTCATAATACTCTCCTTTTCTCACGCTTCCTCTAATTCGCCAAATATTTTTTCATAAGCATTAATGTCATATTTAAGTAACATACATTTAGCTGTTTCTTCGTCAATAACAAGAGCATCACCTAGTTTAAATACAATAAGCCAGCGTCCCTTTATTGATTTATATAATTTTACATTCACTGAGTATTCGAATGTACTTAAAGCATACATACACTTAGTAGATATACAATCCATTTTATCAGTATCGTATTTCAGACCATTATACACATAAACCATAATAAAATTACTCCTCCTCAATATCTTCTATAATGATAAGACGTGGATGCAGAATATCACTCAAATTTTCACCATGCTTAACTTTATGTTTAGCCGCCATGTAATAGCAATAAAATGATGGCGAACGTCTAACCCCCAGCAGCACAAGAAACTTATACAGATTACCGTTAATGCACTTCTTATTCCAACGTTTCCATACTTTTAATCTTAATAACATTGTCTTACTCCTTTCTTTCTACGATCTCCTTATATGCAGTAACGTCCCAGTCATTACCATCACCCGACCAATCTAATAGCCATCGAATTTCGTCGATAGTCAATTTCAGAACATACTGTTTAATAAATATATGCATAGGTAAATCATTCTGAAAATACTGATAGCGACATCTATATAAAACATCATCTCTAAGATTCGCCATATTTAATTCTGATGTACTAGGTCTACCACGTTTGCTTTCCATAAACTCATTTCCCCTCTCTAGTAGATACAGTCACACTAAGTTTACAGTCATAATTACTCCCACGCACCTCCTTCACCTCAAGACTCAGAAGATCTAAAGCAAGATATTTAAGAGCATATAGCGGTCTAATAGTACAAATAGGATTAAGACGATCGTTGAGATATAAATCTACCTCTATATCCTTTCCTGCTACCATCAAAATATCGTTAAGTGTCATAGTTATTTCCTCCTTATACTTTCATTACAAAAAGAAAAGAGCCTAAGTCAATCAAGACCTAAGCCCCATCGGTTTAGATTTCATCCAAGATAATTCCCTGTGGTTTGAAGTCTAACAAATATACAAAACTCTTGCCCTGACGATATATCATATAAATATCACCTACAGTCATTCCTTCTTTATAAGTCCAACCCACTAACTGTCCATTCTTTGTTCTCGAAAAACCCAGCATATCGTAAGCTTCGTTCAAGAATAAATATCCTCTAGTCACCAACAAATCATATATATATTTTCGTTGGTTATTTAAAGTAAACCTATTCATGACGTTGTCTTTCATCCATAACTGGTTATTCTCGTCAAAAAATCTACTATAGTTGTCCTCCTCAAGCTGAATGACTACACTATCAGTACCAACGTTATCGCCAGACATAAGCTCTCTCAATTCATCTTTCATAATTCATTACTCCTTTCGTGACTACAAATCTTTTACCATAACAGAATATGATTTATTCGCGTCTACCGCGTACGGTTCTTTTATACTCTTTGCTCATTAGATCAACAAAAATATCAGAGCGAGTACGTCCTGTCTTAGCACTCAACTCTGATAACATATCTGCCTCTTCATCATTTAACCGAATCCGAATACCTTTTCTCTTAGCGTTCACTTTCGGCGGTCTACCTCGCTTTTTAATCAAAAATATCAACTCTCCTTATCTTCTTCTATTCTACGTCCAGCTCCATAGCAATCACGTAAGTATCTTCTATATACAGCTGCCATATCATCACGAGCTCGTCTCATAGCTTCAGCCATTTGCTTATCATAATAGGTATTTTTCATTGTCATTTTGTTATGATAGAAATCGATAACAACAGCATCATCCATAAGTGGATAACTCTCTCCTATAAATATTTCCATATCGCCATAACCAGCATTCGATATCTGAGCAAGTAAATTACGCAATGAATCAACTGTAAATTGTTTTCCCATAAAGATCAGTCCTCCTCTTCTCTGCATACTGGACTATAAACATCATTTAATATTAAATCGTGTATCGTACTATCAATATCCCTTTTCTTGTAGACGTCACCTGTGGAGTTAACCCCATAGTTAGTTTCTTCATGACAACGCTTTAAGAACTCTGCTTTTTCATCAGTATTAAGGTCGTAGATTCGATTAAGAAAGTCATCAACTCTTAACTGATTCCCTTTATACAATGCTACATAATTTTGAACCCTATCTTCACGAATAATTGGTTCATTTGATATATGTAAGAACTCAAACAGTTCAGTGACACAATCGTTGCATAAATCAAAATCTATACCATAACCGCTGTTATAGATACTTCCTAACGTAATATAGTTAACTGTTCGGTCTTTATATCTCAAAGACATATCCTTACAATCTGTATAGTATTTACCACATCTATCACATTTCTTAGCTTTACTCATAATTTTCTTTACCTCCTAAATTTAAACAAAAAGAAAAGAGACCCCTAAATTAGAGTCCCACCTCGCGCATCTGCTTAGCGATTTTTAATTTGCGTCTCCTTTCTTTTTCGATTTTTACCTGAATCTGATATACTTTATATGATACAAACATAATGACAAATTCCATGACCATAATATCTTTCGGTACATCAATGCCAAATAAGCATAATATAAGTCCTAATATCATAAGCATCATCATTGCCATTGTTGTTATATCCATTATTTTTCTCATACCACTGTTCCTCCTTAATCTTTCTATAACAGCTCAAGAAAATATCGCGAATTCCTGTATTCACATACTCAGCTATCACATTTAATGTAGTACCAATAAATATAAAAAGAAGAGCCCAAGCGTTAAGCCTGAGTCTCCTCATTGTCTTTCAAGTACTGTTGGATCTGCTTGTATAGACCGTCACTTAAAATATACTCATTGTAGTCGGTTCCAAATATCGAGCCTAATCTACACATTACTCGATCCGGTTTTACGCCAACCTTTTCAAGCAATTCCATAAAATATAACTCTCCTTCAGAACCAGGAACCACCTTCATTTTATGTATTCCCATATCATCGTCCTCCTTTATACTTTAGTCATAAGAGGACAAGAATACATCGCGAATCATTTACCCGGTTCCCACTTTATTGGCTTATGCGAAATTTCACCCAATGGTTCACGGATACACCCACGACACGGTCTCTTATCAGCAGGCATCCAATAATACTTACACGTCTTACAGTACAATCCGAAATATAATTCTTTTACATCATTCTCCACCAGAACTCATCTCCTGTTCCGTATAATTGCGATGAAGTAATGCAATCTTAAAAGCCACATATTCACGAGAACTCTCATCCGGCAAATATCCAGACAATAAGTTCTTTACCTCCGCTTCAAACTGTGTGTCTAATTCCTCTTTACTCATATGTTTTATTCTCCTCATCTAACACTTTTCTGATCTTCTCCAAAATAATCTCAACAGACTTTCTGGTCTTCCTGCTCAATTTCATATACGGACCATTTTTATCATACCAGTCAAATATCTCATACAAATTCTCAGATCGCCAACTGAATGACCACCAATCACAAATCATTTCGAGAATATAGTTTTCAGGCATATCCATGATCGTCTCAGCTTCGTCCGGATCGTCATGATTCAGAATCCAATACTGCCAGTGATGAGGGTTACGATGAATATGAAGCAGCCAAGCGTATTCATAATCCTGAATGACCTGATATGATCTATTCTTACCATAGAAATATTCATCATATGGTTCGTACTCATCATCATTATTTTTACTACGATCATGATCAAAACAAATCTGCTGCGTTAATCTCAACTCCTGATCGACTGGCACAAGAGAAGGTATTCTATCATGAATGAACTCAAACGCTTTCTTCACGCCATCTTTATGATCCTGCAAATATAAATCATACTCTCTACTCATTTAACATCTTCTCCCTTTTCTCTTTAGCTTCTGCGTGCTTTAAGTTATCATCTGCACGCTTGATCTTAACTTCCATAGCACGTAACACATCACCGTCACTGATATTAAAAATGGACTTAAGGTGCTCTAGGCAAATATAAGCATCTGCCATCTCTTCCAAAAGTCCGATCTTATCACCATAACCACGAATCTGCTTACTTACTTCCTGCTGTAACTCCGCAAACTCTTCCATTACGACAGTGCATTGTGTTTTCCAATTGGAACGTCTAAGAACTCTTTCCAAAATATCTTTACGCCTCTTCTTCGAATAATGAGGAGCGTCTTTCAGCCCATTTACAAATCTTTCCCTATTCATTTCTTATCTCCTGTCTTTTTATTATTTCTTTATATTCTTCTACCCATTCGTCCGGTATTGGCTCATCAACCAATGCGTAACGACGCATAGCTTCGAAAAGGCTATCTTTTCTGTAATTATCACACATGAATTCCCATAAAACTCTAGGCATCACCCCTAATGGTGGTTTTGTTACACTCATCTCATATCTCCTTTAAACTTGCTCCAAATATAACACCATGGTAGTTTTTTCCAAGCCACCACGTCGTACCGTTCGCAGTAAATATCAGTGAATACGCGATAATCCTCAATTGGTGCTTTACCAGACTCATACACTTTGTATCCGTCAAACACTGTCTGTCTTGTATCATTGATCCATCTCTGATCCCATTTACGAAAATATAAGTACAGGACTTTTGGCTCGTTCACTCCATATCCATCCTGTACTGTACAAAGATACCAACCGTCTTTTCTTGGTTTGAAGAAACGGTACGGTCTCCAAAAGTTAAATATCAATGTTCTTACCTCCAATCAGTATATTAATCGTATTTAATATAGATTCTTCGTACCATATAGCTACTACATGGTTACGTAACAGCTCATCAGACAGCGAACCTATATGGTAACCTTGCACGATACACATAATTTCTTCGCCATCCTCATCTGCATTTAACAGCCTGATATCGTTTGCATTAATAAGTGGTAAGACGTCACGTAGTAGTACATCTTTGATAATCTTACTTTCTGCTTTTGTACATTCAATATTACTCATATTTTTCTCCTCTTCTAATTGAATTCATAGTCTTCTGATTCATTCTGGTAAATCATGATCTTGATTGGCTTACCATTGCTACCATCACTCTCAATGTGAATGATACCATTGAATTGCAAATAGTTATTACCACCCGGATCGACCATTGTAAGACTCCCATCTTCTCTTTTATCTGACACTGAAATACTAATCGGTTCCAATAATTCTGCTTTCTTTTCACTTCCACTGCAGCCTGCCAATCCAAGTGTAGCTGTAAATATAAATAATCCTGCTATAAATTTAGTCTTCATTCTCCTACTCCTTTTTAAAAATAAAAGGCCCCAACTAAAAATAGCTGAGGCCTTTTGTCAATAAGTTATAGTAATTTCTTCTGGCAATTCCAAATACCACTCAATCCTTTTAGGAATACGGTACGCAATTTCATTGATACCAGGATAATAAACCGGCACATTAAAACTAATTTCTTTAATCAATTTAATTTTATTAGCTATATTGTCGCCGTACGTTTTTCTAATTTCCTTTACCAAATTACGTCCCATAAACTCATTCTTAATCGATATACGTTTTGTTTTGTAAACCATATAAATCACTCCTTTCATAATAGGAGTTGTAAATTTCGCGAAAAAGAGAAAAGACCCAGCTAAATTTAGCCGAGCCCTCACTCTAATTAGCGACTATAATCAAATATCAATCACCCGTATAGTTCCACAAGTTTCCATAAAATTCTCGTGCTCCCTTATATTCGTCGTCGGTAATCAATCCATCATCCCTCGCTTTACCAAAAGCTTCTGCTAACGACATCTGCACAGGATAAGGATTATACATACCTTCGAATTTGTTATAAAGCTCGTTCCATTCCATTCTTGTCTTTGTCATACTTTTAATCTCCTTTCTGACTATTAGTCATAAAAGGAACAGTTTTTATCGCGTAGAAAGAAAAGAAAAGGTCTAGTTATTAGACCAATTCTTCTAGTTGCTTAATCGCCCTTTCATACCTTCTTGTGAATTCCCCAAACGTAAGCCTATCAGCTTCCGTATCGATAAGTTTGTAATATTCGAGGGCATCTGCCGCAAATATGACAACGTCTAATATATGATCGTCATCGTAATCTTCAGCCAACGCCATGTATTTCCTACCGATGTTTTTAACGTCTTCAATGCTTAACATAATAGTTCACCTTCCTTTCATAATAGGAGTTGTATCCTTCGCGAATAAAAGAAAAGACCCAGACGTTACTCTGAGTCATTCTCAGTTTTAATCTGAATATTTATAGTATCTATAATGCATTCTTCAGCCCACATACTGATTCCCGCTTAATTTAAGAAATCATCAGAAAGTAATCCAGATACGCGCCCCTGATATATTAAACAAATCTCGCATCCATTTTTATCCAATAAACGAATATCATTGGTATAAATAAGCGGTAAAATATCTCTTACTTTTGTCATTTCTTACTCTCTCTCTTTATACTGTTCAACAACTGGTAACTGCTTGAGTTTGCTTACAGACCAGAATCTTTTATCGTCACAAGAAACCATTGGTAGATCTAAGTCTAAATTGTTTAAGCACATTACGTTACACGGATCCGGATACCCTTCTGTGTGAAACCAAACGCCACATTTCTTGACAGGGGGATATAAGCACCACCAAAGCTTCCCATCATTTCGCCTGATAATACAAGAATTATCATCTTTAATAAACTGAATAACTGCCAAATCAGATTTAGATATCACAGCTGGTTCTATATATTCCTGATTTAACCATGCTATTTTTTTATCATGGCAATCGTTTGTACCCCCACAAAATTTGCAGGTGCTACATTTTATTTTTGAACAAGATGTAAACTCCCCAGTCTTTTCTACGATTGCAAATGGTGTAGGATTTGCACCACAAACATGTTTTAGCAATTCATCATTATACTTCTCTGCATTTTTCATCTTCTATTTACTCCTTTTCATCCAATATTAGGTAATTTCTTCCATGCCAAAATATCAATACGCTCGTATTCACTGCCAGTATAGTAACGATCCTCTTCCATAGGTGCTCTGCCCAATTCATAAACTTTGTATCCATCAAACACCAGCTGTCTTGTCAGGTTGATCCATCTCTTATCCCATTTGCAAAAATATAAGCACATAACTTTAGGCTTATCTAACCTACCGCCATGTGCTGCAATACATAAATAGTGACCATCTTTTTTAGGTTTAAATAACTTATACGGTCTTCAGAAATTAAACATAAAATAGCAATCTCATCTACTCGAATTCATTCATATAAATCATAATCTTAATTGGTTCCCCATTTGATCCACTCGTCAATCTTTTTTCTGAAAACTTTCAAAAGATACACCATTATCTCAGATCAGAAAATGAATAACCATATCTAATTAAAAAAAGTAACTAAAATGGCTCCTCTATTGAAAAACGATACGTCAATAGTTTCAATAATATATTTGTTGTACCATGCTTCGTTGGATTTAAAAGCTTTTATATATTTTTCAGCATCTTCTTTTGTATAAAATATAGCTGGCCTACAATTTCCAAGTAGATACTCATCGAGCAACCATCCAGTTGCGATATCCTTGATAGAAAAATAACCTCTTACCTCTCCAAAAACATTATTTTTCATAATTATTGGTCTTTTCATTTTACTTTTGCTCCTTTACTATAACTAGATAATCGTACAATTCAATATCTTTTATGCATATTCTAAGTCTAAACAGGAATCTATAAAGATTGGTAACTAGATCATTTAAGTTATATATTGTTCTCCTCTCCAGTAATTAACTCAGAATACGGAAGCGTCTCAATCCAAGAACATAACTCGCGCCATTCATCAAGCTTATGATTCTTCCTGCTGTGATATATGTTAGCCAGCACCTCATAATTCAGCATAACATTACGAGTCTGGTTATAACTACTCGGAAGAAGCTGGATCATCTGCCACCAGTATTTTTTATCTTTTGTTTTTAGATATTTTTCACGATACAAATTCAATGCTGGCAATAGTATTTCGCCAAAAATATCATGCGGATCATAATACTGATTATCAAAATCAAAATGTAAATTTAAAACGATGTCATCACACATATCCTCATATTCAGGTTCTCCAACATCGATAATATTGTCAGTCGAGAAATCCTCCAATGTAAACTCTTTCTCAGCAATCTTATGCATGGTACTGCAAGAGTTTGCAACAGTACCAACCTTGTACGTATCGAACTCTTTCCACCAATATAAAGGCGCAGTGATTCTCACATACACCGGCATCATCCTCATGAACTTTCTATGATCTGTACCAGCTTTTGCTAATCGCTGCATAAGAGAGTGGTCGTTTTCGCCTAATACATATCTTTGAGTATTACCACACCATTCAGGGCTAAATGCACAATGACCTGAACACAAACCAGAATCGCAACCATATCCACTGTTACTCTTCTCCCAGCTATTCATCGGATTACGCATTCCTTCAATAATAAATTCCATCTGCTCCGGACTTGCCAGAACTACATTTTCTATTTTAATCATTCGCAATATCCTCCAAGTTCAATATTTACGATTTCATCAGCATCAATTTCCAAAATTTCCACTTCAATATCAGATATATCTTCAACAATAGTCATCCACCCTCTTGTGATTTCTTTTTCGTAGAGTTCCTTGATTATTAAATCTTTAGCCGCTTCTGCTGTATCTTTTTTCGTATAAATACCAAAAATATTTTCGATATGACCATAACCGTCATAATAAGTGTTTCCATGAACCACATATAACATCATTAATCTTCATCCTCCATTTTCTTTTTCAGTTCATTACGTGCATATGCACATGCCGAATCATTTTCGCAGCAAATAATAGTATCGTGTTCTGGAAAAGTCGTATAACCTTTATCGGAAATATAGGGTTTAAAATAACGACAATTTTGACAATATGGTTCAACAATCACCCTGATCATCTACCTCATTGCCTCCAATACAATTTCTTTCTTACATTGTGGACAATTTATGTACGTACCGCCTTTCGCGATACCAGGAAATCCACCTGTATGAACTGTTGTCTTAGCTCTAATATCCTCTTCCTCAAAAGAAAATAAGCAGCCACAATAATCACAACGCTTCTCCTGTTTCGTCCCTGGTTTAATAATTTTAATCATTTGTGTTCTATCCTTTCTTTGAATTCCTTAGCATACTTTTTAAGATCTTCTATTATCCTAGATGGCGCCGTATGATTTATATAAAACACATACATTCCAGATTTTTGATTTGTATCCATATCAATAAAATAGAACAACAATCCGGACCCGCGTGGTTGTCGTTGCATACGTAATAGAAGACCATATACGACGGCTATTGTTTCAAACGCATTTAAGAAATCGTAAGCATGCATTGGTTTATTTTCATATTCAAGTACCACATGTTCGTCGTCAATATGGACTTTATCTAGGCTGTATTGTAAAAAACCATCGCTGGCATAAACCTGATCATAATCATTGTTCGCACAATTAAGACTACCTTTTAATTCACCAACTGTCATTTTTACTCCTCCTTTCTAAAAATAAAAGAGAGCCTCAGCTAAATATAGCCAAGACCCTCCATCCTGTTAAGACTCTACAAGATACAAATAGACACGAACTCTTAATTGTTCACAATATCCGGTAACGTCGCCGTCAAGCATCACATCAGACTTCAATCCCAGCCAATTAAGGCCTATGTTCTCCGCGTTAGCGTTTGCTAATGGTTCCTGATGTTTTGAATATATGAAACGCTTGTATTCATCACTCCATCCATCTGCATTTGGATGCAAAGTGTTAAATTCTTCATTCCACTCTTCATACTTATCATTCACCAAATTACAAAATACATTACGTCGTTTAACATACTCATCAATGAGATAGTCTTTTAGAAAGTTTGGTAAATACTTAGCACCATCACCTTCAATTTTAAAATTCGCTTTATAGTTCATACTATTTTCCTCCTTTGTATTTAGTCATAAGAGGGTCAGTAATTATCGCGTAATAGCCAAGCATATAGCGTTAAGTATAATAAGTGTTATACAAGCCTACTTCATAAATATCAATCCTCCAAATCGATATACTCTAATGAATCAACATACTTTTGACTCCAGAACCAATTAGTAAGAGGGCTCTTACTCCAGTAATTTGCCGAATATACAATTTTATTCCAGTTATAAGCCTTCTCTATAACTTTTGATCTCGTAATATCTTCATATTCACTATTAACACATTCTATCTGTTTAATAATAGACTCGCGTCGCATATGTGCTTTGTAAATAGATACATCGACTCCAGTATGTCCTATAATAATAACTACAACTACAATGAATGTTGCAAGTCCGCCTAATAACATACAGACAAGGCCACCAACGTCAAGATCGTAATACTTACAGCTATCCTCAAACTTATAATGCAAAATAGCACCAGCAATCGTTACAAATATACATAACAAAGTTATAACCATTTATTTTGTCTCCTTTACAATTCCTAAAAATCTTACAGTCTCATCTCTAAGACACACCCAGTACCTCTTTCCTTTATATACAACTTCATCACCGTCGTAGTTATAATCCTTGTCCGGCTCAGAAGCATATGCTAATATCATTACTTTCGTAGTATTATTCATCTTTCCAATTCTCCTTATCAATAAACGGCTCGATTCTTTTGTAAACGTCACGCGGTACAAGATTCTTATACCCCCAGTCAAATAGGTTAAATAACGTCTTATAATATGATTCGATACATTCATAACTGATACACATGTCACACCGATCTCCCAGTATAACTGCACCGTTATGTTTGGCTATTGCATTCAATAAAATTATATGATTTTTATAGGTGTTATTGTTTTTTAAAAATAAAATAACCGGTGCTATTAATATAAATAAGTTAATAAATATCATCTCTGTCCCCCTTATGCTGACAGAAGGTCTTTAATACCCTCAAGTAATTCCTCTTTGTCATCTTTTGCTTTCTTATCCTTCTTGACCGCTACATCTAACGCTTCTTTTGCTTTAAGAACTTCATCTTTGTTCGTAAATAATGTATCAATAGCTTCGTACTTAGCTACAGCGTCATCACGTTTCTTGTCAGCTGCCTCAATTTTCTTAAGGCACTCCTCGCGGATATGATTGATTTCTTCCTTGCACTCAAGACGAATGCGAACTACTTCTGCCTCTGCTTCATTCTTAACTCTCTCAGCGTCACGACATACATCTGCATTAGCTTTAGCCACACGATCTGCATGAAATTTAGCGAATGTCTCCTGATCCATCTCTTTAAGTCTCTGAGAATATGCAGTCTTAGCTTCTGCATCAGCCTTAGCCAATTCTTCGCGCATTTTAATATCTTTAATACGTTCTTCTTCAGCAATGCGATTAAGCTTAGTCTGATGAATCTTCTTCTCTTCCTTACGCTCAATATGTCCAGCTGCCCAGTAACATCCAGCACCTCCAGTAAATACTGCACTGCCTACTATCATCATCCATTTTCCGATTTCTTTAATTTTAGCTGTGTTCATCATAATCTGTTATCTCCTTTTCGCTCCATTATTTTTAAGAATAGTTTCAAGATCATGAATAATTTCCTGCTGATGATTCACAATCCCAATAAGCTCGTTTACTTTAATAACAAGCATTTTGTCGGTATGCCCATATTCATCGGCTACATACCATTCTTTGTTTAAGCGTTTTACTTTTCTCTTAGCCATAACTCCTCCTTTCTAAAAATAAAAGAGAGCCTCAGCTAAATATAGCCAAGACCCTCTGTCCTGTTACTTATGAAACTTTACTCCTCTTCTTTAGAGCTTTCTGGTTCACCCCATTCATATCGACCACTTTTCTTTTTTGGCTCGTCATCATCTGAGAGTTTATCGACTGTATGATCTAAAACCACGCCAACTGCCGCACACACAAACATGTCGACAGCCTTAGCTACTGCTTTACCCATACACAACCCAAAACCTACAGCAAATGCCGCTTTTCTTAATCCTTTTGTGTTCAATACTACATCGTATTTCTCCATAATTGTTCTCCTTTCAAAATAAATTTCTAAGTATCCATAATAGCCCTTGTAATTTTCGCGTTTGGGGAATAATAAACGTACTCTTTAGCAATATCAAGATACTCGCTAGGATAACATCCAAGATTACCAGTAAATGTCCCAGCGTCGATTTTCCAGTTTGATCTATATAGACCGAGTTGCTCCCATTTAGATAAATATGAATGACACTCTGATTCTGAGATTGAATCCTGTATCAGGTCGATAACTTCTCGTACAGTCCATAAATCACATAATACGAACTTTATACACATTCTGAAAAATGTCTTTTCTTTAGCTGTCATAACAATCACCTCACTTTATAACAATTTTATGCTTTCCTGATGAATTTCTTAATACCTTTAATCCGGCTGATTTAATATCTCCGATCTGCTCATTGTAGCTAATAATCTGACGCGTACAACCATGTATATAATTAGCGTACATTTTATCGAGATATTCTTCATACTCAGCTTTTCGCGAATAAATCTCCATCTTCAAGCTATCTTTAAACGCATTGGTAGATTTATAGGCATTCATATAATCGGCTAACATATCAGAAAAAGTATTCATAATATATATCTCCTTATTTTCTAACTATTCTTAGTTTGCAATAGTCCTGATCGTTATCAGTATAAACAACTTTATACCTATCGTATAATCCTCTATATATCAGATATTTATATATAGCATCAAGCAGACCATTTTCATTACTTTCATACGATCCACCTATATCAGCACCATGTCGTACGGCTTGCTCTAAAATATGGTTAATCAAATCTATTTCTGTCTCGATAGAATTTAATGGTGTAGGTACTAACTTTTCATACTCTTCCGACATAATCCATATTTCCTTTCATTTCTTATCTATGAATTTACGCTCATTGAAATTTTTCTTCTGTGACAAAGCTCGAGATATAGCTAAGTCGATATTAGAACGAGACTTCAAATGATAGTAATATAAATCGATGTATGGTGTATTAAGTCTGTCTATACGTCCACATGCCTGCAGTAACGTTTTATAGCTGTAAGTCTGAGAGAAAAATACAATGCAATCAGTCTTAATGCAATTAAAACCTTCAGCACCCGAACTGTAATTGACTATATACACCCATCGTTCTGTCTCCGGTATTGCTTCATGAGCATGTCCTGAATATTCAGCAACTGCTACGTCTTCTCCGTAATAAAGATTCTTTAAAATATCGCGTTCATAATCATACGAGTAAAATATAATCATTCTTGGATGTTCTTCAAACAGCTCCAGCAATTTTACTTGACGAGACACATCAGAATTAACAATCTTACGGAGAATATAACATAGCACAGAGGCTTGGGATATTGGCTCTTTCTTGAATGGATCAAAACGTGTCTTCATGACTTCTTTGTAAAACGGTTTATCATATTCGACCCAAACATCTTCATGATGCGGTATCGTGTGTCTTCTAAAATCCATATTTATAAGAATTCTATCTCTCAGACGAATAAGCCTTGTTTCATTTCTATACCCTGTCACACTTGGATAGCTAGTATAACGTGAATATATAAGATGATTATCTCTGAATTCTGTACGATTACGAAAGAAACCGTTAGCCACAAATACAGTTTCGTAGTCTTGCCAAGTATCACCTGGGCTTGCTGATAATATGATCCACTCATTATACTTAGCAATCTTAAGAAAAGCCTTACACCAAGCCCCTTTTCCAGTAACCTTATCCTCGTCAAATATAAAGAACGCATCCTTAATATCTTGATATTTTTTAACACATTGCCAACTATCTATCACTACCAAATTACCATACATTCCAGTCACATGTGTCTTCTTATCAGGATATAACAGAAATGGTGTAAGCTCTTCTTCCCACTCCATATCATGTTTTTTCTTAGCAGTTGTTATAATATACAAGTCCGGCGGTTTCTTAGACATAGGTTCATAGGTACGATATCCCAAATACCCGCCATATGTACTGAAGTAGTAATATAATGACGTTCTACTCTTACCGCTACCAGTACCACCGTTAAGAATGCAACCGGTAAACATTCGGTCTATAGCTTGCTGCTGGTGTGGATATAAGAAATCAGTCTTCCTTGTCATTAAGAATCTCACCTCTAAAATAATCAGTAGTGTATGGTTTATGCTGGAATGCACTTCTGGCTACTGGTAATACTCTCGAATTAACCATACCGGCTCTTTTTCTATCAGAGATCGATTCGTATATCGCCTTTTTACTACCTTGTGTTGTGTCAAAATTCAGTCTACTCATCTCCATATCCTCCCAGTGTTCTTTGATTTGATTGTGATTCTCCCTTCGATATGGAAACCCGACAACTCGCAAATAGTGAATATAGTATCTAGTAGTTTCTGAAATTTAGCACTCTCATCTTCTGCTGCTTTAATAGCTTTATATGCTGTAGGATCAGAATAACCCTCCGCATTTTTTCTTAAGTTATCGCTCATCTTGCTTCTCCTAATCAAGTAATTCTGTATCTATAATCTGGAAATTTGCTCTGTGAATATAAAGAGGTTTTCCATCTATCATAAGTTTTGTCATTTTAGGTAAATCATCTGGGATCTCCCAGTATACTTCATCACCAGAATATGCTGTAATAGGTTGACCGAGCTGCGATTTAATTACCACAACACGACTTTTACCAAACATGTTTTTGTATTTATTAACGACACCAGTAATACTAGTCCAATCGGTAATGCTGTCTGCATAACTGTAAATATCATTCTGACTGAATACTGCATCAGGCTGTAATCCATTTCCTTCAAATATACATGTATCACCACAGCTCTGAATCTGCTCCCCGTCGATATTAATCGTAATAACTGATGATAATTCATATCCAGTAATGACTTCACCATCGCTACTGTATGATGTGGTTTCTACTGGATTACCAACAATGTTTATTCGATCTCCGGTAGCCGTCATAACAATGCTTCCATAATTATCGTACGTACGAATCGTATAGCTATTACCGATCAGACTGCCTTTAATATCGTTCAGTTTCGAATCGAGAATAGCGCATCCCGAAATACTGAATACCATTAACATCATTAGAATTACTGCTGTCAGTTTTTTAATATTTTTCTTCATTAGTTTTCCTCCAAATATAAAAGAGACCCTCTGTTAAGAGATCCTCTTGCCTTTATCTCATGGCTTGTTATCAGCGTTTACCACAATATAGCCGTCTTTGCTACACCACATAACTTTGTCTGATAGAATATCTTCTGAACTAACTACACCACTGTCATAATTCACCTCATGTACCATAAATTTAAGTTCTTCAACAATATCATAGTCACAGTCAGGAATTATCATGAGTTCATGTATAGATGAAGGTATCACAAAGTAGTTGTATCCAAGAGAATCACCAATCGTCTTGCGTACGTTATGATTCGCTATACAGCCAGCGCCATATATGTGTTTTATATTTGTAATAGCAAATAGTCGCATAACCTGTGGATCAATAGATAAACGTTTACCATATAGATTAGATGTCATCGCTGTTGATTTTTCTAAAAATGAACGAATATCTGTAATATCAAAGAGTAATAGTGCTTCTTTATTCATTGCTGCCAACGTATCACGATACAGCTGGTTTACAGTAATCCCCCAGTAATTCATAATACCATTGTTGACATTGAACGAATACATGCCCTCACCATCCGAACCAATATTTACTGCGAAATATCCAGCCCAGTCACCTACATATATCACTGGTAAAGCTTTAATGCGTTCTGGTTTAAGTTCAGGATCACACAAACGAATTTCCAATCTATCTTTGCATTCTTCGTATCCAATCAACATAATGACTCCTCCTTTTATTCTTCCTGTTCTTCTATTCTTACACGACCTCTCTCCCATAAATCTTCTCGCAATTTATCCATATTCAATTCACCTGATTCCCATTTTTTATAATAATTAATTACGTGCTCCGTGAACTTTGGAATCTTATCTGAATATGTTTTCTGCCAGTAATGATCCATGAGTACTTCCATAGGTAATGTAAGCATCAGAACCATAGATGTACGTACCGCATCTTCTGTTGCTTCTTTTTTAACACGTTTAAGCTCGGCAGCAATCTTTTCGTTTACCATAGTTTCGAGCTGCTCTTCCGTTAAATTATAAGTAGCTGTCTTGTTTTTCTCACGCTCAGCTCTACGCCTCTCTGCTCTCGTCATTTGAATGCCCACCCTTTACATTGTTACATCTTTCAATACAAATACAAATCCTACTAATAATACTTGATAGTGACATGTAAATAAGAAGCGTGTACAGCATAAGTTCGATAAAAGAAATAAAATTCATCGTCTCTTCTCCTCCACAAATTCTCTTAATAATTTCTTAGCCGCTTCAACACCCTGGTTATAACGCACATTCATCGCATTATTGCCTGGTAGTTTAAGCTTGTTTAATTCTACAAGGACTTGTAAATATTCTTGTTTTTTCATACTACTTACCGCCTTTCTTTTTGTCCGGAGTGTAATTGATCGGCTTGTGTGAATATTCATTTACTGCCTGACCAAGACACTCATTACAAGGTTCTTCATCCTGCGCACACTCAGCCGATTTACATGTTGGGCAATACTGCTCGAAATATACGATCTTGTCAATAAAGTCCATATCACTCACCTCCTTCATCAAAATGTACATCGGAGTTCTTTGCAGCATCACCCAATGAAATACACAGTAGCGTTATGATAATTCCGCAAAGGAATCCGATACCTGCTCCTACTAAAACCATTGTTATCACCTCCTAAAATATAAAAGAAAAAGCCCAAGCGTTATGCCTGAGCCTTCTTAAAATAATCACATGTTATCTCTGATACTAAATACGCCCTATACCTACGTAAAAACTCATATAGCACATAATCAGTTGTAAGTCCACTGAGTATGCGATTTGCAAAGTCGTCAACCCACATAGTAAATCCTAAATCATCACGCGTTGTGATGTCGATTCGCAATGTGTTGTCTTTAACCCCACAATACACATGACCATAGACCCTGTCCTTGATTTTGTTATAGAGCTTCCTCGTGAATACTATTTCATATTCGTTCATCATATAATCCTCCTTCATTATTTTCATAAAAGAAGATGTTATTTGCGCGAACATTTAAATCGATATATAGGTATGAGCCACTTACCATTGACCTTTGTTGCTCCTGGATATAGTCCTTTTCTACAATTCATGCGTATCGTAGCTACTGGTACCCCTAATTTTTGAGATAGCTCTACCGAAGAAACCATACCGGACGGAACGTTCCCCGACACTTTCTTTTTCTGCTTTACAGATGCATTCGTAATCTTTTTCACGAGTTCCGAAGCATAATAATTTGCCATTTCCATGGGATTGGTTGTATCGATAATGTCGTATCCGGAAAATATATCGCCAACCAGTTTAGTATGATTTGTTTTGTCTGACTTACACTCACGCTCTGCTTTCTGCTGAAATTTCTGTGCTTCAGTCATAGGCTGATAGCATGACATATCAATCCTACATGGATCAAGTGGTTCTGGATAATTACATCCACGTGGGCTATTCCAGCCATATCTACAATGATCGCACTTTTCAAATCTAGGCATCTTTTTCAGCACCTCCGTTGTCTTCCCAACTATAATCATTAAAAGGATGGTCTAAAAATATAATGTTTTCTGGATGCACCATATGAATATGCCCATTCTCTAATTCTACTATTGCTTCACCTTCGCCACTCCATCTATGGAATAACGCGTTCTTATAATTATCGGATTTCTTTATTTTCGCCTTGCAAGGTCTTAATTTATTCTCTACGATTAATGTCCTACTCATTAGCAATCCCCTTACAGATATGTCAATATAATGTATATAGCTGTTATAATAATCATGATGAATGCTAGTATGTTCGCAATTGCATTAATACATAAGAATATATTTTCGCCTTTAGTAAATTTTTTACTAGCGAATCTTAATTTATCTATTGTATTAAGACCCTTCACATATATACGTCCAAACACATATAGTACAAAACTAATAACACACAAGATCAATGTAATCTTAACCAACATCTCTATAACCCCCATTCGCCAATCGGTTCACCAACTGTTCCAGCAGACCCATCACTATCTGTCGGTTTGAAATATGCCCCATCTAACTGAGGATACATGAACTCAAACATAAGATAATTTGCTGCATCTACTAAATATTCTGTGTTTTTTGTTTCCTTATACTTCTCGATACACAGCTCATGTGTAGCTAATGCATCAACAAGTTTGTCTTCAAAATTTGTTCGAGCCGGTCCGTACTTATGAAAGCTAACCTCAACTCTATTTTTTCTAAGAGCATCGAATCTATCTGAATACTCTTTTTTCATGTTTGGTACTGCCATTTAGTCCTCCTCTTTTACATTTAAATATAACCAATCATCACCAGCTAGATATATGCCAAGTGCAAGAAGATTTGCTTTATCAACACATCTTACACCATCAGATAACGTGTGTGATTTATTGCACCGGTAATAACCACCACAGTAAACCTTACCTTGATTGAGCATAACCGATTTGAACCTCTCGTTAGTTATAGTAACTGTAGCCCATAAGCCACTGTCTACCTTACTTATCTCGGCATAACCCAATACTAATTCTGGATTTCCAAACTCATAATTCCAAACCACTGGCATTTTTTCTGGATAGTCTATGATCGTGGAATCGTTCAGTACGAAATTATTAAGACTAACCCGCCCATATATAAGCACTGTTCCTTCTAAAATCATATTGTCCTTCCTTCTGGTATTCACATTCTCAACTATCGTAAATAATGTGTGTACAATAAATATAAAAAGAAAAGACCAGATTAAGATTACTCCTAACCAGGTCTTTCTCAAAACTATTTGTGGTTTTCAATTCGTACCCTACAGATATCGCCAACCATAGTTCCTAACGTTACAATACCGGCTGCAATAACCCAACCAGGCACCTTAATTGTTTTGTCTCCTCTTTTGAATTCCATAATGTTACTCCTTTCTAACTTTAAATAGTTTCATAACAGCACTAGTTTTCTTCGCGAATATAACGGTTTGTACATACACTATAGCAATTATCTTCAGCTACAATGACGTGATCTAACATACGAATTCCGACTAATACCCCTGTTTCTTCCATTCTTTTTGTCGTAGTGATATCATTGCTACTAGGTTCACTATCTCCACTAGGGTGGTTGTGAAGTAATATAATGTTAACAGCATTAGCCAGTAGCGCCTTCTGATAAACCTCTCTAGGCGATACCACCGATACATCAACACTTCCATGAGAGATTTCAATTACAGCAGTCAGCCTACAACGTGTATCTAAACATAACATATAAATATATTCCTCGCTCTCTTCATGGAGTTTTAGGTAACCCTTAGCGAAGCTTACCACATCAGAAGCGTAACGAAATTTGTTTTTCATCTCTGGATAATTTGCACTTAATTCTTTAATTAGTACTGCCTTATTATCCTTTAATTTAGTTTTGTACTTATTGACTCTCACGTTCACACCACCCTTTCGTGTATCATTAACCTTTCGATTAAATACCGCTCTTTTCGCTTGTTTTCACTGCTTTCTGCTGAGGTCTCGATGACTTAATCTCAGCTCTTTCTCCGGTATTAATCCACTCACATGTCAACTTACCATTAAGTCTTCCAGCGTATGTACATCTGTATTTCAGACCTGTACGCTCGTCTACATAAATATCACCTACAGCTCCTTCAATGTGTCCTCCTGGTACACCATGTCCTTTAATTTCTGCCATTATGTTAATCTCCTTTAATGTAATTATTTTTTTTTGATAGCCTCATCCCGTATAACTCTATTGCTACCTCTCATGTCAGTCCCCCACTAATATAACTAGACCGATTCCCCGTGCAGGACTAATGAATGTAGTCCCAGTCTTCTGCTAAAATATCGTTAATACTTGGTACCCACATAGCATGACTACCATTTACCATCTTGATCTGAAGATAAGGCTCACATTTGAATAAGTCACCTTCATTTAGCCCCCATGCTTTTGCTGTCTGCATATTGCATGGAATACCGTCCGGATATCCTTTCTGATATACAACGAACATGTTTTTACCATTCCATCCAAGTCTGAATATCTTTTCACCTGATTTTACTTTTTCTAATGCTTGTCCAAAATTCATCTTCTTACTCCTCCGGATATTCTTCTTCAGCATATTCTGCTGCAAATCTATCAATATTCTGAACTACTTTCATTGACTGCAAATAAGCTGCTCTAAACGGATTTCCATTAATCTCATCGTCATACGGTCTAATGTCCAGATTTACTGTTGCAATATCAATGTCATCTAACAGTGCTACAGTCTCTTCACTAAGTCTACGATGTGAGTTTCCTGACTCTACATACACCTGTGGTCCACGATCATTGAATCTCACCTTGACCGGTAAATAAATACGTGGCGTATCGCCTTCTTCTCTAGGTGCTTTGATCTTAACGTTCCAACCGGCACCAAGACGGTTAACATCGCTCATAAGAGCATCTGCCATTTCTTCGCCGGTTACTTCTCTTACTCCAGTACCATCGTCGATCGTACCACCTGTAATAAGTAATGCGAAGTTACGGTCACCTTCTTTGTTGAACTTACCGCCTTCTCCTCTGAAGTTCTTGAATACGATTCTGGCGTCGTCGATCTGTAATACGTTTCTTGGTGCAAATACTAATTCCATAATTTTAAATCTCCTGTTTATTTTTATTTGTTTTGGATTTTTTGTTTATAAGTTTCGCAAATATAAATCAATGACGACCATAAGCATCACTCCTTTCACTGAGATTAGGTAAAAAGAAAAGAGCCTAAGTCATTTGACCTAAACCCTTTCTCTCATAGATATAAGGTTGTTTACTTTTAATTGCGTTTAAACCATCTAAAACCTGGGTTCACACAGTGAACACCCATCTGCACTCCTCCTATAGATGTGAGCAGTATCCCCAACAATAATTTTTTATTGTCATCAGATAACTTTCCACGATAAATCCCAACAGAGTCGTGTATCATGACCATTCCTGTCCCTCCGATTATAGCGTCTAAAATTTGCATTTTCGTCATATCTTTATCCTCCTTAATCTTTCTATAACAGCCCAAGAAAGATTCGCGAATTAACCTTTATGCGCTACAAAGCAAGCAATATGATGAATTCTCTCCTGCTCTGATTTTGGTAAATCATGAAATAAAGTAAATCCAGTAGCTCCATTATAATCATCACGAAACTGAGCATAATACTGACTACTTTTCCATAAGTCTGGATAATCGTTCTTATACTGTACAAGCTCTTTTGATTTCTTATCATAAAGCCTGTCACTGATAACATTGCTATCCAACTCATAGTAAATATAGGAATGTACTAATATAAACCTTTGAAGAAAGTCTATGTATTCCTGTGTTGTTAAATTATCAGATTTCATATACATACCTCTATCAATTAATAAAACGGTAATTCATCTACATCTTCGTCAAATGGTACTTCTTCTGGAGACCCTTCTGGAATATTCATAAAATCCGGTACAACTTTACTTGGAACATATGGATCATCAGACACGAACCACTCGAAGTCAACGTACTTATTAATGGTATCAACAGCATCGTCTACTAACTTAGTAAAATATGATACGTCGATAGATTCTTCGTTAACACCTCTGATAGTTTCAGATTCAAGCCAGCGGTACCCTGTTGTTCCAGACGCAGCCGCTCGTTTACCCTCATCGACACGATACATTTCGCCACCGCCGTGTCCTGGTTTAATTGGGCAGAAATGACCGACACGTCCTATAAACTGATAACTATGACCTTCTTCAATCTTTTTGTTCAATTCCGAAGCCATAGATTCGTACATTACATCGGATATTTTACCCTGTTTGTATTTTGACTTTAGCTTATCAAGATCATGCTCGTATCCTTTCACATCTGGTAACGATTCGTTCATATCCAAATATAACGCACCTTTTGACGCTGAGAATGTATCACACAAATCATCGAATACAATCGGCTCATGGCTGAATAATGTCTTAAATACATATGGCACTGCAAATTGGTCTCCAGTAGCCGTCCACTCTCCGTCTGTTGTTTTAGCAATATAAACGGCTTTATTAACTAAACAGAACTTCTCAAACTCCGCCTCAGTCTCAAATGAATATCCGTACTCTTTACCGAAGTCAAGAACAAACTGCTGGATTTCAGGTGTAGCATCTGGTATCTTTATTGAGTCTGTTTTAATATGAGCAACTGTGAATCCGCGTTTCTGTACCTCGCGCTTAAGCAATGTCATAAATAACGCACCACGCTTAGCCACAATATTATCGACATTACGATCATCTCTAAATGCACACTTATATGACGCTTTAGTCTGTCCATAGACTGCATTAACTACTGTCTTCAAAGCATTAGCAAGCATCTTCGTTGTCAGTTCACCATCAATAACCTTCTGAATATAAGGTTTGAGTTTACCGTCAAATAATCCATCAATAACGTCCCATGCCTCATGTTTAATAGATACACGTCCGTCAACAATATCTTTAAAGGCTTTCGTGTACTCAGGTCCAAGTAGAACCTCCGCAATAAGACTTGATGGATGCTGTCCGGTTACATCACCATCCCATACGGCACCATAGAATCCAGGTTCTGAATATACGCGTCCGCCCTCACCGATTTCTTCTCCTAAATATGTGGACTTTCCGTTCTTATATTCATATCCTGGGAAGAAAGGCAGTATACTCCATCCAACTGGTAAAACCTCTCCCGGAACATAATCACGATACTGTGGCATACCATCCGCATCGAATACACGAAAACAGTAGTCAGGTCCAAACTTCTCGAGATATTCTTCGTACTGGTCACTACCTACTGGTAGGGCAAGATTACGGTAATTGAATTGAGTCTGAGGATTACGATCGTTACCAAATATAATTCTCTGAGATAAACTATTGGTCGAATCATTAACTGTCATACCAGTAATATCAGCTAGGATTTCTCTAGCAATCCAATCACCTTTTAAATAACAGAACGCCGCTTCCGTTGCGATGACATCGTTTATACAATAATCAGCTACTAACCCCCATTTTTCTTTTGGTACAGGCTCATCCCACGGCAGTCCCAACTCCTGATGATGTGTTCCAGCTTTGATGACTGCGATTTCATCATCTGAGAATCTATTTTTTCGTAACTTGGACTCAGACTGTTGGCTCATTTCGATTTCCAATTTCTTAAGACTCTTCTTATTACCTGCTGATGCGAAATCATAAATATCAGTGTACGATAGATTATAAGCCTCACCGAATTTAGCTTTTCGACTGATCTGCTTGTCTTTTTTATTAACAAGTCTTTGTGATAAGTCATATAACTGGGGAACCGTATAGCCCATAAGACATGCGTAAATCATATGATTATCGTATTGTCTATTGTTGAACCCAACGAGTTTGAACTTAATAAGTTCTTCAATATCTGATGGCCTAGGATTAATCAATCTTACGACCGGCTTACCTAATCCCTGAAACTTATAGCACACAAGAAATAGATTCGGAAATACCTCAATGTCGTAAAATACCAAATCTTCGTTGTTACTATCATTAGATACTTCACTAGCATTCTCGGATTTAAAATGCATAGCCGCTACTAACTTAAGACATGTATCTGACTGATTACTGCTATCTAACGCCAAAGCGTAAATAGCGTTCTTCATATCAGATACGTCGTATCCCATACCGCTCTCGTATGCTTCCTCTAGTGTCTTATAAATCATGTCAATACTTGGTTTCGTATTGCACATAATCTCTTTATTAATATGTCGTTTAAGAATAGCCCTCAGATGCTGCTCATTCTTAATACAGTCAAAGTTTCGCACTTTCTTTACTCCTTTCAATGGCAACCCACTACTAATAGTTGCTACTGGAAGGTCATTACACTTCGATAGCCTCCTTCTTAACGAACTATTACCAGTGAACACCTTTACTTCAACATCATCCGTATAGATTCTGCTGAGTTTGGTTACATCATCCCCTGCATAAATATAATGAAGATGAATACCATTGCCACCCTTACTTATTTCGGCATATGTTGGAGGCCATTTTGACGCTTCTTGTAGATTCTTTTCAAAACACTTATTACCATTCTCATCTTTAATATCGAAGTCAATTACAATATGATTCTCCGGAACACGTACATAATGGACTTTAGATGTGTCAAGATCTGATAACTTAGTAGTTACATTCTCCCATTTCTGTAATGGTTTCTCAGAGTCTTCTGTAGTCGCATATTGAGCTGTACAATCTGAACACATAGAATCAAAAAGAGAAGCCTGCTCTTTGAAATCAATCAAATAAACCTGCTCCTCTTCTTTTTCCTTAGGTCGTCTACCCATATCAGCATCAAATATACTCGTTCGGAATCCACTATAATAATTAATCAACTTTGTACCATCTTCCTGATCGATATGATCTTCGTAATCCCAGAAATAGTTCTTTAATTCTTCTTTAAATATACGCTTAGAAAATGGCGTGAATACCTTAGCCTCCTCTACATACTGCTTATACATTTCCCATGCTGCTTTTAATGTAGTTCCATCCTGCTTCTTAAACACGCTATATGAGTCGCACACAAAGTTATAGAAATCGTTAGACGCTGACAACATATTCTTAGGAATATAATCGTCGTAATATTCCGTATCGTCTTTGTAGACCTGTAAACAATGATATGCGATTGCTCCAAGTTCAAACGGTATCTGCTTAATAAGTCTACGATACTCCCTAACGCCAAGTTTTCGTCCAGATGGGGTTACATCAATCAAACGTCTTAACAAACCTGATTTACCGTCTGTGATTTTGACTGGTCTATTCGTACCAACAAATAAGAAACACTTGAAATGTGTCTCATAAATACCTTTAAACTTTTCGTTAATGGGCATTGTTTCGTGAGATACAAGTGAGTTCAGTCTAGTATTATCTTCGATACGTGATAAATCACCATCATGCTGAATTGCAACCAACGGTGATGATTTAAAAGGTTCCAAAGCAAATACATTATTAGCCTGTCCTAAAGCCTTAGCATCAAACGAACAGTAATACCCATCGAATAATTGTTGTATCACATTTAATATAGTAGATTTACCGGTTCCGGCAGCACCGTATAGAACCATGAACTTCTGAATATAACGCGAGTCACCAGATACGATTGCTCCGATGACCCATTCTATTTTATGACGCTCTTCTTCATCATAAAGTGTACTGATAACTTTATCCCAAGCGTCAATACTGCCCTCAATTAACGGATAGTCAAGTTTCTTACTTGCATAAGATTCTCTTGTCAGTTCGCTATTCGCAAATATGAGCTCTTCGTCAAGTTCATGATAGTTATCACGCATCTGCTTTTGACAGTACTTATGAAACTTATCGATCATTCCACTGTCAGCATCCCACATGTGCTTAATAACTGGTTTACCTAAAATATGATCATTGTGATCTTCAACCCATCGTTCCATTTCCTGATCGACAAGTCTTGTTACATCATCCTCGTCTGTAGACCATAACTTTTGTTCATCATCCCATATAGCATAGAAATCTCTACCTCTAATCATGAGATCTTTGGATTTCTTCATAATGAATTTAGGGAAGACTTCGGTGCACATTTCTTTTTCCTTCACTTTAGTAGCAATAGTCATAAAGTCTAGCATTTTAAGCCCTCCCTTCTTGATTTATAGTTTCATCTAGCATTATTAAATTTTCCTTTACATTATACGATTCAGATACCATAACATCTGAGTCCACGTACTTACATCTCGTAAATCCTCCTCTGCATGTGGGACAACAAATAATCCACCATGACCATCGTGTGTATAACGTCTATCTAAGAAACGTTCTACAATACGGTCTGCTTCTTCTTCGTCGAAGTTATTATCAGTCATCCCACCGAGTCCTAAGTTTGTTATCATACGCCAGAACCATTGAACTGTACGATCGCCTACAGCTGGGTCTGACATAATATCCTCACAACGATATGCTAATCCTAATATCATTTCGAGAACACTACACGGACCATCAAGTTCGTCACCTATATCAACATGATTCTCATAAGCGAAAGTCCATCGCAAACCTTCTTCGCCGTCTTCTGTACGGTTTTCATCATCAGGTAGCTTCCAACGATACTCAACAGAATGTAGAAAATGCAATAACTTACGATATGAATTTTCCTCCGCAAATCTGTTATAACAAACCATGCTGTACATCCAATCGAAATATTCTTCTCTTAAATTACTCATCCTGCTCCTCTAAATAGTCGGAGAAACCACGATACTCTTTAAGAATTTCATAATCGATCTTCTGTACGTCATTTCTTACATATACAGCATCTGGATCATTCTCGTCGTCTCCGAAATGTGCCATGAAGTCATCGCCGATGCAATCCTCTACATTGCCGATAATCTTCTTGTTGTCATTAGTTACTGTTCCGTCTGTCCAGTACCACAATGTGATAGTGATATTATCTGTAGCACCAAATTCGTGCCCCGGAATAATATGGATGTTCTCATTTTCATCTTCATCTGTATCTTCTCCAGTATTGTCAGTCACTTCTGTTTTCTTTACACGCTCTTCCGACTCTGTAGCATAACCATTTTTCTTGATTACTTCATTAACAGCTTTAAGATCTTCATCCAATTTAGAAGCTTCATCCATTTCTTTTTTTTTAGCGTAGACTTCCTTCACCGACTCAATCTCCTGCTTAGAGACCTCCTCATAGTGTTTCTTTACAATAAATATAGATGTTACTGCACCTACACCTGCACCGATCACAAAAGTTAATATGCTATTAATCATCGATTTGTTCATTATTCATTCTCCTCTTCTATTTCATCGACTCTGATAGTCATTACAGTTATCGCCAACCCACCGAAAAATACCGACATAGAAATAAGTATTCCACCAGCGATATGACGATTCTTTTTATTCTTTAATATACGACCTAAGACTGCAAAGTTTTTCTCCAATCTTTCCATACATACGCCACCCTTTCCGTATGAGTCTAAGATTCAAGTACGACAATACCCCCTACAAAACATACTCCTGCTAAAGTAACAAATAACACTGATAATCCTCGCATCATATGTCACTCCTCCTTTTCTGGCATAGCATTCTTAAAAATATAAGTTATTTCACCAAGTGTAATACCTTTGATCTGTCCTAATCGAAACCAGGTATCCACTGTAGCAATACCAACTCCAAGTCTTTCTGCAGTTTGATCCATTGTTTCAAATAATGTATATAATTCTGTTATCGACTTATCCTCAAAATTATTTTCAAGAATAAGTATAATAAGCTCTCGTCCGGTCATGTCTGTCACTCCTTTCTAAAAAACCTCAGCCGATGCTGTCAACACCGAACTGAGGGAAATCAAACATGTCACGATATGCATTTCCTGAATAATATGTATCCAAACCTACCATTCACATAGCGTTAAGAACGTTACCATCTACGTTGAAATCAAGTAAAATACTTCTTTCAATACCATTTACAAATCTACGGTTAGCTTCATTGTGAATATTATAAATACCGAAATCGATTTTACTTACAATGTTCTTATCGTAAACCCAACCAATGGTCTGACCGTATGCCGTTTTGTCAATACCAAGCATCTCGTATACGTCATTTAAGAAGAGGTAGCCCTGTTCCTCAAGACGATCGTTAGCGAATCTCTGCTGCTGTTTCAAGAACATAAGATTGAATTCCGGATTTTTTGTCCATCCACGACAAGTCTCATCAAAGAACTTAGCGTAATCACTATAGCTATCAACATCACATACATCCACGTTCTTTTTAACTTTCTTTTCTTTACCTGTCTTTTCATCAACGACGGTTTCTTCTACTTCCTGCTTATGAATGTTGTATCTAAGCTCACGATCAAGCTCGTGACCGAAACGTTCAACAACTCTCCCACGATAATCATTGAAATTCTTATTCACCACTTCGTAAGCTGCAGCAATTGCTACGTTACGTTTCTTGAGAATATTATGTCCGGCAAGAATAGCTGTGATTGATAATGTTCCAAGTGCTATGGCTGGAGCATACAGTTTAAGAAGGGCAAGTCCTTTCTGTGTATACATAATAGTCAAATCTTTCTGATAATCTTTCTCTGTATACTTCTCGGAATATCCGTTTTCTTCAACATATTTTTTTGTCTTTGCAATATGTTCTGTGTTCTCTGCTAACACCTCATCAATTTTGGTTGTGGCTTTACATGCCATAACTGTAGTAGCAATTGTTCCGCCAACTCCTGCAACTACAAGAATCTCTGGAGCATGTTTTTTCATTTTGAAAGCAAGACCGTTAAGAGATCTGCTCAAATTTGCTGGTAATTTAATGTTTTTCATATTTTTACATCCTTTCTTAAATAAATTCTTTTACTTTATGTCCAGCTGCTTTTACGAACTGCGCGACCGGAACTTCCAATTCTTCTAAATCAGATAGCATTACGTATCCCCATTCCCATTCGAAAATATTGCAGTATCCATATAGCAGCCAATCTCCGTCTTCCAGCTCTTCACCCTCAGTAATAATCCATGTTCCGGGACCTTCTAAGTTAAAGAACATAGCTACGATTTCTGCATTTATACCTTTCCCATCTTGTGAATCTAATGGAAACTTCTTAAAACGGTTTCGCAGCTCATAAGTCATAAGTTTACTCATAATGCTACCTCCATTTTGAATTAATCAATTGGCATAGCTTTCGGTAACCGGATATAGAAGCTGCTGTCTCTACCTCTGATTACCTCTGCTGTTCTGAGATTAAACCAACCGTA
>OGES01000107.1_pt1 | contig 84487 bp, 67 predicted proteins | sample 1570711 | NCBI WGS metagenome assembly OGES01 (sample SAMEA2582133, study PRJEB24529) | metagenome | biome: Human gut stool | place: China | collected 2011 | reverse complement strand
TGATCAGAAGGTTTTCGTGGCGGATATTGAAAAAGCTACAAGGATTTTGGGATGGCTGCCGAAGGTATCGAAAGAAGCAGGGATAGAGTTGATGATTAATTGGTTATTGTAAGTAAAATATTTTATTAATTGGGTCGATGTCTTAGAAAATGACTAGAAAGAGGGAGGTTAATGCTGTTTTATGGAGTGGTATAGAAAGGTTTTCTGCTCAAGGTGTACAATTTGTTTTAAGTATAATCATTGCTAGATTAATCACTCCGTCTGATTATGGTTTAATTGCAATGCTATCTATTTTTTTATCTGTAGCTCAACAATTCGTAGATAGTGGCTTCTCAAGTGCAATAATTCAAAAAAAAGATAGGAAAGAAATAGACTTTTATACTGTCTTTTATTTTAACCTTATTGTTTCTGTTCTTATTTACATAATTTTGTTTTTTGTATCATCTTATATTGCAGAATTTTATTCTGAGACAAAACTAGAGATAATAGCTAAATGGATTGGGCTTAACATCATTTTAACTGCATTTTATATTGTCCCTCAATCGAAATTTGTAATTGAGTTGAACTTTAAAAAACAAGCAAAAATATCTTTTATTTCGGTTTTTGTAAGTGGAATAATAGGTGTTATTCTTGCTTGGTGGGGATATGGAGTTTGGGCTTTGGTCTGTCAATCATTGTTGAATAATCTTCTTTGTTTACTATTATACTGGATTGCTTCTAGATGGAAATTGAGATTAAAATTTTCTTGGTCTTCTTTTAAAAGTTTATATTCTTTTGGTTCTAAATTGTTGGTTGTTGGGATATTACATGTTATATTTGGCAATATATATACTTTAGTTATTGGTCGTCGATTTGCTTCTGTAGATGTTGGCTATTTTAATCGTTCACAATCGTTGGCTACATTTCCATCTATGAATATATCATCTATAATAGCACGCGTTTTATATCCTATTCAATGTGAAATCCAATCAGATAATGAATTACTTAAAATAGTGTTTGTTCGATATTTAAAGATGACTCTGTATGTGGTATTACCTTTAATGATGGGACTTTGTATCTTATCAAGACCTTTTGTTGAAATAGTACTGACAAAAGAGTGGCTACCTGTTGCTAATATATTATCGCTATTGTGTATAGCCTATATGTGTTACCCTTTTACTACTTTTAATTGGCAACTTTTAGCGGTCAAAGGTCGAACAGATTTAGCCCTTAAGGCTGAGATATGTGGAAAATTAATATCTTTTATTATTCTGATATTAGTTCTTCCTTATGGTGTTACTGCTATATGTTATGGCATCATTATAGCAAATGTGCTTGATACATTGATTATTATATACTATGTTAAGAAAGTTGTTTCGGTCACTTATTGGTTAGAGTTAAAATTGTTGTTTCCTATATTGGCTATAACGACTTTTATGGGAATTTCTATTTCAATTGTATTTCTAATATTTGAAAATCGTTATTTACAATTGTTTGTTGGCTTTTTTGTTGGAGCAGTGGTATATGTAGGCTTATCCTATGTGCTAGGATTCAAAGAAGTAAAGTATATTTTAAACTTAATATTCAGAAAAAATGAATTATAATACCTCTGAGTTTCTGGTAGATTTATCCTCTCTCAAAAGAGAGAGACCTATAGGTGTTACAGGTTTACTGAGAGTAAAAAATGATGCTGAATTTGTAGGACTGTGTATTGATTCATGTATAGATGCATTAGATGAGTTAATAATAACCTATCAGGCATGTGATGATAATGCTCCAGAGATTATTGAAAGAAAAAGACTTCAGTATCCGAATAAGATCAAGGTTTACTTTTATGAGCCCTATATTATATCTCATAATCTGACTCGAGAGGAATATGATAATGTGAGGAAAATGCCATTAAATTCAATGTGCTTGTTGTCAAATTACTACAATTATACTTTATTAAAAGCTTCATATCGCTTTGCTGTAAAAATTGATTCTGACCAAATTTATTTCTCTGAGAAAATGAAAATATATTGTGATGCATATAGGGACTGCGGACGTCAGAAAATTAAGATAAAAGAATATTTTGCATATTATTGGATCGTATTATGCAATCGTTTTTATAAAATACTTCCCTTTTCTCAATTGTTGGCTATAAATAAGCTTATTATGTCTAATTATGAAAGATATGTGCTCAAAATGATAACTAATAGAAAAAATATGTTATCTATTTCTGGTATAAATGTTTTTTGTAAAAAAGGACAGTGGGGAATACCTTTAGGAAATAATGATAATGGAATACGCACTCCTTTCAATGGGGTTGGTGATCATCTTTTCTTTGAAATAAAGCCTGATACATACTACATTCCTTGGAGTCATTATGATAAGCGTATCAATCGATATTTTTACTATGAGGTATTTCGTTTTGAAAAGGGGAAGAATAAACTATTATACGGTGGATTTTTTTGGTTTCATTTGGATGCTATTCGGAAAAATAGATACTGTGAAAATTTGCAGAGATATATAAATAAAGTCATACCAATAAAAGAGTTTTTTACTTCTCAAGTAACTTCATTTATTGATAGAAAGTTAATCTTAGCAAATATGAGGTATTACTACTTTTTATTTGTTGAGTATGAAAAAAGACGCATACCTCTGAAAAAATTAGAAATAATTGGACATGATATTAATTATATCCATTGATATTTTAAGCAAGAATCATATTTATGAAACAAAATAGATTATTAACAGTTGCTATTCCGACCTATAATAGACGAAAACAGATACAGCAGCAAGTTCGTGCGATTTTACCTCAATTGACAGATGAAGTCGAACTTATGATAATAGATAATCATAGTCCGTATGATATAAAGGCTTTATTTTCTTTAGAAGAATTGAGTAAAATGAAAATCGTAGTTAATGCAGTGAATATTGGGATGTCTGCTAATTATGCTCGTTGTCTTGAGTATCCTGATACTCAGTGGGTTTGGACTCTTTCCGACGATGATATGGTACTTCCTAACGCAGTGAATACCGTTTTAAATGCTGTGAAAGAATATCCCAATGCAATTTCCATCTGCTTGAATTCTTTGAGTGATTTTGAAACGAATAAATATACAGATTTTTTGGCTAAGATGCATTCTCATGTAAATTATTCAATGCATTTTTGGATGTCTGTATGCGTTTATAACTTATCCTATTTGCGTAGTTATTTGTATTGTGGGTTTAATGAGCTAACAACAATGATAGCTCCATTTATAACAGTTCTAAAATATTTGGAAATAAAAGGTGAAGGCCAATGCTTAATGTTGTGCCGGCAAATAATAAAGGATACGGAAAAAAATACTTCATGGGAAAAAACAGATTTCTTGATAAGAGTTTCTTTTGTTTATGATATCTTTAGAAATGACAGGAAAAAAATGTTGAGGACTCTTTTTTATGGCTGTACTGAGTTAAATCTCTGTTTATTGTATGAGGGCCTGAAACAAGTGCATATTTCTCCTAAAAATGCACTTTATATTCTAAGGCTAATAATGTTTAAATATGGGATCGTTAATGTAATTAGATTCTTCCCATCTCTTTATTTCCGTATACTAATTAGTCTAATTTTTCCTAAAATAAGTCGCTATGTAAAATTGCTTACAAGAAAATAAAATTAATAATTCTAATTCTTAATGGTAAAAAAACGAATCTTATTTGTATTTCATGTCCCATTCATTCCTATGAATGGTGGAGTCGAAAGGGTTACTGATATATTATCCCGTATTTTTTTGAAAAAAGGATATGAAGTTTTTTATTTGAATAATATAAGGCGGAATAGTGACTTTGTATATCCCGTAAAACAGTTTTATTTTCCTGATATGAATGTTTACTCTGCGAGTAATATCAATTTCTATAACCGTTTCATAGAAGACTATAATATTGATATTGTTATAAACCAAAATGGGGCAGAGAAGTATTCTTATTTATATTTAGATGTTAATAATAAAAAAACGAAAGTTGTTTCTGTTATACATACAAACCCTTTAGCTGGATATAATTATTATCATTCTGCTTTACTTCCTTTATGGAATGGATACTCATTCAATGCGTTGATTACATATTTTGCCAAGCTTTTTTTATTCCCATTTCGTTATGTTTATGGGAAAAATAAGTTGTATTTTAAATTGAGAAAATTATTCAAATTTGTGATTGATAGAAGCGATCTTGTGGTTTTATTGTCTGAAAAATATTTTGATGATTTTCTTTCGTTGTCTTTAGGTGATGTTTCTAAATTGAGATGTATTCCTAATCCTCTTGTCTATACTAATGAAGAAGCCTTTAATTTGATAAAGAAAAAACAAATACTATATGTTGGCCGCTTTAATCTGTCAGAAAAACGGCCAGATAGATTGTTGAAAATTTGGAAGAAATTGTATCATAAATATCCTGACTGGGAATTAGTGTTTGTTGGGGCTGATGGAATAGAAGGGTATATGCGTAGATATGTTAAACGATACAATTTGGATAGAGTTGTTTTTGCTGGCCAATGTGATCCTAAATCGTATTATGAACAGGCTTCAATACTTTGTTTGACTTCTTCGTATGAAGGTTTTCCTATGGTTTTATTAGAGGCAATGCAAAATAAGGTTGTTCCCATTGCTTTTAATAGTTTTAATTCAATAACTGATATTATTATTGATGGCGTTACGGGAGTATTAGTTGAGCCTTTTGATTTAGATGGATATGCTTCCAAGTTGGAAATGTTAATGATAAAACAGTTGGAAAGGCAAAAAATGGCAGAACATGCTTTTGAACATATGGCCAATTTTAGTAAGGATAACGTAAGTAAACTGTGGGAAAGCACTTTCGAAGAGTTGTTTTATAAGTAGGATAATCTCTTAATTTTAAAATATTATGCAATATAAGATTTTAGTTGTTCTTTATAATAAAAAAATTACTGAGTCAGAAACTTGTTTGTCAATACTTTCGTGTAGAAATTTAATACTTAATAAATGCGAGGTATTGATATGGGACAACTCTAATTCCTTTAATGAAGATGAAAGAACTCTTTTTGAAAATGAATTAGAAGGAGTAGCTATTTCTTTTTGGGGAGATGGAAATAATTATCCGTTATCTTATATTTATAATTTTGTTATAAAAAAGGTTGACAATAAGGGGCTCTTGGTTATATTTGATCATGACTCTCTAATATCTTCTGGCTATTTTGAAGAGCTATTTACTCTTGATTGTCTATATCCAGATGTGAATCTATTTTTACCTCAGATTTATTATAGAAATCAGTTGGTCAGTCCTGCAAAACTGTATTATTTTATAGGTAGATATTTTTCAAAAACTGTATATGGTAAATATTCCGCGAAATATTTAACGGCTATTAATAGTGGTATGGCTATTCGACTTGAGTATTTGAAAGAAATATTCCCCGGGTATAATAGTAGAATATTATTCTACGGTACTGATAATGATTTTATGTACAAGTATTCTTTAGCTAATAAGTTTGTTTTTATTATGAATGCTAAAATAGAGCATACATTAAATTATTATGAAGAGAAGGATTTAACTCTGAAGTTTGCAAGATATAAAGATATGAAACATGGAGCCTTGGTTCAGATGAAAGATATTAATCGATTTTTATTTTGGTTCTGTTGTTTTTATTATCTCTGTTATGAGATTAAGATGTCTATAAAACACCGTACTTTACACCTTTTTAAGGTAGTTTATCATTGAATTTTATATGTAAAAATAGAATTTTTTTCTATTTATTATATTTTCATATTAACAAATATTCCTTTCTGCGATGATAACACATAGTGTTCAGTTCATTACTTTGAGAAGCAGGAGATTTATCTTTCTTTTATATACGTTTATCTGGTTTTGTTTTTTCCCTTTTGTGCAGCTTTTTCCATTAGGTACCGATAGCCAACCTAATGCATTGCTAATTGCAATATTGGTTTTTATTATAAAACCTGTTTTTAAGATAAATAAAAATTTTTTTTTACTCCTTATTTTATTTCTATTTACTATTTTACTTTTATTTTTTAGTAAAAATTCATTTTCTTCATTTAGATCATTGTTTAATTATTTTTCTTTGTTCTTTTTGACGTTTATTTCTTATTATGTATTGAGTCTTTTGAATGGTATTCCATATAAACTATATTGTATTACAATTTATGTTTGGTTTATAGTAGGATTGATACAGATGTTTTTTTTCCCTTCTTTCTTATCTTTTCTTATTTCTAGGGGGGATTCTTCTGCTACTTTGTTGACAGGAAGAGGAATTGTATGTTTGACTCCAGAACCTACATTTTATGGTATTATGTGTTTGCTATTTATTATGATTGGATATTTGAACTTTAAGAATGTTTCTGGGATGAAATGGTTGTATTTTTTATTGTTAATTCAATTATTTCTATTTTCGCTATCTTCGATGTGTCTTTTTCTATTAGTAATATCATTTTTGTTTTTTAGTATATATAAAATTTTCATTTCTAGAAATATTAAAAAAATATTTATTTATTTTTTTTGTGTGATGATTGTTTATATTTTATTGCCTTTTGTCTTGAATTTTTTTGTAAATCTCCGATTTGGAATTTTGCTAAATAAACTTTGGTATACCCCGTTGACATTTGTTACATTAGATGCAAGCGTGAATGAACGATTTAATCATATATTTTTCCCTTTGTATGGGTGTTTTGAAAACTACGGCTTGCCTCATGGGTTTGATTCGTTTGAAGCTTTTATGAATAAATGTTTTGGGGTGAGTAAATTTCAAGATTTTTTTTCGGATTATATAATTAATGCCTCATATCATAGGATAATGAGTGCTATTGGTGGTGCTTTTTTCGAATTAGGTATTATGGCTTTTATTATTATTATTGTGATATATAGAGCTTTTAAGCCGTTAATACATATTGATAAAAATAATACTTTTTTTTTAATATTATATATTGGGGTCTTAATGAATGCTGTTACTTTTTCAAATGCGATTATTCCATTTGTATTAGGAAATATCTTTTTTTTAGGTAAAAATATGGAAATGAAGGATAGAATTGTGAGAAAAGAAAGATATTAATAAAATGCCTTTTAGCGTCCAATTTTGACGCATTGCTTAACCGATCCTAGAATCAGGCCTTTGCACTTGTTAATTCAAAAGCAAAGTATATGTATAGTTACGATGATTTTGAACCTCTTTTGGTCCGTTATAAATTGGAAAGCGTTCCCTTTGGAATTTCAATAGAGAAATTCTGTTTGTCTCACAAGGTTCCTTATAACTTATTTGAAAATGATACAAAGATACACGAAGAAAGATAATCCCCGCTCACGTCTTGGGTGCTTCTTCACCGGATGTTGATTTGAAGGAATCGTCTATGCCAAGTTTGGCTCCAAAGCCGATGGCCGATATGCCTGTTTTTCTGGCACGGGACTTCGTGTATTGGTGGATATTCGTATAAGCAACGGTGTACATATCAGGCAGAAGAATTTGAGCTACGCAGGTTTGAAAAATCTTGTAGAGAAACTAGAGGGTTTATGTTGAATATAACAGGCTTGAACCGTTTTTTCTTAGTCCGTGATTTCCATGGTATGAGTTGTAAATATGATAAAGTTTTATCTGTAAAACTTCAACAGTTGAATCGTGAATTGGAAGATGGTGATGTCTTTATTGTGATGTCTAAAGATTTGCGTCTGGTTCGTTTGTTCTGTTATGATCAAAGGTCTTACAGCATGTTTGAAAACGTTTCAGGGCGAGGCACAAGTTTATCGTACCATGAGTACCGATCATACGATTTGTCATGGCAGTGATATTCGTCAACTGCCCGCAGGTGCAATAATTATCAAATGTGTCCGTAACTATGCTTATGAGATTATTCGTTATAAGATGTTGGATGGAAAAATCCGCGAAGTCTATTCCCCATTCACTAGTCAACCTGAAATCATCGACGTGGTTCCGGGAACACACGCCTTCGGTTTTTTTGGTTTATTTGGCTTTCAATAAATATGTTTTGGATACTCCACTTTATCGTGAAATGTATAGGATATTGGGGGGAATCAATGAATTTGAGTCGTATGAGTTTGACCAATTGGTTGGAAAAAGGTTCCACTCATTTCTGCGAGTTGATTACTTATCTTAAAAATACCTGTTTGGAGGAGGAGGCTATTGTGAACTGTGATGAGACCTGGTGTTGGGTAAAGCTATAAAAATATATATGCTACCTGGTCAACAAGCTCTCCAAAGTATTTATCTATTGTTACGAAGATGGTTTCAGGGGGAGTGATGCCTTGAAGCATATCTTGGGTGACAGTCAGGTGAAAGCCCTGCAGTCAGATGGCTACTGTGAATAAAATGTTGTTCTGTAATTTTTTCTGTTATTTTTAGTTTATACTTTCCTTTATTCATTTTTTTATAATTATTCCATAAGAAATGATTAATTTAATATTAGATAATGTGATTTTTTCTCTACAAAAGTCTGGGGGGATTTCTGTTGTTTGGTTTGAATTACTGAAAAGATTGCAATTTGACAATCTGAATTTTGAATGTATTGAATATGAGTTTATAAGCAATATTAATCGTAAGCAGTTGAGTATTGTTTCTAAAAATATTCGCATTAGAAAAAAAAGATTTTTAAGTATCACTCGATATTTATCCCCAAAAATACATTGTAAAGATCCTTTTATTTTTCATTCTTCATATTATCGTACTTGCAGCAACTCTAATGCTATTAATATAACTACTGTTCATGATTTTACGTACGAATACTATTATACTGGACTAAAAAGGATAGTGCATTTATGGCAAAAATATCGTGCTATATCTAAATCGGATTATATAATATGTATTTCAGAAAATACAAAACGTGATTTATTGAAGTTTTTGCCAAAGACAGATGAAGCTAAGATACGTGTCATTTATAATGGGGTTTCTGATGATTATTTTTTTATTACGGAAAGAGAAAGCATCAAATTACCTTTTGATTTGGAAACCTATGTTCTGTTTGTCGGATCTCGTGAGAGATACAAAAATTTTGAATTAACTGTAAAGGCGGTAGCCTATAATAAGCTAAAACTTGTGATAGTTGGTGCACCTCTTCTTGCTAAAGAGTTGGAATTATTGCAGAAAGAGTTAGGGCAATCTAATTTTATTGCAGTCGGACGTGTTTCAAATGAAGAATTAAATCATTTATATAATGGAGCTTTGGCTCTTTTATACCCTTCTGAGTATGAGGGATTTGGTATTCCGGTATTAGAAGCACAGAGGGCGGGATGTCCGGTTATTGCATACAATGCTTCGTCTATTCCTGAGGTTATTGGAAATACTCCATTGCTACTTAATATGTTGTCAATAGAGGCTATAACAAAATGCTTTGATATATTAAGGAGGAAAGAGGAACGTGAGGCTATTGTTTATAGAGGGATTGAAAATGCAAAACGTTTTACTTGGGATAGAATGTATGAACAAGTAATAGAATTATATAAAGAAGCTTGGGAGGCTTCAAATCAATGAAGTTTTCTTTAGTCACGGTTACATATAATAGTGCTCAGACTATCCATGATACGATTCGAACAGTTTTATTCCAAGTATATCCTGATATCGAATATATAATTGTAGATGGTTCATCTCAAGATAATACTATTGAAATTATAAAAAGGTATGAGCCTCTATTTCAAGGTCGGCTAAAGTGGATCAGTGAAAAGGATAATGGACTTTATGATGCCATGAATAAAGGTATCCACATGGCTACTGGAGATATTGTGGGTATAATTAATTCAGATGATTTTTACCATAGGAACGATGTTATAACTAAGGTTGCAGAGGTTTTTAATAATACAGATACACAGGCTGTTTATGGAGATGTACGTTTTGTGAATCCTAAGAAATTGGATAAAACAGTACGTTATTATTCTTCTAAGAACTTTACTCCACATTTGTTTCGGTATGGTTTTATGCCTGCACATCCGACTTTCTTTACTTATCGAAAGTATTTTGAGGAGTTTGGCTATTATAAAACAGATTATAAGATAGCTGCTGATTATGAGCTCCTTATTCGCTTCTTATATGTACATCAGTTGAAAAGTAAATATTTACCATTTGATTTTATGAAAATGCGTACGGGAGGCGCCAGTACAGCATCTGTAAAAAGTAATATTTTACTGAATAAGGAGATTGTCAGGGCATGCAGGGAGAATGGAATTTGGACTTGTTTGCCACTTTTATGTTTAAAATATGCTGTGAAGGTTTTTGAACTGTTATTGATAAAAGAATGAATATACTGATTACAGGGATCCATGGATTTATAGGTTCTAATTTTATCAGGGCCTTGAGAGATAAACATGCATTATATGGACTTGATATTATCTTTCCTTTTAGAGATGGAGTGATCCAGACATTCTCTTGGAGAGACATTGAGTTCACTTCTTCTTCTCTTCAAACTCTTCCTAAGTTTGATGTCATTATTCATCTTGCCGGAAAGGCCCATGATACGAAGAATCAGTCAGCAGCACAGGAATATTTTGATATCAATACCCGTCTTACCCAAAAGATCTTTGATTTCTTTCTGGAATCATCTGCCAAGAAATTCATTTTCTTTAGTTCGGTGAAAGCTGCTGCCGATAGTGTAGTAGGAGACGTGCTTACTGAAGACGTGATTCCGACTCCGGTAGGGCCCTATGGCGAAAGCAAGATACAGGCTGAGGAGTATATAAAGAAGCATTTTACATTCTCAAACACGGATAAGCAGGTGTATATTCTTCGTCCTTGTATGATTCATGGTCCGGGTAATAAAGGAAACTTGAATCTATTGTATAATGTGGTGAAGAAAGGAATTCCCTGGCCATTGGGTGATTTTGAAAATCGCCGTTCATTTATTTCAATCGATAACCTATGTTATGTGATTGAGGGATTATTGACAAAAGATGTCCCTTCGGGTATTTATCACATGGGTGATGATGAAGCTCTGTCAACGAATGAACTGATTGCCATCATGTGCGAGGTAATGGGAAAACAGCCTCACATCTGGAAAATGAACAAGCGTTTTATGGAAGGATGTGCCGGACTGGGGACTTTACTCCACTTGCCTTTGAATACCGAAAGACTTCGTAAACTGACGGAGAACTATGTAGTAAGTAACGCCAAGATAAAGGTCGCTTTGGGGATTGATAAAATGCCGGTCACCGCTAAAGAAGGGCTGATGAAGACTGTTCTTTCATTTGAAGAAACTGAATAACTTATGTACTATCTGATAATCTTAGTTCTGCTATTCTTAGCAGAACTTTTTTATTTTCATATTGCCGATAAATATAATATTATCGACAAACCGAATGAACGAAGTTCGCATACCCGGATCACCCTACGGGGTGGAGGAATTATCTTCTACTTGGGTGCATTGGCTTATTTTCTGACAAGTCAGTTTGAGTACCCTTGGTTTATGTTGGCTCTCACATTAGTGACGGCGATCAGTTTTGTAGATGACATCCGCTCCATGTCACAAGGACTTCGTCTTGTTTTTCATTTTACGGCGATGGCCCTGATGTTCTATCAATGGGGATTGTTTAGTTTGCCTTGGTGGACGTTGCTTATCGCTCTGATTGTCTGTACGGGGATTATCAATGCTTATAACTTTATGGATGGCATTAACGGCATTACCGGTGGATATTCATTGGTTATCCTGGTTTCTTTGGCATATGTGAATGCAGAAGTGATCTCCTTCGCAGAACAGAATTTTATTTATACGATGATTTGTTCTGTGTTGGTGTTTGACTTCTTTAATTTCCGTAAGAGAGCGAAATGCTTTGCCGGTGATGTGGGTTCGGTCAGTATAGCTTTTGTAGTCTTGTTCCTGATCGGGAGTTTGATTTTTCAAACTAAAGATTTCAGCTGGCTTGTATTGCTTGTTGTGTACGGAGTGGATAGTGTGTTGACGATCGTACACCGGTTGTTGCTACATGAAAATATTGGTTTGCCTCACCGGAAACATTTGTATCAGATCATGGCCAATGAACTGAAGATACCACACGTGGTAGTGTCACTGATCTATATGGTGGTTCAAAGCGTCGTTGTGGCAGGGTATTTGGCATTGCGGGAGTATAGATATGGGTATTTATCAGGGAGCATATTGGTGTTGAGCCTGTTGTACCTCCTGTTTATGAAGAGATTTTTTTATTTGCATAAATCTAATTAATCATGAACTTAACAGAAAATGATTTTCGGCGTGTGGCAGATTGGCTTGGCGTTGAAGTGGCAGTGGTAAAAGCCATACAGGCAGTTGAGGCCGGTGGGCGTGGGGGCTTTGTGGCTCCGGGACGACCGGTGATCTTATTCGAAGGTCACATCTTTTGGCGTGAACTCAAGAAGCGGGGACTTAATCCGGAGAGGCATGTTGCGGGCAATGAAAACATTCTTTATCCTAAATGGGAGAAGGGGCATTATTATGGCGGGATAAGAGAGTATGAACGTCTGGAAAAGGCCCGGGAAATACATAAAGAAGCTGCTGACGCTTCCACTTCATGGGGAATGTTCCAAGTGATGGGCTTTAACTATGCGATGTGCGGGTATGGCAGTGTGGAGGAAATGGTGAAAGATATGTGTGTCGGAGAAGATAAGCAACTGGAAGCTTTTGCGAGGTTTGTGAAATTTGCTAAGCTACAGTCCTGCCTGGAGCAGAAAGACTGGGCCGGGTTTGCCAGGAGGTATAATGGACCCGGATATGCCCAAAATCAGTACGATAAAAAACTGGAAGAGGCTTATCGGAAGTTTACGAAGGAATAGAAATGTAATGGATAGGAGGAAGTAGGTTCTAATGAAAATATCAGGAAAGTCATAGATGTAATCAGATAGAATGAGTGAAAATATACCCCAACGGGTATAAATTTTTGCTTTGCTCCCACTTTTATACCATATCGGGTATAAAAGTGGGAGTCTTTTATTATATTTGTACCCAAACGGGTATAATATGGGAAATCAAACAATAGCAGAGTATGTGAAGCGGATGCGTAGGGAAACAGGGCTTACGCAAGTGGATTTATCAGAGAAGGCAGGTGTCGGGTTGCGTTTTGTACGGGAGCTGGAGCAGGGAAAAGAATCTCTCCGGCTGGATAAAGTAAATCAGGTACTTAGCTTATTTGGTAGTCAGGTAGGAGTAGTGTCAATTAGAAAAGAAGAGTTATGAAAAAGGCTGAAATTTATGTTAGCAATCAGTTAGCCGGTATTTTGATTGAAGATGAAAATGGCTTTTCTTTCACTTATACAGACGAATATATTTCAAAGGGAAACCGACGACCTGTTAGTCTGACGCTTCCGATAACTCATGTCCCCTATACAAGCTCTGTGCTGTATCCTTTCTTTGATGGATTAATTCCTGAAGGATGGTTGCTTGATATTGCGGAACAAAGTTGGAAGATAAGTAGTCGGGATAGAATGGCTTTGCTGCTGGCTTGTTGTAAGGATTGCATAGGAGATAGTACTCTTCTCTTGGATTACGGGGAATTCTGATATGCATTTGAAGAACTTTTCTTTATATAGTACGAAACCTATTAGTTATGTTCTGGCACCCGCTTATGACTTACTGTCAACGAAGTTGGTCCTTCCTGCCGATTCTGAGGAATTGGCATTAACTCTTAATGGGAAGAAGAAGAAAATAAAGAAGTCGGACTTTGTTGTTGCAATGAACTCGACCGGCTTGGAAGATAAGATTATTGAAAATGTTTTTAATAAGTTTGATCACCTTCAGTCTAAATGGGAAGAGTTTATAGATGTTTCTTTTATACAAGAAACAACCAAAGAAAGGTATAAGGAGCTTATACATGAAAATTGGAAAAGGATTAAGTGATAGCTCAATAAAAAGAAAGGCGACTTTTTCTCAAGCCGCCTTTCTTTTTATTTAATCTCAAATTCTTCCTTCATATCGATCTCTTCTCCATGTGAATCGTAGAATACGTATTCAAGAAAAGCGAGTTTCTGACTCGGAATAATTTTAATACCAAATCCGTATTTCATCTGCCATTTGCGTTTCAGCGACATAAGTCCCTGATTCAAATAAGCAGCCACATACGGGTGGATGTGTAGCGAGAATTTCTTTATCTTCAGTTTATTGACCAGATAATCAATTTTACTCTCCAGTGTGTCCGTAAAGAGGATGGACGATTTGATGGTGCCTTTACCAAAGCAAGTCGGACAGGTTTCTGTAGTGTTCACGTCCATGGCCGGGCGAACCCGTTGACGCGTAATTTGCATCAGTCCGAATTTGCTTAAGGGCAGAATGTTGTGACGCGCCCTGTCTTTTTGCATGTTGGCACACATACGTTCGTAAAGCTTCTGACGGTTTTCGGCTTCATTCATGTCAATGAAATCTACCACAATGATACCACCCATATCCCTTAGCCTCAGTTGGCGTGCCAGTTCGTCGGCAGCCCCCAGGTTTACTTCGAGTGCGTTACCTTCCTGCCCGTTGGCATTCTTGGTGCGGTTTCCGCTGTTCACGTCTACTACGTGAAGCGCCTCAGTGTGCTCAATAATCAAGTAGGCACCACTCTTGTAGGATACTGTTTTACCAAAAGACGATTTAATCTGTTTGGTGATACCGAAATTGTCATAAATGGGAAGTTGACCTTTATACAACTTGACGATGCCTGCCCGTTCGGGAGCAATCAGCGTCACATAATCCTTGATTTCGTTGAACACCGCTTCGTTGTTCACATGGATGTTCTCGAAAGAAGGATTGAAGAGATCACGCAGCAAAGCTACGGCACGGCTTGTTTCCTCGTAGATAAGTGTCGGAAACTTTGTGGCCTTTTGTACTTTGGTGATACTTTCTTCCCAGTGCTTCAGCAATACTTTAAGCTCTCCATCGAGTTCGGCAACACGTTTGCCTTCTGCCACTGTGCGTACAATCACTCCGAAGTTTTTCGGCTTGATGCTCATCAGCAGTTGTTTCAGGCGTGCACGTTCTTCGCTCGATTTAATTTTTTGAGAGACAGAGACCTTGTCGTTGAAAGGAATCAGCACCAGATATCTTCCTGCAAACGAGATTTCGGAAGTCAGGCGCGGTCCCTTGGTTGAGATAGGCTCTTTTACAATTTGCACCACTACTTCTTGTCCTACCTTTAATGTATTGGCTACTGTGCCATCCTTGTCCAGGTCGGGAAGCAGGGTTGCTTTCGAAATGGGATTAAGCTTTTTTTTGTCGCTTAAAGTCTGCTTTACGTACTTTTCGAGTGAGTTAAATTGAGGACCCAGGTCTAAATAATGAAGGAAAGCATCTTTCTCGTAACCGACATCCACGAAGCAAGCATTCAGTCCGGGCATCAATTTCTTGACGCGGCCCAAATACATATTGCCCACCGAAAAGGAGATATTTCTTCCTTCGCTTTGAAGTTCCACCAAACTCTTGTCCTCAAGTAAGGCGATGGAGACTTCTTTGGGCTGTACGTCTACTACTAATTCGCTTGTCACGTCTGTTTCCTAATTATTTAATTTTATAAAAAAATGAACGAATAACTTTATGCGTTTGTTCATTCAGTCGGGCATTTAAACAAAGAACAAACTCGAAAGACATTTGCTTCACAAGTTTGTTCTTTATTTCTGTCCAGATTCAGACTAAAAATTACTTTTTGCTTTTATGTCTGTTCTTTCTTAGTCTTTTTTTACGCTTGTGCGTAGACATTTTATGTCTTTTTTTCTTCTTTCCGCTTGGCATAGCTTCAAAATTTTATGGGTTAATACTCTTGTTTATTATTTCTTTACCGAAAGGGTGAATGTCTTAGCTGGTTTGAACGCCGGAATGTTGTGTTCCGGAATGATGATAGTCGTATTCTTAGAAATATTACGAGCGGTTTTTTGAGCTCTTTTCTTTACGACGAAGCTACCAAATCCACGGAGGTAAACATTCTCGTCCTTAGACAAAGAATCTTTCACTGCATCCATAAATGCCTCAACTGTTGTAAGTACTGTTACTTTGTCAACACCAGTGTTCTTTGCAATTTCGTTTACAATATCTGCTTTAGTCATTTTTCCTTAAAAAAAATATTATTACTATGTTCTTTCTAATTTTTTGGACTGCAAATATATAGCTTTTTAGTCTCCCAAAAAAATATATCCCGAACAATTTTCTAAAAAAGTCGCTTCATTAAGCTTTCTTAGTTCGTAATTAGATGAAAAGAACTACTTTTGTGCAAGGATAAAGTTAACAAAAAGTAGAATCTGGCTAAATATATGAATCCTAACTTCAGCAATACAATAGAAAAGTGGTATCAGGAATATAAAAGGGAACTTCCATGGAGGGAGTCCGCGGATCCTTATGTGATATGGATTTCGGAGATCATTCTGCAACAGACCCGTGTCGTGCAGGGGTATGACTACTTCATGCGGTTTATGAAACGGTTTCCGGATGTCGCTACATTGGCCCAAGCGGATGAAGACGAAGTGATGAAGTATTGGCAGGGGTTGGGCTATTACTCCCGTGCACGCAATTTGCATGCAGCCGCTAAAAGTATGAACGGGGTGTTTCCTAAAACCTATCCGGAAGTGAGGGCTTTGAAGGGGGTAGGTGACTATACTGCCGCTGCCATCTGTTCTTTTGCCTATAACATGCCTTATGCGGTAGTCGATGGGAATGTGTACCGGGTACTTTCCCGCTATCTGGGCATCGATACTCCGATAGATTCTACTGAAGGGAAAAAGCTCTTTGCTACCGTAGCCGATGAACTGCTGGATAAAAAGAATCCTGCCCTTTATAATCAGGCTATCATGGATTTTGGAGCTATCCAATGTTCGCCTCAGTCTCCTAACTGCATGTTTTGTCCGTTGGCAAGCGGCTGCTCGGCATTAGCCGGGGGAATGGTGGCACAACTTCCGGTAAAACAGCACAAAACGAAAACGACCAATCGCTACTTCAATTATATATATGTACGTATGGGTGCGTATACTTTGATTAATAAAAGAACGGGCAATGACATCTGGAAAAATCTGTTTGAGTTTCCTCTGATTGAAACTCCCGAAGCTGTCTCGGAAGAGGAATTTCCGGCGCTGCCTGAATTCAGAGCCATGTTTGCGGAGGGAGAGACCCCTATAATCCGTTTGGTTTGCAGGGATGTGAAACATATACTTTCACACCGGGTGATTTATGCCAATTTCTATATGGTTGATCTTCCGGAGAACAGTCAGTCTTTTACTTCTTATCAGAAAATAAAAGCCGATGAATTGGAGCAGTATGCGGTGTCGAGGTTGGTACATGCCTTTATCGAGAAATACATTAACTAATTGAAAATTATCACTGTGTTAAACTAATTAAATATCTAAAATTATGAGACGATCCTATTTATTATTGGCCTGTCTTTCTCCGGTAGCCTGTATAATGGCTGCAAACGGACAAAAAGGAGGTAAGAGCAAACAAAAGGTAAACGAACGGCAATTGCCCAATGTTGTGTTTATTTATGCCGACGATTTGGGCTATGGCGACCTTGAATGCTATGGTGCCAAAAATGTACAGACCCCCAATGTGAACCGCTTGGCTTCCGAAGGTATCCGCTTCACCAATGCACATGCTACAGCCGCTACCAGTACTCCCTCACGTTACTCTATGCTCACAGGCGAATATGCTTGGCGTCGTCCCGGTACTGATGTTGCCGCGGGAAATGCCGGAATGATTATTCGTCCGGAAGATTATACCATGGCGGATATGTTTAAGAATGCCGGATATGCTACCGCTGCCATTGGAAAATGGCATCTGGGATTGGGAGACAAAGCCGGCGAACAGGATTGGAATGCCCCTCTTCCGGCTGCATTGGGCGATCTGGGATTTGATTATTCTTATATCATGGCTGCTACTGCCGACCGTGTACCTTGTGTCTTTATCGAGAACGGAAAGGTTGCGAATTACGATCCGAGTGCTCCTATCGAGGTTAGTTACCGGAAACCTTTCGAAGGTGAACCTCTGGGAAAAGATCATCCCGAATTGTTGTATAACCAGAAGCACAGTCATGGTCATGATATGGCTATCGTCAATGGTATTGGCCGTATTGGCTATATGAAAGGGGGAGGTAAAGCTCTGTGGAAAGATGAAAACATAGCTGACTCCATCACCAGCCATGCTATCGATTTTATTCGTGATCATAAAGATGAGCCTTTCTTTATGTATTTTGCTACCAATGATGTACATGTTCCCCGTTTCCCTCACGAACGTTTCCGTGGTAAGAATCCTATGGGACTCCGGGGGGACGCCATTGTTCAGTTTGACTGGAGTGTCGGACAAATCCTGGAAACACTTGACAAACTCGGTCTTTCTGAGAATACGTTGATTATTCTTTCCAGTGACAATGGTCCTGTTGTGGACGATGGGTATCAGGATCGTGCCGAAGAGCTGCTAAACGGTCATAGTCCTGCCGGCCCGCTTCGTGGTAATAAATATAGCGCTTTCGAAGGAGGAACCCGGATACCGGCAATTGTTCGCTGGCCTAAACAAATCGGACAGCCGCAGGTGTCGGATGTATTGGTTTCACAAATCGACTGGTTGGCTTCTCTGGCTTCTCTCGTAAATGCGCGTCTGCCTAAAGGGGCTGCTCCAGATAGCTTCAACCGCTTGGGCAACTGGGTCGGAACAGATTCTACTGACCGTCCCTGGGTGATTGAACAGGCTTCTAACCATACGTTGTCGGTACGTACCAAGGACTGGAAATACATTGAACCCAACGACGGACCGAAAATGATTACGTGGGGACCGAAAATCGAAACCGGCAATTCGAGTATCCCTCAATTGTATGATATGACTAAAGCCTATGAACAAGAAAACCTTGCAGAGAAGAACCCGGCAAAGCTCTTTGAACTGCAAACGATTTTAAGGAAAGTGCGCAATAAAACTTATAGAGCTTTATAAAAGTTGTAACAATTCTTGCATTCTATTGTTATTCTACTTAATTTTGGCAACAAAAATCGGTATTTAGAAACATAAAACTCTGAGAATATGTCAGTAAATAAAGTGATATTGATAGGAAATGTCGGTAAAGACCCTGAAGTGAGATATTTGGATACGGGTATTGCTGTGGCCAGTTTTCCTTTGGCTACAACCGACCGTGCATATACTTTGTCTAATGGTACACAAGTGCCTGAGCGGACTGAATGGCACAATCTTGTACTTTGGCGAGGACTGGCAGAAACTGCCGAGAAATATGTACATAAAGGTGATAAGCTCTATGTGGAAGGTAAGATAAGAACTCGTTCTTATGATGACCAGAGTGGGGCAAAACGCTATGTTACCGAGATATTTGTAGATAATATGGAAATGCTGACTCCGAAAGGTGCCGGTGCCGGATCGTATGCTCCGTCACAGCAGCAGGCTGCTGCTCCCGTACGGCCTCAACCGCAACAACCGCAGCAATCGGCATCTTCACAAGATAATCCGGCAGACGATCTGCCGTTTTAATGGTTGCGGACTACAAGTTAAGGATGATAGTTGTCATCCGGCTGTTACCTTAACTTGTAGTTCATAACTCTTGACTAACAACTTGTAGCCAGAGTTTAACTCGCGGCTGCTTATTATTAACTTAAAACCAATATTTTGGACCCAGACGCTTATTTATGCCAGTTGGCAGAAATTTTTAACGGAATATCCGTACACACACCATCATTATCAGCAATAATAGCCATAGTACTGGCCGGTTTGCTCCTGCTCGCTTCGGGCTTTGCTTCGGCATCCGAAATTGCTTTCTTCTCACTCTCACCTTCCGATCTGAATGATATAGAGGAGGGTAATCACCCTTCTGATGGAAAGATCAGCAATCTGCTTGCAGATTCCGAACGTTTGCTGGCAACCATTCTTATCACAAACAATTTTGTGAATGTGACCATCATCATGCTCTGTAACTTCTTTTTTATGAATGTTTTTGTTTTTCATTCGGTTCTCGCAGAGTTTTTGATACTGACAGTCATCCTCACTTTTCTGTTGTTGCTTTTCGGAGAGATAATGCCTAAGATTTATTCGGCACAAAAGACGTTGGCTTTCTGCCGTTTTTCCGCTCCGGTCATCTACGTCCTGCGCAAGGTATTTGCACCGATATCTGCCGTACTGGTACATTCTACCGCTTTTTTAAATAAACACTTCGCCAAGAAAAATCATAATATATCTGTTGATGAACTTTCCCATGCCCTTGAACTGACAGATAAAGCCGAACTTTCGGAAGAAAACAATATTCTTGAAGGAATTATCCGTTTTGGCGGGGAGACGGCCAAAGAGGTTATGACTTCCCGTTTGGATGTAGTGGATCTTGATATACGTACTTCGTTTAAAGACGTGCTTCAGTGCATAATTGATAATGCCTACTCCCGTATCCCTATTTATTCCGGTACACGCGATAATATCAAAGGAGTGCTTTATATCAAGGACTTGCTGCCCCATCTGAATAAGGGGGATAATTTTCGTTGGCAATCATTGATTCGTCCCGCCTATTTTGTGCCTGAGACTAAAATGATCGACGATCTTCTGCGTGACTTCCAGGCAAATAAAATTCATATTGCCATTGTCGTTGATGAATTCGGAGGTACATCGGGAATAGTGACAATGGAAGACATTATAGAAGAAATTGTTGGAGAAATCCATGATGAGTATGATGATGAAGAGCGTACCTATACAGTGATCAACGATCATACCTGGGTTTTTGAAGCAAAGACCCAGCTGACAGACTTCTACAAGATTACTAAGGTAAATGAGGACGATTTTGAGAAGGTGGACGGTGATGCCGATACGCTGGCCGGACTGTTGCTTGAGATCAAAGGGGAGTTTCCCGCGCTGCATGAGAAAGTACTTTATCATCATTATGAATTTGAAGTTCTGGCGATGGACAGCCGCCGCATCCTGAAAGTGAAGTTTACCATAAACGAGCCTTCCACAACGGAAGTTGCTTCCTGATTTCATTATGGCATTGTTGTCGGAACATAAGGCGGACTGTTATCGTTGGGGTATCTGGAAAACAGATGAATCTCTCGAAGAACTTTTGGCTTTGCTCCCTGGTCCTGAGAAATACGAACGGCAGCTAAAGCGTTTCTCTTCACCCCACCGCCGGTTGGAGTGGCTTTCTGTGCGTGTATTGCTTTATCGGTTGCTGGGGGAAGAAAAGTCAATAGAATATGCTCCCAGTGGTAAACCCCGTTTGGCGGATTCCTCTTTTTTTATTAGTATTTCCCATACCCGCGGATATGTGGCGGTTATCTTAAGCGCCGTATCCGAAGTCGGTATTGACATTGAGCAATATGGACAACGGGTACACAAGGTTGCACATAAATATATGCGTGAGGATGAAACGATGTCCGTTTATCAGGGAGACGATACCTGGTCGCTGCTTTTACATTGGTCCGCCAAAGAAGTGATGTTTAAGTGTATGGATGCGGATGAGGTCGATTTCCGGGAGCATCTCCGTATAGTACCGTTTCAGGTATGTGAACGCGGAGAATTTTTTGCCGAGGAATATCGTACGGAACGCCGGATGAAATTCCATATCCGATATTTGCTGCATCCGGATTTTGTGATGACCTGGCAGGTGGGGTCTTCGTTTGGAAAAAATGATTGATTTTCAATGAAGTAAACAAAATGATAAATCGTATCTTATTGCTGGTGCTTGTCATTGGCTACAGTATGGGAGTTGCTGCTCAGAATCGTGTCGATTCCTTATTTACATCTGTTAGCCAACGCTTTTCGGGTTATCCTTCTGAACTGGTGTATTTGCAGACCAATAAGGAGATTTATGAAACGGGAGAAGATCTTTGGTTTAAAGCATATCAGCTTGATGCGAAATCATTCGGTTTGTCAACCCGGAGTAAGACACTTTATCTGCAAATGTTGAGTGATAAAGACAGTGTAGTCTGGCAAGAGAAGTATCCCATAGAAAACGGTATTGCAGACGGCCACATATATGTGGATACGAAACTGCTGGAAGGGAGTTATCGGTTGGAAGCCTATACCCGTCATTCCTATTATAAAGATACGGTCGGAATATCTCCGGTACGTAAAATCAAAGTATTAAAGAACATCAGCTATAATACTCCGGCAAAAGAGGGAGAGGAGACAGGTGATTTAAGATTCGAACTCTTCCCCGAAGGCGGAAATCTGGTTTCGGGTTTGCCGTTTTGCCTGGCGTTCAAAGCTACTGACACGAAAGGGTATCCGGTCGATGTGGAAGGGGTGCTGTGTGAAGGCGGACTTCCTCTTATGCCATTCAAAAGCAGCCATGACGGAATGGGAAAGTTACTTTTTACTCCGTTTGCCGATAAAGAATACCGGATAGAGCTGAAGGATGGACATAGTTACCTTTTGCCTGAAGTGTATAAACAAGGAGTAGCACTGCGATTATTGAAACAGGATCAGGAACAATTGGAGTTTATCATCTCTCAAACACAAGATTTGCCTGATCAGGAAGTCTGTTTGGTGGGTCAGATGCGGGGGATAGTGTGTTGTGTTGCAAAGGGAATGCTTAAAGACCGTTTGAAGATAAAGATGCCTCTGGCCGAGTTTCCTTATCAGGGGATAGTCGAGTTTACCCTCTTTGACAATGCAATGAAGCCGGTTGCCGAGAGGCTGGTGTATGTACATCCCGAAAAGAAACTGCATATTCGTATCGTACCGGAGAAGGAAAGCTACGCTCTTCGTGAAAAAGCGGCCTTACATATTAAGGTAACGGATGATAAGAACCGGCCTGTAAAAGTCAATCTGGGAATTAGCGTTTTTGATAAAGCATATAGTAATCCGGTTGATCCTGTGAATATTCTGACCCATTGCTATCTGTCGTCGCAGATACGCGGTGCAGTTCATCGTCCGTCTTATTATTTTGATGAAAGGAACAAAGATCGTGTGCAGGCAATGGATTTGTTGCTATTGACACAGGGGTGGAGACGATATATCTGGGAGTTTAATGGCCCGGTTTATCAGGGAGAAGCGTTTTTAAGCGATGATATATCAGGAGTTCAGGTTACAGGAGGCAGGAAAAAGAGCCGAGAAAAACAGGGGGATAAGCAACTTGTTCAGGTTACGGGTGCTGAAGGTAATTCTGCGTTCTTGTGGACAGACTCGGTAGGACACTTCACGATTGATACGGATCGGATGAAAGAGCTTCGCGGTGGATATATTTATCTGAAACCAATGTTGTCGAAAGAGTTTAAGCCTGAACTGGAGATCGTAGATTACTTTCCGGTGATTAACAGTGTGAGAAGAAAGAAATATCCCGGTCATTCGGTTACAGTCCGGACACAGGCGGTGAAAGAAGAGTTCGTTGATATGCCGGTTGTAAGCAGTGACAGTATAATCCTGCTGGATGAAGTTGTAGTCAGCCGTAAGGCACGCAGACCATTTAGAGATAAGTTTATGGGGCGGTTAGACAGCATGACACAGATGAGCATGGAAAATGTTTATGTTTGCGGATGTGGCTATCTGCAAAATTATAAACCCGGATATGATGCCCATCCCTGGTGGAAACCTTGTGGTGAACCGTCTGATAAAAGGACTAAACCGGTGGAAGGAAAACAGTATGAAATTGTGAAGTTCAAGCATTTGGGAGGCAATGCCTTCAGCGTTATAGACCGGCAGACTGTGACATATCACGGCCCCATATATTCTGAAAAAGAACTGCTCCGCATGAATAACCTTTGGCGTACGAAAGGGTATTATGCGCTTCGCGAATTCTATCAACCGGATGAAGTGGACATGCAGTTGCCTATACCGGATGCCCGCAATACATTGTTTTGGTCGCCTATGGTTGTGACGGATGAGAAAGGAGAAGCCACCGTTTCATTTTATTGTTCGGATATCAATACAGGCTTCATTGGCATGGCGGAGGGAGTGGATGGAACAGGTCTTTTAGGGAGTGATAAATGCGAATTCAGAGTGATTAGAAAAGCTAATTAAGTTTTGTAAATCATCTATGACTACGGATAAAAACAAAAGAATCTCCGGGAGCATCTTTTAAACAAGGTTCCCGGAGATTCTTTTATTTCTTTAGTTTATAACTTAGAGCCCCCGATGGACACTTTTTGATTTGGGCAATCAGTTCTTCGGTAGTAGCATTTTCCATCTTTATCCACGGACGTTCTTTAGGGTGATACACATTGGGTAATGTCTTCACGCAGATTCCGGCATGCCGGCAAAGCTCCGGCTGCCATACAATGGTCAGTTCGCCATTGCTGTATTCTATTTGTTTTCCCATAACTGTTTTTTATATTATTGAATGTGAACACCACGAAGTACAATGCGTTTCCATGCCGGATGCTTATGTATGTATCCCGCAACGAACGGACAAAGAGGAACCAAGCGCAGACCTTGCCGCTCAATGTCGGTAAGGACTTTTTCTGTGAGCTGAGAACCTATTCCGTGCCCCCCTAAAGCGGCAGGGACTTCGGTGTGCGTGAGGTAGATTTCACCATTCGAGGATTTGATGTATTCTATTCGGGGAGTATAACTTTCAATATGGAATTCATATTGATGTTTTTCTTCATTGTCTATCAGTTCATAATTTTCAGCCATAATCATTTTTCTTTTAAAAGTTGTTTGATTCTACAACATTTGAAGGTGATATTTTGTTTCCTCCGATTGCCTGTTTATGAATCGTTTAAACAATTGTATACCGGTCATAATTTTAACAGATAATAATGATTCGTGGCAAAACAAATGCATACTCTTTCTGTTGATATTGGACAAATGCGGGGCAACAGCGCTCCGCCTGCAAAACTACCATATGGGAGTATCTTGATTTGGGATACTGATTTCTGAGTGAATGAACGAATTGTTTTATATTTAAACTTTAGAGATTATGAATGGAAGAGTAATACAGATCTTCTGCATGGTAGTTGGCATAGTACTTGCTTCCTCTTGCGGAGACGAATGTCCGGTAGAACAACCTTACTCGGTTCGGGTATCTGTTAAGGACAAGAACTATTTGAATATATCGCAGTTTCCGCAACTGGGCAGCGTAGACGAGAACCAGCCTTTCCGCACCTATACGGGAACTATTTATTATGCTCTGTACGACGCTTCTACCGGAGCATTGAAAAGAGAGTCGGAGATTGATCAAATCAACGGTGAAGATAAGGAGTATACTATTTCTTTCGCCGGAATACCCGATGGTGATTATAAATTGGCTGTTTGGGGGAACCTGACTACTGATTACCCCGACGGCATTTTGCATCAGGACGGGAAGGAGCATACGGATATTTATGTGGCGACCCGTGTCTTGCATTTCTCTCCCGAATATCAGACAGAAGAATTGACATTGGAACGTACCAAGTGAAAGCTGTTGTTACTCTGTTCCAATTTCCCGGCTGAAATAAGTCGGATAGAACAACATGTAAACCACGTTTATCAGTCGGTGGATGCCGATCTCAATTATAGCGGAAGCACGCAGGTTGACAAAAGTGTGCCATTTACCAATATGTTGGAGACATTGCTTGCACCCTCTTCGGTAGATGGACATTCAAAGTTAGCTTTAACTTTCTATGCCACCGATACGAGAGCTTCTGAATCTCCTTATTTGAAATTGCCCGAAATGGAAGTGGACATGCGGCGTAATGAAATAACCGCTGTCTCTATAGACTACAATACATCAGAAGGAATCTGGGAAATCAAGATGTTTATCCGTGGGGAATGGCTCACGATACATCGCCTGGATATCTACTGATCTCTTTTTCCTTATCTATTTATTTAAACTAAACTTTGCTATTATGAAAAAATTAATGTTTCTGGTGGCAGCAAGCCTCTTTGTATTTGCTGCTTGTTCCAGCGAAGATGATCCTTCGTCTGAAGTGAATCCTGAAAATAATGGGATTACATTTGAACTGTCCGCGGTTAATGGTCTGACAGATGGGATTGGAACCCGAATGCCGGTGTATAGCCAGGAGGGCTACACAGCATGTCACTTGTGTCAGTGTTTATGCTTTTATGCAGAACGGTTCGACTTATCTGCATCAAAAGACCTATGATATCACCGGCTGGACCGATGGTACTACTTTCAAACGTTTTGCCGTTCCCGATGCTGACAAGCTTCCTGTAGGGGTATATAAGTTTTTGGCTGTAGGCCGTGACGCAAGTGATCGCTTCTCTGTGACTACGCCGACTTCCGGTAATACCAATTATACGGATATGCTTGCTACTATTATGAATTCGGGCGATGAATCGGAAATCTTTGCAGGTTCGGCCGATGCGGAAGTAATGGCTCAGGGCGGAACTCGTGTCAGCATTGAGATGACCCGTAAGGTGGCCGGTGTACTGGGATACTTCAAGAATGTTCCTCAAGTGCTTAACGGAACCACTGTGAAGTATTTGCGTCTGAAAGTCAGCAACTCCAATCAGCAGGTGAATCTGACTAATGGTGTAGGTATCAATACTGCCGCTACTCCTTATAATATAATAGATATGGATCTTTCCGGCCAGGCTGTTTCCAACGGCGTGTATGTGGGCAACGATTTGTCCGGACAGGGAGTGGTGAAAGTGCCTAATTCACAATTGGGAGGTTCGTTCTATATGCCGGTTAGTGGCGTGAGCATGACTTTAGGACTTTATGATGCGAGTGGTACCGCTATAAAAGAGTGGACCGTGAGCGACACTAATAGTTCGGGAGCAACACAGTTTAATCTGATGGCAAATCATTTTTATGCATTAGGTGTGAAAGGTGCTACGGGTAGTGTGGATGGCGGAACACCGGGTAACCCGGGTGACGATGATGCTCCGGTAGATTTGCTGACCGATCAGAATATTGTGATCACTATCAGTCCGGCATGGGAATTGATACATAACCTGGTAATTCAGTAAAAGTAACTCAAAAACAGAATCATGGTATGGCTATGAGAAAGGCAGGCTATATAACTATCCTTCTGACGGGATTTCTGGCAACGCTCTTGTTGGGCAGCTGCTCAACAGATAATGTTGCCGAACTCCCCTTGGAAGAAGGGGTTCCGGTCCGTTTTGAAATAAAGCGGGACGGGGTCATGAGTCGTGCGCCGGGAGATGCAGCTCTCTCTGTCAACAGGATACTGATTCTGCCGTTTCGGAAAACGGATGAAGCATTGCCAAACGATGCAGCTAATTTCGTTCCGGAATATAGCGCAGCCCGACAATTGGATGTCAATTCGTTTCCGGCAGTAGTCACGATGCTTAATCTTTCAGCAGCCTCTACCTATCAGTTGTTGGTGATCGGATATAATCGGAGTGATTATGATTTTGCCAGTGGCGGAGGTGCAACGAAGCGGTTTAATATCGGTTCGACTGGTAATCCGGCTACGTTGGCTAATTTGTATTTGCAACCGGTCAATCCGACGGTAGTTCCGGAGTTCTTTTCGTGTTTCGGAAACGGTTACCAGGGTACAACGTTGGTTGGTCCTGTTTTTAAACCTTCGCAAATCAATTATGTGACAGGTACACTGAAAAGGCTGGTTAGTGGTTTAACGCTCGAAGTGACCAATATTCCCGCATATGTCAACTCTATGACATTGATAGCCGAGCAACTTGTGACGGCTACCCGTGCAACGGATGGGACGGCACTGGCATGGCAAACAGTCGGTGACAGCGGTATAAAAACATTGGCTACTCAGGCACCGGTTTCGGGGAAAGTCAGTTTCAACCAGTTTCTGCTGGCTATTCCGGACAGTAGAAAGACTCTGTTCTATCTGGATGTGTCTTCTTATGGACTCTTCACCGAACGTTATACGGTGAAACTGTCGGATACTCCCGGTGTGGTTTCGGGAAACCGGATTATTTTTACTCCTAATCATTGGGTGAAAGTGACCGGAAGTTATGCGAATATCAATATAGGTTTCACTTTGGCAGGAAACATCAACTTGGATGACAATGCCTGGGATGGCCTTCAATAGAAACTGAAAGCAAAAAGAACCGGAGATGAAAACGAAAGTGATAATAATGATAAGCCTTTTTCTTTCTCTCTTCCTGACGGGATGTGAGAAAGAACTGGTCGAAGTGCCCGGTGAAGACCCCGGGCAACTTCCTCCGGAAGGTGAGCCTTCGGACTTGCCTGACGGATATTTTGAAGTAACCTTCTCTGCCGGATACGGAGGAGGGGATACCCGTACACCCGTCACGGGGACCGATTCACGGGTTCGTCACCTGCGTTACGTCATTTATAAGTCGACAGGTGAGTTTGTGAAAGAAAAGGTGGTGCTGAAGACTACGGATGCTGCTCCTTCCTGGCCGATGGCTGCCTTGAAAGATACGCTTCCGAAAGGACAGTATACAGCTGTATTTCTGGCCAATGTAGAGAAAACACAGTTCCCGATTCCCGTTTCGGGCGGTGGAACCAACTATGCGGATGTGTTGACGAATTACCAGACAACACGTGCGAATGCCCGGATCGTGTTACCCGGTGCGGAGTTTACCGACACTTCGGAATTTTATCTGGCCAATGTATCTTTCTCGGATACCTCTGCTCAGCCTTATGTACTGTTGCAGCGCATTATCAGTATGCTGAATTTGCGAAGAGTGTTTGTGGATGCACAAACCGCTTTGAATTCTTTGACCAACAATATTGTGACGCAAATAGGATATAGGAATATAATCCGGACGACGGTACAAGGCATTTTGCCAGGGTTACTGAAAACGGCAATGGACTTGGGAGTGGTTGGTAATGCTGTCTATAATGTTGTTGGCGGACTCGATGCCGCAGTCAATCTGGTGGTGGCAGCATTGGTCGAACCGGTCGTGGATGTACTGTATGCACAACTTTTGCAAGGGTTGGTCAATCAGATAGGGCTGACTCTCTCCGGTAATGCTACGCAGAATGGTGCATTGGGAGCATTGGGCGATTTACTGAATCCCTGGAGGGGCAGTGATGCTGCTTATGCTTTAGTGACCATAAACAATTTCCCTAAGACTGTGGACTTAGACCTGAATGTGAAGGATTTCTATACGGGTAATCATCGTTTCCGGTATGGATTCACACCTACACCCGGTACGACGAATAGTGAGAAGGATATTCTGATCAGAGGTTTTCATGGCCTTTATGACGTACGGGAGATTCATGTTGCCAAACCCGGACTGATCTCCGGATTGTTGGTGGACGATGTGATTGACGGTCCGTTGTTGCTGAATGGAGTATTTGTGAATATCACAGATCCGATACAGGCAACAGTCAATACGAATTACAGGTATCGTTCGAACTATTCGTTTGTCAGCCTGGGGCTGAAATCGTATGCACAGCAGAACGACGGAAACCATTCGCTGACACTCTCTGTACAGTTGAAGAATATTGCTAACCTGGATGGTATATTGGGAGGAATCCCCTTACTCGGTCCCGTGTTGAATGGAACCGTTAAATTATTGATTGGCAATATAACGGTTACCGTTCCGGTGAATCTTCCTTTGCTTGGAACCGATAACCTGACGCTGTCCGGTAGCTGGAGTACACCACCGGTACAATATTAAAAATGAATCGGTGCAATAGTAAAAAAACAAAAGGAGATGTGTCGAAATTCGTACTCACCTCCTTTTGATAGTATGGCTATACCTCGGTATGCCGGGGACTACACCTTTTTACTTTTATTCAAAGTCGTAAGTGAAGAATACTCCCGCAGGGAAGCGAGTTGCATTTTTGTGGTCCTGCACCAATTTAGTAGTACCGCTTGTGAAGTTAAATACGCCGATGCTGTTGGTCAGGTAATCGTTACCGTAACCTTTGATTGTAGTGACGTATACATCACTGTTTTTCGGATTTACTGCAAGGTTATTGTAAGTCATTGTGGCATTTTGTATGTAATCACCGATTTTAGCCAGCTCTTTGGTCTGATTCTTCGCGAAATCATGGAGATAGATAGTAGTGCTGTTGTTACCAAAATAAATGCTGTCACCTTTGGCGCTGATTGCCGGAGTAGCTCCCCAGCCGGCTGATACCTGGAAACTTCCTAATTCATTCGTTTTCAAGATTGAGTAGTCCTTAGATGATACCTTCATAATCTTTGCCGGAGTGCTGTTGACAGAAACCCATACATTACCGTCCGAAGCTTTTACAACTCCTGTCGGTGTGCCTTCCAAAGCGATGGTTTTTATCACTTTGTTATCTTTAATCACCAGCAGACTGTTGTTGGCTCCTGCAAATACTTTCTGGGCTGTTACCGCCATTCTGTTTTTTATCGCTCCGTCTGTTCCCTCTATTAAACTCAGGGAGGTTGTTGTCGGATCGAACAAGTGCACGCCGTTATTGTCGCGGATGTATATGTGTGAGTCATCCAGAGCGGCTACGTGGGTAGGCCAATTGAGGTCGGCCAGTTGATCCTTGCTGAATCCTTTCTCTTTTTTCAATGTTTCGGCATTGGCAATTACAAGCATACCGTCTTCGCCGCCATTCTGAGAAATGATATACATCTTATTGTTTGCAATGAACAGGTCTTGTGATACAACTCCCAAGTGTGTACCGTTTGCTTCGAAGTATGCTTCTTCCGTCATTTCATTTTCCGGAGAAATGAAGATGAGAGAGCTGGGAGGATTGCCGAAGTTGCCTTCATTCAGAACAAAGGTTCCATATTTGTATTTGCCGTATACGGTGACCGGAAGGTTTACTCTTTTCTCTCCTACTTCCGTAGATACCACCAGAGTTACATAGTATTTTCCCGGTTCGGCTTCAGTAAAGCTGAACTCCTTATCAGTTGACTTCACCTCTCCGTTGACTTCCCATCTTACTTCGGGGTTCACGTTGCTTGTATAGTTGGCGGTCAGTGCAAGTGTTCCACCTTGGATAACTTCGGTCACTCCGCCTTCACTTTCGATGGCGATACCCGTCAGATTAGGGATGGTTTCGTCATCCGAGCAAGAAGCAAATCCTAACGCTAATGCTGTCACAAATAGCAATAGATACTTTTTCATTTTCATTTTTTGAGTCATTAAATTAAGTAATTGGTAAATGTTCATTTCTTATCTCTTTTCCACTTGGTTTTATTTCTTGTAGTGTAAATCTTCCACCGCCTGTATCTCCGTAGAGGCTTCACCCAGCCAGCCGCAGTTCTGGTTGACGGCTGTATAAATCTTCACGAAGTCGATGCCGTCCAGATGAACCGGCTTGCCGTCTTTATCTACCGCCCAGTCTATCTTGAATTGAGAATATTCCGTATTGTTCGGGTGGTTGTCGGCATATCCCCAGGCATAACAGTAGCCTACCCAATGCTCGGGCATGCCCGGACGCGGCTCGTTGATGGAGTTGTCCGCCAGGCGACTTCCCCGGAATGTGATTTGGTCCGGCAGCCATGCCGGATAATAAGAGCCTTGGGTGTGATATGTGTTCCGGTAGATATATCCCTCTTTGCCTTGATTGTCTTTCCACTTCACATCCCCGTCTACCGGAGTGGGACGGTAGTAAGTGATTTCATAGTTACGGATGGTGGCAGGCGAGTTATATTCGCTTCCTGCCAATTCGTACCACTCATCATCCGGCTGTCCGTTGCCATTCGTGTCTTTGGATACGAGTACGATTCCCGGTTCGGAGTTTCCTCCGGGTTTATCCAGCAGCGTGCCATACATATCATAATAGGCGTTGCCGTATATCTTGAAGTCATATTCACCGGGGACGTTGCGGATGGTGTGGTCGAATCCCACGGTAATGTTGCCCCCGAATCCTCCGAGAGTGAAGAGGCAGGTGGTACGGTCCTGCAGCAGTTCGGTCGCGCGTGCCAATACCTGAACGTCGGTGAATCCCTCTTCGTAAGCTGTATAAGAAGTATTCATATATTGTGATGGCGCCGGATTATACTCCAATACTTTATTGGCGAAAGCACCTGCTTCCGGGTCTGCGGGATTTTCGTCGGGATTGCCTTGCGAGGCTTTGTTCCGGAACAGGACGGTATTGGAGTTGATTCCCACATTGGGCAGCTTAAATATAAGTTGTCCCTGCGGGCTGAAGCAGAGCACATCACCTTTCACCTTGTAGTCGTAAGCGTCGGTGATGTAGATGTTTCCGCTGTAAGGGTTGACACTGATGCTGTAAGGAGTACGTATCGCGGTGCCGTCCGTGATGAAGTTTTCCCGTTCCGTCTTTCCGGTTTTCAGGTTGAACACTTTGATTTGCGAGTCCTGAGTCCGGTAATCATAATTGTATAAATAGGCCATGTTGTCGTGGATGGTGAAACTCAACACCTTTTCGTCGAAGGTCCGTACCACTTGATCAGTATGACCGTCTATTTGCACGAAGTGATAGTCCCCCGTTTCGATGTTCTCGCCGTGCGTGGCTACATAAATGTTTCCGTCTGGTCCGGCCTGTATCTTTCCCGGATTAGGGCCTACTTCTATCTTCTTGATTTCGGTAAAAGAAGGGATGTCGATCACAGAGACCGTACGGTCTACCCCGATGCCTTCCCAGTCCAGTCCTCCGGAATTGGAAACATACAGCTTTCCGTTCTGCACGCAGATGCCGTCAGGGTTTCTGCCCGCCCGGGTCAGTGCGTCGATGGAAAGAGAGGCAGTATCTATTCGCGCCACTGTTCCGTCGAAGGAACACACGTATGCCTTGCCTCCGTCGAAAGCGATGTTGCGGGGTTGCCGGGAACTTCCGTTTTCCGATAACATCGGTATCTGTTTGACAGACTTTCCGCTTTGCAAGTCGACTACTTCTATCTGGCTCGATACGTTGACTACGATATAGAGTTTGCTGCCATAGATGGCCATATCGTTGGCTGTATCTCCCAGGCCGCGTCGGTTGATGCTGCGGAAGTAGTCGGTGTTCAGCTGATTGTTCTTGAAGGAATACAAAGCCAGCGAGCTGTTGTTCAGGTTGAAGAGTCCTTCGCTGAGGATGTAGAGTTCGGCTGTTCCGGTTTCGGTGGGTATACCGTCGTCGCCACCCGAAGGGGTATCCGTGTCTTCCAGGTCATCGCACGAGGCGAAGAGAAGCAGGAAGAGGAGGAAAAAGAAGGACACGCCTCCCATACCTCTCCGAAAGAGGGAGGAGGAATTGCTTCTGCCGTTATTGAATGAAATTGTTTTCATATTGCTGTTTCTTTTGATAATTACTGATTCAATGTCTGGAGTATCTTTAGTATCTTACTTTCATCGTCACTCTCACTGACCGTCCCGGCATGGGAAAGTTCTTCACTATCTCGTAATTCTTGTCCAGTAAGTTCAGCACTTCCACTGTCAGGGATGTGTTTACGTTACGGATGCGCTGATCGCGGCTGACGGATACACTATGGTCGCTGTAACTGTCCAGCCGGTTTTCGCGGAGGTTCTGCCCCAGCATATAGCGCTTGCCCGAAAAGAGGAACGAGTAGGAGAGGTTCACCCACGGAGTCTCGATGCCGGCTTGTCCCGATCCGGATACGCGGGGAGTATAGGCGATTTGTTGCTTGTAGGTTTTTCCTCCCGGTTCAGTCATATCCAGTGCACGCTGATAAGTGTAGTTCCCCGAAAGGTTCACCCGTAGTTTCTCCCAGGGTTGCAGGCTGATGTTTCCGGCAATGTCTATTCCCTTGATGTCCACTTTGCCGAGGTTCACCATGCTCCATATAAAGAGGTTCTTGGTGGGGATGGCGATGATTTTGTCTTTCACCTTATTATAATAAGCATCTGCCGTGACGGATACGTAGGGGATCAGTTCATTGATCGACCGGCTGTACGTCAGTCCCAGGTTGTATTGTGTGGTGCTTTCCGGTTTCAGGTTCGTGTTGCCCACCTGCCCGTAGTACAGGTCGTTGAAGCTGGGCAACCGGAAGATGTCTTTATAGAACAGGCGGATGCGGAACTCTTCGCCGGCAAAGGGCTTGAACGACGCGCTGACGTACGGAGAGAGTTTCCGTCGGTTGGCTGCGGCGCTGCCTTGGCGCACCTCCTCGTTGATGACCGTTGCCAGTACCGAGGCCGAAGCGGTCAACCAGTCGTTGACGTATTTTCCGGCAAAGGCCGTCAACCACGAATAGCGGGTAGGATACGCGAAATCTTTCAGGTTCGCGTTCAGCCGGTTGATGCTCCCGTCCGTCGAGAGTGAAAATGAGAGGTTGCTGAGCACCCGGTAGAGCGCCGAAGCCGAGAGGTAATACTCTTGTTGATAATAACTGTTTTCCGTTTTGCCTTCCGAACCTTTATAATCAGGATCGAGGTAACGTTGATAGCTCCAGTTCCACTTAGCCGAAGTCTGGAAAACCCATTGGCGGTTGAACTCCTTCTTATATTGGCTTTGCACGAAGACATTCTTGTCCCAGAGGTGCTGTGAAGAGTAGTCGTAATAATAAGTGGTGGCATTGGGCAGTCCGCGGGACGACTGATAATAGTAGGCTTTCAGCCGCCATTGTTCCGTATCCGAAAAGTTGCCGAACAATCCCGCTTCGGCACGGAGGTTTTTCACTTCCGTGTTTTTCCGTTTCTCGCGCGAGCTCAGGTCATTGTTTTCGCCATAATGCAATGTGAAAGGGTAGTGCCCGTCAGCCGACATCCACTCGCCGTTGGCGGAGAGTACCCATTTCCGGTTCAGTTTCTGTTCGATCAGGAGAGACGGATTGACCAGTCCCCACGAACCCGTTTTGAACGAGGCGCTCAGGTTGGTACGCCGGTTGTCTTTGAATTGCGGTGTCAGCGTCTGTATGTTCAGTATCCCGGCGGAAGCGAAAAACCTTGCGGGCTGAAAGATATTATCACTCTGTCCGTTGCTGAGCGAGAGACGGTCTACATTGTCCAGTGAGAAGCGTCCGATGTCGATCTGCCCCGTCTGGCAGTCACTGATTGTTATTCCGTCATATCCCACGGCGGTATGCTCGGCTCCGAGGCTTCGCAATGAAACGGTTTTCAGTCCGCCAATGCCGCCGTAGTCTTTCACCGTAACTCCGGCAAAGTGCTTTACGGCATCCGATACTTGCAATACGTTGAGGCTTTTGAGTTCTTCTTTAGAGAACACTTGGGTGGGAGCCATCGCTCTTACTTCGCGGGTGTGGTAAGCTTCGGCAACGGTTACTTCGGGGATTGAATAAATACGGGCGGTATCTACTTTCTGCTGTTGGGCGAAAAGTGAAACGGTAAGCCCCTGGCAGCAACAGAAAGTAACACAGGCGTGTAGTAGCTTAGGCAATCTAAATATATTCATCTTCGTTTTTTTACTGTTAAAATGTCCGGACGAAGTCACTTCGGCCGGACATACTAAATAAACTTGGCAGAGTTTATTATCATAACTTACTTTCTCTGAATCAGAGTGATGAATGAAATGACGGATGGAATAATTCCGGCTCATTAGACTCAACGCTTTTTCCTCGAAAGCAATGAAATAGATGCACAGGCAGGTCTTCTGACTCGTTTCTGTTGATAAGCGCCTTCCCAGGAAAACGTTTCCCAGTGGCAAGTGGTGGTTGCTTACAACAATCTGATGTGAAACTTACAGCAGCGGGACTGTTCAGGATTTGCACCTGATTCCCTTTTAATTGCATCCCCGGTACACGGAGAATACAAACCAATGCACTGCAAAGATAAAAAGAATATTAGAAATAGCATAATAATTTGTGATTATTCGTTATGCATTGCGGAACGGACGGAGCAACATCGGACAGGTCGTCCGGATAGTGTCAGACGGCACATCGGAATGACTTAGATAGGCGATGCCATTTATCTTGATTCCGGAGGGTTATGATGGCAGAATGATGGTTAATCAGCCTTTTGACTGACACACTCTTTCTTTAAAACGGATGAACCGGAGGGAAAACAAGGGGAAAGCCGGCCTTTTCTGTTCCGAAAGCCGGGCTTTGGGTGGATTAGAGCCGGGGTTTTGCGGAAAAGCAGTATGCATTCACTCCAAAAGACGGTTACATTTGCCCCGAAAGAAGTAAGCATTTTCCGAAAATGCTTACTTCTTTTTCAAATATCTCTATATGTTATGCTCCATTACATATATTGTTATGAAAACTGGGGCTTATAGCTCCGGATTTTGCTCCGGTTGCTCACCCGATATGATCGTTCCGGAAGTGTCGGAAAGAGATGGTTTCAAGGTTAAAACCTGCTTTATGGACGGAACACTTTCCGGTCTCTTTCTTTCGGTAAACAAAAGCGGGAAATTACGGGCAAAGAGATAACCGGTAAATCGAATTGGAGACGTTTTTGAGAGGCGTATCGTGCGTCGGGCCGAAAGAATGGAAAATAGAGAGGCCGGATTATCATTCTGTCAAAATGATAATCCGACCTTCTCCGCATCTTTGGGGCAAATGCTCCGTTCCGGTATGTTTTTCTTAACCGCGCTCTGCCAGATATTGCTCTACCTTTTGCAGGGTGGCGTCTTTCAACAATACGGTTTTGTTCTTATCCAGTAAGTAGAGGGTGGGAATAGCCCTCAGGTCATACAGGTTTTTGTTTTTGATGACCAGCTCCTTGTCGTATCCGTTGGTCCATTCTTTCGCGAAATCGCTCCGGTGCTTTTTCCATTCATCCAGTTCTTCATCCGGATAGAGAGACAGCACCTTCAGCTTCTTGTCGGCTATGAACCCGTTGATGACCGGAGAACTCTTTAGCCCTTCTATCATCTCAGAGCAAGCGTGGCAGCCGGGATTGTTGATAAACAGTAACGTGTATTCCGCCGGGAACTGATAAAGCGTACCCTTTGCACCCGAATCCAGTGTATAGGTGAAGTTGAGGGCTTTTGTGCCCAACCGGTTCTTTTGTGCCAGTTCCAGCCGCGCCTGCGGACGTATCTTTTCCGTTTCATTCAGCATGGGGGAGGCTGTCAGAGCTTCCAGCACGGGGATGTAAAGCTCCTCGTTACGCATAGGCGAGTTAGGGTCGTAGAGGTATTTATCGGCCAGTTCCGCAAAGAAGTCCAGCATCTTTTTGTTTTTCCCGGCCCGGCCGATCGTCTCTTTTATGGCAGTTTGCGCGTCGGACAAGGGCACATGTTCCAACAAATCGCAATAATCCACCCAAGCCTGTTCGGCAACGTCGATCTGACTGACGTAGGTGGTGTCTGTAAAGTCAAAGCGATCCCAATAGTGCTTTACCATATAATCTGCCCGTTGCGACACCGTGTTCAGCACTACGGGTATGTCGGGTAAATTGAAAACTTTAACCGTATCTTGCTTTCCGTTCTGCTCCTGGCTGGCCGCGGGGCCGCTTTTACAGGCAGTAAGCACCAATAACAGTATAAATGAAAGGTATTTTACATTGCTTATCATAATCTTTTGTTTTGATATGGGACAAAGATAGTATTTTTATTCTATATTTGTACTCAGTGATGAAAACGTTATACACACAACAAACAAGTCAGACATGAAGAATAAAAAAGGACAACCAACTACAGAGGCAATCTTTAAAGGAATACAGTCAGGAGAAGTATTTGATCTTTTTGACAAACTGCAATATCAGATCGTAATTCATGGTGAATTGACCTATAGCGATCCCTGGGGGGAGGTGCATTTGTTCAAAGAACAGTTTGAAAGTGCGAAGCATGATTCGGATTCACCAACAGCGATAGGGTGCTATCCGTTTGCCGATGTATGGATACGGTTTTATGAAGAAGAAGTGCGTGATTACTCACTTCTGTTGGAAATGTGCCTTATGGCGTCACATTCGAGGACTTGTGTCTGGCGCAAAGGTTTCGGTACGTTACTTGATAAATTATACGGAGAAATCCCTCTGGCACCATACGAACAGGCATTGGAGCGCCTTGAACATCCCTATGCACTGAGTGAGATTCTCTGGGCATTGGAGTGGGATTACCGCGACCAGGAGGTGTATCTGAAGTATTCACACTACGTCCTGCTTCATTTGCTTCCGATGCTTACTCCCCGGAATATCACCTTTCTGTACAGCGTCCGCGAATGGTATGGTTCCTCTCACGATTATCGTGTCGTACTGGTTCATTGCTATTGGATAGATTGCTGGCTGAAACATCCGAAACGTTTGCTGACGGATAATGAGTTTATAACCGATTTCAAGATCCGCTACGAGTTGTACCGCTTGTGTAATTTCCTTTCTTATAAGGTAGAGCCTTATCCGGTTGAGTTTCCCATTCGTGCCGTCGATTTCGGCAGGGCCTACCAGATGGGACTTCTGTCCGAAGATGCCTTGATCACCGAACTGATGGATCGCCCGCTTTCGCCTACGCTGATAGAGGAGGCTGCGGGCTTTTTTTATCAGAAAAAGGGAAGGGACGGACGGATATATACCGACTGCCGGGATTATGATTTCAGCGGATTTAAGAAAGTGCTGGAAAAGGTGACCGTACGCATTCTGGACATCGAACTGGAACGGGAGAAAGCCCGTACCGATGTTACTTCGCTGGCCCAGAAACTGGACGGGGTGTTCGGTGCCGAAGTGATGATCCGCCTGCTGAGCCTGATGGGGAAGGAGAAGTTCATACGACTGGACAAGTGGTACTATGATACCAGCGAAAGCCGTATCGGCATGTTCTGCAACCTGATGCTTCATTGTGCCCCTCTGCCTACGGACACACCGGAATGGTTGAAGATGCTTGCCGAACGTGCCGGCATTACTCCGAAGCGCATGGTCGAGATGGCTGTATATTCCCCCCGTTGGCTCAGGATGACGGAAGAGGCTATCGGTTGGGAAGGGCTGACCGCTGCGGCCGACTTCTTCTATGCTTATACCAGGGAGTATCATCGGGATATGGAAGAGTCGAGATTTACGCCTTACACCACCCTTTCGGCCTTGGAGATTTCTATGGGTGTGCTGGATACGGCATGGTTCTGGTCGGTATACAATACGCTGGGGCGCGAACGTTACGAAAAGGTTTTTGCGGCATCCAAGGCCATTACGGATTCGGCCGGGGTATATAGCAGACTTCGGAAATACACCGATGCGCTTGTCGGGAAGTATACGGTAGAGCAATTGGAAGGCTTGGTGATGGATAACCGGAACAAAGATTGGGTGCGTGCCTATCCGCTTGCCCCGTTTACGGGAAAAGCCCGGAAGAAGGAGGTGACTGAACGGCTCCGTTTCCTCAAGGCTTTCTGGATAAGCAGTGATTCTCTGTCCGGACGCCATTCCACCGAAAAAGAGGCTGTGCAGGTAGCTATAGACAACTTGTCCGGAAACTCCGGATTGGAGAATCTGGACACTAAATGGTTTAAAGACAGAGTGTGGTGACAGGATTTACTTTTCTTTAGCCAAAGTAAATACAAACTCCAGTCCGCCGCCTTGGCTGTTTTTGGCCGAAATGCTTCCACCGTGGATGATGACCGCATTCTTGACAATGGCCAGGCCAAGCCCTGTACCTCCCAACTTGCGTGAGCGTCCTTTGTCCACCCGGTAGAAGCGTTCGAAAAGACGGTTCAGATGTTCGGGCGATACGCCTATGCCTGTGTCGGCAAAGCTGAAGTAGTAGAAGTTCTCGTCTTCGCGGAAACAATTGATGTGGATGTGGATATTGTTTCCGGCATAAGCGATGGCATTGTCCATCAGGTTGCGGAAGATGGAGTAGAGCAATGAGTAGTTGCCCCGCATCTGAATCTCCTTTTTCAGTGAGTTGACAACCGTGATATGCTTCTCTTCCAGCTCCAATGACACTTCGTTCACGATGTTGGTCACCAGTACGCTGATGTCCACCTTTTCCATGTCGATCATGTTGGCGGCTTCGTCCATGCGGGTCAGCACGGAGATGTCGCGCAGCAACCGGCTCAGGCGGTTACTTTGTGCATAGCAGCGTTCAAGGAAGACGTTGATCTTTTCCCTTGGGATATTTTCGTTGTTGACGATGGTTTCCAGATAACCTTGGATGCTGCTGACCGGGGTCTTCAGCTCGTGGGCAATGTTTTGTGTCAGTTGCCGTTTCAGACGGATTTGTTCCTCTTCCTGAGTGACATCGTTGATACTGATTTCAAAACTCATATCCTGGAAGATGATGCACTCCACAATGAAGGTCTTTCCGTTCTTGTTGATCGTGATGGACATCCGTTTCTCTTCTTTGCCGACGGGGCGTTTGGGGGCTTTGTTGATGAAGTCCGTTATCTCTTTCAGTTCGCTGATGTTGAATACCTCTTCTGCCGTTTCAAGGTTTGAGTCCGATATCAGGTTGCTGTATTGCGTAAACAGGTTGTTTACCAGAATCTCTTTCTTGTCTTTGCTGAATACCCCCAGTCCCTCGTGCGAAATCTGGAGGTGTGTGATCAGCTTCTCTCTTTCTATGTAGAGTGCTTCCTTCGTTTCGTGGAGGCGTTTGTATATCTGGATGATATGTTGCGAGATCTCTCCCAGTTCGTTGTGGGGGAAGGCGGACTGCATCGCCATTTCGATAGGCTCGTTACGGTCGGCGCGCATGGCGAACTCCCGGAGTTGATTGATGGAAGTACCCAGTTTGTTGGTGAACTTATAGAAGATGACCATTAGCAACAGAGTGACGATAGCGGTGAACCAGATGTAGTGTGGGTCTGCCTTCAGGTTATTGATCAGGCTGACGCTGTAGGGCAGAGCCGAGCGGATGATATAATCTTTATATAAGGTAGCGGAGTAGAAATAGGGGACTCCGGTGGTTTCGGAGGTGCGGCGAACATCGAAACCGATGCCGTTATGCAGGGCTTTCTGTATCTCTTCGCGTCCGATGTGGTTGCCTAACTGTCCCGTGTTCTGCTCCTGGCTATCGAAAAGAACTTTTCCTTCAAGATTGACTACGGTGATGCGTAAGTCTTTCAGTACGTTATGACGCAGGTAGTCGGTGATTATTGGAGTCATATCCTGAGGGTGGTCGTATAGCTTTTCGTACAGCAGGTTGTTGCAGTCCTGCAATTGTATGTTCAGTAACTCTACTTTATACTCTTTCTCCCGCTGATACTGATAGGCCATGAAGCAAGCCGCGAAGACCAGAAACAGGGAGATGACCGAAAGAAATAACTTCCGGCTGAAAGAGAGAAAATGCTTTTGGGTGACAGGTAGGTTCATACAAATTTGTTTTTTTAAGTTGGATTCACCACAGAGTAACACTGAGGACACGGAGTTTTTTTAGGCATAAGAACAAAAGAACAGATGATTCTTTATTCATTTGTTTTTGAGTTTAATTCACCACGGAGGACACAGAGGACACAGAGAATATCTTTCTTTTAAACATCTTAATAAACAAGAGATTAAAACTCTGTGTCCTCCATGTACTCTGTGGTGAATCGTATTCATTTCTATTCCGTTTCGAAACAATAACCGTATCCCAACCGGGTGACGATACGTTTACCATAAATGCCGATTTTTTTTCTCAGTCGGGTGATGTTGACGTCGATAGTGCGGTCCAGTACGTAGACTTCGTCGCTCCAGATACGGCTCAGGATGTCTTCGCGCGAGAAAACACGTCCTTTGTTCTGTAGCAGCAGGAAGAGGATTTCGAATTCCTTTTTGGTCAGCGGCACTTCTTCACCATCGATGCTTACTTTCTTTTTAGTGATATCGATTACCAGTGACTGATAACTGAGCTGTTCCGGTACCTTTTCCATATCCGAAGTGGCGGTACGACGTAACACGGCTTTCACGCGGGCAATGACCTCACGCAGTGAGAAAGGTTTCGATATATAGTCGTCTGCCCCCAGATTGAATCCGGTGACAGTATCGTTTTCCGTATCTTTGGCAGTAATGAATATGATGGGAACCTGGGCTGTCTTTTTATCTTTCTTCAGGATATTAGCCATCTTGAATCCGGAGATTTCTCCCATCATCACGTCCAATAGCAGCAGGTGATAACTGCTGATATTCATTTTCAGAGCTTCTTCGGCAGAATTGGCTGTATCTACTTCATACCCTTCGTTCTCAAGATTGAACTTCAGAATCTCACAGAGGTCTTCTTCGTCGTCGACCACTAAAATACGGTAATCGTTCATTGTATTCTTTGTTAATGTAATGCTACAAAGTTAAACTTTATTCCTTTTTCTTTTGCAAAGATGGAGGCTTTTTGTTACGAGGGGGTGAAACACGTATTACGATTTGATTACATTTTATCCCGTCTGAGAGCCTCTATAGGCTGATGCGGTTGGTTTTAAACCCGACAGTGCCTACCTTTTAAACCAAAGTTCTCTTGGTTTTAAACTAACGGCATCTTGGTTTTAAACCAACAATCCGCAGGTTCGGAGATACTTTATCAACAAAAAAGTCGTATCTTTGTTATGTCAATAAATTGAAATGCCACAATGATTAAGATAGATTTCAGGCAACGCAAACGTGAAGTGCTTTGGACGGTTGTCGCTTTGTTCTTTATAGCAATAGGCGTGTCCGTGTTTAAGTTCTCTTCTGCTACTTCCGGTTTTGAGATAACCGATGAACTGGGAGGGAACATTTTTCCTTCGGCCATCCTTTCGGTGGCAACGACTGATGCCCAGGTCATTCAGCCGGGTGACTCCGTATACTTGGGCAATCCCAAATCATGCATTGCCATCAAGGTGAAGTCCCGTTCCGCCTATAGCCGTGTGCGGATTGACGTAGCCGAAACCCCTTTCTTTTCCCGTTCCGTGTCGGAGTTTGTACTCAACAAGCCCCGTACCGAGTATACGATTTATCCCGATATCATCTGGAACTATGAAGCGCTAAAGAATAACAACCAGGCAGAACCCATTAGCGTAGCCGTTACGGTAGAGATGAATGGGGAAGATCTGGGACAGCGAGTGCGTACCTTCTCTGTACGCAGTGTCAACGAGTGCCTGCTGGGGTATGTGACGAATGGTACGAAATTCCATGATACGGGTATTTTCTTTGCCGCTTATGTCAACGAAGAAAATCCGATGATCGACCAGCTGCTGCGCGAAGCATTGAATACCCGTATCGTCAACCGCTTTCTGGGCTATCAGAATCCGGCTCCCGGAGCTGTGGATAAGCAGGTATATGCGTTATGGAACGTTTTGCAGAAACGTAAATTCCGCTATAGTTCGGTGTCGAACACCAGCCTTTCCAGCAATGTGGTCTATTCGCAGCGTGTGCGTACATTTGATGATGCACTGGAGTCGTCACAGATCAACTGTGTGGATGGCAGTGTCTTGTTTGCCTCTTTGCTCCGTGCCATTAATATCGAACCGATTCTGGTGCGTACTCCCGGCCATATGTTCGTGGGATATTATACCGACAATTCGCATAAGGATATGAATTTCCTGGAAACAACCATGATAGGCGATGTCGATCTGGACGACTTCTTCCCAGACGAGCAGTTAGATTCCACCATGGTAGGCAAATCACAGAATCAGATGTCCCTGCTCACTTTCGAGAAGTCGAAGCAATATGCCAATAAGAAGTATAAAGAGAATGAAAAGGGTATCCATTCCGGTAAACTGAACTATATGTTCCTTGAAATATCGAAAGATGTACGCAGGAGAATACAGCCGATAGGGAAGTGAATCACTATTCCCGTTGTCTGGTTCGTAGCTAAATAATCCTAATAAAACTCTGATATATCGATGAGTTTCGCCTCTTTGTTGTATTTTTGTCGTTCAATATTTGGATATATTCCAAACACACGTTAGAATGAAACGAAGAAACTATTTCATTATCAGCTGCTTGATGCTGATAGCCCCTGCCACTGTGCAGGCGCAGTTTGACAAAGGCCTAAACTATAAGATTGAAACCAGTGCAACTGTAAGTGGTGGACACAATACGCCTTTCTGGCTCGTGGCAAATAAGCACGGGCTGTCGTCTATTCGTAAAAACAATGCTTACTTGGATGCAGGAATCTTTCGGGATTTGGAGAAGGATAAAAAGTTCTCTTATGCTTTTGGATTGGAAATGGTCGGTGCGAGTCGCTTCACGTCTAAGTTCTTCATTCAACAGGCCTATGTAGACTTGCGTTATCGGGGGATGGAAATCAGTGTCGGCAGTAAGGAGCGTGGCAACGAAATGAAAAATGACCAGTTGAGTTCCGGTAGCATGACTTTTTCTACCAATGCCCGTCCCATCCCGCAGGTTCGGATTTCAATTCCCGAATATATACCTTTTCCATGGACCAAACATTGGTTGCATATAAAGGGACACGTGGCTTATGGAATGTTTACGGATGAAAAGTTTCAGGAGCGTTTCACGGATGGACGTTCTAAATATACGAAAGAGACGTTGTTTCACTCGAAAGCGGCTTTCCTGAAAGTCGAGAACCTGGAGAAATCACCGGTTTCGGTGGAATTGGGTATTGAAATGGCGGCCCAGTTCGGAGGCGATTGCTATTATCCGGACGGAACGGTGTTGCGCACACCGGACAGTTGGAAGGACTTTTTCCGTATTTTCTTTCCGAGTAATGGAGACAGTGGCGCATCGGAGAGTGACCAGATCAATATTCTGGGAAACCACGTAGGCAGTTACAGTGCTGCTGTGGGGTATCATTTCCCGACCTGGAAAGTAAAAGCATATTGGGAACACTTTTTTGAAGACCGTTCGGGGATGACGCTGACTTACGGTATGTGGCGTGATTGTCTGACCGGATTGGAGGTGACTTTGCCGGAGAATCCTTTTGTGAAGACGGTTGTCGGAGAGTTTTTGTATACGAAGCACCAGTCAGGTGCTTTCCATTATTTTGCTACTCCGGCCATTGATCATTCATTTACCGGGGCTGATAATTATTACAATAACTCGCAGTATGCCGGTTGGGAACATTGGGGACAGGGGATCGGCAATCCGCTGGTTACCTCGCCTATATATAATAAGGATGGAAATCTGGCTTTTGAAAGTAACCGTGTTAAAGGATTCCATATCGGGCTGAACGGCAGTCCGACTCCGGAGATAGATTACCGGATTTTGGTAAGTGTAGCCAAGCATTGGGGAACTTACGGAAGTCCTTACCGGACTATCAGGAGAAACCAGAACGGATTGTTGGAGGTGACTTATAAACCCGAACAGATTCCGGGATGGAGCTTCACACTGGCCGGTGCAGTGGATGGAGGTAATATGTTGGGAGAGAGCTGGGGCGGTATGCTCACCATTCGTAAAACAGGTTTAATTGGTAAGAAGAAATGAAAAAAGGAATCCTATTATTGTTCGTCGCCCTGATGGCTTTTACGTCTTGTGGAGAGAAGTTCGGGCATCGCTATCTGGATGGGATGTGGCAGATGCAGCGTATAGAATATAAAGATGGTAATGCGGAAACTCCGCTGGACACTTATTTCAGTTTCCAGATGGACATTATCAATCTGAAGAAGTTGGGGTATGGTGAGTTCTATGGGACATATACCTACGAGAACGATTCTATGCATATACAGATACTTGACGCTACGGCGGAACAGATGAAAACTTTCGGCATGGATGCCCGGGTACAGGATTTTGCCGTAGAGAAACTGAACAGTAACAAATTGATTCTCCGGTCGGACTATGCCCGTCTGGAGTTAAGAAAATATTGAGGACGCTAAAAGCTGTCTTCATTCATAGATGATGATTGGAACAGCCGGTTCGTGAGAATCGGCTGTTTTTTTATTCTATTTTTTGCATATCAGCGTTGGGATTGTTACTTTTGTGAGGTTATCAACATTCAGTAAGCAATATGATACAAGGTAAGAAATTTATCTCTCCGGGAACATGGTTCTCAATGATATATCCGTCAGATTGGAGCGAATTTGAAGACGGCGAAGGCTCCTTCCTCTTTTATAATCCCGAACTTTGGACGGGTAACTTCCGTATCTCGGCCTATAAAGCGGATGCTGCTGCTCAAGGTGGCATGAATTATGGAAAGGACTCCATCCGTCAAGAACTCAAGGAAAATCCTTCGGCCTCCTTGGTGAAGGTGGGGCAACTGGAGTGTGCCTATAGTAAAGAGATGTTTGAGGAAGAAGGTACCTATTACACCAGCCATCTTTGGGTGACAGGCATTGACAATGTGGCCTTTGAATGTTCGTTCACCGTACCGAAAGGAGAGCGTGTGGAGGAGGCGGAAAAGATCATATCCAGCCTTGAAATTCGTAAAGACGGACAGAAGTATCCCGCAGAAGTAATTCCCATTCGCCTTTCTGAAATCTATCAGGTGAACGAGGCTTATGAGTGGGTGACAGATACAGTGAAGACACAGCTGAAGAAGGACTTTCAGGGTGTGGAGGAAGACCTCGAAAAGATACAGGAGGTGATTGACAGCGGTGTCCTTTCGCCCAAAAAGAAAGAGCCCTGGCTGGCATTCGGTATTGCCATCTGCACGATTCTGGCTAATGAAGTGGAAGGCATGGAATGGATGACGCTGGTTGACGGTAACCGGGAAGTACCGGTGCTTCGGTATAAAGATGCGGAACATCTGATTGATCCGATGAAACTGTTGTGGAGCCGGGTGAAAGCCGGAGAAAGATGCGAGGTGGCAGAGGCATATAAGAAAGCACTGGCACACTAACCACATTTTATCATATACGATTATTATGACCCCTTATTTGCAAGTAGATAACCTTACCAAATCCTTTGGGGATCTGGTACTTTTCGAAAATATTTCCTTCGGTATTGCCGAAGGACAGCGTATCGGCTTGATAGCTAAAAACGGTACAGGTAAAACCACCTTGCTGAATATACTTTCCGGTAAGGAAGGATATGACAGTGGAAATATTGTGTTCCGCCGTGACCTTCGTGTAGACTATCTGGAACAGGATCCGCAATATCCCGAAGAACTGACTGTATTGGAAGCCTGTTTTCATCATGGCAACAGTACGGTGGAGCTTATTAAGGAATACGAACGCTGTATGGAAACCGAAGGACATCCGGGACTGGATGACCTGTTGGTGCGTATGGACCATGAAAAAGCCTGGGAGTACGAACAGAAAGCCAAACAGATTCTTTCTCAACTCAAGATACGGAATTTTGAGCAACAGGTGAAACATCTTTCCGGAGGCCAACTCAAACGGGTGGCTTTAGCCAATGCCCTGATTACCGAACCGGACTTGCTGATCCTGGACGAGCCCACCAACCACCTTGATCTTGATATGACCGAATGGCTGGAAGAGTACCTTCGTCGTACGAACCTTAGTCTGTTGATGGTAACGCATGACCGTTACTTCCTCGACCGGGTCTGTTCTGAAATCATCGAGATAGACAACCGTCAGGTTTATCAGTATAAAGGGAATTACAGCTATTATCTGGAGAAACGCCAGGAACGGATTGAGGCGAAGACGGTAGAGATAGAGCGTGCCAATAATTTATATCGTACCGAGCTGGATTGGATGCGCCGTATGCCGCAAGCCCGCGGACATAAAGCCCGGTATCGTGAAGATGCTTTCTACGAACTGGAGAAAGTAGCCAAACAACGGTTTAACAACGACAATGTGAAACTGGAGGTGAAGGCTTCCTACATTGGCAGTAAGATATTTGAAGCCGATCATCTCTATAAGAGTTTCGGTGACCTGAAGATATTGGAAGATTTCTCTTACATCTTTGCCCGTTACGAGAAGATGGGGATTGTTGGGAACAACGGTACGGGTAAGTCTACTTTTATAAAGATATTGATGGGACAGGTGCAGCCCGATAGCGGTACGCTGGATATCGGAGAGACCGTACGTTTCGGATATTACTCGCAGGACGGATTGCAGTTTGACGAGCAAATGAAGGTGATTGACGTCGTGCAGGATATCGCTGAAGTGATTGAGCTGGGTAACGGCAAGAAGCTGACAGCCTCTCAGTTCCTGCAACATTTCCTGTTTACTCCCGAAACTCAACACAGCTATGTTTATAAGCTGAGCGGTGGAGAGCGCCGTCGTCTTTATCTCTGTACCGTGCTGATGCGTAATCCGAACTTTCTGGTACTTGATGAACCGACAAACGATCTCGACATCATTACCCTGAATGTGCTGGAAGAGTATTTGCAGAACTTCAAGGGATGCGTGATTGTCGTTTCCCATGACCGCTATTTTATGGATAAGGTGGTCGATCACTTGCTGGTATTCAATGGACAGGGAGATATCCGTGACTTTCCCGGTAACTATAGCGATTACCGGGACTGGAAAGAAGCGAAGTCCCAAAAGGAGAAGGAAGCTGAGAAACCGCAGGAGGAAAAGACAGCCCGTGTCCGTCTGAACGATAAGCGTAAGATGAGTTTCAAAGAGAAACGGGAGTTCGAACAACTGGAGAAAGAAATAGCCGGGCTGGAAGCCGAGAAAGCACAGATAGAGGAACTGCTTTGCAGCGGTACACTTTCGGTGGATGAACTGACCGATAAATCAAAGCGGCTGCCGGAGGTAAACGATTTGATAGACGAGAAAACCATGCGCTGGCTTGAACTTAGTGAAATAGAATCATGAATCTGACCAATTATCATAGCCATACCCTCTATTGTGACGGCCGGGCCGGCATGGAGGATTTTATCCGTTTTGCCATCAGCCAGGGATTTACATCCTATGGTATTTCTTCGCATGCTCCGCTCCCGTTCCCTACTCATTGGACGATGGAGTGGGATCGTATGGACGACTATCTGGCTGAGTTTGCCCGGATGAAGGAGAAGTATGCTTCGGAGATTGAACTGGCTATCGGGCTGGAGATAGACTACCTGAATGAAGACAGTAATCCGGCTGTGCCGCGTTTCCGCGAATTGCCGCTCGATTATCGTATCGGTTCGGTACATTTGCTCTATAACGACCGGGAAGAAGTGGTTGATATCGATGTGTGTGCGGAAGTATTCAGGGATATTGTCGATCAGCATTTCGGTGGTGATCTCGATCGTGTGGTACGTCTGTATTACGAACGTCTGTTGCGGATGGTGGAATTGGGAGGGTTTGATATCTTAGGACATGCCGACAAGATGCATCACAATGCAGCCTGTTATCGTCCCGGCCTGTTGGACGAACCTTGGTATGATGACTTGATGCACGATTATTTCTCAGCTGTTGCGGCCAAAGGGTATATCGTAGAGATCAATACCAAGGCTTTGCATCACTTGGGTACCTTCTTCCCGAACGAACGCTATTTTCCGTTGTTGAAGGAGTTGGGTGTCCGTGTACAGGTGAACAGTGATTCGCATTATCCCGAACGTATCAACAGCGGACGTCCCGAAGCATTGGGGGCTTTACGGAAGGCCGGGTTTGAGACAGTGACCGAATGGCATGGTGGAAAATGGGTGGAGGTCTCACTTTAAACCAATATATCATGAAACACAAAAACTTATTGTTAACCTTGCCGTTTGTCTTTTGGACATTTGCCGGCATATCATTGTCATCCTGCAAAGATACCCCTGTCCGTAAGCTTTATAAAAGTGATATAGACTGGAGGCTCACTTGGCAAGATGAGTTCGAGAAAGACGGTACACCCGATCCGGAAAAGTGGGTGTTCTCTCCTTGGCATCCCTTTTGTCGGGACAATAACTTTGTTACATTCGTAAAAGACGGTAAGTTGATTTTGCGTGCTTTGCCCAATAGCGATCCGAATGATACGATCCGCTACATGGCCGGTTGTGTTGAGACTTTGGGTAAAAAAGATTTCTTGTACGGACGCTTTGAGGTGTGTGCCAAACTGGGCAGCGCTAAAGGTTCCTGGCCTGCTATCTGGCTCAAGCCGACTGATTCTACAACGTATGGTGCGTGGCCCAAATGTGGAGAGATCGATATAATGGAACAATTGAACAAAGATACATTCGTCTATCATACCATGCATACCGAATATATCAAAGTGTTAGGACATAAAACAGATCCGGACTATTATACCACCGCATCCTACAATCCGCATGAATTTAATGTGTTTGGGATGGAATGGACACCGGATAAGATTGATATGTTCATCAATGATTCGCTCACTTTCAGTTATCCCCGCATCAAAGAGGAGGGTTCTGTGCAGTGGCCTTTCGATGTTCCGTTCTTCCTGCTGCTCAACCAGATACTCGGGGGATGGGCAGGAGAGATAGACGATGCGGAGCTTCCCGTACAGATGGAGGTCGACTGGGTGAGATATTACGAATTGCCTGAAAACATGAGATAGCCGGAAGGTAGATTCTTAGATCTCTCCTTTGGGAAAAACAGCTTGGGAAACCGGGGTACCGTCTGCACGATACAGATAGGTTCCCGGTTTTTTTTATAGGTATCTTTTTTCCGTTATACAGCTTGAGAGTCGTTGCCTGCCAAATAGCGACGTAGTACATTTTGTCGATAAATGCCACCTGTGCCTTTTCGTCATTTTGCAATACCTGTACTTTTGAAATATCGAATGCAGCCGTCTTCTCCTGAGTGGAAGCCGGGAGCACCAAATACCGGTAAGTGGCAGGGACACCTGACGGATGTTTGATGTAAATAGAGAAAATTTCATCTTCTAACATCCGGGGAGCGTACATTCCCATGAAGTCGTGCCACTGTCCTTTCTTCTTTTCTGCCAGTGCCAGGCAAAGTTCGTCCTGCAGAAGGATATATCCGGTGTTGTCGTGGAAATAACGGCGGTTTCCTTCCGTCCATATTTCACCATTTTTGAACCGTTGATCGATGGAGGTGATAAGTGTGGCAGTGCTGTCTGCATGGATATCGCTTCCCAGGCACAGGATAAATTCATTGGTGAATATCCATACTTTGTTCGCGGATAGCCCGTTACGGTTCAAGTGCATGGCGGTGATTCCCTGTTTTCCGTTTGTTGCTCCACCTGTGAAATTGGTTTTGTTGCGTGAATTCGGTCCGTTGTCTGTCGGGATGGGAGCATTGCTTTCATAGGTTGTGATACCAGGTATCCGGCGCCAGTTCCAGAAAGGGAAAATATTGTGGTATTCATCTCCCCGAATATACGTATAGACACCTCCGTCTGCCATGTAATATCCCTTCAGGTTATCCTCATTTACCAGTTCTGTACCGATCACCCGACTGGATGCCATGCGTAAAGATGCCATCCAGTCAGAGGTACGGTGAATGGTCAAGTCGGAATCTTTGAAGAACTTATTTCCTGTGAAATCGTTTTCTGCATCCGGATGTAGGAAGTTGCGGGCTATAAATGCCTCTATTTCCTGTGTCTGCTGTTTATTGCTTCCCTTCATCAGTGAGCAGGCTGCGAAGAGCAGGTTGAATGATTTGTGAAGATCGGCGCTGTGGAAGAGTTGCCGGTTCAATCCGTTTACGTCCCAATGACCTTTCCATACAATCCACTGATACCCTTTCAGAAGAAGGGATACAAGGATATCCTGTTGCTCCTGGCTGAATGCAAGAGGGGTGCCGGCAAACAGTTCGGAATAAAAACTCATGTTGCAGAGGAAAGAAAGTCCGTAATTGCCGAACTGTTGTTGGGGACCATGCTGATGGAAGCTCCAGTCCGGCTGAATACCCTCTTTCTGTCCCAGTACGATTTCCGAGCCAATGTTTTCCCGTGCCTCTTTTACCAGTTGGGAGTCATTCAAGAGTAAGCCCCGGATCAGTACGTTGCCTGCCAGCCATACTTTGTTCTGTCCTGTCATGCCAAAATGGGATTGTTCCATCACCCGCACGGCTTCCTGCTTTTCTTTTTCCGTCATTTCTGCTTCGAAAAGGAGGAAAGCCGGTCCCAAGGTGCGGGGAATACCTATTTGATTGTACCACCAGTTTTTGCAGACCAGTTTTTCGGTGAACCAGTAATTCATGGCTTGGTGAATAATGCTGGTTACGGCTGAAATCTCCTGTGCGGAAGCATTCTCTTTTTCGCGGGCATAATATTTGGTTAGTTTCAGTATCCGTTCTGCGTGTTGTTTAGGTTCCCATCCCGAGCGTTTGGTATCGGCATAATTGATGTCCGACCATGAACCGTCTCCCCGTATCGTACTGATCAGTCGGTGTATCTCTTCCCGGCGGATAGGGTAAAGTTGTTGAAGTTCGATAACGTTCTGGTCAGATATCTCTTTTTCGGGAGGAATTTTAGATAATAGTTGTAAGAAAGCTTGTTTGCTCTCGTCCTGTCCGATAACCGACCGGATATAATTCTGCTTGATAAGTTCGCTTTCTTTGCCTGTTTGTGCAGTAAGATGAGAAAGGAAAGTACAGATAAACAGTACTGATAGGAAGATTCTTTTCATATATCGTGTGTCTTTCATTGCATGTATTAAATTAGGCTTTGACGGGAGGAATGTGTCAATACTCTTTCCACTACGGAGAATACAGGGTAACACAGATTATCTGTGTTGGTAACCAATGATCTGAGATTCTCTCCGTGTCACTCTGTATTCTCTGTGGTGAGTTCTGACTTTACCTCCGTTAAGCCCTGAGTGCATTTACTCCGTACGTTTACAGGAGTTTGCCTGTAAGAATTCGTTCAGTGCATCTTCATAATTACCTTGTAACAAGATGTGATGGTTCCCGAGTGGATTCTTCAGGAAATAATCAGCCGGTGCATTCATTTTTATACGTACTTGTGTACGGCACATATTGATGTAATTGGTGTTTTCGGTCAGAGTTCCGGTAGAAAGGTAATATTCGTCCAGACATTCTCCACCACATTTCACGATAGTGACATCTCCGGTCGGCAGCAGTCCCTGAATACCGATACCGCTTTCCGTTTCAAAATGGCTGCGGATGATATAACGTTCGGTTTGCTTCATTCCGATTGTGCAATGTGCCAGTATTATTTCGTTGCTCCGGGCGTTAATCATTGAAGGATTTGCCATGAAGCCTACTTTCCCGGTCAGTGCTTTGGCAGCGAGTAATGTAAATACAGATTGCAGATCCCCTTCACATCCGGCAATGATCCCTTCGTCGTTCAGCATGGCAAGAGCCAGGCAACCGGTAGTACCGGTATGCTCTATCAGTTTGAAACAACTCAGGGTAACGGCACTTAGTTTTTCTTCTTTACAGATTCGCTTGACGGCCCGGTAAAGGCGCATTGCCTTAATCATATCTTCGGGAGTCCCTTCACGGCATGCCAGAGCTTGCGAAGCAACCGCGGCGCATGAGGCACCGACTTCGTTGTCTGTAATACGGTCGTATACGTCATAAATCCGTTCCAACGGAATGTCCAGATACTCAATTCCCCAACGCCGCTTTGCGAGCAGATAATCCACATTACTTGCAATCAGCCATGAAGAAGGGGTGCCGATCACTCCGATGCGAAGCCCTACTAATGAACGTTGTGCCTTGAAATTGGTATAAAGTACCTGGATTCGTTGAACGATACTCATAAAGTCTCCATGGAGGATTTCACTTTTCATACCCCGCCCACGTAACCAAGAGGAAATTTCCAGTGCTGCAGCCAGGGAGTTTTGCATTCCGTCGGCCAGTATAATGGCAGGGCGGGGGAGCGATTCGAAGCATTGCATTACCAGTCTTTCTACCCCTCCGGTAGCAATGAAAATGATGCTGAATTCATCTTTTGGCAACTGGCTGATGTCCCGGTAATCAATAAAATTTACGGTGAAATATTTTTCCAGTTCACTGAGAATCGCTTCGTGCGAACTACGTACAGTGGCTTGCTTATGCAGAATCGATGCAAATGTGATCAGGTTTATGGTCATTATGTTATCGTTTTAGGTTTGTAGTTATACAAATGTATCGTTTTCCGTTGATATTACCACAACGTTTTTACCCTTGATAAGGTTTTTAAAGTTTTTATGTCTTTGTGTCCGATTTATTGTGTACATTTGCCGCTCATATTTATTAATTGACCATTTATAATTCAAGATTATGCCAACCATATCGATTCGCGGAACAGAGATGCCTGCATCTCCTATCAGAAAGCTGGCTCCCCTGGCAGATGCTGCCAAACAGCGGGGAATCCATGTATTTCACCTGAACATCGGACAGCCGGACCTGCCCACTCCTCAGGCCGCGATTGACGCGATACGCAACATCGACCGCAAGGTGCTTGAATATAGTCCCAGTGCCGGTTATCGTAGCTATCGCGAGAAATTAGTAGGATATTACGAGAAATTCAATATCAACCTGACAGCAGATGATATAATCATTACTACCGGAGGTTCCGAAGCTGTACTTTTCTCATTCATGTCGTGCCTTAATCCGGGAGACGAGATCATTGTTCCCGAACCTGCTTACGCCAACTATATGGCTTTTGCCATTTCGGCCGGAGCTAAAATACGCACCATTGCTACGACAATTGAGGAGGGGTTCTCTCTTCCGAAAGTAGAGAAATTTGAAGAGTTGATCAACGAACGTACCAAGGGTATCTTGATCTGTAATCCGAATAATCCGACCGGCTATCTGTATACCCGACGTGAGATGAACCAGATCCGTGACTTGGTGAAGAAGTATGATCTTTTCCTTTTCTCCGACGAAGTGTACCGTGAGTTTATCTATACCGGTTCCCCTTATATTTCGGCTTGCCATCTGGAAGGAATTGAGAATAACGTGGTACTGATTGACTCTGTTTCCAAGCGTTATTCGGAATGTGGTATCCGCATCGGTGCCTTGATAACCAAGAATAAAGAAGTGCGTGATGCAGTGATGAAGTTCTGTCAGGCACGTTTGAGTCCTCCGCTGATCGGACAGATTGCTGCCGAAGCCTCACTGGATGCTCCCGAAGAGTACTCACGCGAAACTTATGACGAATACGTTGAGCGCCGTAAATGTCTGATTGACGGTCTGAACCGTATACCGGGTGTTTATTCCCCCATTCCGATGGGAGCTTTTTATACAGTAGCCAAGTTACCGGTCGATGATTCGGATAAATTCTGTGCCTGGTGTCTGTCTGAGTTTGAGTATGAAGGACAGACAGTGTTTATGGCTCCGGCTTCCGGTTTCTATACTACTCCGGGCTCCGGAAAGAATGAAGTCCGTATTGCTTACGTATTGAAAAAGGAAGATTTAACCCGTGCGCTCTTTGTTCTGCAAAAAGCATTGGAGGCTTATCCGGGAAGAACAGAATAAGACCTGATGTCATCCATTCATTCACATAGTCAAAGCAACTCCGTTCCCTTTTCCAAAGAGAAGGGCAAGGTGAGGCTTTCCTATTTTCTTGCCCGTCGGATTTATCGTGATACGGACGGGGGGAAACAAGTTTCCCGTCCTGCTGTCCTGATTGCCATGATTGGCATTGCTATCGGCTTGGCGGTGATGATCATTGCCGTATCTGTAGTGATTGGTTTTAAGAGTGAGGTACGTAATAAAGTGATCGGCTTCGGCTCCCATATCCAAATCAGTAATTTTGATGCGGTAGGGTCCTACGAAACTCATCCGGTTGTGGTGGATGACAGTATGATGATCGCTCTTTCCGCCCGTCCGGAAGTGAAACATGTGCAGCGATATTCCACCAAACCGGGGATGATAAAGACAGATGACGCTTTTCAGGGCATGGTGCTCAAAGGTGTCGGTCCGGAGTTTGATCCTGCCTTTTTCCGCGACCATCTGGTAGAAGGAGAGATACCGGTCTTCAGTGATACGGCTTCCACCAATCAGGTGGTCATATCGAAAGCGATAGCTGACCGGCTGAAACTGAAACTGGGAGATAAAATATATGCCTATTTTATCCAGAAAGATGTGCGTGCCCGCCGATTGACGGTGAAAGGTATTTACCAAACGAACTTTTCTGAATATGATAATCTCTTTCTGCTGACTGACTTGTATTTGGTGAACCGTTTGAATAACTGGGCCCCCGGACAAGTGAGCGGAGCAGAGTTGCAGGTACGTGACTATGACAAACTGGAAGATATAACCTATGGTATAGCCGTTGATACGGACAATAAGCAAGATGTTTACGGGGGGACTTATTACGTACAGAGCATCGAACAAATGAATCCTCAGATATTTGCCTGGCTCGATCTGCTCGACCTGAATGTATGGGTCATTCTTATCCTGATGATTGGGGTAGCCGGCTTCACGATGATTTCCGGATTATTGATTATCATCCTTGAACGCACACAGATGATTGGTATCCTGAAGGCTTTGGGAGCCAATGATTTCACTATCCGTAAAGTATTTCTGTGGTTCTCTGTTTTTCTGATTGGGAAAGGGATGTTGTGGGGAAATGCAATTGGGATTACTTTCTGTGTTTTGCAGTCACAGTTGGGACTTTTTAAACTCGATCCCGAAACTTACTATGTAAGTATGGTGCCGGTTTCCATGAACATCTGGCTTTTCCTTCTGATCAATGCCGGCACCTTATTGGCTTCTGTATTAATGTTGGTCGGTCCCTCTTATTTGATTACCAAGATCAATCCGGCCAGTTCTATGCGGTACGAGTAGTCAAGTTATCTTCGCATAAAATCACCCTTTCTGCGATAGAGACGGTAGAGTCTGAACTTCAGGGATTGTAGCGGACGGATGATGTCGAAAACCAGTAGTGTAAAGTAGTAAGAGCGGTTGTCTCCCATCTCATTGGCTGTTTTGTTGATGACGTAGGCTTGCGCCGAATAACGTACGATCCATAACAATAGAACCAGTCCCGCAGCCAGCCAGTGAAAAGAGAGGATACCGAATACGATTCCCGATAGGCAGGCGACATAAAACAATAGCCTCGTGGCGGTTTCCAACCCCAGTAACCAGCGTTGTGAACCTTTATAGAAGCGTGCGGTTGCCATATAGCTTACCTTTTCTTCTTTCCAGTCCTTATAGCGTTCCACAGGTTGCATCCGTATCACTGAATCCGGTGAGGTTTCCACCCGGGTATTGTTTTCATTGGCAATTTGGTTGATAAACAGGTCATCTTCTCCCCGCTGCATGTTCAAGTGGGTAGAAAATCCTTTGACTTTGAAGAACAATTCCTTGCGGTAGGCCAGGTTGCGCCCGATGCCCATGTACGGTTTACCCGCCAGGGCAAAACCCAGATAACGAAGCGAGGTGAAAAGCGAGTCGAAAGATACCCGTTTGTGTAGCCATCCTTTTCCCCGTTCGTAACCGCTATATCCCAGTACGATGTCTGTACTCGGCGTGAAATTGCGTGCTATCCGTCGAAGCCACTTGTCACTGACCGGAGTGCAGTCGGCCTCGGTGAATACCAGCCAGTCATATTTACTGGCTTTAATGCCCAGCGTCAGTGCCAGTTTCTTCCGGCTGATGTACCGCGCGCTGTCCGGTGTGAAACTGTGATACAGGTTCGGGTATTCTTCTTCCAACTCTGACAGGAGATCTTCGCTTTCGTCCGTAGAACCATCGTTGATGACGATTACTTCAAAGTCCGGATAATCCTGTTTCAGGATAGCGGGTAGGTTTCGGCGCAGGTTTTCCGATTCGTTGCGTGCACAGATGACTACAGACAGCGGGGGAAGTTCCCGTCCGAAGTGTACTTCATCTTTTCCAACAGCAAGGTTGTGCGTGTGTATCCGGTTATACAGTCCGAGATAGTAGATAAGTTGAACGATCAAAAGAACGCCTGCGGCTGATAGCAGTATCAGTTCGGCCGTATTGAATGTGAATGCTTCCATTGAATCTTACAAGATGTTTACGTCACAAAAGTACATAATTTTTTCAGAGATTAGGTGATTTGTTTCTTTCTTATTTCTTATTGTCCAGATATTCCTTTTTGAACATATCGACAAATAACAAGAACAGCGATAATATAAGCGGTCCGAAGATGACTCCCATGAATCCGAACAACGGTAATCCGATGACTACACCGAAGATTGTAATAAGCGGATGGGTGTCTGCCATTTTCTTCTGTAAGATAAAGCGTATCAGGTTGTCACATTGCGAAACGACAATTCCTCCGTAAGCTGCCAGTCCGATGGCGTTTGCCCATTCACCGGTCAGTGCAAGGTAGGCAGCCACCGGAAACCAGACGAGAGCAGTCCCCACCATCGGGATGATTGTAGCAAAACAAGTCAGAACACCCACTAACCAGGCATTCGGTGCTCCGAAGATAAAGTAGCCGATCAGTGCGACTCCTCCCTGAATAACGGCAAGTAAGGGAATGCCGATGGCATTGGAGCGGACAATCATGTTGATATTGTGTGTTACCTCCCGGGTGTTTTTCTCATTGAAAGGTAGGATGTCGTCAATGTAGGACTCCATTTTGGTTCCTCCTATCAGCATGAAATAAAGTACAAAGACCAGAACAAACAGGTTGATTGCAAAGCTGCTGATACCTCCCATGACTGCCTGTCCTATTTTGGGGAGCAGAGAAACGATGAACGAAAGTGTGTCACTGCCCAGTACGTCATATCCTGTTTTCGCCTTGATGATCCCTGCCAATTCTTCAACAGGGGCAATAATGGCCTGTGGGTCCAGATTGATGTCCTGCAACTTGTTGACCAGCATCCATACAATCAGAGAAATAGGTACCAGGAAGCACAGGATGGCTTCACCTGTAATCAGCAGGGCTGCGAAACTTCGTTTCATTCGTGCACCGAGATACATCATTTGTCGCCGGACCAGGATATAGATGGTGAGTGCTCCCAATAATCCGCCGAGAAAAGGGGTAATTTGCCGGAACAAGATGATGCCCAGTCCGATGATGATGATAATCAAAGAATATTTCCAATATTTTTCTTTCATAATAAATAAAAAGGAGAGTAGAGATTCCTCTCTATTTATAACATTACACCTACTAAAATGTTTCAGTCCTGAGGCAGGTCGATACTGAAAATTGTTTGTCCCGGACGACTCTTACGGATCGATAAGTGTCCGTCATGTTGTCGGATGATCTGCTTGCAGAGACTGAGTCCTATTCCGCTTCCTTCCGCTTTTGTGGTAAAGAAAGGAATGAAGATCTGCTCACGTATCTCTTCCGGGATGCCGGGACCATTGTCTTCTATTTCTATCAGCAGACGGTCTGCCTGTTGCAGGCGGAGGATGATTCTGCCTTCCGTCTGTCCTTCGAGAGCCTGCATCGCATTCTTCAGTAAGTTGAGGAATACTTGTGACAGCTGGTTTGCGTCGCCGTCGGTTTCTATCGAATCCGGTGTGGATTGTAACACGAAGTGAATGCCACGTTCGCGGAAATCACTTTGCAACAGTTCTTCCAGGTTGCGCAACATATCGGTCAGTGAGAAACGTTTCTTTTCCGGGTGAGGGAGGTAGGACAGATGCCGGAATGATTCCGTGAATTCCATCAGCCGTTCGCTTTGCGTTTGGATAATCCGTAGTCCGCGGGCTGACTTTTCGTTGATATCCGGATATGCGGATAAGGTTTGTGAGAGTGAAATGATCGGTGCAATCGTGTTCATGATTTCATGGGTCAGCACATGTGTCAGTTTGCTCCACGATTCACTCTCCTTATCACTCAGCTCGTCACCGATATCTTTGATGGATAAGATGGTTATGGTTTCACCTTCCAGGATCATCTCTTTTCGGGATATGCTGAGGCTGTCGCGAATGCCGGTTGCATTCAGCAGTTGTGCCAGTTGCATTTCGGTGTAAAGACGGTTGCACTTCAGCAGAGAGAAGGCAGCACTGTTGGCAGTGATGATTCGGCCCGAAGCATCCCAGGCAAGCACACCGCTGGGCACTTCTTCAAGTAACGACCGGTAGAAGTGCTCCTGTTTCTGGTTTTCGCCTTTGGTACGGGCAAGCAGGTCATTGAGCCGGTTGAGCGAACGGTTCAGTTGTTCCTGTTCTTTGCTGACATTCACTTCCGGAAAGTAGAGCATATTGTCTTTATCCTGCACTGCATCGAAGAACAATTTGATTTTTCGGTTGAATGTATTTAGCCGCCGGGTCAGTGCACCGATCTGAAAAAGAGAACATAGCAACAATATACTGCCGATGATGTATCCGGTGCCGGATAAGATCAGCCATAGTCCGGCACCTGCCGTAGCGAGTATCAGTACGATGTGGAGCAGTATAATGAAATAGATGCGTCGGCTGAATATCATCGGGGTCAGAGTTTGAATCGTTTGAGCTTGTTATACAACGTTTGCCGGCTCACGCCCAGTTGCTCGGCAGCGGCAGTCAGGTTACCGTTGTTTTGCAGGATGGCAGTTTCGATGGCTTGCCGTTCCACCTCTTCCAGATTGGGTACGGTGACTGCTGCCTGTGGCTGCCAGGTCTGTTTCACCAAGATATCTTTAGGGCGGATCACGCTGCCCTCACACAAGATGACCGCTTTCTCGATGGTATGCTGCAACTCCCGGATATTGCCCGGCCAGTGATACCCGCGCAGTTTTTCAACAGTCTGTTCGTGCATCCGTATTTCCTGACGTTGATATTTGGAAGCGAATTTACGTAAGAAACCGTCGATAAAGAGCAAAATGTCGTCTCCCCGCTCACGCAAGGGAGGCAGTTCCAGGTGGATGGTGTTGATGCGGTAGAACAAGTCTTCACGAAACATCCCCTCTTTTACCATTGCGGGTATGTCCTTGTTTGTTGCCGAAATCAGGCGGATATCTACCGGGATCACTTTGTTGCTTCCCAACCGCATCACATTGCGGCTTTGGAGTACCGTGAGCAACTTGGCCTGGAGCGACAGGGGCAGGTTGCCTATTTCGTCCATAAACAGTGAACTTCCGTCGGCGGCCTCAAACTTTCCCCGGCGGCTTTCGTAAGCATCGGTGAAAGCCCCCCGTTCGTGCCCGAACAGTTCACTCTCGAACAGTGATTCGCTGATCGCTCCCATGTCTACGTTCAGCATCGGGCGTGCACCGCGAGGTGAAAGGCGGTGAATCTCCCGTGCCAATATCTCTTTACCGGTTCCGTTTTCTCCTGTTATCAGGATGTTGGCATCTGTCCGTGCCACTTTAGATACTACTTTCATCAGTTGCAGCATGGCAGGCGAATGTCCAACCAGCATTTCGAACCCTTCTTTTTTGTTTTCCTTTGTCTGCCGTTCCGAAGGTTTCATGTTATTGCGGTAGGCTTCCGTCACTTTATCGATCAGGGCCTGATTATCCCATGGCTTCAGGAGGAAGTCGGCAGCTCCGTTTTTGAGTGCTTTTACGGCAAGTTCCACGTCTCCGTAAGCAGTCAGCATCACTACGGGCAGGGTAGGAGCCATCTTCCGGATATGTCCCAGCCAATACAGCCCTTCGTTGCCATTATTGATGCCTGCCGAGAAGTTCATATCCAGGATGACCACGTCGATGCGGTGGGTCGTCAGCAGGGCAGTGATCTGATTCGGGTTCGAAGCCGTCAGTATCTTGCAGAAGTAGTTTTCAAGCAAAAGTTCGAGTGAAGCCAACACCCCTTTGTTATCGTCTACAATCAGAATAGTTCCCGTGTTCATGATATCTCCTTTTGATTCGCTTCCTGTTTTTAAGTTCGTGGTAAAGATATTTGTTTTTGTAACTCCCTGCAAGAGAGTGTCCAATAATTAGACGTTTTCGAATTGAGAATTTATATGGGAAGGGGATGTGGGGACAAATCCGGGGAATGTTGACGTCAACCGTCCAATATCTGTACGCAGTAGCGTCCAAATATTGGACGGTATCTTTTTATTGATAAGTCTATGTGGTTGAATTTTAGTTGTTTATTCTTTTTGGCACACTCTTTGCCCAGATGGTTTATATGAAACATCTTATATCACTTTGTACTTTATTTCTTTTTTCCGCTCTTTTGTCTGCACAGACAGAGAGATCGCTCGACGAATGTATTCGTATCGCATGGAAACAGAATCCGTCTTTGCGGAATAGCGAGATAGATATCAAGGAAAACCGGATGAACTATATCTCTGCCGTGGGGAGTTTCCTTCCCCGCGTCAGTGTATCGGCCGAAGCCGGACGAAACTTCGGACATTCCATCGATCCGAGCACCAACGGATACACCAATAATACGTTCGATGAAGGAACCGTGGGGCTGGACATGACGCTTTCCCTTTTCGAAGGTTTCACCCGCATCAACCGGGTACGTTTTGAGAAGATGAACCGCAGCCGGAGTGAATGGGCTTTGAAGGAACGGCGCAACGAACTTGCCTGCCGGGTGACGGATGCCTATTATAAACTCCTGCTTGAAGAGCGGATGCTCGATCTGGCTTTTGAGCAGAGCCGGCTAAGCGAACGTTATCTCAAACAAACCGAAGCTTTTGTAGAACTGGGTTTGAAGTCGGTTTCCGACTTACAGGAAGTCAAAGCCCGTCGCGAGGGTGATATTTACCGTTACCAGGTGCGTGAGAACGGTTGTCGCCTGGCATTGCTCCAACTGAAACAATTGTTGAACCTGCATGCCGGGGATACGTTGGTACTTCAGGATACAATCAACTACGAATCTCTTCCGCCTTGTTCGCTGCCCCAGACAGATGAGCTCTATATGCAATCTCTGGTAGCAATGCCTTCGATGCGGATGATGGAACTCAGGCAGCGGGCCGCCCGTAAAGAGTATGCCATGGCGGGCGGTAAGTTCTCGCCGACGGTTTTTGCCCGTTTCTCAATGGCCTCCCGTTATCTCGACGGTTTTTCTACCAAACAGCTGAACGACAATTTAGGAAAGTATATCGGTGTCGGCATTTCCATCCCTTTATTGAGCGGGTTGGAACGACTGACCACCCTGCGCAAACACAAGTTGAATATATTCCGTCTCCGGAATGAGGAAGAACTTCAAAAACAACAACTCTATACAGAGGTGGAGGAAACGGTTCTTTCTCTCCGTTCCGGATATGATGAATTCCGGCAGGTATTGCAGCAGTTCAGGGCCGAAGAACTGGTACTGAAAGAATCCGAACGGAAATGGGAAGAGGGGCTTATCTCCGTATTCCAGCTGATGGAAGCCCGCAATCGCTTTATCTCTGCCAAGGCCGAGTTGACCCGGGTGCGCTTACAGGTGGATATGACCCGGAAGATGGAAACTTATTATCGGACGGGAAGCTTTTGTACGTTGCCCGGTGAGAAGTGATATACGGGGTATGTGACCGGTACATCGTTCCTTTACGACCTGACGGTATAACCTTATAAACAAACGTGAATCATACATAAAACAATAACTATCTATGGATACAATGATCGAACGGAAGCCCGGAATGAAGCGAAAACATTATTATGCTATTGCCGGAGCCGTGGCACTGGTGGGACTTATCTTTTATTTTATTTTCAGGGACACTTCCTCTTCTATGAGTGTAGAAAAAGACCGGCTGACCATTGCTACTGTTACCCGCGGAGAGTTCAGTGATTACATCCGGGTCATCGGACAAGTGATGCCCAACCGCATCATCTATATGGATGCGGTAGAGGGAGGCCGTGTCGAGGAGCGCCTGAAAGAAGAGGGGGCCATCGTCAAAGCAGGCGACGTCATTCTCCGTCTCAGCAATCCGCTCCTGAACATCGGGATCATGCAGAGCGAAGCCGATCTCGCCTATCAGGAAAACGAGTTGCGCAACACCCGCATCAGTATGGAACAGGAGCGCCTGCGGCTGAAGCAGGAGCGCATCGGGCTGAGTAAGGAACTGGCTGTGAAGAAGCGTCGTTACGACCAGTACAGCCGTCTTATCAAAGAGCAACTGATAGCACAGGAAGACTTCCGGCTGGCACGTGAAGAGTATGAGGCGGCACGGGCACAACTGGATGTTGTGGACGAACGTATCCGTCAGGACAATATTTTCAGGGAGAGTCAGGTTCATAGTCTTGATGAAAACATCCATAATATGAAGCGCAGTCTTGCCCTGGTACGTGAACGGGTGGAAAACCTGAAAGTAAAAGCTCCCATAGACGGACAGGTGGGGAACCTCGATGCTCAAATCGGCCAGTCCATTGCTGCCGGCGAGCATATCGGACAGATCATTACACCCGATTTGAAAGTGCAGGCACAGATCGATGAGCATTATGTGGAACGGGTGGTTCCCGGACTTCCGGCTGATTTTACCCGTGACGGAGGAAACTATAAACTCGAGGTGACCAAACCCTATCCCGAGGTAAAGGAGGGCCAGTTCCGTACCGACCTTCAATTTACTTCCGGACGTCCCGAGAACATCCGTGCCGGACAGACTTATCACATCAATCTTCAGTTGGGAGATCCTGCCCAGGCCATTCTTGTTCCTCGTGGCGGATTCTTTCAAATAACCGGGGGCCGCTGGATGTATGTTGTTGACGAAAGTGGTAAATTTGCCACGCGCCGTCCCATCCGGATCGGACGGCAGAACCCGCAATATTATGAAGTGACCGAGGGATTGAAACCGGGTGACCGGGTGATTGTATCCGGATATGAATTGTTTGGGGATAACGAGAAACTTATATTGAAATAAGAACCGAATACTATGAACTACATTTCGCAAGTGATACGAAGCCAGCGGGTTAAAAAGTCTCTGACGCTGATAAACATAACAGGGTTGTCGGTCTGCATTGCGGCGGCACTTCTTATTATGCTTTATGTCTGGTCGGAGTTAAGTTATGATTCATTTCATGATACCGACCGTGTGTATCGTGTTGAAAGCAGACTGTATGAGGGCGAGATGCTGACGGATAATTGGGCGACTACGGCTTATGGGCATGCTCCTGCCATGAACAGGGAAATAGCGGGAATTGAGAAGTACGTCCGTGTTACGGCTCAGGATCGCGAGCAGGTGGTGAATTACTTCGACAGGAGATTTGCCGAGGAACATTACTGCTATACCGAGCCTGCCTTTTTCGAAATATTCAACTTCCCCATAGCTAAAGGAGAAAAGACCGGGCAACTGGTACGCCCTAATACGGTGGTACTGACTGAAAGCGCTGCAAGCCGCTATTTTGGTGAAGAAGACCCGATAGGCAAGATACTGACCTTCAGTACCTCTTCATCACAGCAAAACTTTGAAGTAACGGGCATTATTGCCGATATGCCTGTCCGTTCGCACCTGCGCTACGATTTCCTGCTTTCCTACAATACGATTCCCAAGGAACGGCAGGACATCTGGTACATTCACGGTGTATATACTTACGTCCGCTTGATGCCCGGAAAGACTCCGGGAGAAATTGAACAGGCTTTCCGTGACATATCCGACAAGTACAAGACTGATGCACTGAAACATAAAACCTGGGCTGTAGAACTGATCCCGTTGAAAGACATTCACCTTACTCCTCAAAAAGCATACGAGAAAGAGGTGAAAGGAAGCCGGACGGCAGTTCTTATTTTGTTCGTAATGTCCGCCATTCTGCTGCTGATAGGTTGGGCAAATGCCTTGAACCTGACCGTAGCCCGCTTTTTGGAGCGTGGACGGGAGTTCGGGCTCCGTAAAGCTTTTGGTGCTTCGCGCCGTCAGATTATTATCCAGGGACTTCTTGAGTCCGGTTTCATGAACTTGCTGGCTACGTTGATAGCTTTCGGCTGGTTGGAACTCCTCTTGCCTCTTGTCTATCGCTGGGCAGGGCAAAGCTTCGGGACAGACATACTTATGCAACCCGCTTTCTGGGGGATTGTAGCCGGAGTGGTTATCATCGGTACGTTGGTTGTAGGGCTTTATCCTTCCTGGCTGATGGTCACTATCCGTCCGTCGGAGATTATGCGCGGTAAACTGTTGCACGGAAAGAGAGGCAACCGGATCAGAAAGGCGTTGATTGTTGTTCAGTTCCTGGCTTCTTTTGTTCTGATTGCAGGTACGTTTACTGTGTTTCAACAGGTCCGTTACATGCAGCGTGAGGCCGAATCGGATCTGAATACCCGCATTCTGGTCATTAAATATCCTTCGTTCACCGAGGGACTGTCGCTGCGCATGGAGAGTTTCACCAAACGTTTGAAGCAACGGGCGGATGTAAGTCACGTGACAGTTTCGGGAGCTGTTCCCGGTGTGGAAGTTGCCAACTATTTTACCAATCGGCCGTATGGAAGTGATCCCTCACAAGTAAAATTGATACAGATGTTTTCTGTAGACTACGACTATTTGTCTGCCTATATGCCTCGTATGATTTGCGGACGAAGTTTTTCCGAAGATTATGGTGGCGATCTTAACCGGGTGGTGCTTAACGAAGAAGCTGTCAGGCTGTTGGGCTACGAATCGGCAGAAGCGGCGTTGGGGCAACAACTTAAAATGGAAGTGGTTAGTGACCCGCTTGAGATAATAGGAGTGGTGGAGAACTACCACCAGCAATCGCTTGCCGTGGCTTACAAGCCTATCATTTTCTTTTTGAAAGAGCGTGTTCCTTTTATTGCAACGCCTTATATTTCTGTCTGTTTGAAAGGAAAGGGGGATGCCGGTGTCTTGACGGAAATTGAACAGATGTATCGTGAATACTTCCCGACTTCTTTATTTTCTTATTTCTTTTTGAATGATTTTAATGAATTCCTATACAAATCCGATCGTAATTTTGGCTGGATATTTGCCAGCGCCTCATTGCTTGCCGTATTTGTTGCTTGCCTTGGATTGTGGATTGTAACACTGTTTTCCACCTTGTCACGTTTGAAGGAGGTGGGTATCCGCAAAGTGCTCGGCGCAAATAAAACCAGCCTGTTCTTTGTCCTGACCAAAGAACTGTTGTTGCTTACCGTATTGGCATCTGCAATCGGTATTCCTGTATCGGCAGTGCTGATGAATGCTTGGCTGGAAACGTACGCTTTCCACATTTCGCTGTCCTGGTGGATATATGCAGCCACTTTTGTACTGCTGATGCTGATAGCCTTTCTCACTGTGTTCCAACAGGTATGGCGTACCATCCGCCAGAAACCTATGCGCATTTTAAAATATGAATAACTAATATAATATATAACGATTATGATTAAAACAGAAAAACTGTCTATGCTCTTCACCACCGAGGAGGTGCAGACCAAAGCGTTGAATGAAGTGACCATGCAAGTGGAGCGGGGAGAATTTGTAGCTATCATGGGTCCTTCCGGGTGTGGCAAGTCTACTCTGCTGAATATCCTGGGTACACTCGATTCACCCACTTCCGGTTCTTACTTCTTCGAAGGCAAACAGGTGGACAAGATGAACGAGAACCAACTGACGGCCCTGCGTAAGGGAAATCTGGGATTTATCTTCCAGAGTTTCAACCTGATTGACGAACTGACCGTATACGAGAATGTGGAGCTTCCTCTGGTATATCTGGGCATGAAACCTGCCGTACGGAAAGAAAAGGTGAAACAGGTACTTGAGAAAGTAAATTTGTTGCACCGTGCCAATCATTTTCCGCAACAGCTTTCCGGTGGACAACAACAGCGCGTCGCCATAGCCCGTGCCGTGGTGACGGACTGTAAATTGTTGCTTGCCGATGAACCGACCGGAAACCTCGACTCGGTAAACGGTGTGGAAGTGATGGAGCTACTACGGGAACTGAACCGTCAGGGGACTACCATCATCATCGTTACTCACTCGCAGCGTGATGCGACTTATGCCCACCGGATTATCCGCCTGCTCGATGGGAAGATCGTAGCCGAGAATATCAACCGTCCGCTGGCCGAAACTTCCGGGACTAATACAGAGAGCGTATGATAGGGAATTATTGGAATAGTGCCTATCGTAACCTGATGAAACGGAAGGGATTCAGTTTCATCAATGTTTTCGGATTGGCAGTCGGCATGGCATCTGCCTTGCTGATATTGACTTATGTCACTTTTGAGTTCAGTTTCGACAAGATGCACGAGAAGTACGAACGCATTTTCCGTGTGGAAAGCACTTTCTATGAAGGCGAAGTACAGACCGACTATTGGGCCAGCAGTTCGTTTGGTTATGGTTCTGCCATGAAAGAGAATCTGGCCGGAATTGAAGACTATACGCGGGTGGTCTCCTTGTATCAGCCGGAACAGATTGTGAAGTATGGTGAACTTACTTTACGTGAAAACCAGATTGCTTATGCCGATCCCGGCTTCTTCCGTTTGTTCGACTTTGAGTTGGTGAAGGGAGATAAGGCCACTTGCCTCTCCATGCCCCGGCAGGTGGTCATTACCGAACGGATTGCCCGTAAATATTTTCAGGATGAAGATCCCATCGGTAAGATACTTATCTTTACTGGACCTTATGACAAGGTGGTTTGCGAAGTGACCGGTGTTATGAAAGAGATGCCTTCCAATTCACATGTCCATTACAATTTCCTGATTTCTTATAAATCGCTCGGACAGTATTTGCATGATTATTGGTATAAGCACGAGGTTTATACTTACGTATTACTCGATTCTCCCGAAAGGAAGGCAGAAATAGAAGAAGCGTTTCCGGCAATGGCGGAGAAATATAAGACGGACGAGGCTCTGAAGAACAAAATCTGGGGTGTTTCACTGACTCCATTGGCCGATATCCATCTCAAACCCCAAGTGGGATACGAGGCCGAGATCAAGGGAAACCGCACGGCGATGATTGCCCTGATCTTTGCTGCCATAGCCATTCTGGCAATTGCCTGGATCAATTATATCAACCTGACCGTAGCCCGTTCGATGGAACGTGCCAAGGAAGTAGGGGTACGCCGGGTGATAGGAGCTTTCCGCAAACAGCTTATTTCACAGTTCTTATTTGAGGCTTTGGTGATGAACCTGGTTGCTTTTGTGCTGGCTGTGGGGCTGATTGAACTGGTTCTCCCGTATTTCAATCAGTTGGTAAGCCGTACGGTTACCTTCTCTGTCTGGTTGACCGGATATTGGTGGCTGTTACTGTTGTTCGTGTTAGTTGGCGGTATTTTCCTTTCCGGTTACTATCCTGCGCTGGCACTGCTGAATCGTAAACCGATTACGTTGCTGAAGGGAAAGTTCCTCAACAGTAAGTCGGGAGAAGGCACTCGCAAAGTGCTCGTGGTTGTTCAGTATACAGCTTCCATGATTCTGTTGTGCGGTACATTGATTGTGTTTGCGCAGTTGAACTTCATGCGCAGTCAGTCGTTGGGAGTGAAGACGGACCAGACCCTGGTGGTGAAATTCCCCGGACGGACCGAAGGGATGAATACCAAACTCGAAGCCATGAAGAAAGCTATTGCCCGTCTGCCTTTGGTGGATAAAGTCACTTTTTCCGGTGCGGTTCCGGGTGAGGAGGTGGCTACCTTCTTATCCAATCGCCGGAAAAGTGACGCTTTGAAGCAAAACCGGCTCTATGAAATGCTGGTGTGTGACCCGGACTACATCGATGCTTACGGACTTCAGCTTGTGGCTGGACGCGGGTTCTCCGAGGATTATGGAGACGACGTGAATAAGTTGGTGGTCAACGAGTCTGCTGTCCGTAACTTAGGACTTGCTTCTAACGAAGAGGCTCTCGGCGAAGAGATAGAGGTGGAGTGTACCGATGCTCCGATGCAGATCATCGGCGTGGTGAAGGATTATCACCAGCAGGCACTCAATAAAAACTATACGCCGATTATGTTGATTCATAAAGATAAAATCGACTGGTTGCCGCAGCGGTATATCTCTGTTGTGATGAAGTCCGGCGACCCGAAAGAGCTGGTGTCACAGGTTGAGGAGATCTGGCATCGTTATTTCGAAGATTCCAGTTACGACTTCTTCTTCCTCGACCAGTTCTTCGATCATCAGTATCGGCAGGACGAGGTGTTCGGTGTCATGATCGGCTGTTTTACAGGTCTGGCTATTTTCATCTCTTGTCTGGGATTGTGGGTACTGGTAATGTTTTCGTGCTCGACGCGTACCAAGGAGATGGGGATCCGGAAAGTATTGGGGGCTACCCGTTGGAATCTGTTCTATCAACTGGGTAAAGGCTTCTTCCAATTGATCCTGGTAGCAGTAGTCATTGCGCTGCCCGTCGCCTGGTTCAGCATGAATGCCTGGTTGAGTCATTATGCTTTCCGCACGGACTTGAAAGCATGGTTCTTTATAATTCCGGTAGTGTTGATGCTGCTGATTTCGTTTGTGACAGTAGCCTGCCAGACAGTGAAGATCATAGTGGGAAAACCGGCACGGTCATTACGATATGAGTAACCTGACGGAATAGATACGAATACAATTCACCACAGAGTACACGGAGTACACAGAGATTAAAAACTCTGTGTACTCCGTGTACTCTGTAGTGGATTAAAAGTCATTGCAAAATCAGTTGGTTTAATTTCTCTGATTCCTGAGCGGAGCGATAATTCCTTTATGGCTGTGTATGGTTCTCTTCACCCCAATGCGTTTTTGCTTCCAGTTCTTCACGGTCACGCACCTCTTTTGCTTTCTTTGCATAAACAATCATTCGCAGAGACTGGTCGTAAGTGAAGTAATTCCATATCCAGTTGAGCAATACGTTTGCTTTGTTTCGCACTCCCAGGATGGAACGTAAGTGAACAACCAACCACATCACCCAGGCCAGCCATCCGGCGGTTTTGAAACTGCTGAACTCTGCTACGGCACGGTTGCGTCCTACGGTTGCCATCGATCCCAGGTTGCGGTAATGGAACGGTTGCATCGGTTTTCCCTTTTCCAGTCTTTGCAGGTTTTTGGCAAGCAGCTCTCCTTGTTGGATGGCTACTTGTGCCAGTTGCGGGTGTCCGTTGGGATAGTTCTTGTCCGTGGTCTGGATACACTGGTCGCCGATTGCGAAAATATGCTCAGTTCCCTGTACACGGTTAAATTCGTCTACCTTGATTCTTCTTCCCCGTCCCAGTAACTCTCCGCCGATATTGCCAAAGGTGATGGCTGCCACACCACTCACCCAGATGAAGGTGCGTGTGGCTATCTCTGTCCCGTCTTCCAACACCACTTTATGATCTTTGTAGTCCGTCACCCGCTTGTTCAGCAGGATGTTGACTCCCATTTCGCGTAGGAACTGTTCGGCATGACGCGATGAATCTTCGGACATTCCGGCCAACAGTCTGTCTCCTGCTTCAATCAGATAGACGTGCATCAGGCTGCTGGGCATATCCGGATAATCATTGGGGAGTACGAACTTTTTCATTTCCGAAAGTACTCCGGCTATCTCCACTCCGGTGGCTCCCCCGCCCACTACGACAACATTAAGCAACTCCTGTCGCTCACGTTCTGTGGCGCAGGTGATTGACCGTTCAAAGTTTGCCAGTAGAGCATTTCTCAATCCCATGGCTTCCGAAACGGTTTTCATAGGCATGGCTTCTTCTTCGATGTGTTCGTTGCCGAAGAAGTTCGAAGTAGTGCCGGCTGCCAATACCAGGTAATCATATTCTGCTTTACCGATGGAAGTCTGGATCATCTTTTTCTCGGGGAAAATGGCCCGTACCTCTGCCATGCGGAAGTAAAAGTCTTTTCGCTTCTGAAAAATCTTCCGGAAAGGGAAGGAGATAGAGCTGGGTTCAAGTCCGGCGGATGCGACCTGATAAATCAGGGGAGGAAACTGATGATAATTGTTCTTGTCTACTAAAACAACCTGAAAGCCAGATTTCTTTAGCTTGTTGGCCAACTTGAGACCACCGAAGCCACCACCTACGATGATGACACGCTTCTTGTCGTTTTTTACAATGTTGAAACTCATACTGAAAACTTCTATTTAACCTGATGTGTCTAAAAACTAATGTCATGAAATAAACATTTATCATCGGTATAAAGTTTCCGTAAACAGCAATTAAAATACTTGTTATCATCACAGGTTAAGAGATTACACAAAGATATAACAGCCGGAGTTGCTTATCCTTGAATTGCCTGTTTGTGTAATCCGTTAATCTGTGGTGAAAGAGATTTTGCAATCGTGTACCGTGGCGTTTATAATTCCGGTACTGTCTTGAATTTAGTTTCCGGGAAATGCTTCTTCAGATACCGTTGGATAAATTGCTGTGTATCCTCTTGTATGGTTCGGTCTTCGACTGTGGGATAGAGGTTGTATAATACCGTATCCAGTTCGATGCCCCGGCTTTTGATAGCTTCCAGGCTGAGGAGAGTATGGTTGATGCTGCCCAGCTTGCCCGAAGTGACAAAAAGTAACGGATAACCCTTTTGCGCTACATAGTCGATGGTCAGGAACTCTTCGGTGAGTGGAACCATCAGTCCGCCGGCACCTTCGAGCAGGACGATGTCGTAACGGTGGCTCAACTCTTCTGTGGCACGTTCTATCTTGTCGAAATCGATGGGCCGTCCGTCGATGCGTGAGGCGAGATGTGGAGAACAGGGATAAGAAAAGATTTCAGGCATGGTCAATCCTTCCCGGTCGTCATCGGTAAGGGCGATGTCCATGATGCGGCGGTGCAGGTCGATATCTTCCGAATGACCCGTATTTCCGGTCTGGATAAACTTTTGGGTAATGGTACGTTGGCCTTTCCGGTTCAATTCCCGTGCCAGATAACCTGTGGCATAACTCTTTCCTGCATCTGTATCGATGCCGCTGATAAAATACACATTCTTTTTCATACTTCTTATGTTTGAGACCCGCAGGTCGTTATTATCTTTTCTTTGCAATGATATAAATGGGATGATAGGTCAGTGAAACAGAGCCTTTACCAGGGCTGAACAGACGCTCATATTCCTGACAGAAGAGGCTCAGTTTGCTCCGGGTCCAGGCTCTGTTACAGGTACCCGTCACTCCGGTTTGTTTCAGGTGATAAAGTACTTCCATCGGATTGCTGAAATTCAGTGAGATGACTTCTTCTTCCGTATGCACGATGTCGTATAGTGCCGAGAGCGAAGCAGTCAGTTCTTCTCTTGAACGGTAGGCGAGTCCCTGTCCGGTCAGTTGACGGATCTCCTTCATGTTTTCTTTCCCGAATGTACTGAAGGCGATGTATCCCTGTGCATTCAGGATGTTTTCGCATTTGCGGAAAAAAGCGTCGGGATGCTCAAACCATTGCAGGACGGAACACGAGGTGATCAGTTCCGTTCCGTGGGGAAAGGCAAGTGCTTCGGCATCTCCGGGCAGGAAAGAAACCTGTTCGTTCAGGATATCTTCGCAACTGTGGCGCATCTCTTCACAGAGATCATTCAGCAGTAAGCGTTCCGGACGAAACGAACGGAGCAACAAACGCGAGTAAGTACCCGTGCCACAACCGAACTCTACGATGCGGCGGAAAGATTGCCGGGGGAGGTGCTGCTGTAACAGGGTACACATTTTCCGGGCAATCTGCTGTTGCACGCGGGCTTCGTGAGGATAGGTATCGATTGCTTTTGAGAAGCGTTGGGCGATCAGCTGTTTGGAAAAGGGAATAATGGGAGAGAGGTTCTCTTTCAATATCTTATCGTCATAATGTGCTCCTTCATATCGTTGTATTTCAGTGCAATGTCCTTCCCACGCCTGTTCCTGATTCCGGGACGGAAAGATATGGTCTGATTCTCCAATGATCGCTTTATTCCAGACAAAGGCGGATGGGGGCAGCTCGTTGTATTGCCTGTGGATGGCGGTCAGTTCCTCTTTCAACTCCTCAACCGTTCTTTGGGGAGCTATCTCGCAGAAAGCCTTAAAGTCACTTCCCGAACCGCACATCCGTCTGCGAAACTTCTGTAGCGTTGCTTCGCTGAGGTTGTTGAGTGTACCCTCAAAAATGACGGGGGGGATTCCTCTTGCGTCATCGATGGGGAAAGGGGTACCGTTGATGGCAATGCTTTGCGTTATGGGGAGGTTACTGCCTTGCAGCACTTGTGAAGCAGCCCATACTCCCATTGACCAGGCTACAACTTGTATTTGGGTATATGTGGAGAGCAACGTCTTGTCAAAGTCAAGGGAACGGTAATCATAGCAGATAATCAAGTCTCTATGTTGCGGGAGATAATGTATGAAGGGAGTTTCGTCCATTCCCCATCCGGTAAAGAAGAGAATGACTTCACTCCCGGTCTCTCTCCCGGGGAGAGGAGAGTTCTGAGAATATTTTGATTGATATAGTCTTTTAAGTATCATAGCTTTATTGTTTATCGTTCACAGTTTATCATTCATCGTTTACAGTTCATCGATTATCATTTACTATTGATATGAGTTTTTCGACTTCCTCATCCGTCACGTCTGCGGTCAGTGAAAAGCGGATGCGGGAAGTACCTTCCGGTACTGTAGGCGGACGTACAGGTAATGCGTAGAATCCTTTGCGTTGTAACTCTTTCGCTATTTGTATGGCGGTTACACTTTCACCTGCTACCATAGGCACGATCTGACTGACTGAAGTGGAAGAATAACCTTTCTCCCGGAGCGCAGCCCGCAAACGGTTGCCGATGGCCGCTAAGTGTTCCCTCTTTGCCTGATATCCGGCCAAATGGCGGAGTACGAATGAAGTCCATTGCAGGGTGACGGGCGGAAGGCCGGTGGTGAAGATGAAAGGACGCATTTTGTTAATCAGATAATCCCGTATTACTTGCCTGCACACGATATATGCCCCAGAGGAAGCCAGCGCTTTCCCGAAAGTACCTACCAGAAAGTCGATATCCGCTATGCATCCGTAAGCTTCGGCACATCCCAGTCCACCGGTCCCCCGAACCCCGACAGCATGGGCTTCGTCCACGTAGAGCAGTATGTTCGGGTACTTTTGTTTGAGCTTGACCAGCCGGGGCAGGTCTGCTTCGTCTCCATCCATACTGAAGATGCTTTCGGTAACGATTATCACCTGTTCGTATTGTTTGTGGTGGGTTTCAACTAACCTTTCCAATTGGCTGTATTCATTGTGCCGGTAGCGGATACATTTGGCCTCCGATAGCCGGATACCGTCTATCAGGCTGGCATGTACCAGTTTGTCCGCAAGAATCAGTGTCTTTGTGTTGCATACGGCCGGCAGAATACCTGTATTGGCATGATATCCGCAGTTGAATACCAATGCTGCTTCTGTTCCGAAAAGTGAAGACAAGAGATCTTCCAGTTCACCGTATGCGGCAAAATTACCCGTAAGCAGACGGGAGGAAGAGGAAGAGAATTTGACTTCTTCCGGTTTCACTGTCTGCCAGAAAGCATTTAGTAAGACAGTATCATTGGCCAGTCCCAAGTAATCGTTGGACGATAGGTTTAGCATCCGTTGCCCGTTAATGATGACCTCTTTGCCTTGATGAATCAGGGTAGGGAGGATACGGAAATTATTCTGTTCTTTGAGAAGTTTCAACTCCTCAAAGAAACGGACGGATTCATAGCCTTCCGTTTCTTGATTATAGTTCATGATTGTAATGTTTTTGAGTTTATTTCACCACAGAGGACACAGAGGACACAGAGTTTTAATCTCTTGTTTATTAGGATGTTTAAGAGAAATATATTCTCTGTGTCCTCTGTGTCCTCTGTGGTGAATCATCAGTTTAGAGACAGGTGGAGCCGTCGGTTATACATTTTATCATTCCTTCCGTCAGTTTCGTCAACTGTTCGGATGTAATGATAAACGGGGGCATTACATATACCAGTTTACCAAACGGACGCAGCCAGATCCCTTCTTCTACAAAACGGCGTTGCAGATGTGCCATGTTCACCGGTTCTTTCATTTCGATCACTCCGATGGCACCCAATACCCGTACGTCCGCCACTTGAGGAAGATTACGTGCCGGAGCCAGTTCACGGTTTAGTTGCGCTTCGATCCGTTTTACGTTTTCTTGCCAGCCGGATTCCAGAAGCAGCCGTATCGATGCACACGCCACGGCACATGCCAACGGGTTTCCCATAAACGTAGGCCCGTGCATGAAGGCACCCGGGAAGTGGTTGGAGATGCAGTCTGCCACTTCGTTGGTGGTGAGTACTGCCGATAGGGTCATATACCCGCCTGTCAGTGCTTTGCCGATGCACATGATGTCCGGCTCTACTCCGGCATGTTCCCAGGCGAAGAATTTTCCGGTACGCCCGAATCCGGTCGCTATTTCGTCAAAGATCAACAATACCCCATGCTGTCGGCAGAGGTGTGCAGCTTGCCGTAGGTATTCCGGATGATAGAACCGCATGCCTCCCGCACCTTGTACAATTGGCTCGAGAATGAAAGCTGTCAATTTTCCGGACTGCTTTTCCAGCAGTTGTTCCAGCGGACGGATGTCTTCCGGATCCCATTCGTCTCCGAACCGTGAAGTAGGGGCGGGGAGGAAATGGCGGATAGGGAGTGCCGAACCGAAGATGCTATGCATTCCCGTTACCGGATCGCATACCGACATGGCATTCCAGGTATCTCCGTGGTAACCGCTGCGGATGGTGACGAAATTACTTTTTTCCGGTTGTCCGGCTGCATACCAATACTGTACGGCCATTTTCATCGCTACTTCAACTGCTACCGAACCTGAATCGGCATAGAATATCTTTTGCATGGAAGGCGGAACCAGCGGCAGCAACAGTTTGCCCAGTTCGATAGCCGGATCGTGTGTAAGTCCGCCGAACATGACGTGAGACATCTTGCTGAGTTGCTCTTGTACTGCCCGGTTCAATGCCGGATGATTGTATCCGTGGACTGCACACCACCACGATGACATACCTTCGATCAGTGTCTGCCCGCTTGCTAATGTGATGGTGACACCGTCAGCCCGTTTCACTTTATAGACCGGAAGTGGATTGGAAGTCGAAGTATACGGGTGCCATAAGTGTTCGCGGTCGAACTGTGAGTCGGCAAAATGGTAGCCTTCCGAGAGAATCATCTCCTTGTCATCCGATACTTTAGAGCCAAGAGTAGTCAGCAAATCTCCCACAATGGCGGAATTAATGCCGATATAGAGCGATTTCCGGACAGCTTCGGGCGTGAGCTGCGAACGTCCCCCGGCAAAGCGCAGGTAGGCTGTAGGGTTGATGAAACGGAAAAGGGCGACTGTTGTCAGTACCTCTTCTTCGCTGAGCGGTGACTGATGTTCGAGCGGAGTGCCCGGTATGGGTTGCAGCAAGTTGATCGGGATGGATTGGATGTCGAGCTCGCGGAGCGTGAAGGCAAACTCTATTCGTTGTTCCACGGTTTCGCCCATACCGATGATACCTCCGCAACAAAGGTCCATTCCCACCCGTCGTGCGGCATGCAGGGTCTTCAGTTTCTGCTCCTGTGTATGTGTGGTGCAGAGTGAGTCGAAATGTGAAGGAGCAGTCTCAAGGTTACAGTGATACCGGGTGACTCCGGCATTGTACAGTGCCTGTAATTCTTCTTCGTCCAATAGTCCCAGTGAGGCGCATAGCCGGATAGACGAGTGACGTCGCATCCGTCGTGCGGCTACACAAAGTTCCTTCATGTTTTTAGGCGAAGGTTTCCGGCCGCTGGTCACCAGTGAAAAACGATTGATTCCTTGCGCCTCGTTGTATTTGGCTTGACGCAGACACTCTTCCGCACTCACCAGATCGTATACATCTGCCTTCGTCTTGTAGTGGGACGACTGTGCACACCATTTGCAGTTTTCGGGGCAGCGTCCCGAACGGGCATTGATGATGGAACACATGTCGAACTCCTGTGCAGCGCAGAAACGGGTGATTTCGTGCGCTGCGTCGTACAACTCTTCTTTTCGGGGAAATTGTGCCAGCCATTCGGCCTGCTCACGGCTGATGGTCGTTCCCTGTAATACTTGGTTTTTGATTTCTTCAATGGTCATAGGATGGGGAATTAAAAAAGAGGTTGCCGGTCCCATTTGGATGGGAGGCAACCTCTTTATATGAAATGTATAAAACGGATGTCGCAACAGTTGACTGCGCGGCACCTGAATAAGAATATTTCAAAGATTGAAATGGAATGAACAGAAAGAGTAAGGGTGTGGGAGACAGTACGGTACTCTCCCAATCTTCTTCCGGGACAGAATCTTCTGTTTCACGTTGCGGATCAATTCCTTCCGTATGTGGAGTCTGTTGCTTGCACAACGCACATTCCGTGACATTCTTTCTCAATTGTCCGATGGTGACACACAATCCCAAAGTGGCGAATATAGCATAGGCTTTCCGGCTCCACTGGCGGAAGCGGATGAACGAATGCGATATATACCTTTCTTTTTTCATAAGCTATATGGGGGATATCTTGTTATCGGACGGGGGCAAAGCTACAAAGAATCTACGGAATGACCAAGGGAATAGCATCGGTTTGTAAACAGAAGTGTCACTTCTACCACAAATGCGGTACAAGAATCCCCTATAAAAGGGATTTCGGGGACAACCCCTATACTCTACTTTTGCAGCAGGAAATGATCCGTGAAAATTAATTAAAAAATGTAGGTGGCTTTTGACACACCTTCAAGAATAAGATAACAATTTCAAGGCTTTTAACAACAATCTGCCGGATTGTGTGTTAAACAAAAGATTCTAATTTAAACATAACTAAACTTAAGGTATGAAGACCAATTTACGTCTATTATTTACGTTGCTCTTTGTGGTTTCGGTTGCAGCATTACATGCCGGGACAATGAATGACATACGTGTTTCGGGCACTGTTGTGTCCGAAGGAGACCCGTTGCCCGGTGTATCGGTATTAGTGAAAGGAACCAGTGTCGGCACCATTACGGGTATCGACGGTAAGTATTCCATTAATGTACCGTCCGATGGTACGCTGGTATTCAGTTTTATCGGACTGAAATCTGTGGAACATAAAGTGGGTGGACGCTCAGTGATCAATGTCGAACTGGTGCCCGACAGCAAACAATTGGAAGAAGTGATGGTAGTAGCCTATGCCACTGCCAAGAAATATAGTTTCACCGGTGCCGCCTCTACCGTTAAAGGTGACGAGATAGCAAAGTTACAAACCTCGAGTGTATCACGTGCCCTTGAAGGAACCGTAGCCGGTCTGCAGGCAAGTGCCGCAAGCGGTCAGCCGGGTACCGATGCAACCATACGTATCCGCGGTATCGGATCCATCAATGCGTCCAGCGCACCTCTTTATGTAGTGGATGGTGTGCCTTATGACGGCAGTGTGAACTCTATCAACCCCGAAGATATCGCATCGATGACCGTTCTGAAAGATGCGGCCTCGGCTGCTTTGTACGGTTCGCGTGGAGCCAACGGTGTAATTATTATCACCACCAAGCAGGGACAAAGCGATTCGAAGACTACGGTGAATGTGAAAGCCAGCTTCGGTGGTTCCAATCGCGCGGTACGCGATTACGACCGGATCGGCACCGATCAGTACTTCGAACTTTATTGGGAGGCTTTACGTAACCAATATGCACTGGATACAAAGAATTATACTCCTCAGACAGCGGCTATCAAAGCTTCTAAAGACTTGGTAGGAAAACTGATGGGGAGTGGTCCCAATCCTTATGGGGCTAAATACCCTCAGCCGGTAGGCACGGATGGAAAATTGGTGGACGGGGCCGTTCCACTCTGGAATTTCGACTGGCAGGATGCCATGGAGCAGCAGGCACTTCGCACGGAATTGGGATTGAATGTCTCAGGAGGGGGCAAAACCAATCAATATTACTTTTCTGCCGGATATCTGAATGATAAAGGTATTGCCTTGGAGTCCGGCTATGAACGCTTTAATCTCCGTTCGAACGTGACAAGCCAGATGACCAAATGGCTTCGGGGAGGAGTGAACATGAGCTTTGCCCACTCTTTGCAGAATTATCCTGTATCATCGGATAGGAAAACAAGTAACGTCATCAATGCCGGCCGTCTGATGAACGGGTTCTATCCCATCTATCAGATGAACGAAGACGGAACCTATAAACTGGATTCCGAGGGACAGCGGATATACGATTTCGGTTCTTACCGTCCGTCCGGTTCGATGGCTAACTGGAACCTTCCGGCTACATTACCCAATGATAAGTCGGAGCGTATGAAAGATGAATTTTCGGGACGTACTTTCCTCGAAGTTACCTTTATCGAAGGATTGAAGTTTAAAACCAGCTTCAACTTCGACCTGATCAATTATAATTCACTCGACTATACCAACCCTAAAATAGGCCCGGCTGTTAATACCGGAGGTTCATCGAGTCGTGAAAACGACCGTACTTTTTCGTGGACCTGGAATAATATCCTGACTTATGACAAAACCCTCGGAGAGCATCATTTCAACCTGTTGGCCGGACAAGAGGCTTATTCTTACCGTTACGATGTGTTGCAGGCATCCCGTTCGAATATGGCATTGCCCGATTTTCCCGAACTGGCTGTCGGTTCGCTGGTAACCGGAGGGACAGGATACCGCGTTAATTACTCGTTGGTAGGATACTTTTTAAATGCCCAATATGACTATCAAAGCAAATATTTCTTTTCAGGTTCTTATCGGCGGGACGGATCTTCCCGTTTTGCTCCAGAGACCCGTTGGGGTAATTTCTGGTCCGTCGGTGCTTCCTGGCGTATCGATCGTGAAGACTTCATGGTGGCTACGAGCGACTGGCTTTCTGCCCTAACATTGAAGGTTAGTTATGGTGCGCAGGGTAACGATAATTTAGGAACGTATTATGCCAGCAGCGGACTTTATTCGGTGGTGAGCAATAACGGAGAGAATGCATTGGTATCCGATCGTCTGGCTACACCAAAACTGAAGTGGGAAACCAACCTGAATTTCAATGCCGGCATTGACTTCTCGCTGTTCAACAATCGATTCTCCGGTTCGTTTGATTTCTTCCAGCGGCGTTCGAAAGATTTGCTCTATTCCCGTCCGTTGGCCCCTTCACTCGGTTATAATTCAGTGGACGAGAATGTAGGTGAATTGAAGAATACCGGTGTGGAAATTGATCTGAAAGGTACTTTAATCCATACCCGGGACTTTATGTGGCGATTAGGGCTTAACCTGACACATTATAAGAATGTCGTGACCGACCTTCCATTGAAAGATATGCCTGTGAACGGAGTTCATAAACTGGCTGTGGGACGTTCTGTTTATGATTTTTACATGAAGAAATGGGCGGGAGTTGATCCGGAAAACGGGGATCCGTTGTGGTACAAAAATGTGAAAGATGCCAATAACAAGATCACCGGGCGTACGACTACCAATGACTATGCCCAGGCGGATTATTACTATACCGGCAAATCATCTTTACCCAAAGTGTACGGGGGATTTAATACCGCTTTCTCGTATAAGGGTTTTGAACTATCGACAATTTTTGCCTATAGTATCGGAAATTATATCGTGGACCGTGACGTGACTATGCTATGGCATAACGGAAGTTCTACCGGACGTGCCTGGTCGACAGAAATTCTGAACCGTTGGACACCGGAGAATCGATATACTGATGTACCGGCACTGAAAACCGTATCGAACAGTTGGAATGCAAATTCGACGCGTAACCTGTTTAATAACTCGTTCCTGCGGATGAAGAATATCACACTATCGTATAACTTCCCGCAACCGATGATAAAGAAGATCAGCCTGAACAGCCTGCAATTGTTTGTACAGGCCGATAATCTGCTTACCGTTTCGAAGAATCAGGGACTCGATCCCGAACAGGATATCAGTGGGTTGACATATTACCGTTATCCGGCTATGCGTTCCATTTCAGGAGGAATCAATGTTTCGTTCTAAGGTTTTAATCCCCAGAAAAGGGCTGTTGCAATAGTATGCTTCGCCCCGATTTAATCATGTATAAATCATATATAACAGATATAGTAAAGTATAAAATAACAGATGATATGAGAACAATACGATTTAACAATAACAGACATATTTCTTCTTCTCCTCTTCTTCGGACAGAGGGTGGGAGAGAGGCTTCCGTGAGTAATACCTCCGGAGATAAGATTCCCAAAGGTAAGGTTTCCTTTTTCCTCCTCTTCTTTCTTTTGTTCTTGGGGAGTTGCAGCAGCGACTTCCTCGACAATAAGCCGACAGATGCCGTAGATTCCGGTCTCGTACCCGTGCCTTCGAATGCCGAACGCATCTTTAACGGTGCGTGGTACAATCTGTTCGAATATGGTACCACTTATGCCAACATCGGCTATCGTGCTTTGATGTGCCTGGACGACATGATGGCTGACGACGTGGTTTCGCGCCCCATGTACGGGTTTAATTCTTCTTATCAGTTTAATGATGTGGTGATGCCCTCCGACGGACGTACCACTTTTGCCTGGTATCTGATGTATAAGACTATTGATAACTGTAATACGGCCATTTCTATCCAGGCTACCGGAGACGATGATACACCTGAGTTCCGGCATGCCCAGGGACAGGCACTTGCCGTACGTGCTTTCTGTTATCTTCATTTGGCACAGCATTATCAGTTCACCTATCTGAAAGATAAGAATGCTCTTTGTGTGCCGTTGTATACCGAACCCACCAATCCGAATACCAAACCTAAAGGAAAGGCCACACTCGAAGAGATCTATACACAGATCATCAATGACCTCAACCGTGCCAAAGGACTTCTTGACGGTTATGTACGTCCGAACGACAAGTCGAAATATAAACCTAACACCGATGTGGTAAACGGACTCCTGGCCCGTACTTATCTGCTCACCGGACAGTGGGACGAAGCTGCCAAAGCCGCGCTTGAAGCAGCCAAAGGCTATACTTTGATGACGGACGCCAAAAACTATATGGGCTTCAACGATATATCGAATACCGAGTGGATCTGGGGACATCCGCAATCTGTCAGCCAGTCCGATGCCAGCTATAACTTCTATTATCTGGATGTGGTAGAACCCGATTCATACAATAGTTTTATGGCCGATCCGCATTTCAAGGACACCTTTACCGAAGGTGATATCCGTCTGGAATTGTTCCAGTGGATGCGTGAAGGTTATCTGGGATACCGCAAGTTCCGCATCCGTTCCGACCAGACGGGCGATATTGTCATCATGCGTTCTGCCGAAATGTATTTGATAGCTGCCGAAGCCTTGGCGCGTAAAGGTCAATTGGGCGAAGCCGTAAAACCGCTCAATACTTTGAGAAACGCCCGCGGACTGGCCGATTATGATCTTACCGGAAAAAATCAGGAGCAGGTGATTGATGAAATTCTGATGGAACGTCGCCGTGAACTTTGGGGTGAAGGATTTGGCATTACTGATGTTCTCCGTACACAACGTCCTGTGGTACGTGTCGCTTTGACCGAAGATGAAGCTGCCAAAGAATATGATTGCTGGCAACAGAACGGTACTTATAAAAAATATCATCCGGAAGGTCATTGGTTCACCAGCTTCCCCGATGGAACGAAGTTTGTGCCCAATAGCATATATTATTTGTATTCTATTCCTGAAAAAGAAACGAATGCGAATCCGAATCTGAAATAAGAAATCATAGTCAACTGATTTTATATGAACTGTTTCTGAAAAATCAGATAGATTAATATAATAGACGAAAGGTGTGTCATAACTCTACGGTGAATAAGAGTTGCGACACACCTTTTTTATCAATATCGTTAATGGTTAACTGAATATATACACAATGATTCCCGTTATGACTACATAAGCCAGTGCATAAGGAATGGCTGCTTTCAGGATCTCTCCCTCCTTACCTTGCTGGTTGCCTGCTGATGTGGCGATAGCAATACTTTGAGGAGAGATGATTTTACCTCCTGTCGCACCTACCGTATTGGCGGCCGATAGCCAGTCGGGACTGACATTGATATGCCCTGCTACGCTGGCTTGCAGCTTTCCGAAGAGGATGTTCGAGGAGGTATCACTTCCGGTGATGAAGGTACCCAAACAACCGATAACCGGAGCAAAGAGAGGGTAGAGGCTTCCGGTAGCTGTGGCGAGTGCAGTGGCAATCACGGAAATCATGCCTGCCGTATCCATAATGGTAGATAAACCCACCAGGCAGATAACGGTAACGAATGTTTTTTTCAACTGCTTTACAGTGTTCCATAATACAATGAACAGTTCTTTCACTTTAGCTCCCTGTATCAGACCGCCTACAAACGTGCCTACAAAAAGCAGAACTCCGGCATGTGTCAGCCAGGCGATGGTATAATTCACGGTGGAGTCATTGATGGGGAGGCTGATGCGTGTCACCCAATTGTTTTCGAGCGTACTTCGGAGGCCCGGAAAAAGCGGACTGGTCAGTATGATCAGTAACAAAATCAGCAGATAGATGCTCCAGGCATTCAGGATATCTTTCCTTTTCAGTGCGTTCTGCTGCGCTTTCTCTTTTTTTGGGGCAGTCAGTTTGCCATAAATGACGATAACGACGATAGACAAGATGCTGCCGATGATAGCCGGTGATTCGGCCCCCATATATCGGGCCGCAACGTACTGGCTACCTAAAGATACAGCGCCTACCAGCAGTGCCAGAAATAGGTTTTTGGGTAATGATTTTATTTTCGGGTCGGTCAGGAAGAGTAGTACCAACGGTATCAGGAACATTAGTACGGAAAGTTGCAGTACGACGTTCGTACTCAGCACCTGTACATCCAGATTGGTTTCTTTGGCAAGTACCAGTACCGGTGTACCTATGGCACCGAAAGCCGTAGCCACACTATTGGCTATCAAGCTGACGGTGGCTGAAAAGATGGGTTTGAATCCCAGGCTGATCAGGATAGCGGCGGGGATGGCAACAGCTGTACCAAAACCTGCCATGGCTTCAAGTAACCCTCCGAAACCCCAGGTAAGGAGCAGTACCTGGATACTTTTATCGGTAGAGATGGAAGAGAATTGTTGTTTGATAATCTCCATCTTCTCTGTTTTCAGCAATACATTGTAGCTGAAGATAGCCATCAGGATGATAATCAGGATGGGAGAAACCGCTTTCAGTGCACCGTATACGAATGAAAATACCAAGTTATCTACCGCATAATGGAATCCGAAAAGAGCTATCAGTATAGTTACTATCAGGGAGATGACGCTACTTTTGTCACCCGGCATTTTAAAAAATGCCATTAATACAATCAAGAGCAATACCGGAACGATGGCAAGGATCAGTGTCATAATTGTCTGTTTTTAATAGTTGATGTTTAAGTTAAGATATTGATATAACAAAACCGGAACCTGTTTTGACGGATGAAATAATTATTTTTTTGCTGTATAGCGTTAAATAAAAAAAGGTGTAGCCCTCCGCATGGAAAGGCTACACCCTTTGGTCCGGATAGCTACACCCTTTTTATCGGATGGCTACACCCCAATACCGGGGATTTATTATTTCTTCATATTCAAGATCTGTTGCAGTTGCTGTAGGTTGGCTTTAGCGGCCTCGTTACCCATCTGGGCAGCTTGGTTGAAGGCAGCGATGGCGCGTTGTACATCTCCATTGAGGAAGTTGTATACACCTACGTTGTTGATGAATTCTGCTGTTTGATGGTTGGCTTTATCCATATATTTGATTGCGTTTTCCAGATCTTTCTTGGTCAGTGATACGGCTGCGGCATTCAGGTTGGCTACTTCATCGTTCGGATACATGCGTACGGCAATGTCGAATACATTCACAAAATCGTTGCTTCCTTTCGGATAACTGTTGGCCACCTGATACATCTCGTTCAGACTCAGATATTTCG
>OGES01000101.1_pt1 | contig 86372 bp, 78 predicted proteins | sample 1570711 | NCBI WGS metagenome assembly OGES01 (sample SAMEA2582133, study PRJEB24529) | metagenome | biome: Human gut stool | place: China | collected 2011 | reverse complement strand
GGTTAGAAGGCAGGAAACGCTATGTGGGTGGACAACGCGTTATTGGTGGTAGCCGTACTTATATTCTTCTCAAACACGTTGTACGCAATACCGCGGCACCAGTTTTAGTTTTCGCAACTGTAATGGTGGCTGATGCTATTGTATTCGAAGCCTCGCTTTCTTTCTTAGGCGCAGGTGTACAACCACCACATCCTTCATGGGGTAACATCCTTTCTGAAGGTCGTAACATCGTATTAAATGGTGCATGGTGGGCAACAACCTTTGCGGGTATCATGATTCTTTTAACCGTATTAGCCTTAAATATCTTGGCAGAAGGTCTTACTGATGCATTGGTTAACCCTCGTTTGAAAGGCGGTAAAAAACCAGAGGGCAAATCAGATGAACGTCTTTCTACTGACGTACAAGAAGCGCTTTCTGAAGGTCTTGCATTAAAACGTTACTTACTCAAATTACATGAAAAAGAAATCACACGTACTAATCGTATGCAATTAGATCCAAATGCAAAACCGATTTTACAAGTGAAAAACTTATCTATTCGTTTCCCAAATCGTTATGGTGACATTCCATTGGTAGATAATATCAGCTTCACCGTAAATGAAGGGGAAACCATGGGGTTAGTAGGTGAGTCTGGTTGTGGTAAATCTATTACCGCATTCTCTATCATGGGCTTGTTACCAAAAACAGCAAAAATTACCGGGGAAGTGCTTTTCACCGACCGTAGTGGCAAACAACATAGCTTACTTAATTCTAACAATTTAAGTGAATTGCGTGGTTCTGAAATTGCGATGATTTACCAAGACTCTTTAAGTGCGTTAAACCCATCAATGCGTATTAAAGATCAAATGGCACAGCTCATCAAACGTGGCAGTCACCATACCGCAGAAAAATTGTTGGAATGGGTACACCTTGATCCTGAAAAAGTGTTGAATCGTTATCCACACGAACTTTCTGGTGGTCAACGTCAACGTGTGGTGATTGCAATGGCATTAACTCGTGAACCGAAATTATTAATCGCCGATGAACCAACAACTGCATTAGACGTAACCGTTCAAGCTGAAGTAGTGAAATTATTGAATGAACTACGTGAAAAACTGGGGTTTGCAATGGTTTTTGTCAGCCACGATTTAGCCTTGGTTGCTCAATTAGCCCACCACATTACGGTAATGTATGCAGGGCAAGTGGTTGAAATGGCACCAACATCCTTATTGCTTGCTAATCCAACTCACGAATATACCCGTGGCTTATTGGGCTCTGTACTTTCAACTGAAGTCCGTGCGAAACGCCTATATCAAATTCCAGGCAGCGTACCATCGCCTTACAATTTTGCTACAGGTGACCGTTTTGCAAGTCGTTCATTGCGACCAGATGCAAATCCAGAACAAAAATTGGTATTAACCGCTGTGGAAGGCGAGCCGTCTCACTTGTGGGCTTCTCATCTAGCTAAGCCTGTAACGGAAGCGAAAGGAGCATAATATGAGCAGTAGTATTAAAGTCATTAAAGAACAAAACATCATCGATTTAGAAAATATCGTGGTGCAATTTCCTTCTCGCGACGGTTCGTTGTTTGGACGTAAAAAATTCACTGCGGTGAACAATGTGAGTCTTAGCATCAAAGCAGGGGAAACCATTGGTTTAGTTGGGGAGTCTGGCTGCGGGAAATCTACCTTAGCCAACGTGATTATTGGCCTTCTTAAACCAACATCAGGTTTAGTGAAATTCAACGGCTTACAAATGCAATATGGCAGCTCAGAAGCAAGAAAACAATTCGGTCGCCAAGTATCGGTCATTTTCCAAGACCCAGCAACCGCACTGAATCCTCGCATGAAAGTGTTGGATATTTTGCGTGATCCAATGGATATTCACAATGTGTTACAACCCCATGAACGGGAAAAACGCGTGTATGACTTGCTTTCTCGCGTAGGTTTACCACGTTCTGCAGCACAAGTTGAGCCAACTCGTTTATCGGGCGGGCAAAAACAACGTGTGGCGATTGCACGTGCTTTAGCGCTGAATCCAAAACTGATTGTGGCGGATGAGCCGACTTCTGCATTAGACGTATCCGTTCGTGCTCAAGTGTTAAACTTATTGGCGGATTTGAAAAAAGAACTCAATCTTGCCATGGTGTTTATCTCTCACGATATCCAAACCGTACGCCAAGTATCTGATCGCATTGTCGTAATGTACGGCGGTCAAATTTTGGAAACGGGTAGCACCGAAGATATTTTCAACCACCCAACAGTGGATTACACAAGAAAATTACTTGGTGTTGCACCATCGTTGTTATAAAACGAGTGAATAAAATATCTTAATTTATGACCGCACTTTAAAAGTGCGGTTATTTTTTTGTTTATTTTTAATGTTGATAAATGATTGGAAACATATTTCGAAATGCTTTTAGCGTTTAGGTTTTTTCTCAAATAGCGTAGAATGGACATATAAAAATAAGGAGATTTAATATGCAACAAAAAATTCAACAAGCATTAGCCGATTCGCCACTTTCAAATGCAATTCTTTCTGCATTAGAAGAACAAGAATGGAAAGGTTTTTTACCAGCTGAAAAAGTGCGGTCAATTGGTGATGAATTTAAGCTTACGCCTGTTCAACTAGGTTTGGCACTTTTGCCCGTAGCGGCTTGCTATAGCCACACCCCAATTTCAGAATTTCATGTTGGCGCGATTGCGATTGGTGAAAGTGGTGATTTTTACTTTGGTGCGAATCAAGAATTTAAGGGGGGTAGCATGGCTCAAACCATCCATGCTGAACAAAGTGCGATTAGCCACGCATGGTTACGTAATGAACCTCGCATCACGGATATCGTGGTGAATTACACGCCTTGTGGTCACTGTCGTCAATTTATGAATGAGCTTTATCAAGCGCAAGATTTGAAAATCCATTTGCCACACAGCCAAAATAATCCACTTCCTCAATATTTACCCGATAGCTTTGGCCCAAAAGATTTAGGCGTTGATTTGCTTCTATTAAACAAAGAAGAACAAGGTTTCACATTGACGACAGAAGATGAAGTGGCAAATAAAGCGATTTTAGGGGCAAACCGAGCACATTCACCTTATTCTAAAAGCCCTCATGGTGTTGGCATTTTATTTAAAAATGGGGAAATGATTTGTGGTCGATATGCAGAAAATGCAGCATTTAACCCAAGCTTACCGGCTATGCAAACAGCAATTAATTTTGCTTATTTAAATCAATTGGATGTATCGAAAATTGAGCGAGTGGTATTTGCAGAGAAGCCTTTGCGTTTAAGTCACCGCAAGATGGCAGAGCAGTTATTGAAGAGCCTCTGCAAGGTGAAAATGGAATATATTAGCTTGTAAAGTGCGGTCAAAAATGAATTAGTTTTTGAACTAAAAGAAAATGCGAACAGAGATAATCTCTCATGTTCGCCTTTCTTTTTACTGATTTTATGCTAATTCAGCACGTAATTTTTTCGTGACATCAACCATCACTTTTAATGCTGCAATCGTTTCTGGCCAACCGCGTGTTTTCAAACCACAGTCTGGGTTTACCCATAAACGTTCTTTCGGCACCACTTGTAATGCTTTACGAAGAAGATGTTCAATTTCTTCTGCTGCAGGCACGCGTGGACTGTGAATATCATATACACCTGGGCCAATATCATTCGGGTATTTGAAATCACCAAATGCGGTGAGTAATTCCATGTCAGAACGCGAGGTTTCGATAGTAATGACATCGGCATCTAGGGCTGCAATAGCCGGTAGAATGTCGTTAAATTCGGAATAACACATGTGCGTATGAATTTGTGTATCATCTTGGCAACCCATTGAGCTTAAACGGAAGGCTTCGCCCGCCCATTTCAAATAAGCATCCCAATCTGCACGTTTTAACGGTAAACCTTCACGAATAGCTGGCTCATCAATTTGAATGACTTTGATGCCTGCCTTTTCTAAATCTAATACTTCATCAGAAAGCGCAACCGCAATTTGTTTACAGACCGTTTCACGAGAAATATCGTTACGTACGAAAGACCATTGTAAGATCGTGACTGGACCAGTCAGCATGCCTTTCATCACTTTATTGGTAAGGCTTTGGGCATATTGTGACCAACGTACTGTCATTGGCTCTGGGCGAGTAACATCACCGTAAATAACCGGCGGTTTCACGCAACGTGAACCATAACTTTGTACCCAACCAAATTTGGTGAAGGCAAAACCATCGAGTAATTCGCCGAAATATTCCACCATGTCATTACGTTCAGCTTCGCCATGTACCAATACATCTAAGTCTAATTTTTCTTGTTCACGTACAACGAATTCAATTTCTTTTTTCATTGCAGCTTCGTAATCAGCTAAGCTGAGTTCGCCTTTTTTGAAGGCGGCACGGGCATGACGAATGGCTGTCGTTTGTGGGAAAGAACCAATATTCGTGGTTGGCAGAAGTGGTAAATTTAACCACGCATTTTGTAATTTAATGCGTTCTGCAAATGGCGATTTACGTTGGTCAGCATTTTTTGGTAGATTTGCTAATCGTTCTGCGACACAAGTGCGGTGAATTTCACGCGAGTTTTTGCGTGCATCCGCAGCTGCTTGCGATGCAGCTAATTCTGCTTGAACCGCTTCGCGGCCTTGCTCTAGCGCAGTCTTAATAACACGTAATTCTTGAATTTTTTGTAACGTGAAAGCCAACCATTGATAAAGCTCAGGCTTATTGGCTTGTAGCTGTGTTTCGACTTCTAAATCATAAGGTGTATGGAGGAGAGAGCAGCTTGGCGCAATCCATAAACGATCGCCTAATTTCGCTTTTAATGGCTCAACCACATCTAACACTTGATTTAAGTTTGCCCGCCAAATATTACGACCATCAATGATGCCCACAGATAAGATTTTGTCGTAATCCGCAAAGGCAACAAGTTGTTCAGGTGCACGTACTAAATCAATATGTAAACCTGTTACAGGTAAGGCTTTTAACAAATCAGCATGTTCTGCCACAGAACCGAAATAAGTTGCAAGCAATAATTTTGCTTTCACTTGTTCAGCAAAAGTGGAGTAAACCGCTTTATAAGCGGCAATCCATTCTGCCGGTAAATCTAAGGTGAGAGCAGGTTCATCAATTTGAATGTATTCCACGCCTTCCGCAGCTAACGCATTTAAAATTTCAACATAAACTGGCACGAGTTTTGCTAATAAATCAAAGCGATTAAATGCAGCGCCTTTTTCTTTACCTAACCAAAGGAAGGTGAGTGGACCAACGATTGTTGGTTTGACTTGATATCCAAGCGCTTTGGCTTCACGAATTTGAGTCACATAATGTGCTGGGTTTGCTTTAAATTGTGTCTCTTTATGGAATTCTGGTACGAGATAATGGTAGTTGGTATCGAACCATTTTGTCATTTCAATCGCAAATTGTGTTTTATTGCCACGCGCCAATTGGAAATATTGATCGAGCGTTAAGTTTTGGCTATCGAAACCAAATCGAGCAGGAATCGCACCAGTTGCCACTTGTAAATCTAAAATATGATCATAAAGTGTAAAATCAGCCACCGCGACAAAATCAGCATTTGCCTTGGCTTGGTGTTGCAAGTTTAGTTCACGTAATCTTTTTTCGATATCTAATAAATCCGCTTCTGCAATTTCGCCACGCCAATAACGCTCTTGAGCAAATTTAAGTTCACGTTTTGCGCCTACACGCGGAAATCCTGCTAAATGAAATGTTGTCATAATGAATCCTTCTATTGTTTTTGTTTGGTTTAGACGTCTAAACGTCTGTTCAAATATAGAATGCAACAGAACTTTAAGTTATACAACTTCATAATTTTCAGGTTTTAGATGAATTTAATTAATAATAAAGATGTATGGAAGAGTATAATGAACTTTAATTAATTTGATAATGTGATTGTTTACAATGCATATTGATAAGTATTTCTTATAAAATTACTTATAAGAGTATTGTTATTGCAATAGAGTTATAGTAGTTTAAATTTAGAACTAATAGCTTTAGTTGTGTGATTATCTATTTATTTTATGTTAACCTAACTCTCCTAACGATTTTTGTGGAATTTCTATGAAAAAAACTACATTTAGCCACTTTATTAATATTCCCTCTCCTACAGCTATAGCTAAACGTTTTAATTTTATTAGCCTCTTTTCTAGTGCTGGTATTGCGGATTATGGTTTAGCTATGGCGGGAGGAAAATGTTTAGCCGCTTGCGAAATAGATCTAAATAGAAGAAAAACACATCAAGAAAACTTTGATTGCCCTGTATTTGAAGATATTAAACAGGATAGAGATAAGATTATTGATAAATTTAAAAATCAAAATATTGATGTAGTTATTGCTACTCCACCTTGTCAAAGTTTTAGCACAGCGAATGCAGCTCGAGGAAATAGAAAAGACTATTTATATGCAGAGCTTGATTCTCGAAATACCTTATTTTTTGATGCTATTTATATTATAAAAAAATTGAAACCCAAATTTGTGATTTTTGAGAATGTCCCTAATTTTTTAGAACGAATAATTAAAGATAACAGCTCCGATGTAATTGATAAAATTGGAAATATCATAGAAGAAAAACTATCAGATTATATGGGGTGGAAAGGTAATTTATGTTGTTCTCATTTTGGAGTTCCTCAAAGTCGAAAACGTTCACTTATTATTTATGTAAGACGTGATTTTGCCCAAAAAAACTCTATCAAAGAAGAACTCTTAAACCCATTACTGTGGAATAAGGTAATCACAGATGTACCCCAAAATTTACTTGAGTTATTTGAAGGATTGCCAAGTTTAGATAGTTCTTGTGATGAATCCTCGTGTTGTAAATCAGATAATCTACATATTGTTCCTGTGCTTAAAAGACATCATTATTCCTGGATAAAAGATATTCCAGCTTACTCAGGAAAAAGCGCTTGGGAAAATGATTGTCCTAGTTGTCACCTTAAAGTGACATTTGGAGAGGTGTATTGTCCATATTGTGGTGCTCCTTTAATAAATCGCCCTCATATGCAAAATCATGACGGTTCCATTCGAGCTATTAAGGGATTTAAAACTAGTTATCGAAGAATGTCAGCAACTGGACTCGCATCTACAATTACAACGAATAGTAGTGCTTTTAGTAGTGATATAAAATTACATCCAGTGCAAAATAGAGTACTCAGCGTACGTGAATGTGCATTAGTCCAAACAATCCCCTATTCTTTTAAATGGCCAGAAGAGCAGTTAATCCGTAAGGCTCATCGCATCAGAGAAATGATAGGCGAGGCAGTTCCTTGTGCTGTCACCTATCATATTGGACTCACTATTTCTAAGATTTTGGGGACGGTTTAGAGGATAAATTATATCGTTCCATCAGCTCTTGTATTTCCTCGTCATTTTTGGCCATATCTCGTAAAAATTCTTCAACTTCTTTACCGCCCAAATCAATAGTATCTTGAGGATTTTCATCAGTCATAAGTAAAAGTGCGGTAAGAAATGCCATATATTCCTTACGGGATTTTTTGAATAACGTATCCCAAGACATAAATTCTAGTGAGCTATGATCATCTATACGTTTTTTTGTTATTTCATCAATAGAAGAAGCTATTAGATATCCTTTAACATTAGAAGTTGGATACCTATTCTCTATAAATTCAACATAACTTCTTAATTGTTCAAATTCAGGAAAACCTACATTGTTATTATCTTTTAACTCGATAACTAATATGTCCTCATTGGAACTACCAAGGAAAATAAAATCAGGCATTGTACGACCTTGTTCTAAAGATAATGCTCGTTTATGCAAATATCCTTCCTCTTCAGCTTTTTTTATAAATGTGTTTAAACTTTCTCGTTGAGTAAATTTTTCATAAGTATGGCTAATGATCCAAGGAAACTCTTCTAGTAATTTTTGTAGAGGCGTTTCTTTCCCATCTTCAATTCGTTCTTTCAATTTGGTCAAAGCAAAAACTCTTTGTGCAAATGTTTTTGCTAAATTTAGACTTTGAGGTACTAATTCATCGCTGAGTTTATCTAATGTATTATATAGTTGTTCAATATTATCATTTTTAACATTACCCCATAGTTTTTTTACCATTCGACGAGAAGGTTCATTTAACCAACTTTTAGCGAGAATAGTCGTAAATTCTTTGATTTTTTCTTCATCTTTACCTAGTTTTGGGGTTATTTCATTTAATAGTTCACCTAAATATACTTTCTCTTTAGAGCTAAGTTTAATCTCTGTATTTTGTGTGGTAAGATTTTTTATACGTTGCTCATTTTTCTCTTTGTCCAAAACTTGTCTATGTTTTAAATATTGAGTTAAAGCTGTTTTTGTAATTTCTTGACCTTTTTTAAAAAACTCTTGAAAGGCATCATTTTCCCAATTAATAGAAGTTCTATCTGTTGAGATGAGATCCTCATCTAATTCCTCAATAAGATCTGCTTCAATAACACCGTACATATAGCGAGATAAAATTTCACGACCTTCTACATTAAAGAAAAATGGACGATCTTGAGCTATTTTCCCATGAGCATAAATTCCGATACCTGCATGTTCGGTTGGCCATTTAGCTTCTTCAACAAAACCAATCCAATACCGAATTTCTTTGGACTGCCCATTTACATTTACTGTATCGGTTGTTACTCCACTTTCTGGAATTCTTAGCTCCCATCGTGGTAATGCATTATCCTCAGTAACTGATATATTATTTACATTAATTTGAAAATCAGGTCTTCCCAATGCTATCGTGAAACGTTGACCAATAGATTCAATAAGTTGTTCCTGAGGGATTGATTTCTTTAATGTTAAATCAGATAAGATTATTAATGTTCCTGTTGAACTTTGTTTTTTTATTTCACTAATGAATTTTTCAATTGTTTCAGTAAAACTTGAATATTCAGAGGGGATAACTAAGTTTTGTTGTAAATTTAATTCTAATTCAAAGAAAATAAATTTAGGTTTATATTCTTCTATAGAACTGCCTTTTCCTTTTTGAATCATTTCATTATAGTCAAATCGCAACCAGTTAATTTTATTATCCCTTACAGTTATTACGTGCATTTGGTGACAAATACCAAATGGGGCCAATTTACCAATACCTTTTCTTCCCATTGGCTTACGTTTTGTGTTATGTTCTATTTCTTTCTGCTCATCTAAACTATTATATTTAGATTTTCCTATAACAAGGTAGGTGTTTTTTAGAATTTCTAAATTCATTCCACAACCATTATCTTCAATAGAAATATATTTCTTATCACTTTTATTAATGATATTTATATTTAGCCGATTTGCATTTGCATCCCAGGAGTTTGAGACTAGTTCTGCAATAACATTTGTTGGCTTGTTTTGATATAATTTTAATCCCAAATGTTCAACAATATTATGGGATATTTTCATTGAAGGATATTCAGTATTATTCATTTGATTACCTCGAATTTATAAAATAACAGATATCATATTTTAATCTTCAAAAGACTATTAAGATAATAGTATAAAAAGTTAAGTATAACAATTACTGCGATGAAAAATAATTTTTACAAATTTAAAATACAGTTTATAGATTTTTTCTCTATCATTGTAAATAAAGCACAGTCAATTTGACCGCCTTTTTAAATAACAAAAAACCGCACTATGATTATCTATGTGCAGTTTTTTACGAGATTTTATGTTGCTATAACGCTGCGATAAAAGTAATTTAGCCAAAAATTACTACTAATAATAGGCTGATCGCATTTTTCTTTCAGTATGCCGTAAGTAAGCTCCCCATAAAAATGAGATAGTTGAGAAGAGAATGAAGAGGCGTAAGGAGAAAAAAGACAAAAAAATAACCGCACTTTAAAGCGCGGTTATATAGAATTCTGAACAGTTCAGTTGAGATTATTCAACACCAACCATTACAGAAGTTGCTTTGATAATCGCATATGCTTCTTTACCAACAGCTAAACCTAATTCTTTTACTGCATCGATAGAGATGGTAGAAGAAATTACGTTACCGTTACCGATATCAATATGTACGATTGCGTTCACAGAACCGGTTTCGATTGATTTTACAGTACCTTTAAGTTGGTTTCTTGCGCTAATTTTCATTAAGCATTTCCTTATGTTTGAGTTAAAAAGAGTAAGTATTATATAGGTAAATATATAAGTTGAAAATACTACTTAATAGGTGATAACCCTTTTAAGATTTGTTCGGCATTTTCTTTGCTTAACACGTAATCGTAATATTTTTTATAGAAGGCTTGCGTTTTTTCTACCATGTTTAAATCTTTAAATTGCTCAGGATGGAAGAGTTGAGCCGCCCAGAGAATTTGTAAAGCTTCTTCTGCACTGTAGCGATCCCATGGGAACGTGCCGGTTGGGTTGGCATAAATACGATTATTTTTGACTGCACTTATTGATTGCCATGCTGGGTCAGCTTTAATTTTTTCGATTGCTGCTTGCGCTTTATTACCGCTGCTGCCGATAATAATGACATCAGGATTTGCTTGAATAATGCTTTCTACGGTGACGGTCACCATATTGGCTTCATCGGGTAACACGCTTTTACCACCGGCTAATTTAATCCATTCACCAATCATCGATTTTCCGCCATCAATCATCAATAAGTCAGAACCTTTAGTGATATGTAACACCGTTGGGCGTTGTTCATCTTTTAAGCCTTTAAGACGACTTTCCACAAATTGAATGTTGCCTTCTAATTCTTTGATATAGTTTTCTGCGATTTCAGGGGCTTCATCACCTAACACTTCAGCCGTGATATGTACGGTTTTTTTCAAACCATCAAAATCTTGGAAACTTACACGCACGCCTTTCAAGCCCGCTTGCTCCGCTTCAGTTAACATGGATTTTTTTGAGAGCAATACTGCATCTGGTTTATGACTTAACAGTTCTTCTGTTTGAATGGTTTCGCCATTGGTTAATACCGGTACGTTTTTGATATTTGGATATACTTCGCTATACCAAGGATTGGCTGCGATAGATGTGGTCGTGCCAACCAGTTTATTGGCACCGCCTAATAGTAAGACAATTTGGTTATTGGCATGCCAAAGATCAGCAACGCGTTGAACGTTATCTGGTAATTCAATTTTATTACCTTCAACATCCGTCACGATTTTTGCTTGCAATGATAGTGCAAAGCAGGCGGAAAGGGAAAGTGCAATTAAGCCTTTTTTCAGAGAATGTTTCAACATATGAATGTCCTTCTAGTGGGGTTATAAATGGGTAATCGCACAGATTTGTCGTTGCAGAGCAGGTACATCGACCAGGCGCAAATCGGTTTGATAAAGTGCTTTCAAGTTGGCTTCGGTAATGATTTCCGGTGCCAAACCTGTTTGTAATTTGCCGTGCTCATTTAATATGGTTACACGGCTATGGGGCAGGGCACTATGCAACAACATCGGATGATCGGGGTTATGTGTTGTCATGATTATGGTAAAGCCTTGCAATGAGAGCTCTTTGATTAGGCTTAAGGTCTTAAAGACATTACCGTAATCTAATGCCGAAGTGGGCTCATCAAACAAAATTAGTTGTGGTTGTTGCACCAAAATACGGGCAAGATTGACCAGTTGCTTTTCACCGCCACTCATTTGCATATAAATTCTGTCAGCAAAATGACTGATGCCGAGTTTATTTAAAGCTTCATCAACTAATGCAAAATCAGCTTCACTTGGCTTATCAAAAACACCTAAATGCGCAGCACGACCGAGTACCACATAATCACGCACGCGATATTGATAGGTTTGTGGGCTGTGTTGCGAGACATAAGCAATTTTCTGAGCGATTTGCTTACTGCTCATTTCGCTTAATTTGCAATTATCTAGCAAAATCTGACCGCTCTTTGGTTTCAAAAGCCCCGCGATACAGTTTAATAACGTTGATTTACCACGACCATTAGCGCCAAGAATGGTCAACAGTTCACCTTTTTGTAAGGTTAGATCAATACCATTGAGTAGCGAATGTTCAACATTGTGCCAGTAATACAGATTATCAATTTTCAGCATTAGTCCACCACTTTTTGTTTAATCAGTACCCAAGCAAAGAATGGCGCACCGATAAAGCCGGTGAGAATGCCGAGTGGAATTTCTTGAATGTATAAATTGCGGGCGAGAGTGTCGATAACGAGCAAGAATATTGCACCAATAAGTCCGGCAAGCGGTAAGCTTTTGACATTGTTATCACCGATAAAAAGTCGTGCTAAATGCGGAATCACTAAACCAAGCCAACCGATTGTGCCGCTTAAGCAAACGGATGAAGCTGTCAGCAATGTGGCACAAACCACCATTAATCCACGCTCTAATCGGATATTGGCTCCGATTAATTTCGCCTCGCGATCGCCTAATGAAAGTACGTTAATTCTCCAACGCATTAAAAATAAGCCAAGGGTGGTAAGCAAAATGATAGGAGAAAGGATGAACAAATTATCGTAGTTGGATTTGGTTAGGCTACCTAATTGCCAATACACAATGTCAGCTAGCTGGGTTTCGGGATCGGCGAGATATTTCAATAGGCCTAATGTTGCCATCATAAAGCCCGAAACGATAATGCCGGAAAGCACTAAAACAATGGTGGAGTCGCGTTGAATTAAACGTGGTAAATTCATGGTGAGTAAGACGGCAATCAAACCACCGACAAAGGCAAAGGCTTGAATGCCCAGCATCCCTGAACCGATTAAAATCGCCAATGCCGCACCAACACAAGCGCCATTAGATACCCCTAAAATATCAGGTGAAACCAAAGGATTGCGGAAAATACCTTGATATACAACACCCGCAATAGCCAATGAAGCACCGACAAGCATGGCAGCAATTACACGAGGCAAACGAAGATTAAAAATAATGTTATTTTGAACATCATTGACATTATTACCAATAAGACTTTGTACGACATTCTCAAGCGGAATCGCAAAACGTCCCCAAGAGAGTGAACATAAAATGAGTCCAATAAGTAGGCAAAGTAAAAGGGGAAAGGTAAGAGAGGATTTCTTCATATACTTAAAATTCGTTGTTTTTATAAGTATATAGCGATTGTGTTTTTTTGTATATAGCGAAAATTGAGTAAAAAAATAACCGCACTTTATCGTGCGGTTACATTATTTTATAAGCATTTAGCTGGTTTTGGCAGACCCGCCAGTTTGGTTGCTTGCTTAGCTGGTCCGTCAGGGAAGAGTCGTTGCAAATAGCGGCTATTACCTTTATCAACACCTAATTTTTCTGACATTGCTTTTACTAGCATCCGAATTGCAGGGGAGGTGTTATATTCTTGGTAAAAATCACGCACAAAATAAATTACTTCCCAGTGAGCGTCGGTCAGTTCTACACCTTCTAGCTGAGCGATGTGTTTTGCTACATCTTCATTCCAATCAACAATATTAAGTAAATAGCCAAAGGCGTCGGTTTCGATTTGTTTTCCTTTTACGGTAATCATATTAATTCACTTCTTTAAAGCTGATCATTTCATTATCGGCGTAGTCAGACGCATCTTCATCATCAAATCTCATTGGTTCGATGCGTTCTTCATCAAATGCGGTATCTCCTTCAATGCCATCAAGTGATTGACCATGTTTAATGCCTTTGAAATCGAAGAGTTTTGGGTCACATAAGTGTGACAACGTAATGTTTTGCATCGCACTAAACATGGTTTCCAAACGTCCAGGATATTGACGGTCCCAAGTATTCAGCATTTCTTTTACTACTTGACGTTGTAAATTAGGTTGAGAACCACATAAATTACAAGGAATAATTGGGAATGCTTTGGCTACGGCATACTTTTCAATATCTTTTTCTTTACAGTAAGCCAATGGACGAATCACAATCTGCTTGCCGTCATCAGAAATTAATTTCGGTGGCATCGATTTCAGTTTTCCACCGTAGAACATATTCAGGAAAAGGGTAGCCAACATATCATCACGATGGTGTCCAAGTGCAATTTTGGTTGCACCAAGTTCGGTTGCTGTACGATATAAAATACCACGGCGTAGGCGAGAGCAGAGAGAACACGTTGTTTTACCTTCTGGGATTTTCTCTTTTACGATGCCGTAAGTATTTTCTTCAACGATTTTATAATCCACACCGATACTTTGCAGATATTCAGGTAAAACATGCTCAGGAAAACCTGGCTGTTTTTGGTCTAAATTGACGGCAACAATATCAAATTTAATCGGTGCACTTTGTTGTAAATTCAACAAAATATCGAGAAGCGTATAGCTGTCTTTACCACCAGAAAGACAAACCATCACTTTATCACCATCTTCAATCATACCGAAATCAGCAATTGCATTACCTACATTGCGGCGAAGACGTTTTTGTAATTTATTGAAATTATAAGTCTGTTTTTTATCTTGGTTTTGTTCTGTCATATTGATTACTTTAGCTAATAAAGAAAGCCCTGAATTAACTCAGAGCTTATTAAATCAGTGGTGCCACTTGTTTTACACGTAATGGAAAAATGAAATCGGATTTTGGGGTAATCTTGTATAACAATGGCTCTAAAAAATTTTAGGATTGAACCCGTCCATGTATTATATCACATAAGCTAGAAGTGCCAATTGTTGGTTGATTAGATTGTTTTGACATAGTCCATATCAATATAGTTTAGTTATAGTGAATATTTAACTTTGTGAAGTATATCAAAAATTATTTCTCTATTTAGCTGTATCATTAAATAATTTAAAGTATAAGGAGAAAGATTATGGGATTCTTTTCAAGTTTATTTAAAGTAGCAGTAAAAGAAATTAAAGCAGCAAATACTTCAAGAGCAAAACAATCAAAATATGGAAAAATACTTAGTATAGAGGAAGAGCAACTAGAAAAGTTAATCCAGCAATATGAATCAGAAAGTGATTTAATTTATAAGAAACTTAAAGGTCCTTCAGGTAAAACCTATATGGTGGATGTTAGAGTTGAGACTCCAGATCAAAAGGTGTATATCGACAGACAAGCCATGGAAGACTGTGATACATTTGAATTACCTGATTGGTATGAACGCAAAACAAGCATTAGGACAAAAGCATTAATTTTAATGTATTACACACCTGAAAGTGGCACCACTGAATATAGGGCTGTTGAAGTTCGTTGTTTTGATCTTGAGCAAAATTACTTTTATGGTTTTTGCTTTCTTAGAGAAATGTACTTAACTTTTCGCTTTGACCGAGTTTCAGAGGTCGTAGATTTAAATAATAGAAATCAATCTATTAGTGATTTAAAACAATTTTTAATGAAGACTAAGCAGAAGTAGTTTTTAGCTTATAAATTGGCGTAATTTTAGCGTAATGAATGTATAAACATGCAACAATGGGTAGCATAAGGATATGAAAATAGTTTGAAACATTTCACTAAAATATTTGTAAATAGTTGATTTGTTTATGAACATCCAAAATAAAAATCCCCGTCCAATGAACGAGGATTATAATATGGTGCCTAGGGTCGGACTCGAACCGACACGGTTATTCACCGGCGGATTTTGAATCCGCTGCGTCTACCAATTTCGCCACCCAGGCATTTGGGTTGTTTTGAATTATACGTTTATCTTACTTCGTTGCAAGTAAAATTTCATTAAAAACGTGTGGTTGTTTTAAATTTCATCAACTTGTATTCAAAAAGAAAAGGGAAGTTTAAAATAATTTGATACGGTGTCACAAATTATAGGTAAAATAAAAGCTTAGTATTTCGACTAAGCTTTATGATTATCTAATTAAGCGGTTTGACCTGCAAGGTTACCTAAATCTTTATCAATTAAGAATAAACCTTTGCCATCTTCGCCAAGAAGATTTAATTTGTCTAAAATACCGCTGAATAATTTCTCTTCTTCGTGTTGTTCTGCAACATACCATTGTAAGAAATTGAATGCTGAGTAATCTTTTTCTTCAAAAGTTTTACCCACTAATTCATTAATTTTACTTGTGATCAATTTTTCATGTTCATAAGTTAATTCAATGATTTCTTTTAATGATTTGTACTCATGCGAAGGCGCTTCAATTGCAGTGATTACCGCTAATGCACCTGTTTCATTTAAATAAGTGAATAATTTACGCATGTGTTGCATTTCTTCTGCAGCGTGAGCTGATAAGAATTTAGCTGCACCTTCAAAACCGTTTTGTTCGCACCATGCACTCATTTGTAAGTAAAGGTTTGAAGAGTAGAACTCAAGGTTCATTTGATCATTTAATAATTTGATTACGTTTGATGATAACATTTTGTATTCTCCTTTTAAAATTATAATGTTGCTAAATCACGATCGATAAAGTAAAGCGAACGACCGTCTTCACCCACCAAGTTAAATTTATCAATAATGCTATTGAATAATTTTTCTTCTTCGTGTTGTTCTGCAACGTACCATTGTAAGAAGTTAAAAGTAGAATAGTCTTTGTTTGCAAAAGTCACTTCAACTAATTCATTAATTTTAGAAGTAATGAATTTTTCGTGTTCAAGTGTGGTTTCAAACACTTCTTTAAGTGATTTGTAGTCATTCTTAGGTGCATCAATTTTACCTAAAAGTGGCATACCGCTTGTTTCACTCACATATTTGAATAATTTTTGCATGTGTTCTAATTCTTCATCAGCATGACGAAGTAAGAATGCTGCAGCACCTTCGTAACCGTGCTTGCTACACCAAGAACTCATTTGTAAATAAACATTAGAAGAGTAGAACTCTAAATTGATTTGTTCATTTAACTTATCTGCGATTGCTTTATTAAGCATAAACCAACTCCTTTCCTTATTAAGTAGAGATTAAAAATAAAAACAAGACTGCTTAACTTGTCATCGGTGTGCATTCTAATCTCACAAATGAGAATAATCAAGTATTTTTTTAAAATATTTTTTATAACTCACTAATAATAAAAGAAAAATAAATGTTAATTATTCTCATTTATATGGTTTTCGTAAAATGAATTCTCATTATCAGATCAAGAATGATGAAATCTGGTGAATTGATGTACGTAATTGTATTCAAAATTTACGTAGCGTTATCTCAAAATTTCAGACTAATTCTAATTATTCCATTTCAAAGACATCTTATTTATTTCTTTTATATCCATAACCCAAAATAACCTTATTTTAACCAGTGCATAAAAGTAGGATAGTTATCCGTTTTGATTTGTGACATACTCATATATTTAATTTAACATAATATACATTATGCGAAACCAATTACAAGGTTAGTAAAGGCTACGTATTAATAAGATCACAGAGTTATGCACAGGTCACGAATACTGCTTAGCCAATACAAAATATGGACATTTCATTCGCTGTAACATCTGTTTTTTAAAAGTTATTGAACTATACACTAGAAATGTAAAGAAAATGCAAAGGCTTTTGAGCGTTTTGCATTGGCATTTTAAGAGGGTTTTAAATAATTAATTTTTAACAGGGGCGGTTTTAATTTTGTGATTTTTTTAAGAATGGAACGCGCAACATATTCATTTTTTCAAATTGTATCGAGCTAGATTTCCGGCAAAATCCACTGGTTTTGCCTTCCATTTTCCGCAAGCGGAAAATAATTACACTCGACAGAAATAAAAATCCCGTCCTCGTTAAACTGCGGGCGGGATTTTTATTTCCTACGCTTAAATTTCTTTTACTTGTAAAAGAATGACAATATCAGTCTTTGAATTTGATTTTGAACGGCCGCTTAAAATGCCTTTAGGTAAAAAACTAAACCCTGTTTCCCCTTCGGTTATCTTATTTTCAGCCAAACCACCTAGCACAACAATATCCCCACTTTTTAACGTTACATCTGTGACAATGTCGCGTTTTATTAAGGTAGGTGACTGATTAACGCCCGTGTCAGTCTTCACAAAATTAGATAACTGTTGATTGATTTTCAAATCTATAGCGTTGTTTTTAATTGTAGGTTGAATATCAAAAATCACACCGCTTGAACGATATTCGATTGATTGCACGGCTCTACCGTCTCTATCATATGTCACAGCCCCCAATACCGGCACATCAGACCCAACTGAAAAATTACCTTTTGAACCCGATTTAACTCTAAGCGTTGGCGAACTTACAACATGAAAACGGCTATCTGTACGGAATAACTCAATCATAGCATCTAAATTTCCCGTATTTACCGTGATAAAGTTTTCATAATTTTGTTTAACGCCAATATTAATACCAAGCTTACCAGAAAGCAGTTTCGCCAATAAATTAATGCCACTTCCCTCTTTTTCTTCTGTCTGCACTTCAAAAACGTAGCCTGTTACAACAACCTCACGACTTGGTACATCTACACCTTTTAAAACAGATTTTACTCGTGCAATATCTTCTGTTTTGCCATAATAAACTAACTTATCACCGCTTGCCGATACGGCGCCTTCTTCATCTTTTAAAAACTGCGACAAGTATTCAGTATCACGATAAATAGGACTATAAACAAAGCTATTTTTCATCACTTTTTTCGGCTGCGGCTCAATATGCGCAAGATACACCACCCCTTTTTTCTCATATACTTTTACATTAATATTTTCAAAATAACGCGTTAAAAACTCATTAAAATCTTGTTCTTCCGTAGTATGAAAGCTTAATAAACGTTTATCTTCCGCAAGTTTTGGGTCTAACATATAAGGCTTATTTAACACTTCATCATAAATGACTGAAACCGCCTTAGGTAAAGGCACCGCCTCAAGCTTAAAATCAACATTCTTTGCCAAAGATTGCGACCCTAAACATAATAAAACCAGAAATAAAAAAGCTCTCATTGCATTGCCCCCGAATAATAATTCACGACTTCCCCATCAATCACACCTTCTAACATGCGACCGCTATAGCTAAAACTTGAGCGTGGTTCAAATCGCAACCGCCCAACGGCGTCAGATAAAATGACGAATGATTCCCCGTTTTTTGATAATTCACCTGTAATACGCCATTTTTCCGAAATTCTTGGCTGCGTGTAATTGACTACTGGTTGAACAAGGTGTTTTTCAAAAGGTAATTTTTCAGCCATTTCAGTACTTGAATCAGCTTTAACAGACGTTTTATCTTTATCTGTTTTTCCCATATTAAAAAATGAATTAAAGCCATAAAACCCCGCTGAAATAAGTAAAATCATTAAAACAACCATGGCTTTAAACTGAAAAGATTTGAAGATATTTCCACGATCATCAACAGTATTTTCTTTCCCGTTTATACCATCATAACTTTGATAAAGTGGGAAAATCTCCTTGTTATATTTACGCTGAAGTTGTAAGGTTTTATTTGATTTTGTTGTCTTGGCACCCGTAAATACATCCACACGATAACGATTAGCCATGCCTAACGCACTTAATTTTGACATACGATAAGTTGTCTCAATCCTATCTTTAATAAAACGTGGCAATTGCGCTACTGATTGATTTATTACAACTAAATCACAACATTCTCCTGTATCAGGATTCGTAAAATGACGATGTTCAGCCAAAAAAGAACGATGATTCTCATGAATTTTTTCACTTGGAAAAATTCGCCATACTTCATCAAGACAAATTAAATCACCCGCACGACAAATAGAGCTTTCAGCACCTTTATAAGGGAAAAAATCAGCTTGTTGGCACTGCTCGTCTGAAACTGAAATAAACTCCCCTAAATCCTCGGGGTTTGCGCCCTTTGATACACAATAATCAAATAATTTTGACTGTGTTACACCAACAATATTACTGACAATCCGACGCCCTTTCTTGAAATGTTCAAGAATAACCGAGCTAACTACTTCATAAGATTTACCACTGCCAGGAATACCTACATAAGCCAAAATAGCCATAACTTACCCTATTACTGGAATACGACGAATAATAAAACGTGCCAACATCGCAGAAATAAAAAGCGTAACACCAAACGGAACTTTTAATAACTCTAAGAAATACCACATATCAGATGGCAAATTATTAAACAGTGTTTGAAAATTCACTCTTAAATTTTCAGGTATAAAAAGCTCAATCACGACAGGAATAAATTCTGTCGTAATAAAAAACAATGCAAAAAACACAAAGAATTTTGCCACGATACCTTTAAAAACAAACCCTAAAAAACCGCTAAATAATCTTAAAATCAAACCACCCATAACTACCTCTAAGCACTCAATAATTTACGAATAGCAATAATCGACCAAATCAGTGTAAATAACGCACCCAAAATTGCTCTGTTTTGCTCTAAAATCGGACAATGGCTATCTATCGTATAGGTATGATTTAGCGCATTAAAAGACCAAGTTGGACATTGTGTTGCTTTTCCTTGAATAGTTAAATTTTGAAACTCAGGAAAAAACTTTTTAAACGGTTCTAAAATTTGCTGTGCTGTCGGAGGTTCTAAATTAGGATAATTAGGATCACCATAATTATCTTCATCATGTTTATTGGAGTAAGTATTATTACTACTGGCCCCAGGGTTACTTGGCCGTGATGGATTGATAGGTTTTGATGTCTTTTTATCATCAAACATATCAGGAGAATAATTAAAGCTTAATAAATCCTCTTTAGTTAAATATTCACGGCCCTTCAAAATATCTGATTGCATAGCATTAACAGGTGAGAATGCAAAATTAATTATTCTACGTTCATCACTATCAAACTCCTTACTTTGTAATGTAACTAACTCTTTTAATAATCGCTCTATATTACTTTCACCTACAACTAAAGGCTTATCAGATGGTAAATTTTTAATTAATGCCTCTGGTGTTCCTAATTCATATTTTTTAGTTACTTTTCTCTCCTGTTTCTCACCATTAAAAATAAAAGTCGATACGGCTTCTTCATGTTTATTTTCACCAAACTCATAATCAAAAGTAACTTGATAAATCCTATTTGTCTCCGATTGACTAACAAGATTCTTATTTTTAATTGTGGGATTACGCATTTCAATAAAACCAGAATCAGCATAGTTTTCAACAGCACATTCAATAACATCATCAATATTTTCATTACCGCATTCTGGATAAGCTAAACTTTTCCAAAAGATAAATACTTCAGTTTTTGTCTTATAAACAAAAATTGGTGCTGTTTTTGTTGGCTTATCTCCCTCTAAATAATATTTCTCTTTCATATTTGTAATAGGGTTAACAACCCATACAAAATAGCCATTCTCGTCTTTTTCCGCATCTGTAAACATCTCAAAGGCTTTATCTATTGCTCCATCAACTAAAAGCCCCGCACCAGCAGCAACCATAACTGCGCCCCAAGGGTTACGTTTGCCCAAAATTTCTGCCATTTTTGTACTTTTCTGTGCGATTTTTCGTAAGGTATTCGCACGTTGTAATTTTTGTGCATCATCTAATGTCATCGGTAAATTTTTAGTCGTGCTATAAGATCGCTCAAGCAAATCCTTTGTTAAGATCTTTGCTATGTTATCTTTTGTTATAGTGCTGTCTGCAAATGCTGAAAATGATAGGAAAATAAAGGGAAAAATTACCCATCTATGCCACGAATAACTGCCCAAGCGCATAACATTCCCCACGAAAAAAATAAAATTTGCCACATAATTACCTCTTAAAATTAAAGGGGCAATAAAGCCCCTTTAATTCGTTATTAAGCACCACGAACCGCTTTAATAATCCATTGACCACCCTTCCAGGCAACCAATGCACCAATGATGATACCAATAACAGATAAAACCGCAGTGATTGCTCCACTGAAATCAATTTTTGAAGTCAAAGCTGTGTAATCAACTGCTTGTTGTTCAGCCATTGCTAATGCAGGAACTAATGCGACTGCGCCTAAAACAACTTTAGTTGTTGCAGATTTTAAAAATTTAAACATAATAAAAACCTCAATTAACTAGGCTTTTTTGATTGTCTCTAAAATCAGTCCACCGAATTTAGCAATCAACCAAAATCCTAATGTTATTGAAAACGATGCAGCAAAAATTTCAGGATAATACTGAAATTCTTGTGCACCACCTTTATTTGAAGTACCGTAAGCTTGGGCAGACTCAACAAGTTTTTCTGCCTCTGTTTGCGGTATCTTCAAAACTATTTGATCACAACCATCACCACCAAAATTCATATACGGATGGCAAAATTTAGTTGTAATCTCGATTTCATTACTCATAAATGAAATACCAATAAATAAAAAATTGTTAGAGCAAGGCTACAACCAATAAAACTTGCCCCTACCATTTCTATAAATTCACGCATTATTTCAATTCTTCTATGATTGAACTTTCATCAAAATTGTAAGTAATACCTTTACGACCATTTTCCATAGCCCATTCACGTGGATAAACAAGCACCATTACCGTTTTATCCTTTAAGCGATTAATCGTATTTCTTAACGCATCATTCATAGAGCGATCATCAATCTTAATTTCTTGAATTGATGTGTTATAGCCGCCATAGCCATCAGGTTCTTGTAATTGAACCCCCATGTTATGACGATCTTTTACTTCTCCAGTTTCTCGATTAGTGAAAGATGAAGATTTATAACCTTTTAAAATACCTACAATATAAAATCCGGTACGCATAATTGATTTCTCCTAATTAGTTATGTTATATAAATTTTCCATTAATATATGGTAAATAAATCCTGAAAAGTCATCAGAATGCTTTTCTAAAATTTCATCCCCTAATAATATTGAACAAAGAATTTTTAAAATTCTTTCGCTTTCCTTAAATAAAGATTTATTTATTTCATTATCACTCTCAATAAGACAACCAAGCCTTTCGTGATATAAATAAACTTCATTTTTAATCAAATCATATAAGTTGCTCATATCTCACCTATACAACTAAACGTAAACAATTTGGTATATTGCTTGGAAATTGATAAAAATCAGGGGCTTTAAATGGACGAACCATAATATTTTCACAAGCGATAACTCTAACAGCTTGGAATTTCTCAACATCGCAAGGATTAGCAATATCAATACCTATTTTTCTTAATCTTGCTCTATGAGTTTCATATTGACGAGATTTTAGGCCTAACTCTTTGCCACTAGCCCATAACATTGCGTAATATGCTGAAGTTGTTGCTTTTCTCAATGTATCAACAATCCCTTGAGAAACTAATTGTTCAGCAATGGTTTCTAAATCATATTGACTTACATTTAGCTTTTTATACATGTCAGTAAATTCCTTCTGTAAGTTTTCTAATACTGAAAAATCACTAATTCCCCAATAACATAAATTTTCACGCTGCAAATATCTTGATTTTAATTTTTGCTCAAAACGGACTACTCCATTTTCTCTGCAATACTCGTAAACACTTCTGTAATATCTAAACTCTTTTGATTCTTCACCAAATTTACGCTTAATCTTGTCATAAGAATGAACTCGCATTTCTTCGTGTTTTATATAACAACTTGGATAAATTAAATTGGCATTTCCTTTTTCACTAAGCCAATCTGTGGTGCAACCATTTGTATGAAGTCTGCCAATAGAATTTCTATAACGCATCTGTGATAAGGCTTTTAGAAATGTACGCTCATTACCCTTACCAACAGCTTTATTGGTAGTAATATCTAAACGTTTAATGGTTGCACCATCTGAAAACTTTTGAAGTTTTGTACCGTCCTCTCCTTGTCTATAAAAAATCTCGGTACAACGTGTGAATTGTGGTAATTTGAGAGAAAAAAGAATTGAATTAAAACAAGCTACACAACTATCAACCGCTTCAAACCCAATTAAATTCTCAACTCTCCCCCATCTGCTTGGATTCCCAGACATTCGAATAACTGAACCTGAAATCTTGATACTAACTTCATCACAAAAACTACCTTTATGATGATACTTACCTGTTTTAATGCCAGTTTGAAGTTCACCTGTTTCTAAATGAATTCCTATCATTCCAAAGTCAAAAATAGAGCAAAGAATAGATTCTGGGATCTCTACCCCAAAATCTTGTTCTATTTCTAACCAGTCAATAAAGTAACTCATAATGATGTATACATATAACAAATAACTTTTGTAGATAAAATACACCTGTTACAAGTATCTTGTCAATATGTAGATGATAAAACTTGTATACAAAAGTATAATGCCAAAATAAAGTATTAAACTATTAAGGCTTTAAATTGAAAAACGTAACGACAGACAAAACGATTAGACTTAAAAAACAAGAAGCGATCGACTTAAAAGATATATCTTTTGAGCTGACCAAAAAAGCGATAATGGCCGGACATCAAAAGCTATATAAAGAAAGTGATGTTGTACATTACTTGATCGAAAATCTTGCTTCATGTGTAAAAGTGAATGAAAAAGGTTTACTAAGCCTAGATTATGAAAAAGTAACCAACCTTTTCATTAGAGAAGATGAATATAATAAGCCATATGACTACTAAATTACCGCAGAATATTGCGGTAAAGTTCGGGTGTTACAGAACTCCCGAACTTTCTTGAACAAAAAATAAACATTGAAATATAAGGAAATTCATATGGATATTCTACAAAATACCAACAACATACTAAGCTTTATACTCCAATCAATTTCTAGCAAATTTCCATTTTGGATATTACTCATAGGTTCAGTCTATGTATTGTTAAAATCATATGATAAAAATTGGACAAGATTATCCTGGCTGACTGCTACCATTAGCTTTTATATAGGAGTGATAGTTCCTATTTTAAATTGGGAATCTGGAGCTTATAAATGTATTGCACAAGGAGAAAAGACAACCCGTGGCGGATTGGATTTTTGTCGTGAAGGAATGTATGCATGGTATGGAGAAAACCTATGGCAATGGATTTTTGGAATAGCTATATTTCTTATTTTTATAGGATATTTTTATATAGATAGAGATAAATATTAGCTATCTGAAAAATTTCTTCCCTGATTGATATCTATATTGTTTTATAAATTCTTCTAAATCAATAGGAACTGATGAATTTGTCAGTTCCTTTAAAAACTCCCCCAAGTGTTCCATTTTCTCAAATCTTGCTTGAGTCTGTTCTGCAGTTTCCAATCTGTCAAAAACAAAACGAATTTCAACCGTATCATAGCTAAATCTTATATTATGCTCAGTTTGTTTGAGAAGTTTCACTGCCTCATAAAAATGTCTTGGCGTGATATGCTGAATGGTAATATTTGACATAAATTCAATAACTTAAAATTTCGCATAATGGCGGATTATGTGTAAATTCTTGCGCGGTGCCAATGGCGATTATACCGCGCTGCGAATTGTAACATAATCCGAAAATCATTATGCGAAATCAATTACAAGGTTAGTGAAAACTACGTATTAATAAAATCACAAAGTTATGCACAGGTTACAAATACCGCTCAAGCAATGTGAAATCTAGATTGGCAACACCTTTTAACAACATTAAATAATGATTTATACACTCTAAAGTTGTTATGTAAGGAAAAAATAAAGAGATTTATAGGTGTCAAAAATGATAACGCTACGTGAATTCTGCGTTATTTTATTAGGTGAATATCATCAGATTTAAAAAAGAAAAACGTAAATCTCAGGGATTAAGATTTACGTTTTTGATGATTGGCATTTGTGTGACTATGTCACGATATGTATAAGATTAAGATAACAGTTTTGCACCGTATTCATAAACCTGTTGTAGTAAATTTAGCTTAGTTGGATTATCCGAATATTCCTCTGCTAACCGTTGTAAACTTTCCTCAAACTTAACCGCACTTTGCTCTAATTTACGTTGGCGATATTTTTGCCATTTGATTTGCTCTGCACGATTTAGAGTTTTGTAGAAATGCCTTGCTCGATAATGGAATAACAGTTCAGGAATTCGTTTATCTTCAAATGCTAAACCATGTTCAGCTAATTTTTCAGGCGGTAAATCGCGTAAAATAGCCATATTGTTTTTATCTGCATTGCTAAAGAAGCCGTTATAAAGCTCAGTTTCTACATTATCACTCGGCTCAAATTCACGCTCTTCTGAGAAGATTTCAATAACTTTCTCGCGAATATCTAAGGATTGGCGCAATTTTGCTAAATTATCTAAGCATTGTTGTCTGTCTATCCCTAAACGAGCTGCATTTTCTGGCAGTAATGTTTTTGCAGGCGCCAAAATTGGGCATTTATTAATATGAACCAATTTTAATGGAACTGATGAAACTCCCCTTTCTTCTAGCTCACTTTTCTTGGTATATAAATCTTGGCGTAAATCAACCGCACTTTTACTGAGTAAGTTATCAATATCACCTGATAAATCACAGACGATTACGGCATTTTGATTAGTTGGATGCCATGCTAATGGTGCTACCCAAGCACAATTGCCGCGATAATTGCCTAGCATGCCCGAAACGTGCACTAATGGTGTCATTTCAGCGGTGTCGATCAGTTTCTCAATTTCCTTTTTACCTCTATGCTCAAAGAAGAATTGAAATAATTTAGGCTGCTTTTCTTTGATTAATTTAGCCATGGCGATGGTTGCATACACATCCGCCATCGCATCATGGGCATTTTTATGCTCAATACCATTTGCTTTGGTTAGTTTTTCTAAGCGAAAGCTTGGCATACCATCATCGTCATAAGCCCAATTTATCCCTTCTGGACGCAGTGCATAGCAAGCTCGGACCAAATCCAGTAAATCCCAACGAGAATTACCATTTTTCCAGCTATATTCATAGGGATCAATGAAGTTACGGTAAAAGGTATAACGAGTCATTTCATCGTCATAACGAATATTGTTGTAGCCCATCACACAAGTATTAGGTTGTGAAAACTCAGCTAGAATTTTTGCGGCAAATTTAGGTTCAGGAATCCCCTTTTCATTACACTCTTGTGGCGTGATTCCTGTGACCATTACGGCTTCCGGGGCTGGCAAATAATCATTGGTTTGCTTGCAATACAACATAACAGGCTCACCAATAATATTAAAATCTGCATCGGTACGAATACCAGCAAATTGAGCTGGACGATCACTTGCCGGATTGATACCAAAACTTTCGTAATCGTAGATAAAAAAACTAAAATCGTTTGCCATAATTAAGCCAAAATTTTATCTAAATAATATAAACAGAAAATTGCTGAAAGACTGATAAGTACGCCAAACCAGTTAATTTTACTGATTTTTTCTTTAAAGAAAAATGCGCCGGTGATGGTGCCTAAACAAATCACACCAATGTTCATTCCTGCAAAAACTAAGGTTGGATTTTGTCCGAAACTTTGGTGCGCTTTAATGTAAAACAGGATATTAAAGAAATTCAATACACCTAAAATAATTCCACCAATAAAGCTTGGCACAGTCCATTGAGTGCGTTTTAGGAATAAATATAGGAACATGACACAAGCGGCTAATGAGAAAGCAATGAATAATGTGGTTGGGAATGCTCCCCCGCTTTTGGCTACTTGTTTGAATAAAATATCAATGGTGCCATAGCCAAACCAAACACCGATTAAGCCTAAAATACCTTTAAAAGTGACCGCACTTTGTTCATTTGATTTGTTCAAAATACAGAATAAACCGATGAATGCCAAAATAATGCCAACGATTTTGGGCTGACTTAATGTTTCATGGAAGATAATAAAAGAGGCAACAATCGGTAGAAATAACGATAAGCGTTGTGCTGCATCTGAACGCACGATACCCGCAAATTCAATTGCTTTAGACATAATGATAAATACGGTTGGTAATAAAATACCTAATGCTAGGAAAATAGGTGTACTATCACTTTGTGCTAAATATTCGGTAAATTCTAATCCTTTGAAATCAGGTTTGAGTAAGAAATAGCTTAATGAAATAGCGACGATATAATTAAACGCAATCGCTTGTTCAATAATGATATTTTTCTTGCGAGCAACTTTGAGTAGCACCGATACCGCAACACTACATAAAATGGCTAAAATAAGGTTGTACATAATTCGTCCTAAATTCTCATAAAAATAACAATGAAAAAAGCGGCCAATTGCTTTGACCGCTTTAAAAAACTACTCTGTTGCGCCAAAGCCACGCAAACCAACCACATGAACTTGTTCTTGGTTGCCAGCAATTTTACGTACCAGTTTATAGGTTGTCCCTTTTTCAGGGCTGATATTCTCTGGCGCTGCGATAAGTAATTGCATATCCAAACGTTCGCAAAGTTCGAACAAGGTGGAAATAGATTTACCATCCAAACGCGCAGCTTCATCCAAGAATAGTAAACGGCATGGTACGATGTCTTTGCCGCGAATACGGCGGCTTTCCTCTTCCCAGCTTTGTACAACCATTAATAGGATTGACATACCCGTACCGATTGCTTCACCTGTCGATAATGCGCCACTTTCAGCACGTAACCAACCATCTGCACCACGGAAGACTTCAACTTCTAACTCGAGGTAATTACGGTAATCTAATAATTCTTCACCGATAGTTTGTGCTGTGCGTTGGCCCATATCAATATGCGGGTTAATGCGTTGATAAAGTTTCGCAATGGCTTCAGAGAAGGTAATACGATTATCACTGAATAAATCTTGATATTCTTCCTGCTTACCTGACAGCGCATCGAGCAACATCGCATGTGTATCGCGAATATTGACCACTAAACGTACCGATTTCACCTGACCGAAGGCAATATTTTGTAGACCTTGGTTCAACATACGAATACGATTTTGTTCACGTTGAATGGTTTTACGCATAATATTCGCCACACTTTCAGAACTGATTGCCAATTTTTTCTCACGGCCAGTCAATTCTTCTGTTAAGCGATTAAGCTCAATTTCCATTTGCTCAATTGCATCAATCGGATCATCCGTTTTAATAATATCCTGACGAATACGTTCACGAAGATGTTGATATACCGCAATGAAGAAACGAACTTTGTTTTCCGGTTTACGGCTGTCTTCAGAAATACGCAATGCATCGCGGAGATATTCATTATCAGCCACCGCAGTACGTAACGCCCCTAATGCTTTATCCGACATTGAACGTAACTCATCAGCAGATAAATAAGCTAACTCACGACGATTGAGTCGTTTTTCCACATCGGAATTACGAGATAAACGGAGAACCACGCACCAGCTGACTTTCGCAGCTACAACTAATTCACGTTGAGTTTTATAATCACGTTCTGCTTTACGAATACGTTTATTTAAGTTTTCTGCTTCGCTTTCAATGAGTGTTAATTGTTTTTCGACATAAGAACGACGTTGACGACTGGTTGAAAGTTGTTGATACAACTCATCACGGCGATTTCTTGCACGTTCCTCTGCCCCTTCATCAGCACGTACACCCAACTCACCAATCTCAGCAATTAATTCTTTCAACAATTGATTTTTACTGTCGTAAGAACTTTGCAATTGAATAAATACTTGGTTGTATTGTGCAAATTGGCTTTGTTTTTGACGTAATTGTTCACGTTGAGCATCACGTTGTGACTGCAATTGCTCCAAACGTTGACGAAGTTGCTCATTAAGCTCTGATGTTTCTGCTTGTCCAGCATCTTCATAACTGAAGTGATTTTTACGTTGTACCACATCCGCTAAAGCAAATACACGTTGTTGTACTTGTTTTTGGCGTTCAATCGCTTGGGTTAAATCAGCTTTTAAGCGCTCATAGTTTTCTGGATCGCTTTGTAAAGTATTGGCAATCGGCTCTAATTGTGACAACGCAACGCCATGTTGACGAATAAAGCTTTCATCTTGTTCTGCAATGTCTAATTGTTCACGGCATTCTTCAATGCGATCAAGTAATTCTTCATCAGCAAGTAAGTTAAGCTGCGGCATTAACTTATTCAACAATTGCATTTTTTCTTTGGCATTATCCAATTTAATGCGAATTTGTTGTTCAGTGCTTGAGAATTGATTGAGCTCACGAGCAATTTCATTGCGTTCTTGATTAATTTCCGCCATCACCTCTTCTGGGTTAGGTTGGAACGCAAGCGCTAAATGTAAGCCAACAAATTGACTAAAGTGTTCGTGTAAACGTTGACATTTTTGTACATCAAAGGCGATTTGTGCGTATTCTTCCGCAATTTCATCACGTTTAGCTTGTAATTCTTCTAAATGTTTTTCACGAGCAGCACGGCCAAATAGCGGAATTTGCGGGAATTTTGAATAACGCAATTCACGATCAGACACTTGCACCACAACGCCCATTTCAAGCTCTTGGGCTGAAAGTACGCTGTCATCAAAGGCATTTGGATCACCTTCGATTAAATATAAATCGTCTGGACAATCTTCTAAATTGGCTAATTGTTCACGTACCGTGTTGAGATCACGTACAACGATAGCATGACGAGCTGGACCATAAAGTGCAGAGAAATAAGGTGCATCTTCAATTGGAACATCATCATACAATTCAGAAAGCAATACCCCACCAAAACGTTCTGCAAGCACGTTTAGACGAGCATCTTCAGAACCATCTGGTTGGCTTAGACGAGAAATTTGCTCGTCTAATTGTTGACGTTGTTTCTCTAAATTGTCACGTTGAATAGTCAGCTCACGTTCTTTCACCAATTGTGATTGCATAAAATGCATCACATCTTGGCTATGTTCAAAGGTTTCACCACTTTGTTCTTGCAAGCGTTCTAAGGCTGCTTGAGCTGTCAACCAGGCCGGTGCTTTACGAGCATTTTCTTCGTAAAGTGCGGTCAAACTTTCACGTTTTTGACGTAAGGTTGAACGGTTTTCTACTTGCTCAGCAAGTTCTTCATTTAAACTTTCAATGAGTTCTTCTTGTTCAGCGTGGTATGCTTCGAGTTCATCAGCGGTTTCTAAAGATAGATCAGCTCGTTGATTAAAATCAGCCAATAATTTAACCGCACTTTGTTGTTGAGCATAACGCTGCTCTAACTCATGTAATTTCGCGCGTAGTTGTGGGGTTTGTTGTGCCTGAATTTTTTGTGTTGGGTATTCACGTAATAATTCTTTAGCACTTTCCCAAGCACTTGAACGCGGCATATCACCGGCAATTTTGCATACCAACTGATAGGCTTTATCAAATTGCGATTTGGCTGCTTCAGAAATTGACATTTTATGCTCTAACTCAAGCACTTGCTCGGTAAGACTTTCTGCATGGGCAGCAAATTCTGCTTGATAATCTTCCGCATTTTTCACGCTTAAATCCGCTAAACCACATAAGGTTTTCGCTTTTTCAAGCGCGGCAATCGCTTGTTGATATTGCAATGCACGGGTTTGTTGTGCATCTAATGCTTGTTGATAATCCGCAAGTTGCGCACGTACTTGGTCAATTTCAAGTTCAGTTTGCTCAAATTGTGCTTGGCTTTCTTCAAGCTGTTCGGTTGCAGTTTCCACAACCATTTTTTGTTCTTCTAATTTTTCAGTAAGTTCAGCCACATCTTCTTGATAACGCGATACTTTTTCTTGATGACGTAACGCATTTAATACCAAGTTCAAGTGGTCAGCCGCACTTTGGTGATCTACCTCTAAAGTCCGTTCATTCTCTGCCAATTCTGCAGCTTCACGGCTTAAATCAATTAAGCGGTGTTGTGATAACGCTTGCTCCGCTTTTGCTTTATACCAATCACGGCGGAAACCTAGAGCCGCTTCGATATTGCCGCGACGTTCATTGGCATTACGCATATAATCTGATGCCACATAATTAGTGGTTTCGGTAATTAAATGTTTGAATAAATCGCGGTCAGATTGGGTAACTTTAATTGCTTCAAGGGTCATGCGGTTTTCGCGTAATGCACTTTCCATATCTTGGAAGGCCTTACGCACGCCAAGATTTTCTGGCAATAAGTAATCACGTAAAGAACGGGTAATAGCGCTGGAAATACCACCGTATAAAGAAGCTTCGATTAATTTATAGAATTTGCTACGGTCTGAGGCACTACGTAAGCGTTTTGGAATAATGCCCAAGTCAAACATCATGCCGTGATAATCAGTGATGGAATGATACTGTTTAAATTGTGCACCAAGATTTTCAATTTTATCTTTTAATTCATTTAAATTGAGTACGCGTGCTTGACGTTCACCGACTGTTTCGGTGAAAAGTGCGGTCGGATTTAGAGATAATTCTACCCCTTGAATCGAGAACGTTTTTAAATCCACTTTCTTATCACGACCCGCAATTTGTTGCAGGCGCACCCCCACAAGAATTCGTTGGTGACGAGAATTGATGGTATCCAATACTGCATAACAAACGCCCGGACGTAATTTACCATGTAACCCTTTATCACGAGAGCCGCCTGTCGAACCAGCTTCTGTGGTATTACGGAAATGTAATAAGGTTAAATCTGGAATTAATGCTGTGACAAATCCCGCCATAGTTGTAGATTTACCGGCACCGTTACCACCCGAAAGTGTGGTCACCAATTCATCTAAATCAAAGGTTCGGGCAAAGAAACCATTCCAGTTAATTAAGGTGAGTGAACGGAATTTACCGCGTTCTACCCCATTATGTTGGTTTAATACAGGAGCAATAAATTCTTCTTCAACCTGTTCAGTTGATTGCTCAGGTTCGTCTTGATAAATTTCGTTTTCAAGTTCTAATACATCAGACATTATTCTTGTTCTCCTGCATCATCAAATTCTTCATCAATTTCGACCGCACTTTCTTCATCATCAAGGTCATCAGCATTGCTTGCCGCTTTTGCTTGTTTTTCCAATTCGAGAGATTGCGGTGTTGCGGCTTCCCCATCACGAATTAAGCGAGCTTGCGCTTCTAGTGGATCATCACCAGAACGCACTTCAGCACCGAAACGGAAAACTGATTCTGAAATCGTAAATTTACCGCTATGTTGTTCACCCACGGTATGAATCATGCCTAAACGGCGTAAACGACCGATCGCCGCACGGACTTTTTCTGCTAGTTTTTGTTTATCCAAATCTGAACCGCTAGAACGCTGGTTGACGGCTTTCAATAACTTGCCTTCGTCTGCTAAGTTGAGTAATTCGTCATAGACTTCTTGCGTGCTAAAGATACCTTGCTGTGCTAAACGTTCTGGGCTTAAATACAAATAGCAAAGCACTTTTCCTACCAACATCTCTAATTCAGAAAGCACTGAACGGGCAATTAATGTTGTCGCTTTCGGACGTAAATAGAAAAAGCCTTCTGGCGCACGAATCAATTCCACGTTGTAACGGCGGTAAAAGCCATCTAACTCATTTTGAAAATCCATCAAAAAAGCATGATTATCCAATTGCTCGGTACTGATATGGCGACCTGAACGCAATAAACTGTCTACAGTTGGAAAAATAGGATTCGCAATGGCATTTGCCAATTTCGGGGAAATTACATCTTGCATATCTGTCATGGTTAATTTCTCATTTTATGAATTCGTTTTTGGGTAAGCCACGAAATTAATATTTATCAATTACATGCGCTTGTACTTCTGCGCCGTAATCGTTAATTTCCTGCCATTGTGGATAAATACCGGCTAAATCATCATTTGCCATACCTAAACGCACTGCTTGATCCACAATAATGCGTGCCACATCAAAATGACGGGAAAGTGGATAAGCTTCTAATTGTTCTTTTAAGACTAAACTTAAATCAATCGGACGATTATTTTCACGATATTGAATTAATAAGCCTTGCATATGTTCGACGATTTGATCATGTAAATCAGCCAAAGATTCATATTGCAACTCTTCAGGTAATTCGCCCAATGCATCATCTTCACGCAAGACCATTTCTTCATCACGCAGATCGACCAAGCGTTCCGCTTGAGCGGTCCACAAGAACCAAGAATGATCGAAATAACTGTGAATGGAATTACGTAAGCGTTGTGAGAATACGCGGTTTTTATCCATATCAATGGCAGTACGGATAAATTTATGCACATGACGGTCATAACCAATCCATAGATCGATGGCTTGTTGCCCCCAGCTAATAATGCGGTCGAGCTTAGATTGTAAATCGGTAATTAATTGTTCAATAAAATACAGCTCATCATGGCCTATCACACAATCTTGAATACGTAATAATTGTGCCTGTAACTTATCACCTGCGGCATTTAAGGTATCTTGCAATTCGCGTAAATTGCCGGAGGTTTCATCTAATAGACGTTCACAGCTGGAAATTGCCGCCTGCCAATCTTTGGTAAGCAAATTCGCAATTTCTTCCTTAATGCTTTGCTGATTTTCATCCATCACACGTTGTGATAAATCGATACTATCGAAAATCTCTGCGACTGAATATTTTAATGGTGCAAATACATTCCGGCGCCAAAAGTGCTCATTCTCCCCTTTTGTTGCCCCTTCTTCTGCTGCATCGGATGCACGCTGAATTTCATCAGCCACAATAGAAAGCTGCACGGAAAGACGCAACGCAGAAAATTCACGCTGACGAATATAATAATCTGAAACGCCAACACCTAGTGGAGTGAGGCGATAAATGGAAAGCCCTTCAGTAAATTCACTGCTGAAACGGTTAAGAAAACGCTGCTTCACCAATTCATTGATAGCATTATTGGCACGGGTGGCAATCGCGTCCGTTGATTGGTCAAAGGCACTGGTTGTGTGGCGGAAAATATCCACTAAATCAGCTTCTAGCATTTCTCCATCTAAACGTTCGTTGTTATAAATGGCAATGGCCAATAAAAACACCAAACGCTCTGTCGGCAGATTTAACGAAAATTCCCGCTCTTTCGCCCATGAGACGAGCTCAGGAATGGTTTGTGAGGTTTCGATCATTCGGTTACAAAAGCTTAAAATTGAACAAAAAATTTTTGAGATTATACAGGATTTTTTGTCAATCTTGAAAATCTTCTTATGAATTGACCGCACTTTTTGTCTTTAATACCGCTTGATAATTTATTTATAACGTATTTTAGCCATCCTAAAAACTTACAAAGCATACATTAATTTACATAAGTTTACATTTAATTACAAATCTTTACAAAAGAAGTCAACTATTTACTTCACTACCAGAACTAAACAAACTACAATGCTGAAGCACGCAAGCGCACACTTATTCTCTTAAATGAAGAATATTATTACCAATATGATTTTCTTAATCAGTATCAGTTCATTACTCGCTTGCTGCATTTCCATCTATTTTTTATAGATTTCACCAAGTTACCCAACTCTAGTTTTTACACAATTGCTGTGTCAAAAAACATTCTTTTAAAGCGAGGAAATAATGAAAAACTTTAAAATCAATGCAATTACAGCATTAGTCGTAGGATTAAATGTAGCAACAGCTCATGCGGCAAGAACCACAAATCCAGAGCCTAATCAAAACGTACTATATTCGGGCGGTTCAATATTCCTAAATCATGCAGACGCAACTAATGTAGATGAACCTAGCCACACAGCTATCGGTCAAAGTAATTTGATTTATTCAGTGCCTGAATCAAATGACCCAACTGAAGATCAAGGATCTAGTTCTGCATTCGGTAACCAAAATACAATTAAAGGTCAACATGCTAACGCTTTTGGCGATGGTAATGATGCATATGGTAAACAAACTCAAAGCTTTGGAGACGGCAATAAAGTTTATGCGAATGAATCTATTGGATATGGCATCAAGAATCAAATTGGTACACAACCGTCTGATGCTAAATCGCCTAAAGCAACACGAGAAGCTGATACAAATACAAATTCAGCCTCTGTATTTGGTTTAAATAATACAGTGGTTGGAAACAATATCCTTACTTTAGGCAAAGAGAATAAAATTACAGATACTTCAACAACAAATGCAACTGTTATTGGATTTAATTCAACAGCAAATGCAACTAATGCCATTGTAATTGGCACTGAATCTCAAGCTTCTGCTAATGAAACCATTGCAATTGGCCAAAAAGCGAAAGCGAGTGGTCAAAATAGCAATGCATTTGGATCACAAGCAAATGCTTTGGGAACTAGCTCATTAGCCGTCGGAACAGGAGCCCAAGCCAAACAGGACTCTGCTGTCGCAATTGGTAATGATTCAAATGCAACAGCTAAATCTTCTGTTGCATTAGGTGAATCCACAAATGCAACAGCAGTTTTTGCAACTGCTGTTGGAGATAGCGCTACGGCCTCTGGTGTACGTAGTTTTGCTGCAGGTTTAAATTCTAAGGCTCAGTCAGATGATTCTATTGCTATCGGTGCAAATACAAGCTCAACAGTTCGAGGAATTTCTATTGGGGCAGAAGCTTCAGCATATCATCAAGGCATTTCTGTCGGCTATAAAAGCAATGCTTCTGGTATTGGTTCCATTGCAACAGGTGTCGGAACATCAGCTTCTGGTTTATCCTCTATAGCAAGCGGTTCAAACGCCGTAGCTTCAAGTACAGGATCTGTTGCTATTGGTGAACAATCAAAAGCAACTGCAGGATATGGTTTAGCTATCGGTGCAAAAGCAAAAGCGGAACATAGCTCAAGTGTAGCATTAGGTAATGGTTCAGAGACCAAACAAGCTAAAAGTGTAAAAAATGCAACTATTAATAATCTTTCTTATGGTAATTTTGCAGGAACTGATGCAACTGCCACTGTATCAGTCGGCGCAACACAAAATGAACAATACACTCGTCAAATTGTGAATGTTGGTGCTGGTGAAATATCTAAAACATCTACAGATGCAATTAATGGCTCACAACTTTATTCCGTTACGGATACCGTTGGTAATATCGCAAACTCAATGAAAAATATTATCGGAGGAAATACAACTATTAATCCAAACGGTACTATTAATGCAACTAATATTGGTAATACTGGAAAAAACACAATACATGAAGCTATTGAGAGCATTAAACAAAGTGCTCAAAATGGCAAAGATGTTGAAGTGACAGCTGGCGATAACATTATTGTTGAAAAAACGACTAGCACAACTAATCCACAAAAAACCTTTAAAGTAAGTACATCAAAAAAACTTAAAGCAGATTCATATAGCGTCAACAATTCAAATATTAAAATTGATCAAAATGGAATTAATGCAGGTAATAAGAACATTACCAACGTTGCGGAAGGAACAAATGCAACGGATGCTGTGAATGTATCACAATTGAATAAAGTGAAATCGAATATTACAAATAACACTCAAGCTATTTCAAACAATACAAAAGCAATCAATAATTTAAATAAGAAAGTAAATGATGTTGATCGCAAATCTCGCGCTGGAATTGCTGGCGTTGCAGCGATTGCTTCAGCTCCATCTGCTCGTAAGGATGGTAAGAGTATGATTTCAACAGGTGTTGCTCATCACCGAGGCGAAAGCGCAATTGCAATCAAAGCCTCTCGCAATTCAGATAATGGTCATTGGTCATCAAATGTAAATGGTGCAGCAGATACTCGAGGTCAATGGACTGTTGGGGCTGGTGTTGGTTACGAATGGTAATCTGACTTAAACTTAAAAACAAAGAGCCACAAATTGTGGCTCTTTTTTATCCTCTAAAACAACGAAAAATTTGACCGCAGTTATTACAAGATATATCGCCAAACAAATGCACTGACTAAAATAATCAACATAATAATAATTTGTATTAAACGTTTTTTGGTTAATTTTTCTGCTGCCATACCTATTTACTCGTAGATAACTTCTTTAATTTACTATTTAGTGGTAGAATAATTGCGTTAGATCAATTTTACACTATATTTATCGATTTGAGGAACTAATGAATAATTTCGTTTCAGAAACTAAATCAGGGCGCAGAGTTCAATCTGGTGGTTGTGCGATTCATTGCCAGGATTGCAGCATTAGTCAACTTTGTATTCCTTTCACATTAAACGAACATGAGCTCGATCAGCTTGATAATATTATTGAGCGTAAAAAGCCTATACAAAAATCTCAAGTCCTTTTTAAAGCGGGTGATACGCTTAATTCTATCTATGCGATTCGTTCCGGCACCATTAAAACTTATACTATTAGTGAAACGGGCGAAGAGCAAATTACCTCTTTTCATTTACCGGGCGATTTAGTCGGTTTCGACGCAATTACGAATATGCAACACCCTAGTTTTGCACAAGCATTGGAAACCGCTATGGTATGTGAAATTCCGTTTGATATCTTAGATGATTTATCTGGAAAAATGCCGAAGCTTCGCCAGCAAATTATGCGTTTAATGAGTAGTGAAATCAAAAGCGATCAAGAAATGATTTTATTACTGTCTAAAATGAATGCTGAAGAACGTTTAGCCGCATTCATCCATAACCTATCTAAACGCTATTCTGCTCGTGGTTTCTCTGCGAAAGAATTCCGCTTAACCATGACTCGTAGCGATATTGGTAACTATCTTGGTCTAACCGTTGAGACCATCAGTCGTTTGCTCGGTCGTTTCCAAAAACTCGGTGTACTCTCTGTTCAAGGTAAATACATTACTATTAATGATATTAATGCCTTGATTGATTTAACTGGTGTACATAAAACCAAAATCCAATTAGCAGAATAATTTAAAAGCGTGAGTTTTCACGCTTTTTTAACATTTGAAACAAAAAAACTTGCACGAGATCACTTTTTTGATAATCGGTTCTTGTCATCGTTTAAAATCTTTTCTATCCTATTGATATCTCGTATCTTGGAGGCTTTATGAAATTTAACAATATTCTTGTTGTACTTAACCCTGATAACGAAAAACAATATGCGCTTGCTCGTGCAGTTCGTCTTGTTAAAGAACAACAAAATGAAACAAAAGTAAAAATCACTACTCTGTTGAGTGTCTATGACTTATCTTATGAAATGTCTGCGCTTCTTTCTTCGGAAGAACGTAGTCAAATGCATAAAACAGCCATTGAGCAACAACGTCAAGCCGTCCAATTTTATTTAGATAAATATGCAGATCCGGAAATTGAATTCGAATCTCACATTGTGTGGAGCAGTAATGAAGCAGATGCAATTCGTGAAGAAGTCGAAAAAAATCAATACGACCTCGTGGTAAAATACACCAAAGATGAAGAAAGTTTCACTTCATTGATTTTCACACCAGTAGATTGGCAATTATTACGTAAATGTCCGATTCCAGTATTAATGGTGCGTGATGGTGACTGGAAACACCAACGCCGTATTTTAGTCGCAGTGAATGTTTCAGGTGAACAGGAATATCAAGATGAATTTAACCAAGAATTAGTTTCAACAGGGATGAATTTAGCGGAAAATTTAAACCGTGGTAATGTACATTTAGTGGCCGCCTACCCTGTTGCGCCAATTAATATGGCGATTGATTTACCTGAATTTAATACTTCAGGTTATGAAAATGGCATTCGTGGCCAGCACCTCATCAATATGAAAGCCTTACGCCAAAAATTTGGTATTGATGAAGATCATACCCACGTACGCGAAGGTTTCCCTGAAGAAGTGATCCCTGAAGTGGCGAAAGAAATTGAAGCTGAATTAGTGATTTTAGGTACAGTGGGTAGAACGGGTTTATCTGCAGCGTTATTAGGTAATACGGCTGAGCATGTAATTAGTAAATTAAGCTGCAATCTATTAGCCATTAAACCTTCTAAAAAATAAGCCTATTTAGCTTTTTATTTAAAATAAGTGCGGTCAAAAAAACAATCGTTTTAATGACCGCACTTTTTTGTTAAGAAAATGTGAAGTTCCTCACAAAATCAACTTTTTCCATTCGTCTCATCATTTCTTTTTCGTTATACTCATCCGCCCTATCGAAGACTTTCTATAAATTGATTTATTGATTAAAAAGGAAAGACAATGAAAAAAACATTAATTGCAGCACTACTTGGTTTCTCTGCGCTCGCGCAAGCTCATGAAGTTTGGGTTGCAACACCGGCACAACTTGCTTCCAATTCTGTTTTAAAAGCTGATTTAGCTTATGGTGACTACCCTTACGTTGAAAAAATTCCTGAAAAACGTCTCGCTATTTTTCCACCGATGGAACTTATCAATCAAGATGGCGAAATGCAAACATTAGTACAAAAAGGTGAAAACTACCAATATCAATCAGAAAAACCGTTAAAAGACGGTTCATATTGGGTAACGGCGACTTATAAACCAACTTTCTGGTCACAAAATAATGAAGGTTGGAAAATGGATAACTTACAAGGTACACCAAATGCATTTTATTGCGAACAAACTCAAATGTTTGGTAAAGCCTTTACTGTGGTGGGTAAGAAACCATTGAGTGCAGATATGGCGATGACACGCATTGGTTTACCACTTGAAATTGTGCCTCTTAAAGATCCAAAAACAATTAAAGCAGGCGAAGCTTTCCCTCTTCAAATTTTCTATAAAGACCAACCGCTTGCGGGAGAAACGATTATTGCAACGTCTGATACCTTTGTTGTGAAAGATATGGAAGCGGCGACTTCTCACCGTGAACCGCAAGCGTTTTCAGGTAAAACAGATAGTGAAGGTAAAGTTAACTTTATCCCATTAATTGAAGGTGTTTGGAAACTTAAAGTAATTCACAAAGAACCATTTGAAGATCAAAAGGTGTGTCAACAATCAGCAAATTACGCAACGTTAATTCTACCTGTTGGTAAAGCTCGTGCTAAATTGCCACCAAAACCAGAACATCATCACCATTAATCATAAAAAAAGTGCGGTCAAATTTAACCGCACTTTTTTAATATGTTCTTACTGCTGGAGGTTGATAATGCTCAATAAAGTTTTCAATTTCTTGAAGATCATTCGAGAATAGAATCTTCTCAAAATCACCTTGAGTAAAGAAGCCTTCTTTCACCATATGGCTAAAAAAGGACTTTAATGAATCGAAATACCCCTTTTCATTAAACAAAATACAAGGATTATTATTTTTCCCTATTCGAGCCCAAGAAATCACTTCAGTAATCTCTTCTAAAGTGCCTGGTCCGCCAGGCAAAGCAATATAAGCATCGCCAAGCTCAACCATTTTATTTTTTCGCTCAGACATGCTTTCAACAATCACGGTCTTGGTCAAATTAGGATGTGAAACTTCTCTGTCTTGTAAAAATTGAGGGATAATGCCAATTACTTTGCTTTGATGAGCAAGTACAGTATCAGCAACCACGCCCATTAATCCCAATTTTCCGCCACCATAAACTAAAGTATGTTGGCTATCCGAAATCCATTTTCCTAATTTTTTTGCGGCAGCCTGATAGGCAGAATCATTACCTAAACTCGCACCGCAATAAACCGTGATGTTCATCCTACTTTTTCCGCTCAACCCATTTCCCATCAATATAATCCACAATCCATTTTGTGGCTTTGCCATTCTTTTCAGATGTCACATATTGATGTTTTTCTTTACGGCTGAAACGGATAATCGCTCCATTACACTCAGGGTCTTTTTGTGGCGCATCGGCTAAATAACGTAATTTTTCTGGTAAACGATCACGATAAAGCGCTAATTCAGCCACTTTTGCCGGTCGTGTTTCACGTGATTTAGGGAAGTTATGTGCTGACATAAACACGCCACTTGCACCATCACGTAATACAAAATACGCATCAGATTTTTCACATTTCAATTCAGGGAAATGAACTGGCTCTTCTTTTGGTGGTGCAACCTCGCCGTTTTTCAAAATCTTACGGGTGTTATCACAATTGGTACAGCCCATGTATTTCCCAAAACGACCGAGTTTCAAGTGCATATCAGCACCACACTTGTCGCATTCTACAATCGGACCGTCATAGCCTTTAATTTTGAATTGGCCTTGTTCAACCAAATAACCATCACAATTTGGATTATTACCACAAATATGCAATTTACGATGAGGGTCAATGATGTAACTGTCCATCGCTGTACCACATTTCGGACAACGTTTACGATCCATTAAGGCTTTAGTTTCAGAAGCCTCATCCAATACATTAAGTAATTCTGCTTCTGGAATGAGATTAATCGTCGTTTTACAACGCTCTTTCGGTGGTAAAGCATAACCAGAACAACCAAGAAATACACCTGTACTTGCTGTGCGAATGGCCATTTTTCGGCTACAAGTCGGACAATCAATATTGGTGAGTACAAGGCTATTCGGCTTCATTCCACCTTCTAATTCATCCAATTCAGCCGTAGAAAGTTGAGTAGAAAAATCTTTGAAGAATTGATTTAACTCAGCCTTCCAATTTTTCTCACCTGATGCTATTTGGTCTAATACGTTTTCCATGTTGGCAGTGAAATCGTAGCTCATCAAATCAGTAAAGGATTGATTTAAGCGATCAGTAACTATTTCGCCCATTTTCTCGGCATAGAAACGACGATTTTCAATGCGCACATAACCACGTTCTTGGATAGTTGAAATAATTGCCGCATAAGTAGAAGGACGACCAATACCACGTTTCTCCAATTCTTTAACCAATGCAGCTTCGGTAAAACGAGCGGGCGGTTTAGTGAAGTGTTGGCTTGGCGAAACCGTTTTTAGTGCCAATGTTTCATTCAAACTCACAGCCGGTAAAATTTGGTCTTCCGGATTTTTACCTACTTGTGGCAACACTTTTGTCCAACCATCAAAACGTAAAATACGGCCTTTAGCTTTCAATTCATAATCGCCCGCCATGACGGTAACGGTTGTGCTGTCATATTGTGCAGCCGGCATTTGGCAGGCTACAAATTGACGCCAGATTAAATCATACAAGCGCACAACATCTTTATCCATGCCACTTAAATGATCTGCGAGCGTTTTTACATCAGAAGGACGAATCGCTTCGTGCGCTTCTTGAGCGTTTTCTTTACTCGAGTAGAAATTCGGTTTAGCTGGCAAATAATCTTTACCGAAATGGCTTTCGATATAAGAGCGTACCATATTTAACGCATCTTGGCTCAAGTTGGTAGAGTCAGTACGCATATAAGTGATATAACCGGCTTCGTATAAACGTTGTGCCAACATCATGGTTTTCTTCACCCCAAAACCTAAACGCGTACTTGCAGTTTGTTGTAAGGTTGAAGTAATAAATGGAGCTCTTGGTTTAGAACCTGTTGGTTTTGTTTCTAAATCTGTGACAACGTAATGTGATTTATTTAAGAAATCGACCGCACTTTGCGCTTCTTTTTCATTTTTCGGCTCAAATTTCTTGCCTTTATATTGCACTACATCCAAACGTAAGTCTTCTTTCTTACTCGTTTGGGTTAGCGCTTCAATTTCCCAAAATTCTTCCGGTTGGAATGCTTTGATTTCACGTTCACGTTCTACCACCAATTTCACGGCAACAGATTGCACGCGTCCGGCAGATAAACCTCGCGCCACTTTCTTCCATAATAATGGCGACACCATGAAGCCTACTACGCGGTCTAAGAAACGACGGGTCTGTTGAGCATTAACCTGGTCCATATTAATGTGGGCAGGATGCTGGAACGCTTTTTCAATCGCTTTTTTAGTAATCTCATTAAATACAACGCGGCTAAAACGACTATCATCGCCACCAATGACTTCACGTAAATGCCACGCAATAGCCTCTCCTTCTCTATCCAAGTCGGTTGCGAGATAAATATGATCGGATTTTTTAGCAAGGGATTTTAATTCGGCTACTACTTTTTCTTTACCTGGTAGAATTTGATAATTGGCTTTCCAATCGTGATAAGGGTCAATCCCCATACGTTTCACTAAGGCCGCACGGTCTTTTTCTGCTTTAATTTTGTTTTTTTCTTCCGCACTTAATCCTTTAGTGGAAACTGGTTTGGCCTTTTCGCCTGTGCTACTCCCTGCAGTAGGCAAATCACAAATATGCCCTACGCTGGATTTCACCACATACTGGCTACCTAAATATTTATTGATGGTTTTCGCTTTGGCTGGCGACTCCACAATCACTAAAGATTTGCTCATTTGCTTACCTAAAATATAACTAGAATTCTGTAAAATTGGCGATATACTGCAAACTTACGCCGATAAAATCAAGCTTTTTTTCAAAAAGGATTTATAAATGGATAAACTCAATGCAATTTCGGTTTTCTGTAAAGTAATCGAAACGCAAAGTTTTACACAAGCCGCAAACCAACAGAATATTTCAGTGGCGATGGCGAGTAAACTAGTTTCACAATTAGAAGAACATTTAAAAACACGATTATTACAACGTACAACACGAAAAATTGTGCCAACTGAAGCGGGGATGCTTTATTATCAACGTTGCCAAGCTATTTTATTAGATTTAAGCGAGGCTGATTCTAGCATTAGTAATATGGCAACAAGCTTACAAGGTAATTTATTAATCTCTGTGCCGCGTGATTTTGGCTTGCTTTATATCTCACCTAACTTACCTAAATTTATTGAGCTTCATCCCAATTTACACGTAGAAATTGAATTTGAAGATAAACGTGTCGATCTTGTTGCTGAGGGCTATGACTTAGCATTACGGATTGGCTATATGCAAGATAGCTCACTTGTTGCGCGTAAAATTAGTAGCGCCCCTATGCATTTTGTTGCTTCTTCAAGTTATTTAGAAGCACGAGGCACACCACTTACACCTGACGATTTAGAATATCACCAAGGTTTACTTTATAAATCGTCGTTGAATCAAGTGCATTGGCAATCAACAAAAGCCAATCAAATTCAACGTTATAAGATTCAATCTAAAGTGGTTTCTAATAATGGTATGGCGTTGTTAGAAATGACGAAAGCGGGTTTAGGCATCAGTAATGCACCGGATTTCTTTGTAAAAGATGCGCTTGCTTCAGGTGAATTAGTTGAAATTTTGTCTGAATATAAACAAAAACCTTTAGATATTTATGTGGTTTACCCTAATCGTCGTCATTTACCGGCAAAAGTTCGCGCATTTATTGAATTTCTCGCGAGCCTCGGTTTATGTGAGAACAGTCAAATATAAAAAATAAGGGCGGATTTAACTGCCCTTTATCATTCAAATAACGTCCAAATCGGTTTAACCTCTTCAGGTAAAAACAAATTCTTTCCTAATTCAATCCATCCGCAAGGAAAATGAAAATCCGAGCCTAAAGAGGCGGCTAAGTCATATTCATTGGCTAAACGCGCAAGATATTGACGTTGATCTTTGGTCTGTCCACTATCTGCGACTTCCATGCCATCACCGCCCCATTGTTTAAAATCAACAATTAATCGACGAATCCATTTTCCTGTCATGTTATAACGCATAGGATGGGCAATGACTGCGACACCACCTGCCGCATGAATCGTCTCAATCGCCGTTGGAATATCCACCCATTCAGCTTTGACAAAACACGATTTGCCACCGCCTAGATAACACTTAAAGGCTTGCCCATCATTTGAAACCTTTCCGATTTGTACCAAATAGCGCGCATAATGAGCACGAGTTACTTCCCCATTGGCCAACGCTTTTGCACCTTCATAGGCATTTGGGATGCCTGCTTTTTCTAGTTTATGGCCAATTTCAACCGCTCTTTTTTCTCTCAGTGATTTTTGTTCGGCTAAAAGTGCGGTCATTTTAGGATGCGTTTTATCAAAATTTAATCCAACAATATGGATGCCACGACCTTCCCAATTCGTTGAAATTTCCACGCCATTAATCAGCTCAATACCTAATTTATCTGCTTCAATTTTAGCTTCATCAATGCCCATCACCGTGTCGTGATCACATAAAGCAAGCACATTGACACCTTGTTCATGAGCTCGTTGCACAAGCTCCGTAGGCGTTAAAACACCATCTGAAGCTGTACTGTGGCAATGTAAATCATATTTGATCATCGACTTTCCTATAAATTAGTTTGAATAGTGTAATTATCTTCATCAACAATTACAGCTTGGCTATTTGTTAAAGGGAGTAAATTCAATTTGGATTGATAGATCTGAACAGTTTTCTGTGAACTCTCTTCAAAAGGAAACTCCCCATAATGTGGAACAATTGCAAAATCGACTAAATTTAAAGCTGAATAATTGGTCAAATCGATAGCTATATTTTTATTATCCATAATTTGATTATACTCGATGTCGCTGGCGGTAATAATAGCACCGGCAGATTCACCAAGGTAAAGCATACCTTCATCAATTCGTTTTTTTATATGTGGTAATAAGTGCTTTCTTTTCAACTCTTGTAATAGATAAAACGTATTACCACCAGAAATATAAAGGCTCGGCGTATAATTTAATTTCTCTTTAATAACCTCTTCTGTTTCTTGGGCTATATCCAAAACATCGACTTCAAAACCTAATTTATGAAAAATATTTTTTGCCTCATCAATGTATTCAACATAGCTTTCTACATTACCTGCAGTAGGAATAAACAGCACTTTATGTAATAAAAAATGCTGTTTTAAAAATCGTTTGAAAAGATTTTCTACGGCTGCAAAATAAGAGGCTAGAAATAATGTTTTCATATTATTTGTCTCTTACTTAATCGCCTGAACCAAGCCTTTAACTAAGCTTGGACCGTGATAAATCAAACCTGAATAAACTTGTAACAATTCAGCACCCGCTTCAATCTTCTCTTGTGCATTTTGTACACCGTCAATACCACCACTTCCAATAATCGGGATTTGCCCCTTCAGCTCTTGATGCAATCTTCGAATAATTTCTGTACTTTTTTGCTGTAACGGTTTTCCACTTAAACCGCCTTGTTGTTCCGCATTTTTCAAACCTGCGACGTTGTCACGTGAAATCGTCGTATTAGTCGCAATTACCCCATCCATTTGATGACGAAGTAAGGTATCTGCAATTTGAACGAGCTCAGCCTCAGATAAATCAGGTGCGATTTTTACTGCAATCGGTACATATTTGTTATATTGCTCAGCTAATACTTTTTGGCGCTGCTTTATACTTTGCAATAAATCATCAAAGTAATCACCATACTGTAATTGGCGTAAATCCGGTGTGTTCGGTGATGAAATATTTACTGTAATATAATCCGCATAGTTATAGGCTTTATTTAAGCAAAATAAGTAATCATCTTTACCCTTTTCAATCGGTGTGACTTTATTTTTGCCAATATTAATCCCAATTACGCCATCAAATTTTGCCTTTTTAACATTCTCGATCGCATAATCAATGCCATAATTATTGAATCCATTACGGTTAATAATTCCTTCCGCTTCCACTAAACGGAATTGACGAGGCTTAGCATTTCCCTCTTGTGCTAAAGGCGTAACCGTCCCCACTTCAATAAAACCAAATCCCATCGCACCAAATCCATCAATGGCTTCGGCATTTTTATCTGCTCCTGCCGCTAACCCAATAGGATTTTTAAAGGTAATGCCCATCACTTGCTTAGGCGTACCTTGTGGGCAAGCCAAAAGCCGCTTTAATAAAAATTGGCAAGGTGATTTACCCGCTAAATGCAATGATTTAATCACTAAATCATGGGCGGTTTCAGGATCAAGGGAAAAGATGGCTTTACGGATCAAAGAATACATACTCGTTTATCTCTCAGGATAGTTCACTGTAAATGGAAAGTGCGGTCAAAATTAACCGCACTTTTTGTTTATTGCAAGGCTTTTTCAATCTTCTCAAATAAATCTTTTGAGAGATCTTCAACAGCACTTAATCGTTCTAAGGCACGTTTCATTAACGTTTGACGTTGTGCATCAAAACGTGAGAAACGAATTAATGGCTCAATTAAACGCGCAGCCACTTGTGGATTTGTTTCATTTAAACGAATTAAAACATCTGTTAAGAAACGATAGCCTGAACCACTGATATGATGGAAAGCTTTTAAATTGTGATTTGCAAAGCTACCCACTAATGAACGTAAACGGTTTGGATTATTGAAGTTAAAGCTTGGATGATCCATTAATGCTTGTACAATTTCCAATACGTTTTCATCAGGACGAGTTGCTTGTAAAGCAAACCATTTATCCATGACTAAGCCATCATGTTGCCATTTTTGTTCAAAATCTGCTAACAAGGTATCACGACAAGGTAAAGCAGCTTTGGTCGCCATATTTAATGCTGCCAACGTATCTGTCATATTATTGGCATTATTATAATGTTTTTGGACTACATTATTACCAAGATTGGTGTAAGCCAAATAACTTAAACAAAGATTACGCATTGCTCGTAAGGCAATATCTTCTTGCGTCACTCGATAATCTTCAAGACGAATATGGGTGTAAATACGCAATAAATCCTCTTTCAAGTATTCTGCAATTTGCACCAACATGAATTCTCTTGCGGCTGCAATGCCATCTGGATCAATCGTTTTAAAGCTTTCTGCAAACTCAATGTCTTTTGGCAAGGTTAGAATTAATGTGGCTAATTCAATATCTTGTTCATAATTTTCCAATACATGCGCAAGTGCGGTCAAAACATCAGGTGAAATTTCAAAGGCTTCACCTTGTTGGAAATGAGCCACATTACGACGCAATTCTTGAGTAAACAGCATTTGTGCCGCATCCCAACGAGCAAATTGGTTATCAGCGAATTTAAGCAAACCTAATAACTGCTCTGTGGTGTAATCATAATCGAGTTTCACCGGTGCAGAGAAATCACATAATAACGCAGGAATTGGGCGACCATAAATACCATGGAACTCAAACACTTGGTCTTTTTCTGTCACATTTAGCACATCGCTTAGCAACTCACCGTTATGCTGTAACATTTGTTTGGTGCCGTTGGCATCATAAAGCGCAATTTTCAATGGAATATGTAAGTTTACTTTTTCCATTTGGTCCGCTGTTGGTGGCGTAGATTGCGAAACAGTTAAACGATAAGTATGAGTTTGTTCGTCATAGGCATCACTAATCAATAATTCTGGCGTACCTGATTGGCTATACCAACGACGGAATTGTGCTAAATCAACGTCATTTGCACGTTCCATTGCAGACACAAAATCTTCACAGGTTGCGGCTTTACCATCATTTTCTGCAATATAAAGTTGCATCCCTTTTTGGAAACCTTGTTCACCTAATAAAGTGTGCAACATACGAATCACTTCAGCCCCTTTTTCATATACAGTCACGGTATAGAAGTTATTCATTTCAATGACTTTTTCAGGGCGAATTGGGTGTGACATTGGGCTTGCATCTTCGGCAAATTGTACCGTACGTAAGAATTTCACGTTATTAATGCGATTGACTGCACGAGAACCCGTATCAGATGAAAACTCTTGATCACGGAAAACCGTTAAACCTTCTTTCAAACTTAATTGAAACCAATCACGACAAGTTACACGGTTTCCGGTCCAGTTGTGGAAGTATTCATGCGCAATCACGCTTTCAATGGCGAGGTAATCATCATCGGTTGCCGTTTGTGGATTGGCCAACACAAATTTAGAGTTAAAAATATTCAACCCTTTATTTTCCATGGCGCCCATATTGAAGAAGTCCACTGCAACAATCATGTAAATATCTAAGTCGTATTCTAAATTGAAACGCTCTTCATCCCATTTCATCGCTTTTTTCAGACTTTCCATTGCCCAAGAAGCACGATCAAGATTGCCGCGGTCAACGTAAAGTTCTAAGGCCACTTCACGACCACTTTTTGTCGTAAAGGTATCTTGTAATAAATCAAAATCACCAGCCACTAAAGCAAATAAATAGCTTGGTTTCGGGAATGGGTCATTCCATTCAACCCAATGACGACCGTCCTCTAACTCGCCACTTGCAATGCGGTTACCATTAGAAAGCAAGTAAGGATATTTAGTTTTATCTGCAGTAATTTTGGTTGTATAGCGCGCCAATACATCTGGACGATCAAGCATATAGGTGATTTGACGGAAACCTTCTGCTTCACATTGTGTACAAATACCCTCACCAGATTGATAAAGCCCTTGTAAAGAGGTGTTTTGTGCAGGCTCTAGATTCGTCACAATTTCAAGTTCAAAATTGACCGCACTTTGATTGGTTAAATCTAACGTTAAACTTTCGTGGTCTTGATGATAATGTTTAAAATCTTCGCCATTAAATTTGATGGAAGCAAATTGGAAACCATGACCATCTAATCGTAGGTGTGTTGCTTCGTCGTTTAAACGTTGGAAGGTTGTTTTTGCAGTGACAACGGTATAGTTAGGATCTAATTGAAAATCAAGGAAAATATCCGTAACTGTAAAATCAGGTTGTTTGTAATCTTTTCTATATTTCGCTTTAGCTAACATAATCTGCTCTATTTCTAAGAAAAAAACTTCTATTAGGATAAAATTTTATGACAAAACTTGCAATGTAATTTTCAGTCTTTACCATATAGCAAACGATTGCCTAAAAGTATGCAAATATGCTATTCTACGCATCGTTTTTTATCAGATAAATTTTTTGAAAATATGTCAAATACCGCACAAATTGCCATTGTTATGGGCTCAAAAAGCGATTGGGCAACCATGCAAGAAGCCACTCAAATTTTAGATGAACTCAATGTGGCATATCACGTTGAAGTGGTTTCCGCACATCGAACCCCCGACAAACTGTTTGAATTTGCCGAAAATGCACAAAAGAATGGTTATAAAGTAATTATTGCGGGTGCCGGTGGTGCAGCGCATTTACCGGGTATGATTGCAGCCAAAACACTTGTGCCAGTACTTGGGGTACCTGTTAAAAGCTCTATATTAAGCGGTGTAGATAGTCTCTATTCTATCGTACAAATGCCTAAAGGTATTCCTGTTGGTACCTTAGCAATTGGCCCTGCTGGCGCAGCGAATGCAGGATTACTCGCCGCACAAATTCTTGCTGGTTGGGATGATGCGTTATTCGCTCGCCTACAAGTATTCCGCGAAAATCAAACTAATATGGTATTGGATAATCCTGATCCACGTACATAAAATACCTTAAAATTTGACCGCACTTTTCAAAGTGCGGTTGTTTTTTTAGCTAGATTTGATGAGAAATTTTATGCAAAACTCTACCCTATATCCTACTGTTTATGTACTCGGTAATGGTCAACTCGGCAGAATGTTACGTTACGCTGGTGCACCATTAGACATTCATGTTCAACCGCTTGAGTTTAATGCGCCTGTATTTGATTTACCTAAAGATGCCATCATCACCGCAGAAATTGAACGTTGGGAAAAAACACCTTTAACCGAATTATTAGGTCATCATAAAAATTTCGTTAATCAGAATGTTTTTGGCTTATTGGCTGATCGTTTTACCCAAAAATCTTTACTGGATGAACTTAATCTCTCTACCTCGCCATGGTGTTTATTGAAAGATAAGAATCAGTGGACTGAAGTATTTAAAAACGTAGGTGAAAAAGTCGTGGTAAAACGTCGTACTGGTGGTTATGACGGTCGCGGCCAATGGATTATCACTGAAAGTAATCAAAATGATATTACAGACGATTTATTCGGTGAAGTTATCGCAGAGAAATTCATTCCTTTTGATTATGAAGTGTCTATCGTAGGCGCAAGATTTAAAAACGGTGAAAAACGTTTCTATCCGGTGACACATAACCTACAGCAAAATGGCATTTTACGTTACAGTGTGACAGACATTTCATTTCCACAACAAGAAAGCCAACAAATTCAGGCTGAATCTATGCTTGGGAAAATCATGGATAAACTTGAATATGTGGGTGTAATGGCAATGGAATGCTTTGTGGTGGGCGATAAATTATTAATTAATGAACTTGCCCCTCGTGTGCATAACAGTGGCCATTGGACACAACTAGGTTGTGCCATTAGTCAATTTGAATTGCATCTACGTGCTTTATTAGATTTACCCACACCGTCATTGCAACCTATTGCACCAAGTGTCATGGTTAATTTAATTGGTACAGAACATAATCCGCAATGGTTGAATACGCCTTTCTCCCAGTTACATTGGTATGGTAAGGAAGTTCGTCCAGGTCGGAAATTAGGTCATATCAATATTACGCATCCTGATAAAACGGTCATTATTCAACAGCTCGAAAAACTTCGTCACGAACTCCCTGAAGACTATCAATCTGGTTTAAATTGGGCGATTGAAAAATTAAAATAATTGAAAAAACAACCGTACTTTTTGATGAATATCTAAAAACATCAAAGTGCGGTTGATTTTTATTAGGTTCTTCTTGATAAAATCCATCGACTGAAGTATAAAATTACTCATCTCACAACACATACATAAGGAAAAGCTATGTTTGAACATATCAAAGCTGCTCCGGCCGATCCTATCTTAGGCTTAGGCGAAGCATTCAAATCTGAAACGCGTGAAAATAAAATCAACTTAGGTATTGGCGTTTATAAAGATGCACAAGGTACAACGCCAATTATGCGTGCGGTAAAAGAAGCCGAAAAACGCTTATTTGATAACGAAAAAACGAAAAACTATCTCACTATCGATGGTATTGCTGATTATAACGAACGTACAAAAGAACTCCTTTTCGGTAAAGATTCAGAAGTCATTAAAGCGAATCGTGCAAGAACGGTACAAAGCTTAGGCGGCACAGGTGCATTACGCATTGCTGCGGAATTCATTAAACGCCAAACCAAGGCTCAAAATGTGTGGATCAGTACGCCAACATGGCCAAACCACAATGCAATTTTCAATGCGGTAGGCATGACGATTCGTGAATATCGTTATTATGATGCTGAACTCAAAGCCCTTGACTGGGAACATTTACTTGAAGATTTAAGCCAAGCAAACGAAGGGGATGTGGTGCTGTTACACGGTTGCTGCCATAATCCCACTGGTATTGACCCAACCCCTGAACAATGGCAAGAATTAGCCGCACTTTCAGCGAAAAATGGCTGGTTACCACTCTTTGACTTTGCTTATCAAGGCTTAGCAAATGGCTTAGAGCAAGATGCTTACGGTTTACGTGCATTTGCGGCAAATCATAAGGAATTATTAGTGGCGAGTTCATTCTCTAAAAACTTTGGTTTATACAATGAGCGTGTAGGTGCCTTTACCCTTGTAGCTGAAAATGCGGAAATTGCTTCAACCGCATTAACACAAGTAAAATCAATTATTCGTACCCTCTACTCTAACCCAGCATCTCACGGTGGGGCGACCGTAGCAACGGTGTTAAATGATCCTCAACTTCGTCAAGAATGGGAAAATGAATTAACTGAAATGCGTGAACGCATCAAAAAAATGCGTCATTTATTTGTTCAGTTATTAAAAGAATACGGTGCAGAGCAAGATTTCAGCTTTATCATGGAACAAAACGGTATGTTCTCTTTCAGCGGCTTATCGCCTGAACAAGTTGACCGCTTAAAAGAAGAATTTGCGATTTACGCTGTTCGTTCTGGTCGTATCAATGTGGCCGGTATCACTGAAGATAATATTCGTTATTTGTGTGAAAGTATTGTGAAAGTACTTTAATTCATAAAAAGCAAAAGTGCGGTTAAATTTGACCGCACTTTTTATTACCACTTCTCTAACGCTTCTTTATCGCTCTCTCTTGCTTCAATCCAACGTTCACCTTGATTGGTTTGTTCTTTTTTCCAGAACGGCGCTTTGGATTTTAAGAAGTCCATAATAAATTCATTGGCATGATAGGCATCACCTCGGTGAGCAGAACTGATGCCGACTAAAACAATTTCATCGCCAGTATGTAAAAGTCCCACACGATGAATCACCGACACTCGTTGGATATCCCAACGGGCTTTCGCCTGTTCTACAATTTCACGTAAGGCTTTTTCTGTCATGGCGGGATAATGTTCTAAGTATAAGCTGGATACCTCATCGCCTAAATTAAGATCGCGCACTTTACCCACAAAAATTACCGTTGCACCAACTGAATGTTGTTCGGAAAGCCATTGGTAAACGGCATTTTGATCGAAAGGCTGTTCTTGTACTGAAATCTGAATATCCGTCATTTAGCCCCCTGTTACTGGTGGGAAAAACGCAATTTCATCACCATTTTTGACCGCACTTTCTAATGGCATCAAAGTTTGATTGATAGCGACTAAAAGCTTCCCTTTTTCTAACGCTAACGCCCATCTATCACCTTTTTGAGCAAGATGTTCACGCACCGCTTCTGCTGTCGCAAAATCGCCTTCAAGCTGAATAGAATCTTCCCCAATTAATTCGCGAGTTTGAGCAAAAAATAAAATATTTAACATCTTATTTTTCCTCCGCAATAAAATGACCAGATTTTCCACCGCTCTTTTCTAACAGGCGAACGTGCTCAATCACCATGTCTTTTTGTACGGCTTTACACATATCGTAAATGGTTAAGGCTGCTACGCTTGCTGCAGTTAATGCTTCCATTTCTACGCCGGTTTTTCCGGTTAATTTACAAAGGGATTGAATACGAACTTGATTGGTTTCAAGTAACGGTTCTAAATTTACTTCCACTTTAGAAAGTAATAAGGGATGACAAAGCGGGATAAGTTCCCAAGTACGTTTCGCGGCCTGAATACCTGCAATACGTGCTGTAGCAAATACATCGCCTTTGTGATGTTTGCCTTCCACGATCATGGAAAGCGTTTCTTTTGACATAGTCACAATGGCTTCAGCTCGAGCTTCACGAACAGTTTCTGCCTTTGCAGAAACATCCACCATATTGGCTTCGCCTTGAGAATTGATATGCGTAAATGTAGTCATAATAAAATAAAGTGCGGTTAAAATATTGAATGTTTTACATGTGTGACAAAAGCAAAATAAGTGAATAGTTTATTCACTTATTTACTTTTAGCCACCTATAGAGGCCAAATGATTTCTTACGCCACTATCACCGATATGTAAATAATGATGTTCACGTTTACCTTGAAGTGCAGCGAAAATACGGGCTTGCAAAATATCTTGCTGTTCGTGGGATTGTAATAAATCACGTAATTCAATGCCTTCTTCGCCGAACAAGCAAAGATGAAGTTTGCCCTTTGCTGACACTCTGAGGCGATTACAGCTTGCGCAGAAATTCTTCTCATAAGGCATAATTAAGCCAATTTCGCCAGCATAATCAGGATGCGTGAATACTTTAGCCGGACCATCAGTATGAGATTTGTGTTGTAATTGCCAACCGTTTTGCAGCAATTTATCCGCTAATACCAGTCCTGAAAGATGGAATTTATCAAAGAAACTATCCATTTCGCCCGTTTGCATGAGTTCGATAAAGCGCATTTGAATTGGGCGATCTTTCACCCAAACAAGGAATTGCTCAAACTCTTTGTCATTCAAATTTTTCATCAAAACTGAATTGACTTTAACTTTGTTGTAGCCTACTTCAAATGCACGATCGATACCACGCATCACGTCATCAAATTTATTGATGCCTGTAATTTGATGGAACATTTTCGGATCTAAGCTATCAACACTGACGTTAATAGATGTAATCCCTGCTTTTTTCCAATCAGCCACATCTTTTGCCATGCGATAACCGTTTGTTGTAACAGCTAATTGACGAATGCCATCAATGTTAGCGATGCTTTCTGCAATAGAAATAAAATCTTTGCGTAAAGTCGGTTCGCCACCCGTTAAACGGATTTTTTCTGTGCCCATTTCAGCAAACGCTTGAGCAAGATGGGTAATTTCTTTTAACGTTAAGAAACTTGGCTTGTTAGCTTCAGGTTGATAACCATCAGGCAAGCAATAGGTACAACGAAAATTACACTGATCGGTAATCGACAGTCGTAGATAGTAATATTGGCGTTGGAAAGGATCGACTAAGCGAGACTCTCCTACGTTCTTGATAGGAATGGATTGCATTTTACACCTTTCTAAATATGGAGAGGATAAACCGTTTCCAGCGTATCCCTGAATAACGTACCGCGTTATTGGCTTGTCGCCGTATTTCCTGTGAAACTTAGGCTAAACAAGCTCGGAGTTATGCGTTAAAAATAAATTGTGCTGATATTGTAATAAAAGCAAGCGGTTAATAGCAATAATTTGGTAGAATAACCCGACTATATTGATAAAAATAACAGAATTAACTTATATAAAAAAATATATAACATTATTTTTTATAATAATTTATAGGTAAAAAAGGAAGAAAAATGTCTGATTTATCTCGTCACAGCCGTCATGAACATTTAGACGAAATCAAACATATTGTTGCCATTGGTGGTGGTCATGGATTAGGGCGTGTATTATCGGCACTTAGTTTCATGAAAGAACGTTTAACCGGTATTGTCACCACCACAGATAACGGCGGTTCAACAGGTCGAATCCGTCAAGAACAAGGTGGTATTGCATGGGGCGATCTACGTAATTGCTTAAACCAGATCATCATTGAGCCAAGCACGGCATCTGCACTATTTGAATACCGCTTCACTGGCGAAGGTGAACTTTCTGGACATAATTTAGGCAATTTAATGCTTAAAGCTTTAGAAGATATGCATATTCGCCCTATTGAAGCCATTAACTTAATTCGTGAATTACTCAAAGTAAAATCTCACATTATTCCCATGTCAGAAGAGCCTGTTCATCTTGCTGCGAGTTTAGGTTCTGGTTCAAGTATCGTAGGTGAAGTAAGCATTGATAATTTAACAGAATTACCCCAATCACTTTTCTTAGTGCCAATGGTTAAAGCTGCACAGGAAGCGATTAGTGCATTAGAACAAGCAGAAGTCATTTTACTTGGACCTGGAAGCTTTATGACGAGTATTATGCCGCCACTATTGCTACCTGAATTAGCGACTGCTCTTCGTAACAGCAAAGCAAAAGTGATTTTTATTAATAATTTAGGTATAGAAATTGGCGCGGCATCTCATCTTTCACTGGCTGATCGCATTCAGAAAATTCATGAAATTGTTGGCGAATCCATTATTGATGGTGTCATTACTCCTTATCGTGAAAAAAGTGCGGTCGATTTGTCTGTCATTTCTTCCGTTAAAATCTTGGCTAAACGCTTGAATGCGGATGATATCAGCTATCGTCATGACCGCACGTTACTTGCCAAAGCTATTGATGAATTAGTGGGTGAATTAGATTACGAATAAAAAAACCGCACGTTAAAGTGCGGTCATTTTTTAGCTTATTTTTTCCCGAAAACTCTCACATTCGTGAACCCATTTTCTTTTAAATAAAGCGCTTGCAGTTTACTCATCACGCCTCGCTCACAATAAAGCACATAGTTTTTACTTTGATCTAATGAACCGAATTGTGAAGATAATTTGTAAAATGGCAATTGCATCACTTGATGTTCATCTGATCCAAATGGATTTTCATCTGTCTCTTCTAGGCTGCGAATATCTAAAATAATATCATTTTCACCAAGCACTGAAATGGTATCCACTTCTACCACTTCTTTTTCTGTTTCTTCTGCAATTTGACGAATATCTAAATATTGTGCATTTTCAACCGCACTTTCTAACACACCAAAATCAAAGTGATTTTCTTCTTCAAGAATTTTTTCACGTACCGCTTTAATCGTTGGATTTTTAGAAATCACCCCACAGAACTCTGGCATTGATTTAGCAATATCATCGGTACCGATCTCTTTCGCCATCGCAATGATCTGTTCTTTATCATGAGTAATGAGTGGACGTAATACTAAGGCATCGGATGCTTCATCAATTAAACGTAAATTGGTTAACGTTTGGCTCGAAACTTGTCCGAGTGCCTCACCGGTAACAATGGCTTGAATATCAAAACGTTGTGCAACTTTACTTGCTGCACGTACCATCATTCGTTTTAACACCACGCCCATTTGACCGTTATCGACTTTCTCTAAAATCTCGCCTACTACGCCTTCAAAAGGAATAGCGATAAAGCGGACTTTATGAGATGAGCTATAGCGATTCCAAATATGGTAAGCCATTTGTTTCACGCCAATTTCGTGAGCAGCCCCACCTAAATTAAAGAAACAATAATGCACACGAGAACCACGGCGAATAAGCATATAACTAGATACGCCTGAGTCAAAGCCACCAGAAATCAATGAAAGCACATCTTCTTGCGTCCCAATTGGATAACCACCAAGGCCAATATGACGAGCTCTCACCAGCATCATTTTGTCATCTTCGATATCAATACGCACCGTCACATCAGGATTTTTTAAGCGTACTTTTGCACTTTCAATATTCTGATTTAAGCCACCACCGATATAACGTTCTGCTTCAATGGAACTGAAATCATGTTTCCCTTTGCGTTTTACACGTACACAAAAGGTTTTGTTTTCAAGTTGAGCTGCAACATCTGCTAAGGTCAACTCAAAGATATTATGTAAATCGGTAAACGGTTTTTCTTCCACTTCTAAAAAATGATGAATCCCTGGAATACGTTGTAAAAGCACAATCAACTCTTCACGATTTGCTTCATTTTTTGACCGCACTTCGATGTAATCCCAATGACGAACAACTGCTGTTTCTTCATCATATTTCTGTAAAATATTGCGGATATTAGAGGTCAAAATTTTCGCGAAACGCTTACGCACGGTTTCGCTTTTAATCATAATTTCAGGAAAAAGTTTAACGATAAATTTCATAATAATCTGTGAATAATAAAAAATGGCCGTATTGTACGCTAAATTCCAGATCCCACAAAGTTCAAATTCTCACGAAAAACTGACCGCACTTTGAAATAAGTTTTTAACATCCCTATAAAAATCAAGTACAATATGGAGCAATTTATTCATCTGAAAAGGATAATTTAATGGCGCGTAAACCAGCAAATGCTGAACCTGATTTTGAAACAACGCTTGCACAATTAGAAACCATTGTGACAACACTTGAAAGCGGTGAATTACCATTGGAAGATGCGCTGAAAGAATTTGAAAATGGCATTAAATTAGCTCAACTTGGCCAAGAACGCTTACAACAAGCAGAACAACGTATTCAAATTTTGTTACAAAAAAGCGAAACTGCCCCATTAAGTGATTATCAAGGGGACGAATAATCCATGAGTTATCAATTCGGCACTGAACTCAAACAAGTTCAAGATCGCATTAATCATTTCTTAGCCAATCAATTTGAAGAAATTGACTCTTATAATGCCCCTTTGCGTGATGCCATGAAATATGGTTTATTACTAGGCGGCAAACGCGTTCGTCCTTTTCTTGTCTATGCAACCGGTAAAATGCTAGGTGCAGAAACGTCTGCTTTAGATTACGCGGCAGCAGCCATTGAAGCAATTCACGCTTATTCTTTAATCCATGATGACTTGCCTGCCATGGATAACGATGAACTTCGTCGCGGTCAACCAACATGTCATATTGCTTTTGATGAAGCGACGGCCATTTTAGCTGGCGATGCATTACAAGCTTTTGCCTTTGAAATTCTTACACAAGCCCCTTCTCTTTCAGCAGAACAAAAATTGCAATTAGTAAAAGTATTGGCTCAAGCATCTGGCGTTCAAGGTATGTGTTTAGGGCAAAGCTTAGATTTAATTTCTGAGCACAAACAAGTTAATTTAGCCGAATTAGAGCTTATTCATCGCAATAAAACTGGTGCTTTGCTAACGGCCGCATTAAAACTGGGTTTTATCTGTTCGCCTCACTTTAAAAACAAAGAATTAGAGAAACAACTAGAACGTTATTCACAAGCTATTGGTTTAGCTTTCCAAGTACAAGATGATATTTTAGATATTGAAGGTGACAGTGCAGAGATCGGTAAACCGGTGGGATCTGATTTAGGCTTAGATAAAAGTACTTATCCAAAATTGTTAGGATTAGAGGGCGCGAAACAAAAAGCGCAAGAACTCTATCAAACCGCCTTACATGAATTAGACAATTTACCTTTTGATACCACTGCATTGCGTGCATTAGCTGAATTTATTGTCAATCGTAAAAGTTAATGGTGACAGCACTTATTTTTAATTTATTAAAGTGCGGTCACTTTTTTAAATTAGGACTAAGGAATATATGAACAATTATCCTCTTTTATCCTTAATTAATTCGCCGGAAGATTTGCGTCTTTTAAATAAAGATCAGCTTCCGCAACTTTGTCAGGAATTGCGAAGTTATCTATTAGAATCCGTTAGTCAAACCAGTGGCCATTTGGCATCTGGTCTTGGTACCGTTGAATTGACTGTTGCGCTACACTACATTTTTAAAACTCCTTTTGATCAATTAATTTGGGATGTGGGACATCAAGCTTACCCACACAAAATTTTGACGGGTCGTCGCGATCAAATGTCCACCATTCGCCAAAAAGGCGGAATCCATCCTTTCCCTTGGCGTGAAGAAAGTGAATTTGATGTATTAAGTGTTGGCCACTCTTCTACTTCTATCAGTGCGGGGCTCGGTATTGCTGTTGCGGCTGAACGTGAAAATGCGGGTCGTAAAACCGTTTGTGTAATTGGTGATGGTGCAATCACTGCGGGTATGGCATTTGAAGCTTTAAACCATGCGGGTTCTTTGCATACTGATATGTTGGTTATTTTAAATGATAATGAAATGTCTATTTCTGAAAATGTGGGAGCATTAAATAATCACCTTGCGCGTATTTTCTCGGGCTCATTATATTCAACCGTTCGTGACGGCAGTAAAAAAATCTTAGATAAAGTACCGACCGTTAAAAACTTTATGAAGAAAACTGAAGAGCACATGAAAGGTGTGATATTCTCGCCAGAAAGTACGCTGTTTGAAGAACTCGGTTTTAACTATATTGGACCAATTGACGGGCATAATATTGATGAATTAATTGCCACCTTAAGCAATATGCGTGATCTCAAAGGACCGCAATTCTTACACATCAAAACGAAGAAAGGAAAAGGTTACGAACCTGCAGAAAAAGACCCAATTGGTTTCCATGGTGTACCCAAATTTGACCCAATCAGTGGACAACTGCCTAAATCAAACGCCAAACCAACCTATTCAAAAATCTTTGGTGATTGGTTATGTGAAATGGCGGAACAAGACGATAAATTAGTGGGTATTACTCCCGCAATGCGTGAAGGTTCTGGCATGGTAGAATTTTCAGAACGATTCCCGCAACAATATTTTGATGTGGCAATCGCTGAGCAACATGCGGTCACCTTTGCAGCCGGTCTTGCAATTGGCGGTTATAAACCGGTTGTGGCAATTTACTCTACCTTCTTACAACGTGCTTATGATCAACTTATTCACGATGTCGCTATTCAAAACTTACCTGTTCTCTTTGCCATCGATCGTGCTGGCATCGTAGGTGCTGATGGTCAAACTCACCAAGGTGCTTTTGATTTAAGTTTTATGCGCTGCATTCCAAATATGATCATTATGACACCAAGTGATGAAAATGAATGCCGCCAAATGCTTTACACTGGTTATAAATGTGGTAAACCGGCTGCGGTACGTTATCCGCGTGGAAATGCAATCGGCGTAGAATTAACCCCACTTGCTGAATTAGAAATTGGCCGTTCCAAAATGGTTCGTCAAGGTGAAAAAGTCGCGATTCTGAATTTTGGCACACTCTTACCAGCCGCTTTATCTGTGGCAGAAAAACTCAATGCAACTGTTGTCGATATGCGCTTTGTGAAACCAATTGATGAAGCTCGCATTCTTGAAATGGCGGATACACATGATGTCATTGTGACATTAGAAGAAAATGCGATTCATGGTGGTGCAGGTTCAGCGGTTTCAGAAGTACTAAATTCTCATGGAAAAACAACTGCACTTTTACAACTTGGTTTACCTGATTTTTTTATTCCTCAAGGCACACAACAAGAAGCGCTTGCAGAAATTCAATTAGATGAAAAAGGGATTGAAGAGCAAATTATTGCCTTTATAAAGGGCTAAATTCATTCATTTTCGTTTAATTTTGATATTTTTAAAATTTTTTTCAAAAATATCGAACTATTTCAAAAATACACAGTCTGATACATTGCTAGTGCACTGCATATTGCAGTTATCTTTTGAAGTTTCTTATAAATTAAGACCTCCCCGCTATTCAAGCTTTGAATAGCGGTTTTTTCTTTTTTAGTGGTAATAAAAAAGGACGCTTTTTAGCGTCCTAATTTTTTGAATCTAAACTTTAAAAAATTAAAGTGCAGATTTTGCTTTTTCAACTAATGCAGCGAACGCCACTTTGTCGAATACAGCGATATCAGCAAGGATCTTACGGTCGATTTCAACAGACGCTTTTTTCAAGCCGTTGATGAATTTGCTGTAAGATAAACCATTTTGACGAGCCGCAGCGTTGATACGTGCAATCCATAATTGACGGAATTGACGTTTACGTTGACGACGGTCACGATATGCGTATTGACCAGCTTTGATCACCGCTTGGAAAGCAACGCGATACACGCGTGAACGTGCACCATAATAACCTTTAGCAGCCTTAAGAACTTTCTTATGGCGTGCTCTTGCAATAACACCACGTTTTACACGAGCCATTATTTAATCTCCTATGTAATATTTTTAACTAATTTAACTAATCGTACGTTTTGCTTAAATAACGGCTTATGCGTATGGTAAGCAAGCTACTACTAAAATTTGGTCAGCTTTCGCAACCATTGATTTATGACGTAAATGACGTTTACGTTTAGTTGTCTTTTTAGTCAAAATATGACGTAAGTGAGATTGTTTACGTTTGAAACCGCCAGAAGCTGTTTTTTTGAAACGCTTAGCAGCACCACGTACTGTTTTAATTTTAGGCATTGTTAAAAAACTCCGCATTGTTTTTGGTTTAAATGAATAATCAGGCGAATTCTTGCGAATTACTTGCTAGCACTGATTACACTACTTTGCGATTTACATCGCAATCTAAAAAAGCAACTCAGGCTGCTGAGTTTGCCTGTTTGCTTTAGTTTTTCTTATTTACAAAGAAAAACTGTGAAATTATACTTTGTTGTTTTTTTTTTTCAATATAATTTTGATGATTCTTCTTTATAGAGAGTACAGTTTATGAAAACTAAATTTATGATTGTAGCGGGGCTATTATTTGCACTACCAAGTCAAGCAGATCCTATTCGTGCAGGTATTTTGATGGGCGCTGGTGTCGCAATAGGCACAATAAACAAAGCAAAATGTAGCTTTGCTGATGAAAAATTTAATGCGATGGAGGTTAAAGCACCTTATGTTAATTTATCCACTTCCACTATTAACCAAGCAAAATCATCTCCTAAAGGAACAAAATTAAAGGTGGCTGGTGAGGCGTCCTACAGAGAAGCAGGAATAGTCGAACACTTTATTATGGATGAGTTTTTTTTAAAAGATAAGAAAGATGTGCTCCAAGTGCAACTTAGTAATGATGTATATTGTGGTGTAAGTCCTCTTCCCGTTGAAGGTGAGAAAGTCTATTTTTATGGTGAGAAAAATACGAATGGTGGGCTGGATGTAAAATATTGGGCACCTCAAAATCCATTAGAGCGTCAATCTTGGTATTATAGGACAGAGTATGATTACCCAAGCTTCCAAGTGTTGCAACAAACAGCTGAACAAACAGATTCATATTATGCACAATTTTTACTTGCCAAAGACTATTATGATGGCAAACTAACCACTAAAAATGATAAAAAAGCCTTTGAATGGGCAAGAAGATCCTACGAAGTACAGGGAGCAAAAAATAATTTTTATAGAGTGGTTTCTCCTTTACTGGGGATACTATATGCAGAGGGCAAAGGAACAACACAAAATTGGGAAAAAGCGAAGTATTTACTGGATAACGCACATCAACAAAATTCTCGAGATATCGTCGGGTTTGAAGAATTATATGGCAAAGCAACCTATTATTATGGCTTAATGTATTATCAAGGCAAGGGCGTAGTAAAAGATCATGATATGGCACTAGAAATCTTACATATTATGATGGATACAAAACAGGAGACAAAACGAAAATCAGAAGAGGCAGAAGCACTTTATCGTAAACTCTATGAAGAAAAATATAGAATGCCATATTCCTCTGACCAAATACATATTAACCAGTATTTTAGTGTCGCCGAAAAATACTTTAATAACGGTGAACATCAAAAAGCCTTAGAACTCTTTGAAAAATTAGCCAAGGCAGGAGATACCGATAGCCAAGTTATGGCTGGACTAATTTATTATGAAAGTGATCAGGTTCCACAAAATGTTGCTAAAGCAAAAGAATGGTATTTAAAAGCAATTGAATATAAGCACCCGGTAGCGGCTTATAATTTAGGCGCAATTTATGAAGATGAAAATAATCATAAAAAAGCCAAATTTTATTATCAAAAAGCTTGTGAATGGGGAAGGAAAGAAGGCTGTGAGGCATTAAAAAAGCTAAAATAAAGACATAGCCAAGTAAAAAACGTAAAAAAAGCAACCTTCAGGTTGCTTTTTTATTGTTTATTATTTCTTCTTTGGTGCTAACACCATTACTGCTTGGCGACCCTCTAATTTACCTGGTGCTGATTCCACCACAGAAATATCAGCCAAATCGTTTTTAACGCGTTCTAATACGTCTAAACCGATATCTTGGTGAGCCATTTCACGACCACGGAAACGTACGGTAATTTTCGCTTTATCGCCATCTTCTAAGAAACGGATTAAGCTACGTAATTTAACTTGGTAGTCACCTTCGTCTGTACCTGGACGGAATTTAATTTCCTTCACTTGTACGACTTTTTGTTTTTTCTTCTGTTCTTTTGCAGTTTTGCTCTTCTCATAGAGGAACTTGCCGTAGTTCATAATACGACAAACCGGTGGTTCGGCATTCGGACTGATCTCAACTAAATCAAGCGCTGCTTGTTCTGCCATGTCTAAGGCTTGTTGAATTGATACAATCCCCGCTTGTTCACCATCTTGGTCAATCAAACGAACTTCTTTTACTCGAATTTCATCGTTAATGCGATTCGGGCGGTTAGCTGCCGGAGCTTTTTTTACGGTTTTGATAATGTTATTCCTTCTATTTATTTAAGAAAAAATCGACTGTCTTCAAACAGAAGATTTATTAAATCATTTGCTATAAAAACAAACAAAAAACGGGCAAAATTTTATAGTATTTGCCACGTTTATGCAACAAGGATTTCTATTCCTTTAAATATCAGCGGATAAAGCACTAATTTCAGCAGAAATACTTTCACCAAATTGAAGTAATTTCTCTAATCTCGCAGTTTCAATACACACCATATTTCGATATCCATCCGCTTTCATTGCACTTGGTGTTTTTTCCCAAGGATTCCATAGCACTATTGAATCGGCATGATGATGGGTAATTTGAATACGTCGATTAAATGCTTTATCAACCAAGAATGTTTTATCTTCCTCTAATGTATAAATACAATCGACGCCCTGCTCAATTTTACGAGTTGAAGGAACATCAGTATGTTTACCTTGTAATGAGTCATAACAATGGTTTGGTAAATGTTGGACTTCAATTTGTGAAATATCACCAATATTAAAATAACTGTGTAATGCTGCTTGAGCTGGTTCTTGGCCTAAATGCGTTAAAGTCATTGTGCATTTATCGGTAAATTCCATTTTCATTTTGGCTTCAATCACACCATATTCAGAAAAGAGCGAAAATTCTAACCGCACTTCATTCGCTTGCAGATCATAATCACTCAATTTCCACAAACGTAAACGCGCTGTACCGTGTGAAGGTTGTTTTACGCCACCAAACCAAGGGTAACAAAGCGGTACACCGCCACGAATCGCGACACCTTGTGTAAAAGGTTCAATCTCACTTAGCCAAAAGATATCCTGCTCAGCCCCTTTAGGCTGCCAATTTAATAGCTGTGCCCCTTGTAATGCAATTCGAGCTGAACCCACAGGGTGATTTAAGGTTAAAACAGGGATTTCATTGATACGTTCTAAAGTTAATTCTGATGTTAATTGTTGAATTTGAGCTGTCATATTCGCCTCCTTGTGATAAGGCTATTATATAGAAGAAAGGGATATTTGAGTTTATTTTTATGCCGTGAATATAAAAAACCGCACATCAAAGTGCGGTCATTTTTAATTAAGATTTTAAAGAGTCAATTACTCTTCACCCAATAATTTCAACTCACGTTGTCTTACTTGAGATTTTAAGATTTCAGCAAATTCTTCAATCGTGAAAGTACCTAAATCTGCACCTTTACGAGTACGTACAGCCACTTTTCCTTCTGCGATTTCTTTATCACCGCAAACGAGCATATAAGGTACGCGACGTAAGGTGTGTTCGCGGATCTTAAAGCCGACTTTCTCATTACGTAAATCTGCTTTAACACGTAATCCAGCATCAGAAAGTTGTTTCACGACTTTTTGCACGTAGTCTGCTTGGCTATCTGTAATATTCATCACAACCGCTTGAACTGGCGCTAACCATGCTGGGAAGAAACCCGCATATTCTTCAGTAATAATACCGATGAAACGCTCAATCGAACCTAAAATCGCACGGTGAATCATAACCGGTGTACGACGATCATTGTCTTCCGCCACATAAGACGCATTTAGACGACCTGGTAATGCAAAGTCTAATTGGATGGTACCGCATTGCCATTCACGATCTAAACAGTCGCGTAATGCAAACTCAATTTTCGGACCATAGAATGCACCTTCACCTTCTTGGATTTCATATTCAAGACCGTTATGCGCTAATGCTGCTGCAAGACCTGCTTCTGCACGATCCCACATATCATCAGCACCGATACGTTTTTCAGGACGAGTAGATAATTTCACCTGAATATTTTGGAAACCGAAAGTGCTGTAAATGTCGTAAACCATTTTGATACAGCTGGTTACTTCACTTTCAATTTGATCTTCAGTACAGAAAATGTGGGCATCATCTTGAGTGAAACCACGTACACGCATTAAACCGTGTAAAGAACCCGATGGTTCATTACGGTGACAAGAACCAAATTCCGCCATGCGGATTGGTAAATCACGGTAAGATTTTAAACCTTGGTTAAAGATTTGAACGTGACCTGGACAGTTCATTGGTTTAATCGCATATTCACGGTTTTCTGATTGTGTAGTAAACATCAAATCGCCGTAGTTTTGCCAGTGACCTGTTTTTTCCCATAACACACGGTCCATCATAAACGGACCTTTCACTTCTTGATAATCGTATTCTTTTAATTTAGTACGAACGAAGGTTTCCAATTCACGGAAAATTGTCCAACCATCGTTATGCCAGAACACCATACCAGGTGCTTCTTCTTGCATATGATATAAATCTAACGCTTTACCGATTTTACGGTGGTCACGTTTTGCTGCTTCTTCTAAGCGAGTTAAGTATTCCGCTAATTGTTTTTTATCTGCCCAAGCCGTACCATAGATACGTTGTAACATTTTATTTTTGCTATCACCACGCCAGTAAGCACCTGCAACTTTCATTAATTTGAAGTTGTGGCAGAAACGCATATTTGGCACATGTGGTCCACGACACATATCAATGTATTCTTCGTGATGATAAAGCGCAGGCGTTGCGGTACGTTCGATATTTTCATCTAAGATAGCCATTTTGTATGGCTCGCCGCGTTTTTCAAAAGTATCTCTTGCTTCTTGCCAGCTTACCGGAGTTTTGATGACGTCATAATTGGTTTTCGCCAATTCAAGCATACGTTTTTCGATAGCATCAATGTCTTCTTGCGTTAAAGAACGGTCTAAATCCACGTCATAATAGAAGCCATTTTCAATCGTTGGACCGATTGCCATTTTGACATCGGGGAATAATTGTTTGATTGCGTGACCAAGCAAGTGTGCGCAAGAGTGACGAATAATTTCTAAACCGTCTTCATCTTTTGCTGTAATAATTTCAAGGTTGGCATCTTCATTGATGATGTCACAAGCATCATGACGTACGCCGTTTACACGGCCCGCGATAGTTGCTTTGGCAAGACCGGCTCCGATATCTTGAGCCACTTCTAACACAGAAACTGGACGATCAAATTCACGTTTAGAACCGTCCGGTAAAGTAATAATAGGCATAATTTTTCCTTATACAGTGGTCGCCCATACGAAAGGCAACATGCAAATAATGATTAAAAACAAACCGCACTTTCATTCACTCCCACTATCGAGCAAACCAAGTGCGGCGGAGAATTTTAGCACTTTCCACCACGCTTGTTAATATCTCACTGAATTCTTTCCAATGAGTAAACAATGATTTTCCTGATAACTACTTTATCGATTCAAAATTTCCGATAAAATGACCGCACTTTTGATAAACACAAATTAAAGGAAACTCTATGAACGTATTAGTATTAAAATCCAGCATCCTTGCAGATAACTCTCAAAGCAATAAATTAGCCGATTACACCATTGAAAAATTAAAAGGTCACAACATTGTGGTACGTGATTTAGCAGCACAACCCCTTCCCCATTTTGATGCAACGGCAGCAACTGCGGTACGTGGCGAACCTAAAACAGCAGAAGAAAATGCGCTTTTAGCCTTATCAGATGAGTTAGTGGCTGAATTAAAAGCAGCAGATATCATCGTCATTGGTGCGCCAATGTATAACCTAGGCATCCCAACACAACTTAAATCCTATTTTGATTTTATCGCTCGCCCTCGTGTGACATTCCAATACACTGCAAATGGCCCTAAAGGTTTACTTCAAGGAAAAAAAGCGATTGTATTAGCGAGCTTTGGTGGCATGTATGATGAAAATAACAATGTGACAAATTACTTAAAAGCGATTTTAGGTTTTATTGGTATTACCGATGTTCAGTTTGCTTATGCAAAAGGTATCGGATTAGGCGCTGAGGCAATTGAAAACGCACAACGTTCAGCAAGAAATAAAATTGATGAAATCGTTGCTTCTCTCTAATTCCTGAATCAGCTCCCTCTATTAAGCCATTTTGAGATATGCCTCGAAATGGCTTTTTTTCTGATTGAAAATCTCTATTTCTAATCTTATTGGTTAAAAATTAAAAAAATATTGTAAAATTACGCCAATTTTTTGATTATTTTCTTGACTTATGCATTATGTACTAGTTTAATAGTGCAAAAGTTCAGAATAAAGGATTCATTATGAAAAACACCCCATTTATTGCGGTGACCTCTCAACCGGTTCCCTACCATGCCGACACCACCGCAATTTTTAATACATTATGCCAACAGAACTCAAATTCTCTCCTCCTCGACTCTGCTGAAATTGGTAGCAAAAATAGCTTACAAAGTCTTATTTTAATTAATGCAGCCGTTAAAATTACTTGCTTAGGCAACCAGGTGACCTTTAGAGCACTGAATGCGAACGGAAAACAAGTCTTAAAAGAAATTCATCCCGTATTAAGCCAACTTGGTACCGTAAGTGCGGTCAATTTTGATAATGAATTTTCTGTGCAATTTGCGCCACTCGATAATCAATTAGATGAAGACAGTAAATTACAAGCTGCCACAATTTTTGATGGACTTCGTGTAATTTCTAACCATTATCAACATAGCAGCACGCCAGTCTTTTTAGGTGGTTTATTTGCTTATGATTTGGTGGCAAATTTTATTCCAATGCAAGGTGTTGAATTAAAAGATGATGGCATTCACTGCCCTGATTACAGTTTCTATCTTGCGGAAAACTTAATTACCATCGATCACCAAAGCCAACAAGCGACCTTAAAAAGCTTCTGCTTTAGCCAAGAAGAACAAGTAGAAGTCGCAAAAACAGCACTTTCTATTGCACAAAAATTAAAAAATATTGACGGTGTGCTTTCCATTAAAGCAGCAAGTGATGAGGTCAGCACCAACTTTGAAGATCCTGAATTTACAGGCATCGTCAAAGCGTTAAAACATCATATTAATATTGGTGATGTATTCCAAATCGTACCATCCCGTCGTTTTTCATTAGCTTGCCCGAATACGCTTGCGAGCTATGCGCAATTAAAACTTAACAATCCAAGCCCTTATATGTTCTACATGAACGATGAAGACTTCATTTTATTCGGCGCTTCACCAGAAAGTGCGTTGAAATATGCACCAGATAATCGCCAATTAGAAATTTACCCAATTGCAGGTTCCCGCCCTCGTGGTTTTGATGCACATGGTAATATTGACCCAGAATTAGATGCGCGTTTGGAATTAGAATTGCGTCTTGATCATAAAGAACAAGCCGAACATTTAATGTTAGTGGATTTAGCCCGTAATGACGTTGCTCGTGTTTGCCAAAGCGGTACACGTAAAGTCGCCGAATTAATGCAAGTGGATCGCTATTCGCACATCATGCATTTGGTTTCTCGCGTGGTGGGTAAACTTCGTCCTGAACTTGATGCCTTACACGCTTATCAAGCTTGTATGAATATGGGGACGTTAACTGGTGCGCCTAAAATCAAAGCAATGCAATTGATTTATCAATTTGAACAGCAAAAACGCCACAGCTATGGCGGTGCGGTTGGCTATCTCACTTCTGATGGTCGTTTTGATACCTGTATCGTGATTCGTTCTGCTTTTGTACAAAATGGTATTGCCCATATTCAAGCAGGTTGTGGCGAAGTATTGGATTCAGATCCACAAATGGAAGCGGATGAAACTCGCCATAAAGCGGCTGCAGTGCTTAAAGCAATTAAACAAATCAATACCCAAGCAAAATAAGGATGATAAATTATGGCTAATATTCTCTTTTTAGATAATTTTGATTCATTCACGTATAACTTAGTGGATCAATTCCGTGTGCTTGGGCATAACGTAAAAATTTATCGCAATGACACCAATTTAGAACAAGTGGTACAAGAGGCATTAAATACACCTGATACAATTCTTGCGCTCTCACCAGGGCCTGGTACTCCGGCAGAAGCAGGGATCTTGCTTCCACTCATTGAACGTTTAAAAAATGATGTGCCAATTATCGGTATTTGCTTAGGTCATCAAGCGCTTATTCAAGCCTTTGGTGGAGAGGTTGTACATGCAGGCGAAGTATTACATGGTAAAGTATCGCGCATTCAACACGATAACCAAGCCATGTTTAAAGATATCGCCAACCCAATGCCTGTGGCACGTTATCACTCTTTAATGGGTAAAAATCTGCCTGACGAATTTATTGTGAATGCCGATTACAACGGTATTGTGATGGCAATTCGTCATAAAACCCTGCCGATTTGTGCTTTCCAATTCCACCCAGAAAGCATTCTTACTGTGCAAGGTTCGAAATTATTACAACAATCTGTGGAATGGTTATTAAACAGAGATTAAGGAAGAAAAATGATTACCGTATATGGATTAAAAGAAGTGCTTGCGCCTCGTCGTCAAGATATTGCTGAAGTAATTTATAACTGTTTAAACCTTGGTTTAGACATTCCTTGTGGAAAACATGCAATTCGTTTTTTATGTTTAGATAAAGAAGATTTTCTTTATCCTATCGATCGTAACGATGATTACACCGTTATTGAAATTAACCTGATGCAAGGTCGTATGGAAGGTACGAAAAAACGTTTAATCAAAATGCTCTTCAGCGAACTCGAATACAAAATTGGGATTAAATCTCACAACGTTGAAATTACGATTAAAGAACAACCTGCACACTGCTGGGGTTTCCGTGGTATGACTGGCGATGAAGCTCGCGATTTAGATTACGATATTTACGTATAAGGGATGAGATTATGCAAACGGCTCAATTATTAGAACAACTTTACAACGGAAAAACACTTAATAAAGAAGAAAGTGCGGTCATTTTTAATGCTATTATGCAAGGCGAACTGAATAACGAACAAATCGCTGCCATGCTGATTGCGTTAAAAGTACGTGGTGCCACTATTGATGAATTAAGTGGTGCGGTATCTGCGTCTTTGCAAAATGCCAAATCATTCCCTCGTCCTGACTACCCTTTTGCGGATATTGTAGGTACTGGCGGTGATGGTCAAAACACGATTAATATCTCTACGGCGAGTGCTATTGTTGCAGCCTCTATGGGGGCCAAAGTAGCAAAACACGGTAACCGTAGCGTATCAAGCAAATCCGGTGCCAGTGATGTATTAACTGCTCTCGGGGTGAATGTCAACGTTACGCCAGAACAAGCTCGTCAAGCGCTTGATGACATTGGGGTGTGTTTCTTATTTGCTCAACAATATCACAGTGGGTTTAAACATGTTGCCCCTGTTCGTGCGGCATTAAAAACACGTACGCTTTTTAATATTTTAGGTCCATTAATTAACCCCGCTCGCCCAACTTATCATTTACTTGGCGTGTATGCCCCTGAATTAGTGAGAACCTATGCAGAAACTGCTGTAGTACTAGATCATCAACATACTTTTGTAGTTCATGGCGCGGGTCTAGATGAAGTCGCCGTACATGGTGAAACCCAAGTGGCAGAAATTAAACATGGTAAAATTGACTACTTCACCTTAACACCTGAAGATTTTGGTTTAAAAACACAATCTTTAGAAAGTTTACGTGGTGGCGAACCGCAAGAAAACGCTCAATATCTGACCGCACTTTTACAAGGTAAAGGCAAAGCTGAACACGCTAATGCGGTAGCGGCGAATGTGGCATTATTACTGAAATTATTTGGTCATGATGACTTAAAACAAAATGTTCAAAATGTATTGGCTCATCTTTCATCAGGCAAAGCATTTGAGACACTACAAAACTTAACGAATTATTAATGTTGCGATAACTACAACTAGAAGAAAACTATGATCTCCCAAGATTTCACCAAACCAATTGACTCTGCTACGGTGCTACAAAAAATCGTCTTAGACAAAGCACAATGGGTTAAAGCAAAGGAAGCTGAATTTCCGCTTTCACAATTTAAGGAAAACATTCAAAAATCTGACCGCTCTTTTTATGATGCCTTGGCTAAAGGCACCCATCAAAAGCCCGCTTATATTTTGGAATGTAAGAAAGCGTCCCCTTCTAAAGGATTAATTCGTGATGAATTTAATTTAGATGAAATCGCCAATGTGTATAAACATTACGCATCGGCAGTTTCTGTGCTAACCGATGAGAAATACTTCCAAGGTAAATTTGACTATTTGCCTCAAGTACGTGACGTTGTCTCACAACCTGTATTGTGCAAAGATTTTATGATCAGCGAATATCAGGTTTATCTTGCACGCTACTATCAAGCTGATGCTATTTTATTGATGCTTTCAGTGGTGAATGATGAAACCTATCGCGTACTGGCTGATCTGGCACATTCTCTCGGCATGGGGGTATTGACAGAAGCCAGCAATGAAGAAGAATTTGAGCGAGCCCTTGCTCTAGGTGCAAAAATTATCGGAGTCAACAATCGTAATCTTCACGATCTCACCGTTGATTTAAACCGCGTGGTAGAACTCACACAAAAATATGCCGATCGCATTCCTAGTGATTCACGTATTATCAGCGAATCGGGTATTTATCATCACAGCCAAATTCGTGATTTGCAAAAAGTGGCACATGGATTTTTAATCGGCAGCAGCCTAATGGGCAGCGCAGATTTAAATAATGCTGTGCGTGAAGTGATTTTTGGCGAAAATAAAGTATGCGGTTTAACTCGCACACAAGATGTCAAAGAGGTTTACGCAAACGGAGCATTATACGGCGGCTTAATTTTCGTCGAACATTCAAAACGCTGTGTGAGCTTACGTCAAGCTCAAGAATTAGTGACAGCATCACCACTTCGTTTTGTGGGCGTATTCCAGAATCAAGAAATTGATTTTATTGTAAAAATCGCTAAACAATTGCAGCTTTATGCCGTTCAGCTACACGGTTCAGAAACTGCTGAATTTATTACCGCACTTCGTCACCAACTGCCAGAGGAAACTCAAACTTGGAAAGCCATTTCGGTGGATACTGAAGAACAAAGTGCGGTTGATTTTACTGATGATTTAAATATCACTCGCTATATTTTTGATAGTCAATCCGCTAATCAACAAGGTGGTACAGGAAAAACCTTTAATTGGTCACTCATTCCTGAAAACTTGAAACACAAAATTATTTTGGCTGGTGGCATTTCACCCGACAATATTGAACAAGCCATTAAGCAAGGTTGCCTAGGGGTTGATCTCAATTCTGGTGTAGAAACTGCTGCAGGCGTGAAAGATAGCGAAAAAGTGCGGTTAGTTTTTAATAAAATATTGAATTAAAACTAGACTTTTGATTAAGCTCTGCTAAATTTAGTAGAGCTTATTTTTTTATAAATTTATTATTAAGGTTTAAATATGAATAATACCTCAACTAACCTAAATACCTCCAATACAGACTCAACCCTTGCAAGTTTTATTTGGAAAAACGCAAACGATTTATGGGGAGATTTTCCACATACAGATATGGGGAAAATTATTTTACCATTTACCGTACTTCGTCGACTTGAATGTGTTCTCGAACCAACTCGAGATAAGGTGTTAGAAGCTTTTGAACAATTTAAACATCTCCCACAAGAATCTTTAAATTTAATGCTTAAAGAAGCAAGCCAAAATCCATTCTATAATCTGTCAAACTACAATCTTTCAAATTTAGGTGCAACACAGACACTTTCAAATTTAGAAGATTACATTAGCAAATTCTCGGGAAATGCTCGTGCAATTTTTGATCATTTTGATTTTAGTAATATTTTAGCTCGACTTGATAAAGCCAATTTGTTATTTAGAATCTGTCAAAATTTTGCCAATATTGATCTTCACCCTAATGCCGTATCAGACCGTACAATGAGTAACGTTTATGAACATTTAATTTCAAAATTTGGTTCTGAAGTTGGTACTGGGGCTGAGGATTTTATGACACCTCGTGATGTAGTCCATCTTGCCGCTATGCTACTCCTCTCCCCTGATGATGAGTTATTCCGACAAACAGAAGGCACAATCCGCACACTTTATGACCAAACTTGTGGTACTGCTGGGTTTCTCACTGATATGATGAACTATGTTGAAACCTTTAAGCAACAAGACAAAATAGCTCCAACTCTCGTGCCTTATGGGCAAGAATTAACTCCAGAAACCTATGCTGTAGCACTAGGTAGTATGCTATTAAAACGTCTAGAAAGAGAACCTAGCCGTGATTTATCCGCTAATATAAAATTAGGAAACACGCTTTCACACGATCAGTTCTCTAATCAGCGCTTCCATTATCAATGTTCTAACCCTCCATTTGGTAAATCTTGGGGAAAAGAAGCTGAAGACGTCCAAAAAGAGACGGGAGAAGGTCAACGCTTCCATGCAGGTTTACCAAATGTAGGCGATGGTTCAATGCTCTTTTTACAAAATCTTATTTCCAAACTTGAAACACCTGAAAATGGAGGAGGACGTGGAGCAATTGTACTTTCAGGTTCCCCATTATTTAACGGTGATGCAGGTTCTGGTGAAAGTGAAATTCGTCGTTTTATCTTAGAAAATGACTTGCTTGAAGCCATTATTGCCTTACCGACTGACATTTTCTTCCGCACAGGCATTGGAACTTACATCTGGTTGATATCTAATCGTAAAGAAGATCACCGAAAAGGGAAAGTTCAACTTATTGATGCAACAGGTATGGCATCCTCTATGCGAAAAAATGAAGGGAAAAAATCGAAGTTTATTGATAATGATGCTATTGCTGAAATTTGTCGTATTTATACTGATTTTATTCCATCTAAAATTAGTAAAATTTTTGATTATCAAGAATTTGGTTACCGAAAAATCAAAGTGCAACGTCCATTACGTTATACTATCTCAATTACTAAAGAATCAATTGTGCAATTTAAAGCAAGCAAAGAATTTACAAAATTATCTACTGAAATTCAGAGGGCGGTGGAAAATTATTTGGTTTCACACTTGGGTAATTATACTTTTGCACAATTCTTAGCTGAAATTCTGCCATTTATTCCTGTCACTCGAATAACAAAATCATTGAAAAATATCATGATTAAAACCTTTGGCATAAAAGATCCAAATGCACCGCCAGCTATACTAGATGGAGAAATCTTATTTGATCCTGATTTAGCTGATTTTGAACGCGTACCATTATTGCAAGATGTTCGAACATATATGGAAAATGAAGTTCTACCACATGCATCCGATGCAATAATTGACAAAAGTGAGAATGATGCAAAAGATGGTAAGGCTGGAAAAGTAGGCTATGAAATCAATTTCAATCGTTATTTTTATCAGTTTGAACAACCTCGTCATCCAAATGAAATCTTAAATGAAATGAAAAAGCTGTCCGAAGAAGTTGCTAATTTATTAGCAGATATTTAATTGTCTTTTTTAAGGTGTTTCGCAAATGTTTAATACATATCAAAAATATAACATATACGAAGATGAATGGTTTAAAAAGATACCTAATCAATGGAAAAAAACGAGATTACAAAACGTACTTTGTGAAAGAAATGAAAAAAATTCTCTTATAAAAGAAACAAATATATTATCCTTATCTATGCATCAAGGAGTTATACCAATATCAGAGAAACTAGGTAATGGCGGTAATAAGCCTAAAGAAAATCTTAAAGACTATAAAATTAGCTATCCTAATGATATTGTTATTAATAGTATGAATGTAGTTGTAGGTTCCGTTGGTCTAAATCAGTATACAGGATTAATATCTCCCGCATATTATGCTTTATATAATAGAGATAAAGAGAATAATATAAAGTATTGGCATTATATTTTTCAAAGTACTATCTTTCAAAAAACGCTATTTTCATTAGGAAAAGGAATTTTATTTAAAGAATCAGAGAATGGCAAACTCAATACAATAAGAATAAAAATATCAATAGATACACTAAACAGGGTTTATTTGCCTCTTCCTTCTAAAAAAGAACAAAATCAAATAGTAAGCTTCCTCGATCAAGAAACTCAAAAAATCGATAACCTTATCGCCAAACAAGAAAAATTGATCGAGCTATTGGAAGAACAACGTAAGTCTATTATTTCCTATGCTGTTACAAAAGGTGTTAATCCTAATGCTAAAATGAAAGTCAGTGGTGTTGAATGGTTGGGTGAAGTTCCTGAGCATTGGACTGTAACTGCTGTAAAAAGGTTATTAGAAATACCTATTACTGATGGTCCCCATGAAACTCCTGAATTTGTAGATGATGGTATTCCTTTCATTTCTGCTGAAGCTATTTTTAACTCAAAAATAGATTTTGATAAAAAACGAGGATTTATTACTTCTGCAGCAAACGAGCTATATAGTAAAAAATATTCACCTAAATTAAACGACATTTATATGGTCAAATCAGGAGCAACAACAGGAAAAGTTGCGATTGTAGAAACAGAGGAAATCTTTAATATTTGGTCTCCTCTAGCTGTATTTAGATGCCAAAACGAAAAAATAAATTATAAATTTTTGTTTTATTTTTTTAGAAGCGCTCAATTTTATAAGGCATTGTGCTTAAACTGGAGTTATGGAACACAACAAAATATTGGAATGAAGACATTAGGAAATATTCAAGTTGCATTTCCATCTCAAACAGAACAAATAGAAGTCGTAAATCATATAGAAAAAGAAAATATAAAGTTAGATTTGCTAATACAAAAAGAAATCTCTCTTGTTGAAAAATTAAAAGAATACCGAGCATCAATTATTTGTCATGCAGTAACAGGACAAATTGATGTTAGAGATTTAGTGGAATAAAGGAACTAATATGCAACGCGATCCTCAAGAAAAAGACTTTCAAAATCATATTATTGCTGAGCTTGGTAAGCAAGGCTGGCTTGTTGGCGAAAGCCGTGAATACAATAAAAAATTTGCAATATATGAGCCTGATTTATGGGCATGGATAGAAGCTACGCAACCAGACAAGTTGGAACGCCTTAAAACTCGTGGAGCAAGTTGGCGAGAAGACGTTCTCAAGCGTCTTGATGATGAATTAGAGAAAAAAGGCACATTAATGCTGCTTCGTAAAGGTTTTCAATTTGCAGGCGCTGGCAATATTCAACTGAGTCAAGCTGAACCAGAAGATGATCGTAATGAAAAAGTGCGGTCAAATTTTGAGGCAAATCGCTTGCGTGTGGTACCAGAACTGGTATATTCAGTAAAAACTGCTGAAAATTCATCATTTACTACAGCCACAGATAATTCTTTTAATCGCATTGATTTAGTCTTTTTCATTAATGGATTACCAGTGGCGACCGTCGAATTGAAATCCGTTTTTACTCAAACATTGGAAGATGCGAAAGAGCAATATCGCACTACTCGCCTACCTATAGATAAGGCTCGTCATAAAGAACCTCTTTTGACTAATAAACGCGGAGCTATTGTGCATTTTGCGATGACAGAAGAAGAAATTGAAATGACAACAAAATTAGATGGTCAAAATACATTCTTTTTGCCATTTAATCAGGGAAACAATGGACATAAAGGTAATCCGCCAATCGCTAATGGAAACCAATATCCAACATCTTATTTTTGGAAGATTGTCTGCCAACCACAAAATTGGTTACGAATCTTCCATTCCTTTGTTTATTGGGAAGTAAAGAGAAAAGTTGATGCTTATGCGGAGCATCATGATGATAGTCGTTTGATTTTCCCGCGTTATCACCAATTTGATGCGGTGACTAAGATGCTTAGTGACTGTAAAGCACAAGGCTCTGGTCATAACTATTTATGTGAACACAGTGCAGGTTCTGGTAAAACATCAACGATTGCCTGGACCGCTCACGGCCTAACAAAACTTCGTACATCTACTGGTGATCCCTATTTTCATTCAACGATTGTAATAACTGACCGTACAGTGTTAGATGCCCAATTACAAGAAGCAATTAAGCAAATAGATCATCAGGATGGATTAATTGCAGCAATTAATAATGAAGATAAAGCTCAAGTGGGTAAATCCAAAAGTCAACAATTAGAAGAGGCTTTATTAAGCGCTAAGCCTATTATTATTGTGACTATTCAAACCTTCCCATTTGTGATGGAAGCTATTTTAACCAATACCAGTTTAAATAATCGTCGATTTGCCGTGATTATTGATGAGGCGCATAACTCACAAACAGGTTCAACTGCGTCTAAATTACAGGCTACTTTATCGCTCCAATCTCAACAAGAAATGGCTAATTTAACTATAGAAGAGTTATTGGAAAAAATTCAGCAAGCCCGCGTGCAATCTAAAAATATCAGCTACTTTGCTTTCACTGCTACGCCAAAGCACTCTACTTATATGCTATTTGGAAGAATAGCTGAAAATGAAAAACCACAAGCATTCCATAAATACACAATGCGACAAGCAATTGAAGAAGGATTTATTTTAGATGTCCTAAAAGGCTATGTACCATATGAAACCGCTTATAAATTAAGTGGTGAAAGTGTTGATAACTCACATCGTGTGGAAGTTAAGCAAGCAAAACGCACTTTGGCTCGTTGGGCAAATTTACATGCGACTAATGTGACACAAAAAGTACGGTTCATTGTGGAGCATTTTCATCATAATGTAGCTCATTTGCTTAATGGTGAAGCAAAAGCAATGATTGTAACCTCCTCTCGTCCAGCCGCAGTGCGCTATAAACTAGCATTAGATAAATTTTTAGCTGAAAATCCTGCTTATGAAAGCTATCGAACTTTAGTAGCATTCTCAGGATCTTTATCAGGTAGTGAGGTTAAACATGCTGAAGATCATAACACTAGTGATATTTTTTCATTTACTGATGAAAATGAGTTTTCTGAAAATTCAATGAATTTAAATCTTCCTTACAACGACTTACGTAAAGTATTTGATCGTAATGAATACTCTGTGCCATGTATATTGATAAGAAAATAGCTAACGAAGTAGAAATTGTACAAACCTATTCTCGTTTAAATCGTACTTTCTCTGGCAAAGATCAAGTTTTTATTATTGATTTTGTTAATAAGCCGGAAGTAGTAAAAGCTGCTTTTTTAAGATATGACGAAGGCGCCGTTATTGAAGATATACAAGATCCAAACGTTGTTTATGATTTAAAAGACAAACTTGATGAGCTCGATATCTACAATAAGCAAGATTTAGAACAATTCAAACAAGCAAAATTCAATACGCAAATTTTACTCACAAAAGATCGCTATAATCAAGAGCGAGCACTACCCTTATATCGTGCAACTGATAAACCTACTAACACCTTTAATCAACGCTTACAAGTTCTAAAAGAAGAAGTAAAAAGATGGGAGTATGCATATCAGCAAGCAGTCAATTTAGGCGACAAAAATGGTCAGAATCAAGCAGAATTATTCCGTATTGAAGCAGATAGTAACCTAAAAACCTTATTACAATTTAAGGGTAATTTAGCCAAATTTAGCCGTATTTATTCCTATATTGCTCAATTAATTGATTTTAATGATAGTGAATTAGAGAATTTTGCGGCCTTTAGTAAGCTGTTAGCAAAACGCTTAGATAATATTCCACCAGATGAGGTAGATGTATCTGGATTGGTATTAAGTGGTTATCGCATAAAAAAATATGAGACTGAAGCACCACCTCCTACTGATAGTACTGTAAGAGAACCAAGCCCTCTACAACCACTAGTTAGTGGAGGTGATATTAAAGGTTATCCAAGTAACTTAGATTATTTACGAAAAATCATTCAAAAAATGTCGGCTACATTTGGCGATATAGCCCCTGAAGATGATATTGTACAATTTGTCAATCATTTAGTAGAACAACTGCAGCAGGATGAAGAGTTATTAGCGCAAATACGTAATAATCCATTCATAATAGCAAAGAAAGGAAAATTACCTGATGCTGTGAAAATGGCAATTATTCGGGCCTTTAATTCGTATCATAATTTAGCAGAACTGTTGCTAAAAAACAGTGATAAATCCTTTGAGCAGGTATTAGAGATGATTTACCTCGCAATAAAAAACAAATTCTAATATTTTTAACTAGGCTGCATTGTGTGCAGCCTTATTTTATTTCTAATTTTAAAATATCTTTTTAAATAATTATGCATTTCTGTACTAGTGTGATAGTATGATGTTAATATTAATGCTTTTATAGGAGATAAAATGTCTAAAATAGCTTTAGTAACCGGCGCGACTGCCGGATTTGGTGCGGCAATTTGTCGTACACTCATTGAAAATGGTTATCGTGTAATTGGCACAGGGCGCCGCGTAGCTCGTTTAGAACAATTACAGCAAGAATTAGGTGAAAACTTCCACTTTCTTGCCTTTGATATTTCAGATCGCCAAGCAACAGAAGATGCTTTCCATTCCCTTCCCGCTAGTTGGCAATCCATTGATTTATTGGTGAATAATGCAGGATTAGCATTGGGCTTAGAAAGTGCTGATAAAGCGAATTTAGACGATTGGATGCAAATGATTGATACCAATATTAAAGGTCTAGTCACCATCACTCGTCTTGTGTTACCACAAATGGTAGAACGCAATTCAGGCCATATTATTAATTTAGGCTCAATTGCGGGCACTTATCCTTATCCAGGTGGCAATATATACGGCGGCACTAAAGCTTTTGTGAAACAATTTAGCTTAAATCTTCGTGCCGATCTTGCAGGCACACAAATTCGCGTCACCAATGTTGAGCCTGGTCTTTGTGGTGGAACTGAATTTTCGAATATCCGTTTTAAAGGTGACGATGCCCGCGCAGAAAAACTCTATGAAAACGTGAAATACGTCAGTCCGCAAGATATTGCTAATATTGTTTTATGGCTCAATCAACAACCTGAACATGTCAATATTAATCGCATTGAAGTGATGCCAACTGCTCAAACCTTTGCACCACTTAATGTCGCAAGAATTCAAAAATAACAAGGAAATATTATGTCAGAAACCCTTTTAAATCCTTATTTCGGTGAATTTGGCGGAATGTACGTACCGGAAATTCTCGTACCGGTACTACAGCAGCTAGAAAAAGCCTTTGTTGAAGCAAAAGATGATCCTGAATTCCAACGTGAATTTCAAGATTTACTTAAAAATTATGCGGGCAGACCAACCGCACTTACCCTTTGCCGTAATTTAACCAAAGGCACAAAAGCAAAAATTTATTTAAAACGTGAAGATTTACTTCACGGTGGTGCCCATAAAACCAACCAAGTATTAGGTCAAATTTTATTGGCAAAACGCATGGGTAAAACACGCATTATCGCGGAAACCGGTGCGGGCCAACATGGTGTTGCGACAGCCCTTGCTTGTGCAATGTTAGATATGCCTTGCCGTGTTTATATGGGGGCAAAAGACGTAGAACGTCAATCACCAAACGTATTCCGTATGCGTTTAATGGGTGCGGAAGTGATTCCTGTACAAAAAGGTTCTTGCTCATTAAAAGATGCATGCTGTGAAGCGATGCGTGATTGGTCAGCCAATTATGAAAACACCCATTATTTATTGGGTACGGCGGCAGGTCCTCACCCATTCCCAACCATTGTGCGTGAATTCCAAAAAATGATTGGTGAAGAAACCAAACGTCAAATCTTAGAAAAAGAAGATCGCTTACCGGATGCCGTTATTGCTGCAGTCGGTGGCGGTTCGAATGCCATTGGTATGTTTACTGACTTTATCGATGAAAAAGGTGTGCGATTAATTGGTGTGGAACCTGCAGGTCACGGCATTGAAAGTGGGGAACATGGTGCACCATTGGGCCATGCAAAAGTCGGCATTTATTTCGGTATGAAATCACCTTTAATGCAAACTGAAGATGGTCAAGTGGAAGAATCCTACTCTATTTCTGCTGGATTAGACTTCCCTTCTGTAGGACCTCAACATGCTTACTTGCAAAGTATTGGTCGTGCAGAATACCCAAGTATTACAGATGATGAAGCATTAAACGCTTTCCAAGAATTAGCAAAACATGAAGGAATTATTCCTGCATTGGAAAGTTCTCATGCATTAGCACATGCGCTAAAAATGATTCATCAAGAACCGAATAAAGAACAAATTTTAGTGGTGAATCTCTCTGGTCGTGGTGATAAAGATATTTTCACCGTTGATAAAGTTTTAAAAGAAAAAGGAATGCAATAATGAGCCGTTTTGAAACTAAATTTGCAGAACTTGCAGCGAAAAAAGAAGGGGCTTTTGTACCTTTCGTCACATTATGCGATCCAACATTTGATCGCTCTTTTGAGATTATTTGCACGTTAGTCGAAAATGGCGCAGATGCGTTGGAATTAGGTTTTCCATTTTCTGATCCACTATTAGACGGTCCCGTTATCCAGGCGGCTAATAACCGTGCGCTCAATGCGGGCCATAGCACTGAGGATAGCTTTAAATTACTCGCTAAAGTGCGGTCAAAATATCCAGAAATTCCGATTAGTTTACTTCTTTGTGCGAATTTAATTTTTGCGAAAGGCTTAGATAATTTCTATCAACGTTGTGCAGAAGTCGGCGTAGATGCGGTTTTAGTGGCAGATATTCCACTATTGGCAAAAGAAGACTATGTTCAAGCCGCTAAAAAACATGGCATTCAACCTGTCTTTATTTGCCCACCAAATGCTGATGCCAAAACGGTACAAGGCGTTGCTGAAAACAGCGAAGGCTATACCTATTTAGTGTCTCGTGCAGGTGTAACAAGTGCAGAGAATCAAGCTCATGCCGCAAACTTAGATACACTTGTAGAACAACTTAAAGCCCACAAGGCTCCACCAATTCTACAAGGTTTTGGTATTGCTCAACCTGCTCAAGTGAAAGAAGCCCTTCAACTGGGTGCAGCTGGCGCAATTTCAGGGTCTGCGACCGTAAAAATCATTGAGCGAAACTTAGATAATCAGGCTCAATGCTTATCTGAACTCGCCGAGTTTGTTCGCAATATGAAAGCAGCAACCAAATAATAAATAATAATAAAGAAAAAAGTGCGGTTAAAATTAACCGCACTTTTGTTTTTCTTTCATTAATCTACAATACGTAAATGAGATGCTGATTTCTGTGGTTTCTTTTCAGCTTTAGGTTTATCTACCGCTTCTGCAAAACTTAATGGCTGTTCTGATGTTGGCTCACGATTTAATTCATCGTAAATTTCTTCTGGCTCAAACATCACGCCATCACCATTTTCACGAGCATAAATAGCTAAAGCTGCGCCCATCGGAATATATAACTCACGAGCAACACCTTTGAAACGTGCATTAAACTGAATAAAATCATTCGTTAATTTCAAATTCCCTGTCGCCCCAGCAGAAAGATTTAAGACGATTTGCCCATCTTTCACGTATTCCACAGGCACATTGGTACCATAATAATTAGCATCTACCACTAAATATGGGGTGAAATCATTATCCACTAACCAATCATAATAGGCTCTTAGTAAATAAGGGCGTTTTGGAGAAGGTGTATGAGCCATTATTTATCATCCATTAAATTTTTAGGTGCAGCCTCACCTACAGATTGTAAAAATGAATCACGGCTAAATACTCGATCCATATAGCCTTTGATTGCTTTGCTTCCTGTACCGCTGAATTCAACACCCATATTGCGTAATTTCCATAATAATGGTGCAACATAGCAATCAACCAAGCCAAACTCTTCACTCATGAAATAAGGGGTTTGTTGGAAGATAACTGATACCGCTAACAACTCTTCTTTTAACTGTTTTAACGCTTCTTCACGTTCAACTTCTGTGCCTTTTTCAGCAATCTCTAATGTTGGGTACCAATCTTGTTCGATACGTAACATTAAAAGACGGCTTTTCGCGCGAGAAACCGGATAAACTGGCATAAGTGGAGGGTGTGGAAAACGCTCATCAAGATATTCCATAATGATGCGAGAGCTGAATAACACTAAATCACGATCCACCAACGTTGGTAATGTACCGTAAGGATTTAATTCCATTAAATCTTCTGATAATGCTTGCAGATCAACTTCTTCGTTTTCGTAAGCGACACCTTTTTCAGCTAAAACAATTTTTACCTGATGGCAGTAAATGTCATTTTTATTTGAAAAAAGAGTCATTACTGAACGTTTACTTGATGCATTGGACATTTATTCCTCCGAAGATCCAAACTAACTTATATACTTCTACTAAAAATGGGCGATTATTTTAACATAACCAGTAGTTAAATTGCTAATAATTTCTTATTTTTACTTTAAAATCAAATAATTACAAACGTATAATAAGAAATCAAAGAACGGCAATTTTTAATTAATTTGTTTTTACAGACATAAAAAAAGCAGAGATTGCTCTCTGCTTTCTTGAAACGATAATAAAAAAATTAACGTTTGGAGTATTGTGGACGACGACGTGCTTTGTGTAAACCAACTTTTTTACGTTCAACGCGACGTGCGTCACGAGTAACGAAGCCAGCTGCACGAAGAGCAGGACGTAAAGTCTCATCATATTCCATTAATGCACGAGTGATACCGTGACGGATTGCACCCGCTTGACCAGAAATACCACCACCTTTAACAGTGATGTATAGGTCTAATTTATCAGTTAATTCCACTAATTCTAACGGTTGACGTACGATCATACGAGCTGTTTCGCGACCGAAATATACGTCTAATTCACGTTGGTTGATAGTGATTTTACCACTGCCCGGTTTGATAAATACACGAGCTGAAGAGCTTTTGCGGCGACCAGTGCCGTAGTTTTGATTCTCTGCCATTTCCTAAACCTCGTGATTAAATGTCTAATACTTGTGGTTGTTGTGCTGCGTGTTGGTGTTCTGCACCCGCATACACTTTTAATTTACGGAACATTGCACGGCCTAATGGACCTTTTGGCAACATACCTTTAACCGCAATTTCAATCACCGCTTCAGGACGGCGAGCGATCATTTCTTTGAAAGTCGCTTGTTTGATACCACCTACATAGCCAGTGTGCCAGTAGTAAAGTTTATCTGTTTCTTTACGACCAGTTACTGCCACTTTGTCTGCGTTGATAACGATGATGTAATCACCAGTATCTACGTGTGGAGTGTACTCAGCCTTGTGTTTACCACGAAGACGGCGTGCTAATTCAGTAGCTAAACGACCTAAAGTTTTACCTGTCGCATCTACCACATACCAGTCACGTTTTACTGTTTCCGGTTTTGCTACAAAAGTTTTCATTAATTAATTACCAAAATATAAGTTTGATACCCAGTGTTCCATATTGATTGAAACACAACCATTAATCTTAATCTCCACCCCTTCGAGTGTGATCTCGATAAAATAATGCACGGTGGGAATCCGTGCATTTACAGGGTCGGCGTATTATACCTATTTTTAGAAAAAATGCTAACTTTTTGTGCAAATAAATTGATTTTCTTTTAAAATACAACGCACAACAAACAATCATTAATTTCATTCATTATTTTGATGAAATCATTGAAATTGACGCATATTACTTCTTATCTTATGATAAGCGCATTCTAATAAAAAATGTAAGAAGGCATGCTATGAGCTACGCAAACGAAATTAACACATTAAATCAACATCTTGCTGATACTAACAAAAAAATTAATGTCTCCTTTGAGTTCTTTCCTCCTAAAAATGAAAAAATGGAAAGCATGCTTTGGGATTCTATCCACCGCTTAAAAGTATTAAATCCTAAATTTGTTTCCGTCACTTATGGCGCAAACTCTGGCGAACGTGATCGTACGCATAGCATCGTGAAAGCCATTAAAGCAGAAACAGGTATAGAAGCTGCACCACATTTAACGGGCATTGATGCCACACCTGAAGAATTAAAAGAAATTGCAAAAGATTATTGGAATAGCGGTATTCGTCGCATTGTGGCATTACGCGGTGATGAGCCAAAAGGCTATGCGAAAAAACCTTTCTATGCAGCTGATTTAGTTGAACTACTCCGCTCCGTAGCTGATTTTGATATCTCGGTTGCCGCATACCCAGAAGTTCATCCTGAAGCAAAATCAGCACAATCCGATTTAATCAATTTGAAACGTAAAATTGATGCGGGCGCTAATCATGTCATTACTCAATTCTTCTTTGATATTGATAGTTATCTTCGCTTCCGTGACCGCTGTGCATCCATTGGTATTGAGGCTGAAATTGTTCCGGGTATTCTACCTGTCACTAACTTCAAACAACTTCAAAAAATGGCATCATTTACGAATGTAAAAATTCCAGCATGGTTGGCTAAAGCATATGAAGGATTAGATGATGATCCAACTACTCGTAATCTTGTCGCGGCGAGTGTGGCAATGGATATGGTAAAAATCCTTTCTCGTGAAGGCGTGAATGACTTCCACTTCTACACATTAAATCGTAGTGAACTCACTTATGCGATTTGCCACACATTAGGCATTCGCCCTACAACAAATCCATAAAGAAAAAGTGCGGTTAAAATTAACCGCACTTTTTTATTTCACTATACTCGTCTAACTTGCCAAAAAGCTTTCTTCCAATATGGACTGTTCATCGAAGAATAAATCACGCCACCTTTGGTTGAAGCATGTAAAAATTTATCTTCTTTCACATAAATCCCCACATGATAGCCATTTGGTCCGCGTCCGGTTTTAAAGAAAATTAGATCGCCTGTTTGGATATCTTCTTTACGAACAAG
>OGES01000085.1_pt1 | contig 93223 bp, 91 predicted proteins | sample 1570711 | NCBI WGS metagenome assembly OGES01 (sample SAMEA2582133, study PRJEB24529) | metagenome | biome: Human gut stool | place: China | collected 2011 | reverse complement strand
GAAAATTTAAAACGACGTTTCAAATAATCTTTATAAGTAATATTCATTTCAGTATTGGAATTCAAAGCATTCTGGATATTAAGTATGATATGTAGAAAATAAGGGAGAACAGTAGTTGGCAAAACAATATGAGTGGATCCACAACCCTTACAATGAACACGCTGAATCAAAAGCTCAATACGAACCATATCTTCATTGATGAAAACTCTTGGATGAGTACCATAAAGAATAAGAAGACCAATCATACCACATTTAGGACAAGGAACTGAAGCAAGTAATGGAATGAAAGATTCAATAAAAGTATTATAAGCCTCTTGATTTTGTGTGACGTTGTCAGTAGTATAAAAGTATAACATAAGCATACCTTTCAGGTGGCTTGGTGGGGGAAAAGCGAGGGAAACAAATCTTGGCGGAAATGTATTTCGCTTTTTCTTTTTGTCAGCTGAATTATCCTTTCAATTCAAGTATAACAAAAAACGCCCCAAAATACTTTGGAGCGAATTTTAAGCTGCCTAGCACATTACCCTATGTAATCTTATAGCGTATCTAGACCCTAACTATTTTTATATAGTCTTTTTTCGTAAAAAAAACAAGTCATCTAGACTTGTTCATCTAAAAAATATGTAGCCTCCATATCGGCAGTACTTAACGCAAAGGCTAAAGGGAACATCTCAAAAGCTTTCCCCACATTATTAACAGGATCACTTCCAGAAAATCCCATATGATAACGAATCGCAAACGCTTCTTCTCGTGTTATGCGCATAAATGGTTGAATCATGTATACACTTTTTTCACCATGACCAAAAGGAATGTCATCTTCAAATTCAAATACATCCACTTGCCGCCACTGCCCATCGATTTTTTTGTTTCTTGTACCTTTTTTATAGACATTGATCTTACATACATCATGAAGTAAGGCGACAAGCGCAATGGTTTCATCACTATAGCTCATCTTATAAATTTCTTTTACTCTTTGTCTATCTAGATAATCCTTTAAACAATGATAGACATGCATACTATGCGCACATAGGCCACCTTTAATGTTGCCATGAAAACGTGTGCTTGCAGGTGCTGTAAAAAAATCAGAGTGAGGTCCTTCTAGAAATTCTAGAAAGGCATCGGCACCTTCACGATGGATATTTTCTTTATAGATTTGAATAAATTCTTCTTTTGCGTTCATACTTTTTACCTATTTAAAAAGCCTAAGAACATGAGATCTTTCCCTGTTAAGTACAGGTGGGTAATCTGTGAACAGCATTAGGATCCCCACGCGTAGCGGGTCTTCAACACAACAATTCAACATCCGATTTCCCTTATCTCGAGTGTAGGAAAAATTAATGTCCTTAGGCATTTTTATAATAGCGAACTTCATAATAGAATACAAGTCTTGACATTTTAGTATGAAATGTGCATAGTTGCAAGTGCCTTTAAAAACAAGTAGAATATAAAAGGTGAAATTATGGATGGAATTTTAATTATTGATAAACCGTATGGTATGACAAGCCATGATGTTGTAAATTGGCTTCGAAAAAAATATAAACAAAAAAAATTTGGACACACTGGAACATTAGATCCTAATGCAACAGGTGTTTTGGTGGTTCTTTGTGGAAAGTCTTGTAAGTTACTTCAGTTTTTAAGTGATACAGATAAAGAATATATTGGTCAGATTGAATTTGGAAAAAGCACTTCTACCGATGATATTTGGGGTGAAGTAGAAGCTGAAAAAGAGGTGAATTTGGATTTTTCTTTTTCAGAAGAACTACAAAAATTTGTTGGAAAGAACCATCAATTGGTGCCAAAAACTTCAAATAAAAAAGTGAATGGTAAAAAATTAATGGATTATCAAAGAGAGGGGCTTGAAGTTCCTAAAGTCTATAGCGATATTGAAATCTATTCAATGGAAGATTTAGGGGATTATCGTTTTAGAGTGGCTTGTTCAAGTGGAACGTATGTTCGTAGTATTTGTCGAGATTTGGCTTTAAACACAAATAATTTGGGTTGTATGAAAAGCTTAAGACGAACTAAAGTGGGACGCTTTACAATTGATCAGGCACAGACTCTAGAAGATTTAGAAACACAAGAGCCTATCTTATATCCTTCAATTTATGTATTGGATCATTTGGATAAAATCAATTATCAGCCGATTGAAGACGTGTATCAGGGAAAACGTATCCGCTTAGATAATTCCAACAATGAAGTTTGTATCTTAGATGCAGGAAAGCCTATCGCAATTTATGAAAAAGAGCGTGAAGGCTTATTTAAAAGTAAAAGAGGTCTATGGTAATGGAAGTGATTCGTATTGATTATTTGAATGTTCCAAAAGATTTATTAAAAAGCTCTTGTTGTATTGGCTTCTTCGATGGTTTACATACGGGGCATCAAGCGTTGTTAGACAATTGTATTTTGAAGGCAAAAGAATTGGGCGTTCAAAGTGGATTGATTACATTTGATCCAGATCCTTGGAAAATCTTCTTTCCAGATCGCGTATGTAGGCATATCACTACACTTGAAGATCGAATTCATTTGGCAAATGCAATGGGAATTGAAGTGATGTATGTTATTACTTTTTCTAAAGATTTTGCCGCTTTAGATGTAGATGCATTTCACCTCTTGTTACAAAAGATGAATGTATGTCATATCACTTGTGGCTTTGATTTTAAATATGCTTCTAAAAATTCTGGGAATGTTCATACTTTACAAAATCAAGATTATTTCAATGTATCTGTGATTGATAGTGTGAATTCAAAAAATGAAAAGATCTCATCAAGTCGTATTGAGCCGTTGATTCAAAGTGGCAAAATCGATTTGGCCAATGAACTATTGGGGTATATGTATTCGATTGAAGGAATCATTGAACATGGTTTCAAAAGGGGAAGCACCTTATTAAAATTTCCTACCGCAAATCTTGGGGCAAATGCTGATTATTTAGTTCCATCTAGTGGTGTTTATGCAGGCTTTGTTTGTGTGAATGATATATTTTATGGAGCTATGATCAATGTAGGAAACAATCCGACTTTTGAAAATAAAAAAGTTTCGATTGAAGCACATATCTTTGATTTTGATCAAGACATTTATGATCAAAGAGTTCGTTTCTTTTTCTTAAAAAAGACACGAAATGAAATTCGCTTTAATGGGTTTGAAGAGTTAAAGAAACAATTAGAGAGTGATATTATTACTTGTAAAAAAGTGATTTCACGTGAAAAGATGTATGTTCAAAAAACAGCTGTACTTTGGGATGCGAAAGTTTTTGAGTTTAAATCACTTTTTTGATATACTAAAAGAGAAGTGAAGGTGAAATTATGGCGAAAGAATATATTGAACTAGAACCAGGTAATGAATATGGTGTTATTTCTTTAAATAAGACAGTTTTTTCAACAATTGCACAGAATGTAATTGAAGAAGATGAAAACGTTCAAATTGCCCAAGGAACAAAACCATTTAAGACGGGAATTGTCACAAAAGTGGATGATAATAAATTGACATTATCCATTCCTGTTAAAGTCAATCACAAGGCAAATGTGAGTGATGTATGTTTAAATCTACAAAACAAGATCTTTGAAAGTATTTCTTATATGACAGACTTTAAACCTGAAGCCATCGAAATTCAGGTTACTGGATTTATTTTTTAAGGAAATCTTTCAAAGGTTTCCTTTTTTTAAATTTATGAGTGTATCTTTTGAAAATTATCTTGTGGTAGGTATTAGTTCAAGGGCTTTGTTTAATTTGGAAAAAGAAAATGAAGTTTTTGAAAAAGAAGGATTGGATGCATATCGTGAATATCAAATAGTTCATGAAAATGATGTATTAAGTCCTGGAAGTGGTTTTGGGTTAGTAAAAAACTTATTAAACATCAATAAACTAGCTAAACGAAAATTGGTTGAAGTAATCGTTATGTCTAGAAATAGTGCGGATACGTCATTACGTATAATCCATTCACTTGAGCACTATGATATGGATATTGGTCGTATGGTTTTAAGTGGTGGAGAAGACATCAGTCGTTATTTATCGGCTTTTGGTGTCGATTTATTCTTGTCATGTAATGAAAATGATGTATCGAATGCGATCCATGCTGGTTTTGCGGCCGGTATGATCTATGCCAGAGATACAAAATATAACTTTCCAGATCATCAGATTCGTATTGCCTTTGATGCAGATGCCGTATTATTTTCGGCAGAATCTGAAAAGATCTATCAGGAACATGGTTTAGAAGCTTTTACTGAAAATGAAATTCTAAATCAAGATGTGGCCTTAAAAAAAGGTCCTATGGCTTCGTTATTAAAGAGTTTATCTTGGCTTCAAAATGAAACGAAAGATTTAAATGTATTAAGAACAGCTATAGTCACAGCCCGAAATAAAGATACGGGAGTTCGTGTGATTAAGACTTTAAGAGCATGGAATATTGTCGTAGATGAAGTATTCTTTATGCAAGGTGCTAAAAAAGCAGATGTCTTAGCTTGTTTTGGCGCCAATATATTTTTTGATGATCAAGACGTGCACGCACTACCTGCAAGTGATGTAGTACCAAGTGCTCGTGTACCATATAGAGAAGGAGAAATGTAAATGAATAGACATGAACAACGTGTAGTTGCGATGCAAAGTGTGTATCAACACTTATTATTAGGAAAGGATATTCGTAAATGTGTATTTGACGTAATGAAAGGTTCAAATGACATTGATGGATATTTATACAGTTTAACAATGGGAACAATCGAAAACAAAGAAGCATTTGAACAAAAAATCAATGAATTATTACGAGACGATTGGGATTTTGATCGTTTAAGTATGTTAGAACAAGCTATTTTATTAATTTCTTTCCAGGAAATTTTGGCTAACGATACGCCAAAGGCCGTTGTCATTAATGAAGCTATAACACTGGCAAAAAAATATTGCGATGACAACTCATACAAATTATTAAATGGAGTTCTTGATCAACTATGAGAAATGAAATGGTTGTAAGTATTTCAAGTGTTATTGCTCGTATTAAAAATATATTAACACAAACTATGGATCTAGACGGTATCTGGATTCAAGGTGAAATCAGCAACCTGACAAAACATAGGTCTGGCCACTATTATTTTTCTTTAAAAGATAAAAGTGGTGAAATGAGTTGTGTTATGTTTTCAAGCTATGTATCGCGATTAAATTTTAATGTACAAGAAGGCATGCGCGTTTTAGTTTCAGGAAGCATTAATGTATATGAACAAAGAGGAAGTTTACAGCTTGTCATTCGTCAAATGAAACAAGATGGTTTAGGAGATCTTTATTTAGAGTTTGAAAAGAGAAAACAAGATCTTTTAAAAGCTGGTTATTTTGATGCGAATCACAAAAAAGCTAAACCTGAATATATTGAAAATATTGGTGTAATTACAGGCGCAGGTACTGCTGCATTACAAGATGTCTTGTCTACAATTCAAAAGCGTTGGCCGATGATGAAAGTCACTTTATACCCTAGTTTAGTGCAAGGTAATTTTGCGCCTAAAAGTTTGATTCAATCTTTGAAAAAGGCAGATACTTTTGGACATGATGCCTTATTGATTGTTCGTGGTGGAGGAAGTTTTGAGGACTTGTTTTGTTTTAACGATGTAGAACTTATAAAGACAATTTATAACTTAAATACATATATTGTCAGTGGTGTAGGCCATGAAGTAGATACAACTCTATGTGATTTAGTATGCGATCATAGAAGTGTTACGCCTACAGCAGCAGCTCAATGGGTTACTTTCGATCAATATGATGTGATGAATAAAATTGCAAAAGATAAAGAATTGCTTTATCGAAATATGTCTTTGATTTTAAATGGCTATAAATCAAAATTAGAACAGTACAAGAGTCATCCGTATTTAAAAGATCCAAAAGCTTTTATTGTAGATAAACAATTAAAATTGGATGCATATCATACACAAATGGAACATGCACTTTCTTTAGAACTTCAAAAGATGAATTTAATTAAGAATTATAAGGATCAACTTGCTTTTAATATGAGTCAAATTCTTAAAGATTCCAAACAAAAACTTTCTATAATTCCTGAAAAACTTGAAGTTAGTATGCAAAATAAAATTCAAGAGAAAAGACATCTACTCATGCGTGATTGTGCTTTATTGGATGCCTATTCGCCTTTAAAAGTGCTTTCAAGAGGGTATAGTATTTCTAAAGTGGAAGATAAAGTTGTTAAAAGTATCCATGATGTAAAAAGTGATGATATAATGATAACTAGAGTGCATGATGGTGTAATAACATCTCGTATTGCATCGTGCAAGGAGGAATAAAATGGCCGCAAAACAATTGAAATTTCAAGAAGCCATGAAACGATTAGATGAAATTGTGGCTTTACTTAATAATAATGAATTAGAACTTGAAGAGGCAATGTCATTATTTGAAGAGGGTTTAAAGTTAAGTGCTCAATGTGAGAAACAATTAAAGAAATTTGAAACGAAAATGGATCAGTTGATGGAGGTGAATCAAGATGTTGATGAATAAAGAATTTGAAGATTATCTATTAGTACGTGTACAAGAAAATGATGATAGTCGTACAAAAGATGCGATGGCTTATTCATTAATGAATGGTGGAAAAAGAGTACGTCCTATGTTGTTGTTTTCTGTACTAGAAGGCTATGGAATGGATGCTCATGTTGGATATCCTTGTGCTTGTGCCATTGAAATGATTCATACTTATTCATTAGTACATGATGATCTTCCAGCTATGGATAACGATGATTTGCGTCGTGGTAAACCGAGTTGTCATAAAGCCTATGATGAGGCAACGGCTATTCTTGCAGGGGATGGACTACTTACCAAAGCTTTTGAAGTCGTACTTGATAGTGAATGTAGTGCGAAACAAAAAGTGGCATTAGTTAAAGCACTTTCTTGGTATGCAGGTATTGATGGTATGATCTATGGTCAAACATTAGATTTGCAGGCTGAAAATGATACAAATCCAACATTTGCCCTTTTGCAAGAAATTGATCACTATAAGACAAGTAAATTATTAACTTTGCCTTTAGTATGTGGTTGTATTTTAGCGAATAAATTTGACGACATTGACCATTTCCGTAAGATTGGTCTTGTGTTAGGGTTGGAATTTCAGATGCAAGATGATATTTTAGATGTTGTTGGAAGTGAAGAAGTGGTTGGAAAATCATTGAGTGATGAAGATAATCATAAAGTAACAGCTGTATCTTTATTAGGTCTTGAAGGAGCTAAAGATATGGTTAAAAGTTATGATGAAACCATTCGTAAATCATTAGATAAAGTCAGTTGTGATGTAACTTCACTAACAAAAGTATTGGATACTTTATTAAAGCGTACATATTGATATATGGAATTTCTTTGAAAAAAGGGGTATATTAATAATAGCTAAGACTAGTCTTTAGCGGACTAGTTTTTTAACGAGGGTTATAAAATGAGAAAGATTAGTCAAGTGTATGATATTGAATCACCACGTCAAATCAAGGATTTGACAATCGATGAGCTTACACAATTGTGTAGTGATATTCGAGCTTTTTTAATTGATTCAATCTCAAAAACAGGTGGTCATTTATCAAGTAACTTAGGCATTGTTGAAGTCACAGTGGCTATGCATTATGTCTTTGATTCACCTAAAGATAAAATGATTTTTGATGTTGGACATCAATGTTACACACATAAAATATTAACTGGAAGATCCACACAATTTGCGACATTACGCAAAAAAGGTGGTCTTTCAGGTTACCAAAAGCGTAGTGAAAGTAAATATGATTGTTGGGAAGCTGGGCATTCTTCAACCTCTTTATCGGCAGCACTCGGCTATGCGATTGCACGCGATCTAAAACAGGAGGATTATAATGTCATTGCCCTTATTGGAGATGGTTCATTAACAGGTGGAATGGCACTTGAAGCATTAAATGATATTGGTTCTAAACAAAAAAAGATGGTCATTATATTTAATGATAATAATATGTCAATTTCTAAGAATTATAGCGGAGTTGAAAAACGTATAACGGATATTCGTGCTTCACATTTATATATTGATTTAAAACATGATGTAAAGAATAACTTAAAATCGAATAAATTAGGTAGTAATGTATTAAGCACACTGTCTCATTTTAGAGACAAAATCAAAGACGGAGTGATTGATGCACCTTTATTTAAAGAGTTTAATTTAGATTATATGGGGCCTGTTGATGGTCATGATATTCAAAGTTTAATTAAGGTATTTGAAGCTGCCAAAGAACATGATGGTCCTATTGTAGTTCATGTATTAACACAAAAGGGTAAGGGTTATAAATATGCACAGCAAGATAAAGTTGGAAAATGGCATGGTGTAAGTCCTTTTGATGTGGCTACAGGTAAATCCTTAAGTCTTCTTCCTCCAAATGAAATTTCTTGGTCCCAAGTTATTTCTAATACGGTCATGGATCTTGCCGAAAAAGATAAAACGATTGTTGCGATTACACCGGCTATGGCGCAGGGAAGTAAGTTGTTAGAATTTCAAAAACATTTTCCAGATCGTTTCTTTGATTGTGGTATTGCAGAACAACATGCCGTAACAATGGCTTGTGCAATGGCACTAGGTGGTTTAAAACCATTTGTCAGTATTTATTCTTCTTTCCTTCAAAGAGCTTATGATCAAGTCAATCATGATATGGCTAGAATGAATGTTGGCGTTGTGATTGGAATCGATCGTTGTGGTTTAGTTGGAGATGATGGTGAAACCCATCAAGGTGTATTTGATATTGCGATGCTTAGAAGTGTTCCGAATTTGATTTTGTCACAACCAAAAGATGCTAAAGAAGCTCAAAATATGATTTATACAGCTTTTGATTCGAAAAAACCATTCTGCATTCGTTATCCTAGAGGAAATGCGTTGTATGCCAAAAATAAATCGTATTCATTGATTCCGATTGGTTCATGGGAAAAATTTGTGGTTGGAACTCCAACACAAATTGTGATTACGTATGGTCCAGACGTTGATCATGTGATCAATAAGGCAAGAGAAAATAAAATGGGTTTATTGGTTGTCAATGCACGTTTCTTCAAGCCTATAGATGAAGTTATGATGAAAGATTTATTAAAGATGGATCTTTCGATTACAATTTATGAAACAGATGTTAAAATTGGAGGACTTTCAAGTGCTATTTTAGAATATATAAATACACTTGATGAAAAGATTCATATAATAGGTATTGAGGATCACTATGTATGTCATGGTTCGATTCGTTCTTTGCGTATTCAAGAAGGTATTAGCACCGAATGTTTATTTGAGGAATTAGAAAAACATGGATAAGATACGATTAGATAAAGCTTTACTTAAAACGATATCTAGCCGTGCAAAAGCACAGGATATGATTAAAGAAGGGAAAATCAGTGTCAATGGGAAAGTAATCACGAAAGCTAGTTATTTAGTGAGTGATGAAGATGATATTGTCGTAACACATACCCAGGATGAATTTGTGTCGCGTGGTGCTTTTAAATTAAAGGGTTGTCTTGACAAATACAATGTCAATATTTCAAATCAAGTTGTACTGGATATTGGAGCAAGTACAGGTGGTTTTACAGATGTTTGTCTTCGTTATGGCGCTAAAAAAGTATATGCGCTTGATGTTGGTCATTTACAACTCGCAAAAGAATTAGACCAAGATTGTCGTGTTGTAAAAATGGAAGGGCATAACGCAAGAGAAATTGTGCCTGACTGGTTTGATGAACCCATAGATTTTATGTGTATGGATGTAAGTTTTATATCTTGTAAGACCATTTTAAAACATGTATTGCATGTATTATCCATATCTCATATTGCGATTTTGGTAAAGCCTCAATTTGAATGTGGGCCTGCTGCTTTGAATAAGCATGGTGTTCTAAAAAATTCGAAGCTTGCCTTACAGATTGTAGAAGATGTAAAAGCATTTTTATTTCAATATTATAAAAGCGTTGAAGCCATGCCAAGTATTCTAGAAGGAAGAAGTGGCAATCAAGAATATATGGTGTATGCTAAAGATTTAAGAATATCTTAATGTGAAGATATTCTTATTTTTTTATTTACAGCTTCACCCGTGATGATAATCATTTATTTTCCTTTGAATTTAAGTTAAAATAATAAGTAGACTTGAGGTGGTTTTGTGATTGAACAATTGTCAGTAAAAGATTATGTATTATTCGAATCTTGTATCATAGATTTTACAAATGGAATGAGTGTGATTACGGGTGAAACAGGTGCCGGTAAATCGTTATTGATTGATGCGATTGGATATTTGAGTGGGGATCGCATTAAATCCAATGTGATTCGTAATGGAAAAGATAAGGCCATATTATCTATGGTTTTAACTTCGAATGAAAAAGTGAATTCGATTTTAGATGAAAATGGATTTGAAGTGGATGATCAAGTGATTATTTCGCGTACAATTTTGAATAATAATAAAAGTACTGTACGGATCAATCAACAGATCACAACTCTTTCTTTTGTTCGTAAAATCGTCAATTTATTAGTGGATGTTCATTCGCAAATGGATACATATCGTTTAATGGATACAAAACTTCAAATGGAATTATTGGATAGTTATGCCAAGGTAGAGGATTTAAAATCATCTGTAAAAGAGGCTTATTTTTCATATTCAAATGTTTTAAATGAATTAGAAACATTAAAAAATGAAGAATTTTCAGATTCGGAATTGGAGTTTTTAACTGCACAGCTAGATGAAATTGAAAATGCGAATATACAAGAAGATGAATTGGAGATGTTGAACGAACAGATTCATGAAGCTTCAAACTGGTTTAAAAATAAAGAAGATCTTTCTATGTGTTTATATGAGATGGATAAAGAAAATGGTGCGTTGGATTCTTTGTATACGTTATATAAACAAGCTTCAAAATCATCAATACTAAATGCATATGAAGAAACATTTAAAAATTTATATTATTCTTTACAAAGTGTAGATGAAGAACTTAAGCATATTCGTGATACACATTCAAATGACGCTTTAGATTTGGATAGTCTTCAAAATCGTCAATATTTAATCAAAAAATTGTATCGTAAGTATGGTGGTTCCTACATGTCTTTAATGGAATCTAAAAAGAATATCATGGATAAAATTGATCGAATCATTCATCGTCAGGATGTATTTGATAAGTTGGAAAAAGAAAAAGAAGAATCCTTTGCGGCTTATATGAAATTGGCAAATGAATTGTCTGTTAAAAGAAAAGCTGTCTTTTCTTTACTAGAATCAAAGGTGATGGAGCATTGTAAAGATTTGATGTTAGAAAATGCTCGTTTTAAGATTTCTTGTACCGAAAAGAAACCATCTTCAAACGGTATTGATGAAATTGAGTTTTTAGTGTCAATGAATCCAGGCCAGGATTTTTCAAGTTTAAGTGTATCTGCAAGTGGTGGTGAACTCTCTCGTTTGATGTTGGCATTAAAGGTCGTATTTCAGGCATCAAATGGAATTGAAACCATTATTTTTGATGAAATTGATACAGGTGTCAGTGGTAAAGTTGCTTTGGCAATGGGGGCTAAAATGAAGGCTTTATCCAATAAGTATCAAGTGTTATGTATTACGCATTTAGCAAGTGTTGCCGTAATGGCCAACACGCATTATTTAGTAAGTAAAAAATCGACTTTTAATGAAACAATCACGCGTGTTCAAAAACTAGATCATGACCAAACGATTCAAGAGTTAGCTATTATGACAAGTGGTGAAGCGAGTGTAAAGGCAAAAGAATCTATGCAAGATCTATGGGTGAAGATTCATGGCTAGAGTGATTTTACATATTGATTTAAATGCTTTTTTTGCGAGTTGTGAAGAAATAAAGAATCCGGATTTAAAGGAATTTCCAGTTGCGGTAGGATCGACTTCAAAGCGCGGCGTGATTTCGACTGCCAATTATGAAGCAAGAAAATATGGTGTGCATAGTGCAATGCCAGTTTATGAGGCTTTGCGTCTTTGTCCAGACTTAGTATTGATCCAAGGTGATTATGGATATTATCGTTCGATGTCCGCACAGTTTTTTGCGTATTTAAAGACATTTACCCATCAAATTGAACCAGCAAGTATTGATGAGTGTTATATGGATGTTACCGATATTATCAAGCGTTATAAAAGGCCTTTAGATCTTGTGTTTGAAATTCAAAATGGAGTATATGAAAAATGTCATTTGAATTGTTCGATTGGTGTAGCACCCAATCGTTTTCTTGCGAAAATGGCGAGTGATATGCGCAAGCCTAAAGGAATCACAGTACTTAGAAAATCGGAACTTTCAACGAAGTTATGGCCTTTAAAAATCAACGAGATGCATGGTATTGGAAAAAAGAGTGTTCCCGTTTTAAATGAGATGGGAATCTATACAATTGGTGATTTTGCGGATGAAAAAAACGAACAAAAAATCTTACGTAAATTAGGTAAATCGAGTTATTCTTTGATTCAGAAAGCTCGTGGTAATTCAAGTGCAGCTTTGTGTTATTCAACAACGCAAAAGAGTATTTCGATAACTAGAACCTATTCCAATGATTTATATTCCATTGATGAGGTGAGTAGTAATCTTCAAATCATTATAAATGAATTGACGCATAAAATGCAGCGTGAAAATCAAAAAGGAAGACTTGTCACTTTAACATTAAGAGATACTGCTTTTCATAATGTGTGTCACAGTATGAATTTGAGTACATATTCAAATACATATCCAATGATTTATGGGGCTTGTATGCAGCTATTAGAAGCTTATTTTGAGCCGATTGGATATCGTTATATTGGTGTTCATGTTGGTTCTTTAAAGGATGCCAAACAAATTGTAGAGCAGGTTGATTTGTTTGAAGTACCCCAAGAAAATACGGATTTCATATTAAATCGTTTAAATGCGAAAATGGATAGTAAATGTTTTATAAAAGCAAGTGATTTATTGAAGAAGGAGGGGTCAAATTGAGCTTAACGTTGGATTATTTTATTCATGAAGATTTAAAGTTATATCAAGATTGTGAACATTTTCGCTTTAATACGGATACGAAATTATTGGCGCAATTTGTTCGTTTAAAAAAACAAGAACGTATTCTCGATATTGGTACAAACAATGGCGCTTTGTTGGTGTACTTTGATCAGTTTCATATAAAAGAGCTAGTGGGTGTTGAAGTGTTAGAAGAAACGAGTAAAGTAGCTCAAAAGAATGCGGATTGTTTTATTAAGCATCCAGTAAAAATTGTAAATCAACCAATTCAAGAATATGTAGATGATTTATTTGATGTCGTTGTTAGCAATCCTCCTTATTTTAAAATGAATGCCAATCAAAAGCCGGAACATTTAAATTTTCGTCATTTGGGAAGAATGGAAGAAAATTTAACATTAGAACAATTAGTATTTCATGCGAATCGTTTATTGAAAAGTTATGGGCGGTTTTATATGGTGCATCGTCCTAATCGTTTAAATGAGATCAATAAAGTTCTATATGAAAATAACTTTAGTATTCGCAATTTGCGGTTTGCGTATGATCATCGTGATCATAAGGTAAAATCTGTATTGATTGAGGCAATCAAAGAGTCGAATTGCGATATGAATGTATTAGAACCTATATATATTTAATTTTGTGTTATAATAGTTTTATGGAATTAAAAGATGCATTCGAGGATTATCATTTATATTTGAGTGTTGTGCAACGGAAATCAAAGAAAACTGTACAATCGTATCTACATGATATCGAGGTTTACTTAGATTTTTTAAAGGATCGAAAGATTTCTAAGTGTGAAAATATTTCTGTTTTAGATATTGAGGCGTTTTTGGATTTTTATGCCGAGGATCATGTTGCGTCAAGTCTGAATCGCATGATTGCGAGTATTCATTCTTTTCATTTGCAGATATCAACTATGCATCCTGAAATCAAAGATGTATCTTTATTAATTCATGGGATGAAATCATCTAAGCATCTGCCTGTTTATTTAAGTGTGGATGAAGTAAAAAAAGTTTTTTCATCTTTTCAAGACAATGAGATCGACCAATATAATAAAACAATCTTAGTTGTATTATATTCTTGTGGTTTGCGTGTTAGTGAGCTTTGTGATTTACAGCTAAATGATGTGCATTTGACAGAGCAAATCTTAAAAGTCAAAGGCAAAGGAGATAAAGAAAGAATCATTCCGATATCTTCTTATTGTGTTTCACAGATGAAATATTATTTAGATTCCATTCGCTTCGTTTGGGATGTAAAGAATGTTTCGTATTTTTTTGTGAATCGTTTAGGCCATATTTGTACAAGGCAATATGTTCACTTGATGATTAAACAAAAAGTGAATGAATTAAATTTAAATCCGCACATATCTGCACATAGTTTCAGGCATTCGTTTGCGACGCATTTATTAGATGGAGATGCCGATTTAAGAATTGTTCAAGAGCTTTTAGGGCATTCCAATATTTCTACAACGCAAATCTATACGCATATTCAAGATAAGCGTTTAACGAGTGTTTATGATCGTTGTTTTCAAAAAATAGAAAAATCAAAGGAGGAATAGTATATGTCATGTGAAGGTTGTCCTTCTCAAGGAAAATGTGGTAAGAGCAGTGAAACATGTGGAATTCAATCCAATCCAGATAACCACATTAAAAATATTATCACTGTAATGTCTGGTAAGGGTGGAGTTGGTAAATCTACTGTTACGGTTATGTTAGCTAAGGCTATGGCTAAAAAAGGTTTAAAAGTTGGTATTATGGATGCGGATATTACGGGTCCTAGTATTCCTAGACTTTTAGCTTTGTCAAATCAACATGCGTTCGGAAATGAAAAACAACAATTGATTCCAGTCGAATCCAAAGAAGGCATTAAAGTCATGTCTTTAAACTTTTTAGTTCAATCTGAATCGGATCCTGTGATTTGGCGTGGTCCAGTCATTGGTGGTGTTGTAAAACAATTCTATACAGATGTTGTATGGGGTGATTTAGATGTTTTATTGATTGATATGCCTCCAGGAACTGGTGATGTTGCCCTAACAATTATGCAGTCAATTCCAGTGCAGGGTGTTGTGATGGTTTCTACACCTCAGCCAATGGTGAGCATGATTGTAGAAAAGGCTTGTCACATGTGTGAAAAGATGGAAGTGAAAGTGCTTGGTATTATTGAAAATATGGCGTACTTAGAATGTCCAAATTGTCATGAAAGAATTGAATTCTATAAAAAAGAAGATGTGGAAACATTGTGTAATTCAACTTGTACAAAATTATATGGAACACTTCCAATGTTGGATTTGATTCGTGATATCAATGAGTATGATGCATATTCTAAGGATCAACAAGAAAAAGTAGATGCATATCTAAATGATATTGCGACTGAAGTCTTAGAAGATATTGCCTAATGGAGTATATACTTCATAAAAAATCCAATTGTAAAAGAATAAAAATACGTGTAGTCAAAGGAGTGGTTTGTGTAAGCGCTCCTTTAAATGTTTCTACAAGAGAAATTGATGATTTTGTAAATGAACAATTGGCTTGGATTAAGAATCAATTAAGTAAGTATACTCTTTCTAAAGAGAATGACTTGATTTCTTTATTGGGTAAAAAATACAGATTGCATTATATCGATCAAAGAGTTTGTTATGTTGAGGGTGATGATTTATATTTGTATCCAGATCAAACATTGATTCAAAGGTTCTTGAAACAAAACGCAAAGAAATATATCGATCTTCGTTTTGAATTCTTTTGCGAACAATTACATATACACAATATTTCTTTACAATATGGCTTTTATAAAAGTAAGTGGGGAAGTTGTACACCTAGTAAACATAAGATTTGTTTCAATGTGAATCTTATATTTATGCCTTTAGAATTTGTGGATGCGATCATTCTTCATGAATTAGCGCATTTATTTCATTTCAATCATTCAAAAGATTTTTATAATTTACTTTGTACTTGGATGCCAAATTATAGACAGGTTTTAAAAAAAAATAAAAGGAATCCAATGCCAAGTTTGTATTAAAAAAGAGCTCAAATGAGCTCTTAATTTTTTATACGTTAATAGCTGCTTGCATGCCTAATGCATCTTTTTCTTTAGCTAAAATTGGATCAATGAAGTCTTTGAAGAATTCTTCTGTTTGTTGAACAGAACGACCCACAAAGTTTTCTGGTTTCATGATAGAAAGGATTTGTTCTTTAGTCATGCCAAATTTTGGATCTTGTGCAATACGGTCAATCAAATCATTTGGTTTACCTTCTTCTTTAACAACACGACCAGCTGCCATTGAATGTTGACGAATCAATTCGTGTAACTCTTGACGATCCCCACCGGCTTTAACAGCATCCATCATAATGTTTTCTGTAGCCATGAATGGTAATTCTTTTAAAAGGTTTGCCTCTACAACTTTTGGATATACAACTAAACCATCACTTACATTTAAGTAAAGATCTAATAGTCCATCTGTAGCTAAGAAGGCTTCGGCTATTGAAATACGTTTGTTTGCGGAATCATCCAATGTTCTTTCAAACCATTGTGTACTTGCCGTAATTGCAGGGTTGATGGAATCAGCAATAATGTAGTTCGCAAGTGCTGCCATTCTTTCTGAACGCATAGGATTACGTTTGTAGGCCATTGCGCTTGAACCAATTTGTGATTTTTCAAATGGTTCTTCGATTTCTTTCATATGTTGTAATAAACGAATATCATTACTAAATTTGTGTGCACTTTGTGCGATTTGAACTAAGACTTGTAATACTTGTGTATCATATTTACGAGTATAGGTTTGTCCACTTACCGCAAAATATTGGTCGTAACCTAATTTTTCACAAATCTTTTTATCCAATGCTTTTACTTTGTCTGTATCTCCTTCAAACAATTCCATAAAGCTTGCTTGTGTTCCTGTTGTACCTTTACATCCTAATAGTTTTTTATTGTCTAATAAGTGTTGGATTTCAACGTAGTCCATATATAAGTCTTGTGCCCATAAGCTAGCTCTTTTACCTACAGTTGTTGGTTGAGCGGGTTGGAAGTGAGTAAACGCAAGACATGGCATGTCTTTGTATTTTAATGCGAATTCTTCTAATTTTTCTAATACATTGACAATTTTCTTTTGTACAAGCTCTAAAGCTTCGTGCATGATAATCAAATCTGTGTTGTCACCAACGTAGCAGCTTGTTGCCCCTAAGTGAATAATTCCTTTTGCTTTTGGACATTGCACTCCATATGCATATACGTGTGACATTACGTCATGTCGTACTTCTTTTTCTCTAGCTTTTGCGACATCGTAGTTAATATCTAAAGCGTGTGCTTTTAATTCTTCGATTTGTTCTTCTGTGATATCTAATCCTAATTCTTTTTCAGATTCTGCAAGAGCAATCCAAAGTCTTCTCCATGTCGTAAATTTTTTGTCGTTTGAAAATAATGCCTGCATTTCCTTAGATGCATATCTCTGTGAAAGAGGAGATTGGTAATATTCGTTCATTTGTTCCACCTATTCTAGTTAGTTTCTTCCTAACATTAATATTATATGTGTTTCAATTTTTAAATTCAACTTCAATTGTTGTATAATAGAAGAGTCTGAAAAAGGAGTACTTATGAAAACATTATCTATATTATCTACAAAACTAAGTGCCTGGGGACTTCATCTTATTGGAAGAGGTGGATCTATGCCTGGATCTATTGGTTGCAAGGTGGATAAGAATATATTAACGAAATTAAAATTTAATGGACCTGTCATTTTAGTTACGGGTACCAATGGTAAAACGAGTACCGCAAATATGATTACGGACTTGTTTCAAAATGCAGGATACAATGTTATTTCGAATCGTAAAGGAGATAACTTAAAGGCGGGTATTGTGACTACATTACTTACAAATTGTAAGTTAAATGGTGAAATCAAAGCCAATGCGGTCGTGTTAGAGTGTGATGAACTAAATGTAAGACACATTCTTCCTTTTATTCCGGTTACAGATTTTGTGGTCAACAACTTCTTTCGTGATCAATTAGATCGTGCGCGTGAAATGGAACAGTTGATTGATTCGATTGAAAAGGTTTTGCCAGATTATAAGGGGTGTTTGATTCTAAATGCGAATGATCCAAATGTTGTGCGTTTAAATTTAGTTGCTAAAAATGCGACTTGTTCTTATTTTGGAATGGATGAGAATAAGTATTCTGTTACAACCACAAAAGAGGCAAGTGAAGGAAAATTTTGTCCAAAGTGTGGGGCAAGACTTGAATATAGTTATTATCAATATTCGCATATTGGTAAATTCCATTGTTCAAAATGTAATTTTAAAACTCCAGAAATGGATGTTTGTCTAAAAAATATTGATCTGGATCAAGAAACATTTACGAGTGATAAAGTCAGCTTTAAATCTCCTTATGAAGGAATGTATTCGATGTATAATTGTGCGGTTGTATTAAATATTGCGAAAAATTATGGTATTTCTGTGGATTGTGTAAAATCTGTATTTAGTCATGCGCCTCAGCCTGCAGGAAGAAATGAAACGTTTAAGTCAAATGATCAAACATGTATTTTAAACTTAGTTAAAAATCCAACGGGTGCAAATGAGGTCATGAAGGTCATTGAAAAAGATGATTCAAATAAAACAATCGTAATTGTATTAAATGATCGTGAACAAGATGGTACAGATGTAAGCTGGATTTATGACACTTTCTTTGAAAAAATCATGAAGGATAGCACAAAAGAAATTATTTGTACGGGTCTACGTGCAAATGATATGGCTTTAAGAATCTATTATGGTGGTTATAAAGGACCTTTAAGTGTGGTAGATACTTTAGATATTGCCATTAAAGCAGCTTTAGCTACAAAGCGTACTACGTATGCGATCGCAACGTATACGGCATTGCTTCCTACTCGTAATGCGATTAAAAAGGAGATGGGTCTATGAAAGTAGTTTGGATGTATCATGATATCATGGATCTTTATGGTGATAAGGGAAATATGATGGTTCTAAAGAAGCGTTGTTTAGATCGTGGTATTCCTTTTGAATTGGATACTTGTGGTATTGGTGAAGAAAAAGATTTAAGTGAATATGATTTAATATTTTTAGGTGGTGGTGCGGATAAGGAACAAATTAGTTTGATTCCTGATTTACTGTCGCGTAAAGAAAATATTAAAAAGGCAATGGATGAGAAGACGTTTGTTCTTCTAATTTGTGGTGGATATCAATTGTTTGGTCAATATTATATTGCGGCGAATAATGAAAAAATTTCCGGTTTACAATTCTATGATTATTATACGGATACGGGTAAAGCTGGTAGTCGTTGTATTGGAAATGTTGTGATTGATGCCGATTTGGATGGTTTAAAAACGCGTATTGTTGGTTTTGAAAATCATGGTGGTCAAACATTAAATGTAACACATCCTTTAGGTAAGGTGGTTAAGGGGTATGGTAATAGTTTTGATGCAGGCTATGAAGGTTTCTATGATGGAAAGATTTTAGGAACTTATTTACATGGTCCATTACTTCCTAAAAATCCTGAGGTTGCGGATTTTGTGATTTCAAAAGCAATACAAAAAAGAAATCCAGATTTTAAATATAGTGATTTAAAACCACTAGAAGATAAATTTGAAACAATGGCTCGAGAGGCTGTGTTTAAAAAATTAGAAATATAAAAAAGATGTCATTAGACATCTAAAAACATAGTACATAAGGGGTTTATTATATTTTTTGACTCGAACGATAATTGCGTACTATGTTTTTTAACACTCACTCCTTTCATGGTTTTAGTATATGAGTTATATTGACATTATTTGTGTCAATTATATGAGGAATAGTATGAAAAATTTAATTTTATCAATTGTTGTCATTCTTTCAACTTTGATTACGCCAATATCTGCTTACGAATTGGATGATATTCCAGAATATAATGGAACGCCTTATGTTGAGATTCATGATAATGAGCCTCAATTTAATTCGAGTGATATGAACAAGAAGAGTTTTGAATCGTATTCAAATTTGGATTCTTTAGACCGGCCACAAGTCGCATATGCGAATATTTCTAAGGATTTGATGCCAAATACGAAGCGTACAAGTATTGGTACTGTAAAGCCGGCTGGATGGCATACCGTTCGTTATAAGGGAATTGATGGGAAGTATTTATATAATCGTTGTCATTTGATTGGGTATCAATTGACAGGTGAGAATGCAAATCGAAAAAATTTAATGACAGGCACACGGTATTTGAATGTAGAGGGTATGCTTCCTTTTGAAAACGAGGTGTGTGATTATATAAAAAAGACCGATCATCACGTATTATATCGCGTTACACCTATATACGATGGTGATAATCTGGTTGCCAATGGTGTTCAAATAGAGGCTTATTCTGTTGAAGATAAAGGTCAGGGGATATCCTTTAATGTATATTGTTATAATGTGCAGCCAGGTATTAAAATTGATTATAAAACAGGCGATTCAAGTCGTTTGAAAGAGAGTATTATAAAGGAATATAAGGCAAGTGAAGACAATATGACGTATATTTTAAATGTAAATACGCATAAGTTTCATAAACCTACTTGTCCAAGTGTGAAAAAAATGAAGGATTCAAATAAGATTGAAACAAAAGATTCTAGAGATGTTTTGCTTCAACAGGGCTATTTGCCTTGTAAAAACTGTAATCCATAGGAGAATTAACATGAAAAAAATAATAAGTCTAATATGTATATGTTTTTTATCTTTATCTTTATTTGGTTGTTCAAAGCCAGAAAATCATGTGGATCTTACTTCTAATGTATCTTGTAAATTATTGGATGTTTTAACCGTGACAAATGAAACGGATAATTCAACATATTATTATTATTTGGCAAGTATAAAAAACAAGGGTAAGAAACCATTTAATACACAAGAGCTTTATTATACAGTTACGGATAATAACGAAAAAGATATTAGTGTCATTGATAAATATCAATCGACACCAACATATGCAATCAGCAAAGGACAAAGTACGTATATTTATGGATATATTGGTTTTCCAAATAATGATCAGAAAAACTTGGGTTTATCTTTCAATAAGAAAAAGCAATTCTTACCTTTTAAAGCTTTTGACATCCGTAAGGCGAGTGATAAAAATGTAAAGGATTCGAAAGATAAGAAATATGTGTTCTTTGAGGATGATGCATTGAAAATCAGTGTGGATGGATCAAAAGCAAAATATGTATATGAGAATAATGAAACGGTATTAAAAAATGTTAAAATTCGCTATGAAAACAAAACAGAAAGCCGTATTACAGTTCCTTATATTACGCCAAGTGCTACTTTAGAGGGTATTGATTTAAGTGGCAAAGGTGAATTTTCAAGTATGGAAGATATTCAAAAAAAGGATTTTTCAACGAATGGGATGGCACCTAAAACACAAAGTTTTAAGGCTAAAGTAACGGGTTATATGTTGTATTTTTTAGATAGTAAACAGACAATCAACGCAGAAATTGAATTTCATTTTGAAAATGCAGCACCTGATTTTACGGACAAAAGTACAAAGCCTTTTGTGGTCAATATGAATTCGAAGGCTTTTGGAAAATCGAATACATTTAAGATTGGACTTGAATAAGTCCTTTTCTTTATAGTTCACTTTGTTGTATAATTTTCGAGGTGATGATTATGTCAGAAATGAAAGGATTAGTTCTTGAAGGCGGAGGCTTTCGAGGTATGTATACTTGTGGTGTCATTGATGTTTTTATGGAAAATGACATATGTTTCGATGAAGCGGTTGGAGTTAGTGCTGGTGCTGCCTTTGGCTGTAATATCAAGTCAAAACAGATTGGTAGAGCTCTTCGTTATAATAAACGTTTTTGTCAAGATTCAAGATATTCTGGTTTAAAAAGTTTTATAAAAACAGGCGATTTATACAATAAAGAATTTGCGTATGGCATTGTACCTACGATTTTAGATCCGTTTGATACAAAAACATTTAGAGAAAACCCATTAAAATTTACTGTGGTATGTACGGATATTCATACTGGAAATCCCGTTTATCATGAGATTTTGAATGGGGATGCCACAGATATTGAATGGATTCGTGCTTCTGCATCGATTCCGATTGTTTCGAAACCCGTAAAACTTGATGGTTACGAATTATTAGATGGTGGTGTGAGTGATTCAATTCCTGTAAATTGGATGTTAGAAAGATCTACTAAAACAGTTGTAGTATTAACGCGTGATAAATCGTATCGTAAAGAACCAATGAAGTATATCAAACTTTTAAAGAGGGCTTTCAAAGAATATCCAAATCTTACAAAAGCTTTAGAGAATCGATATATCGTATATAATAAAACGTTAGATCAAATTGAACAATTAGAAAGGGAAGGCAAAGTGTTTGTGATTCGACCTTCTAAACCAATTGCGTGTGCAATGATTGAAAAAGATCCAAATCATCTACAAGAAATTTATGATATTGGAAGACGGGATGCATTACATTATTTAGAGGACTTAAAAAAATATTTGTGAAGTGTTTCACATATTAAATCGTGATATACTTATAAAAATATTTAGGAGTGATCACAATGAACATTTTAAAAAAACCAGGACGCATTCTATTAATGATTATGATTGTATTAGCTGTGGTTTGTCCATATCGTGTTCATATGTATAAAACAAAAATTGAAGAGATTCAATCTGGCAAGCTTCAAATTGATGATATGCCGTATGCAGCATCGGATCTGCATCCATATTCAGCATATTTAATGGCCGTACCATATATCATTATTGAAGTTGTATTAGGTTCCTTATATTATGTAAGAACTAGAGATTCATAGGGCTCTGTGATTTGTCGTGAAATCAAAAAAGATGAACAACTATACGTCTCAATTCAAATTAGAGAATGTGTATTTATAATATAAATCTAGATATTGTACTTAATCATAAACTAAGAATCTTGATTTACACGAATTTGTAATTAAAGAATACCAAATACGAAGCATCAATCCTTGCATTGAATCCGTCAAATATCAATATTAAGCAGATTTATTCGATTTCTATCGAATGTCTGCTCTATTTTTAATTACATAAATATTACATAAGATAGATTATGCGAAGTTCTTGCTCTTTTTAAGAAGCCTATTCATTTGCTTTATTGAAACAGAGAAACTAAGCATCACCTAAGTAAAACTAAGCATCACTTATAAGAAACTTTCGTGTTTTTACTTAACTAAACTAAGCATCACCTAAGATAATGTTTTGTCTTTTATAAGTATATTAATCTTCTTAATAAGTATATCTTATATAATTAGACTTAGGTTAATTTATTTTACTTGACATAGTTTGTATTATATAAGTTTATATAGTATTAGTTCTTATAGAAAATCAATACAGTTCTATGCAATCAAACTAAAAGGTTCTTATAGAAAAGTGTTGTGTATTCCCTATGTCAAAGTAAAAGGTTCTTATGCCTTGGTGAGCATAAAAAAACAAAGAAACACAGAGTCTCTTTGTTAGTTATCATCTGTAATGTAATCACAGATGTTCTTCGATGCAGGAGTTCTTCTTGTAGCCTTTCTCTTTGGCTTTACAGGCTCCTCATTTAGAATGGCGATCACCTGTTTAGCTACTTCATGTGGCTTCAGGCGATGATTGACATCTTCTTCTAAAACCATTCGAGTTGCTCTGCCGATTGAGTCAGAGTCAAACTCTACATAGATTTCACGGACCAAGTCGATGACCTTTGTCATCATCTTGCTCTCATAAACCATGTTGCTGATGTTGGATTCAGGCATTTGATATTTGTTCTTCTCTTCCTCAGCAATCGTAAGAATACGTTCATCTTCAAGTTCTTCAGTTCTTGCCTGATTAACAATGTCGATAGCACCTTTCAACTGTTTGAAATGCTTGTTGTTAACACGCACAATGAACTTCTTGTCGATGGTCTCAATCTTCCCTTTGGACTTGCTGTCAATGTATTCCAGCATGATCCATTTGTATAACCAAATCAGCATGTTAATGATACCACCTGAACACTCATATAAAGTGTCTGAAAGTTCCTTAGACCATTGAATCGGTGTATCCAGCCATTGCCAAGTCAGAAGCATATTCACCAGCATGTTGAAATAATCCTTGTCAGTCGTATATGCGGAAGCGTCAATGAAGTCACCTGCTCTACGTGCATTTCTAAGCATCGTAAACAGCTTCTTATAGGCTTCGTCTGTTCCAACTACACTCAAGGCGACCTTTGTCTTATTGACGATACCTAAAAGACCTTCATAGCTATTTTCTCTATTGGTGTTGAAGTCGATAAGTTGGATTTCGTCCATAACGATGGTTCCAATCGAGAACATTTCGATAAGCTGGCAGACTTTTAATTGCTTGTCTGCAAGGCTTTTACACTTCTTGTTAATCATGACTTCATAGATAGGGTCGGGATTTCCTAAAGCATTATCAATGGCTTCTCCAATCTGTCTATATAAGGTTGAAAAGTTGCTGTTTGGCATGCAACTAACGACTAGATATGTAATCTGTGGAATCGAAGTTCCAGGATCTGGATGGTGCATGATTACCTGTGGGATGTTATCAAACAACTGCTTCAACGAAGATGATTTGCTACATCCTGAATAGCCTAGCAAGGCAAACCCAGATGGAGCACTATCTTCGATTTTGCCCTTCATTTTGATGAGTTTCTTGTCAGTTGACTCGCCAATAGCATTTGTGTCCCAGACATAGGATTTGCGAAGCATATAGGAGCTTACGATTACATCGTAGTTGATGAACTCAAGCTGTTTTTGGAACGATAAAGGCAATCTTAGGTTTTTCAAGCTAACTACAGTTGCCTTTTGCTCGTTCACAGACATCTTGCTCAAATCGTCAGCATCCAAACTTGGAATAGGTACTGTATATGCGTTCAAAAGGTCGTTTCCATCTCTTGGTCTCGGAAGTGCTTCAATGAACGGGTTGTTGTTGAAGTCCCTATTGGATGATTTTACATATTTAGCATCAACAGGACCTACACGAGTACATTCTTCATGGGTGTATTGATTTTGGTCTTTCTCTACATTTGAGTAGTAGTAGACCCAGTGCAGTTCTCTCATAACTGTACCTCCTACATTTTTTGTTTAATCTTTTGAAGGGCTTCTTCAAAGGTCATACTTCCAGTTTCTTCATTTGATTCAGGCTCTGACAAGGCTTCAGGTTCAGGTTCTGCATTTTTCAAAGGAATCAGAGATGGTGCGTCATCTGTGTTCAAACGTGCTCCAATCGAATTTGCCTCTAATACAAGGATGCTTTCTTCTTTACGGTTATGGCGGATATTTTTGGTCTTGTCATCATTTGGTGCCGTCTGATTTGCAACTCTAACGGCATCATCCAAGGTTGCCTGCATTCCCATACGTCTTGCACAGCGAATCTCTTGGTCTTCCTGAGCTTTCTCCATTACAAGCTCTTTTTTCTTGGTCTTGTATTCCTCGTAGTTGCGAAGTGACATACCGTTGAACTCATAGTTTCCTGCTCGATTCTCATTCAAGGTTGCTTTTACAAGGCGATTGTCTGCAATGTACCATAAAGAACCTATATTTCTTTCATCAAGACGACATTTCAAAGGCACCGAGCTTCTTCTAGTCTTGGTGATTTGTTCTGCAAGCCAAGGATTATTTGCGATGTAATACAAACCATTCCATTCAATACCTTTACGGGTTATACGAGCACGTACTTCTTTACGAATTGAATACTCAAACTGGTCAAGGTTGACAATTGGCCTTGGAGCACCATATTTAATGCAACCGTAGTCCCATAACTCTAATGGAATGGGATGTACTGACTTCTCTAACATATCCTTTGTCATTGGATACTGGCTCATTGTCATCATGTTGTGAGCAATTGTCTGGTTGATTACGAATACCCAGATATCATCCAATGTAAGGACCGCATGTCTATGGTGGTTAGAATCATGCCGTTGGGTAATCAAACCTCTGCCTTCAAGCAAATCATTCTGTACCGAATGATACTGGTGGAACAGCTGTTCTACCTGTCCTTTCAGTGACCCCATAGCTGGTGGCACTAGCTCCAGAGTGATGTTCAACTCGTTGCAGATACGTTTGACCTCTTTGGAACGATATTCAGAACCACGGTCACTGCGAAGTCGGTTTGGCAAAACATTGATGTCCCATAAGCCATCTTTTAGTTTCAAGCCATAACGCCTGCAAAGCTGTTTATTTTCTTCACCAAGATTCAAAAGACAGTTTGTGAAGCCAAGTACTGAGTTATTCTCCAAAGAAACAGATACTGCCGTAATCATCCGTGAATAGACATCAACCATTGCATGCACGATTGGACGTCCGATTACCTTTGTTGGATCAACTTCACTGACAATGGATACATCCATTTCAACTTCATCCATTTCGAACAAATCTCCAGGACCATGCACATTAAGAAGATTGTCTGAAACAAGCATACGTTCATTATTTCTGTATTCACGTTTGGATGTTTTGCATACACGGCGTGCTTTAGCTGATGTATGAGTTACAATATAGTTCTCCATTTGGCTTTTAGTAGGTCGCTGGTCGATTGGCAGCAGCTTATTCTGTACTACTACACCTTTGCTTGTCTGTGTTTCTACACGAGCTGTGAAATACTTTGTAAGCATCCAGTCATAAGTCGTTGCATAAGACTTTTCTCTGCCAGATAAATAGTGTTTACAGCAGTCATCAAAGATTTCACGCAGTTCATCTGTTAAGGGAATACCTTGTTCAAACATAGGTGGACGACCTGTTTTTGTAGAATAATGCATATTGGCTTTACTTTTCTTTCCAATTTGTGGAAGTAAAGCGAATGGATCAAGGCCGTTTGTCAGATATTGTTTGATTACATAGAATACAGTCTTTTTAGAGATGTTGTATTTATCAGCAAGTTCCTGAAAACACGGTTTAGGCTTTCTGGTTCCTAAGCAAAAGTAGCACGGTCCGTAGATATCGCCGACTGTTTCAACAATATCTTTGTTGCGTAGATAGATTTCCTTTGTTTTCTCTGGTAATGAATCAAAGTCAAATACTTTATCAAACTTGGGTTCTCTAACAGCAATTTGTTTCTTATTGACAAAATGCTGAAGTGTTTGAATATGCCATTCGTTGATTTCAGTTCTCTCTTTAATTCCATTGATGAGAATCGTAACAAAGTAATCTTTATTCATGTAGATTACTCTATGATCAATGTTTAGTTCCATATCATGAAGAATGGAACCTACTTTCAGGTTTAATGTTGTGAGCATACTAAGCTGCCTCCTTTCACTTCGGGTAATACATCCCTGTAAATCTCAAGCAAATACTGGAAATCAAGCGGTTCTGATTCCATATCAACTTGGATTTTTTTTGTTGCAATATAATGTTTCAGCATGGACATTTCATCAAATACACTGGATAAATCGTAGAACATACATACCATGCGAATATTCTCTGCTAAGACGATATTCATTTCATCCTTGTAGACGATTTCAAACGGTACATGTCTGAATCTTTCCCAGTAGACCTTTTCGACAGCGAGCTTTTCCTTGGTGCGCTTTTTTTTCAATACATTTCTTGATGGTTTCACACTGAATACTTTCTCTTTGCCATCCTTGTATGTAACGTAGAAATCAGATGTCATATACGTATGACGGTTTCGTGGATGTTTCACGTTATAGTCATCACAGATTTCCAGTGTCGTTTCAAGGTCTAAAGGATACTGTTCACGAATATCCTCGATTTCATCATTCCATCTCAGGATATGCCAGTAATAGGCTTCTCCCTGTGATAGAAGCTCAACAGTGCGTCCTGTTTTCCAGTCCTTTGGGTTAGAGCAAGTCCCAACACTGCTGATTTCTCTTGTCTGAATCCACGGAAGGTAGGAGGCTCCAGAGCCTTTACCCCTACCCTCGTTTATTTTTGTGTCGTTTTTTATTGACAGCACGGCGGATTCTCTTTCTAGTGTTCTTTCTATAACGTCTTGCTCTACGACGTTGTTCATTGCGAACAGTCATCAAAAACATTCCATTTGAAACTTTTCTACGTCGATAACCAATCATATGTACTTGATCAATCTTGGAAAAGAACGAAACATAACGTGGATAATCATCGAATAAAAGCTGAAGAAGTACACGCTGTTCTCTAAAGGTAAAGTAGTCTACACTTTTGGTGTGAATCATCTGTACCACCTTCATTGGCAGTTCTTCTTCATCTCCTTTACATCTAAAGGCTTCAACTACTTCGTTGTCTGTCAGATGCTTGTCACGCATTAGTACTTCAAGCTGGTATCTTACGATTTTGTAGAAGATAGAACCCTTGGAATAGCAGGTCGAATACATCTTGAATTCAGTATCTCTGTCATACGAGCCTTTGATTGGGATGAATTCCATTCGGTTCATATCCTGAATAAAACGCTGGTCAGGCTGTACATATTCCAAAATACATTTGTGCTTCCAGCATGTAAAAGAACCTGGATACTGGTGCTGAAAGTGATAGACAATGTGTCCAAATCGAGTCATATCTTCTTTCATACATTCTGGACATACGCATAGATGTTCATCATTGTGGTACGGAATGATGTCGTACTGGTCTTTAACATCCTGCTTGTAGATTGAAAGTATACTTTTTGACCAAGCATTGTCTGAAATCAATCCAAGCACTTTCGGGAAATAGTCCAGATGACGAATGACTTTCTTTCCATCAATAATACGGTAACTTCTAAGCATATCATTGACGTCTATAAAGCCATTTGCAAGAGCTAGTCGATTCATCCAGCTAACAGGAAGTTCATCAACATCGGGTAAAAATTCTACAGGTAACATATCTTATTCCTCCTTTGTTACTTCTCAGAGACTTTCTCATCCCTGATCACATCTTCATAATAAATCAAGAATAAGAAATTAACTGTATTGCAAAAATCAGTGTTTTTTTATGTACAAGGCTTCTGAAAACTGTTATCATATAGTTGTAAATAGGAAGATGAAGGAACAAATATGCAGATCAAGATTAAAGCTTTGGCCGATATTGAGTTTCTTAGTGCCAAAGTAGACAAAAAACATAATATTATTCACGTACAGGCTAAAAATCTTCTGGACTCTACTGGAAAAGACTGTGATTCTGATGGATGTACAGGCAAATATATAGCTCACGGCTTTGTTGAAACTGTTTATGAGGATTTGAACATTGATGGTTATCGAGTATTTATCCACTTAACAACAAGACGTGCCTTCTGCCCTAAGTGTAATAATGTTGTAAATAGCAAGCCTGCATGTCTTACAAGAGACTTTGTTCCAGACGAGAATGAAGAAAGCTGGTCTGGAAACCATAGAACAACAAATAGATTCCTTGACTGGATTGAGTATCTGGTTTTCAAATATGGAGTTGATGTAACCAGTGAAATGACAGGAGTCAAACCTAGAAGGCTGTATTACATTCGTCAGGCTTATCGTGACAGAAATACGGATATGCACATGGGCGAACGCTCATTAGTAATTGCCAAGTCTAGACACAATAGCAAGAATTTTTATCTGGTCATTGATACGATGTATGATTCAGACCTTCTTAACTACTTCAATTCACCTAAACTAGCTTTAAATTATGTGCTTGCTCTGAAACGGAACAATCCTGCAATTCGTAAGGTAACTGTACCTGCGGATTTTAAATACGTGGATGTATTAGCTTGCGTATTTGGTCAAGATAATGTGCAGTATGATTTCCGTTCCTTGCAGTCAATGATTACTACAGGCTGTTTCAATGCGTACAGAGAGCAAAGAAATTCGGATGATGAATCATCTATAGAACCCGAAGAGCATCTTTTCAGAACCCCAAGAACTCAGTTGACACAAGATGAGCAGATTCAGCTTGATAATCTTTTTAGAACATCCCCTGTTTTCCATGATTACTATTATTTACAGCGTGATTACTGGTATTCACTGGATGAAAAGGTTGTTTTAAAGGCTAGAATCAAGAATGCTGACGTTATTGATGAAATCATGAAAGATAAGAATCGCATCAGTAATCGTGATAAAGACAAATCAATTGATGATATTGTGTATGAGCTTGGATGCAATCTGGATTTGAACGAACGTAAAGAATATATTCTATATAAGATGAACAAGTCTTGCAAAAAGTATGAAGAAAGTCAATATGATGAAACAGTAGAAGTTGATGTGGATCAGGAGGACGCCTATGAATAAATTTAATCTTGGTGATATCGTCTATTTCATAGCTAACGGATATCATATTCGAGAAGCCACGGTTATTTGAAACGGTTCAGGTTTCTGCACCATAAAGTTCAATGACAATGAAACTCCAGCAGGAACCAGAGTCAGAGAATCCAAGTTATCAAAACTAAGCAGGAAGCTGAAGTTGTAGTTGAAAAAGCACATAACACACTGTTATACTAGGCTTTGTTGGATTTGTTAGCCACCTTTTAGAGGTGAGAATATGAAAGAACAATTACAACTGAAAAATCACTTAAAGGAAGTTCGCACAGAAGCAAATCTTTCTCAAGCTCAACTTGCAGAAATGGTGGGTGTATCAAGAAACACGATTAGTTCTATTGAAACAGGACAGTTTAATCCAACTGCAAAATTGGCTCTAATTCTTTGTATTGCATTGGACAAAAAATTTGAGGAACTATTCTATTTTTAGGAGGTCATTATGGAAAATATTATAATGTTGATTTTGGGAGTGTTCATATCTGTTGTGGGAATTGTAAATATCAAAGGCAATATCAGCACAATTCATTCTTACAATAGGCGAAGAGTAAAAGAAGAAGATATACCAAAGTATGGAAAAGTTGTTGGAACAGGAACACTGATTATAGGAATATCTCTTGTATTAGGTTTTATTGTTTCGTTTTGGAGCGAAGAAATTATGGGATATATCATTCTGACAGCGACTATTATCGGATTAGGTTTGATTCTTTATGGTCAATTCAAATATAATAAAGGTATTTTTTGAGTAGTAGATACAAAAATATTAGACAGAAAAGCATCGTAGCAATACGGTGTTTTTTGTTACTGTTTTCATGAAACTAAGCGTTACGTTTAGAAAAATAATCTGTTCTCGTAATCTTAAACTAAGCGTTACGTTTACGAAAAAGATTTGTTTTCACTTCATGAAACTAAGAACTTCCAAAGTTTACTTCGTTTGTTTGTGAAAGCATAAAAAAACAAAGAAACATTCAGCCTCTTTATTCTATGCATTCGAGATGTAATCACAGATGTTTTTAGATGCAGGTGCTTTTGCTGAAGGTTTTCTCTTTTTACAACTTGGACAAACCATCATCACGGAAACCGCCAAAACACTACTCATAGTTAAATAGGAGGCGTAAAAAAAACGGGTAAATTGATGAGGTTTACCCGTTACTAGTTTTGTTTATACATCGACAAACTGAAAATTTAGCGTGCTTTTTCTTTCACCATAAACCCTAACAAAAATCCCACAACAAATCCCATGAAATGAAATATTAATGTAGACACGCCTAACATATTAGATAAAACAAAATAACCCATTAAATAGTAGAATCCTTTTTGCAATTTATATTCGTCCCATAATTCTCTATTTTTTACAAGCCAATTTGCAAGTACACCTATGCAAGCAAATATTGCTGGTGAAGCTCCGTAATGATAGCCACTAGGATATAACACAATAAGTATGATACCAGCAAAAATTAAGCCAATATGATAAACTAGTACAAACCATATTGTTCCAATCTTTTTTTCAAAATACAGACCTACATACCATAATCCCAAAAGATTTGCTAATAAGTGCCATACGGCAGTCTGCGTATATCCATATGTAATTAGACGAAATAGCTGAAAATCCCTAAAAACATTTGTATATGATACACTTGTATAATCAACTACCTTACCTCCTCCAGATAAGAACATCCAAAGCAAATTACAATCGGACACAAAAAAATTTGTTATAAAAACTATAACCATAATAACAATTGCTATTTTGCTAAATCTATTATATTTTATGTTATTCTTCATTATATCATTTCCTTACATTCAATTTCTCCTATTTTCCATCAAACATATAAACTTATATCGTATCTCTCTTACAACTTCCGATTTATTGATTTATTTTAACACAAAATATAAGTGGTTTGTAGAAAGGAAATATATCGTGTTTGATTTTCATATACAAAATTTGTAACACCATTGCTTTTACGAAAAAGATTTGTTCTCATTTCATGAAACTAAGAACTTCCATAGTTCCTTGTTGAATAAGATTTCAATATTGTCAAATGAAAATTAAGAATCATATCAAACACTTCTTCCCTTTTATTTGCGTATTTATTTAAAAGATGCATATCTTTTGCACAAAAATTCATACAATGCATTAAAATATATCTAGGAAGGTGTTGTATGAAAAGAATATTTAAAATTATAATGATAGGCATCTTGCTTGTTGGATGTACTAAAACAGATTTCTTAACAGAACACGATTGGGTTCACTATGACACTACATGTATTGAAACCATCTATTTTGGTAAGGATGGACACTTTGCGTATTATAGTAATGAAGGAAATCCGGTTAATGATTCGGATTTGTATGATCAATATTCTTATGATTCTAAAAGTAAAAAGATTCATTTAAAGCCTACAGGCGATATGTCAATTCAAGTGTTACGTTATAAAAAATCAAGACTTCTTCTAAATATTGATGGAGATATAAAAGAATTTTTTGATTCTAAAGATAAGATCATAGATGGAGCTAATCCAAGTGATCTTGCGTATGATAAAGAAAATATAACGGATGGTTTTAGTTCATACTTGGCAATTCTTAAAAAGGATGGTTCTCAAATTATTACTGCTCCTGCAAATTATGATGGTGATGATCCAAAATTTAAAGAGTATGAGCTATTTGAAAGATTGGCTGACAATGTAGAGTACTATTCTTGGACTTATAATGTGGATCAATCTGATGTTGAGTCAAGCTATACTAAATTGACTGATACAGAAGCTTTTAAGATTATTGAAGACGGTGGTGCCATCGGATTTGTATGGTACAACAAATCTGCAAAGATTACTAAAATTGTCTTTTATTCAAGTGCAATTATAAAATAATAAAACAATAAAACAATAAAATATATAATCACGCTATATATTAAGCAAATCCATGAGCTATATAAACAAATGTTAATATTTATTTTGCACATTGCTATACATAGTGTTATACTTACAATTGCTAGATAAGAACCCTTACTCACATCTTATCTAGCCTATTCCAAATGGCCAGCATTCTTTCTTACCCTTTCAGAGTGTTGGCTTTCATTTTGTTGAAAATACAAAGTATGTAAACTTTTTGTAAAAAAGTGACATATGTCAATATATTTTTCATTTTCACGTGTTATAATATTTTTAGTTAGATGACTTCAAACGCCAACATAATAATTTTTAGCATATGAAAATAACGCCAACTACCTCATATGTTATATTTCATCTAACAGTCGATTAGAGAACTAGACTCCTCAAACACTAACATTCTAGTTCTCTCCTCTATTAAAGATATTTTGAGTCAACAATTAAAGTTGGCTCTTTTTCATTTAAATGGTATATTACTCTATGCAGAAATGAGTTGATTGTATGAAATTAAAAATATGGTTAGGTAGAATTATTCCATTAGTAATTATTGCACTTGGTGAAGTTGGATTGTATTTTACATTATTCAAATGGCTAACTTCTTCTTTTGTGTTCGTCGAAGCTTTATTACACATTCTATCTGTTTTAATTATCTTAAATATCGTTCGAACAAGCAGACACTTATCTTCCGATTTAATGTGGATTTTATTAATCATGTTGTTTCCAGTTTTTGGTACATTTGTATATGTATTGATGTTGTTAAGTTTATTATTTGGAAAAACATTTCGAAATATCATTCAAGAACAGAAAAAAGCATCTTCTTATTATATACAAGATGCATCCATCATTGATGAGATTCGAAAAGATAATAAAGATTATGTTTCGCAACTTGCCTTTCTATCTGAAGAAGGCTTTCCTTTTTATCACAATACCGGTTTTAAATATTATGCTCCATGTGAAAATGGTTTTGATGAGATGTTAAAAGAGCTAAAAAAAGCGGAGAAATATATTTTTATGGAATATTTCATTATTGAAGAAGGCATCATGTTTAACTCCATACTTTCTATATTAGAAGAAAAAGTAAAACAAGGCGTTGAAGTACGTATTATGTATGATGACATGGGATCATTAGGTACACTTCCTGCTTCTTATGCCAAACAATTGGAGAAAAAAGGGATTAAAGCAGTTTCTTTTAATCGAATCTCCCCTATTATCAATACAATTATGAATCATAGGGATCATCGTAAAATATTGGTTATTGATGGAAAGGTTGCCTTTAGTGGTGGTGCTAATTTAGCCGATGAATATATTAATAAAAAAGTTAAATATGGTCATTGGATGGACAATATCATTTGCATCAAAGGTAAAGCTGTATGGTCTTATCTAGTCATGTTTTTGACAAACTGGAATGCTTTACGCCATGAAGATGAAGATTATACTGTTTTTAAAAACTCCAGGATTGTTGATGAAACATTTTTTGATGGATATATTGCTCCCTACGCAGAAACACCTTTAGATCAAGAATTAACCGGACAATCCGTTTATGAAGACTTGTTAAATAGTGCCAATGAATATGTTTATATTATGACACCATATTTGATTATTGATTCTGAAATGATCAACACGTTAATTCATACCGCAAAAAAAGGTGTAGATGTACGAATCATTATGCCAGGTATTGCGGATAAGCAAATCATACATGATATGGGCACAACTTATTATGCGCAATTGATTCAAGGTGGTGTAAAAATATATGAATATGAACCTGGATTTGTCCATTCCAAAGTATTTATTTCAGATGATACATATGCCACTGTAGGAACGATCAATTTGGATTATCGTTCATTATATTTGCATTTTGAAAATGGTACATTGTTATATAAGTCAAAAAAGATTTTGAATGTGAAACAAAACTTTATGGATACTTTGTCAAAATGTAAAGAAATTCAAATTGAAGATAACCATGTTAATATTGTCAAAGGATTATTCTTAAGCATTATTCGAATCTTTTCACCATTTTTAGTAGAATTAAAATAATGATTTTACACAGCCATACATTCCAGCATCATTTTCAAGTTTTGCCAAAACGATAGGTGTATTTTCACATGCATGGAATGCATACTCTTTAAAGAATGTGCTAATTCTTGAAGTTAAGATATCTCCAGCTTTAGAAACACCACCACCAATCACAATGATTTCTGGATCAATTACACAACATACTTGTGCAATTGATTTAGCTAAGATTTTACAAGTTAGATTGACAACTTCATTGGCGATTTCGTCCCCATTTTTTGCTTCATCATAAATATTCTTGGCTTCTAAAGATGCATAGTTTCGTAAACTCGAACTACGAATATCTTGTTCTAATGTTTTCTTAGCTTGTGTAACAATTCCAGTAGCTGAAACATATTGTTCTAAACATCCATGGTTACCACAGTTACATGCGATTGGTTCATCATCCTTTACAGGTATATGACCAATTTCTCCACCAGCACCATGAATTCCGGAAACGATTTTTCCATCTAAAACACAACCGCCTCCAACACCAGTTCCAAGTGTAACCATCAATACGTCTTGGTATCCTTTTCCTGCACCTTGCCACATTTCTCCAAGGGCTGCTACATTGGCATCATTTCCTACTTTTACACTAAAGCCAGAAATTTCATTAAATTCCTTTTCAACATTGAATGCGTTCCAACCTAAGTTTACACATCCATTCACGACACCGTTTTTATTTACAGGTCCTGGCACACCTAGACCTACACCTAAAACATCCGTCTTATCAATGTTTTTTTCCTCGATAGTACGATGAATAAAATCAGCAATTTCTTTAAGAATATGTTTTCCATTATCAGTTTTATTTGTAGGAATCTCCCATTTTTCAATCAAATCTCCCTCGACTGAAAATAAACCAATCTTAATAGTAGTACCACCTATATCGACTCCAAATCCATATTTCATATTATATAATCTCCTTTAATAATAGCTTATTAAAATTCTCAAAAAGAATCAATCACTTTCACATACTTGTTTGATTAAATCATCGACAATTAATTTTGTATATCTTTTACATCCATATGGAGTGCCATCACATAATACATAATTACCAGAATATTTAATGACTTTACCACTCTTTAGATGCAAAGTATATCGGCTACTACACTCACCACATAGTAAGGGTCTATATGTTTTTTCACTGCCTAAATTATTCGAATTTCATCAAAAAAATCATAAGTAATTGGTTTAGACAAATGATAAATTTTATCATTTATTTGCACTGTTCCATCCATAAATATAGAAATATTATTTCTTTCAATCAGTGGCCCCAAAACAGGTTCATATTGTTCAAAAATACAATCCAGTTGTACAATTTCTTCATTTGTCAAATCACAAAACCATTCGGGTTCTCTAAAATAAAGTGGTTTATGAAGAAAATCATCCATATCTTCATCATCCTCAAATTCTAATTCAGCACGAATCAGACAATCATTTGTTTCTGGATCTACTTTTCGATCTATTATTTCATACAATTCAACAGAATGTACATTGTCATTTTCATCATAAAGATAATGAATTCTATGTCGAGCTTTTGTGTATGAAAAGAAATTAGTAATATATTTTTTATATGATGTGTTGAGTTTTACCTCTTCTAAAGTTAAATAACAATCTGACATTTTGTAAGTAACTCCTCTACTATATTTGTCGTAAGACTATCCTCATTCGAATCTGTACAATAATTGCCGTGATATTCAAACACATTCCCGCTTTCACAATATAATGTAAAACTTCTAGACCATCCACCAACATAGCTAGGCTCATATGTGTTTTCACTTCCTAGATTTAGCTTCATAGCTTTAAAGAATTGTTGAATGTAAGTCTTGTTAACTTGATATGTTGAAATTAAAGGATTTTGATTTTCCTTTGTATCTTCAATTTGAATCATTCCATCATCAAATATAGATATATTTATAGTTTTATTACTCGTTTTATTATCAAGTAGATTCAATATATCCCAATCCGAATAGCTACATACGATTTTATTAATTTTCTCATTTGTCAAATCATGAAACCATTCTGGTTCATTAAAATAAAGTGGTTTATGAAGAAGAAAGTCCATATCAAATCCATCTTCAAACTCAACATCTGCTCGTACAAACATTTCATTTGTGTCTGGATCTACCCTTTTTTCACAGAATGAATAAACTTTAGGAATATATACATTCCCTTCTTCATCAAAGAAATCATTGATTGTATGATGAGATTTGGTATACGAAAAAAATGAAGTTACATAAGACTTATATATGGATCCGTCATAATTCGATTTATGAGAAATTGATTTTTCTAAAGTTAAATATGTTTTCATAAATAAACATTAACATAATAAAAAGGCTATTTCTAGCCTTTTCTGCCATTGTTAAAGAATGCCCAATATCACCTCTAAAAGAATGACACTAACTACAATAAAAGCTGCAAAGGCTGGCCTTTTATAGATTGGAACATTTGAGTAATCCATCGCATTTGATAATTTTGACATGCCATACTTTCCTAAATAGATATAAATAGGATCTCTAAAATTCTTAATATATTTTAATTTACGAGACAAGAAGATGTCTTCTAATCTTCTACAAAACAATTCGTCTTCTAAATATGGCATAATTTTGGGTTCTGTAAAAACTTGTACAATCTCTTTAGACCCAATCTTTTTAGGCAAACTTTTTTCAATCGAATTGAATATATCTTGATAAACAACTACATCCTTTTTATTCTGAATAAATAATGTCGTTATTTTAGGAATGGGTGGAGGAACTATTGTATCTTCTACAATTGAAATGGGTTGTGCTTTAATATCTTGTTTACTTTCTACATTTTGTTCGTATGAAACAGATTCTATTTCTTGATCTGAATGTAGACACTGTTGATAAGCCGCTTGAATCTGTTTAAATTCCTCTGGATTTTCTTCAGGATGATATTGTTTTAAAAGTTTGGCATATGCCCTTTTAATTGTCTTTTTATCACTTGTAGGCTCAATCCCTAATATTTCCCACGCATTCATGCCAAATACTCTCCTTCTTCATCCTCCTCTTGACTAAAGATATCTAAAGAATCTACATTTTGACTTTCTTCGATTTGATTCAAGATTTGTGAAACTTGATTAATAAGACGTTTTCTTTTTTGGACATTGTTGATCAAACTTTCCATATCTTTTGTGAATTCAGTATGAAGTTTCATCAAATAATCCTGTGTTTCTTCATCCACTTCTTTATAGATTCTTTCAATACGAGCAAGTATGGCATCCACTTCATTATTTTGATATAAAGCTAAAGATACTTCTTTGATAGAATCCAAACGAACAGACGCATCCACTTTTTCTAGCACATCGCCTTTTGATACTCTAAAAATATAATGTTCCTTTGTAGAATGGACAATGGCTTCTACATACAACATGGAATTAATGTCGTACGAATAGATCAAATCAAACGATTCATAATCATGCATATTTCTAGGAACATGAATAAAAGCTTGACCTAAAAATAAATTTTCTTTCGCATACATGGCCTGTCCTTGAAACACACTAATATTGACTTTAGTTTGTCCTTTATGCACTGTACGCAAAGTCATCTTTTTACTTGTTGGTAAAACTGAATTCTTAGGAATAAGCACGGTTGATAATTCTAAGTCTGGATTTTGTTCATTGTAAGTAGAAGTGCTTAAGGAAAAAGGACAAATATCCGTTACAACTACATCTTTAATATTTTCATCCCTTTGTTTAATGCCAATATATTTTCCTAGTCCAAGTACAACTAAAGAATCCATATGTTCTTCTTTTAATACTGGAATATTTAAAACGTCTGATAAATAATGTTGAAGTACCGGCATTTTGCTTGAGCCTCCTACAAGAATCAAACTATCGAGTTCACTCGCCGAAAAACCACTATCCTTAACAGCTTTACCAATGACATTTTTACAAGATTCCAGTAAAGAATGCGTAATATTAAATAATACATTTTCATCAAATACGCATCTATAATTTATACTTGAATGAGTTAAAGATATTTCAACCACATTTTGCGTACTCAACTTAATTTTAGCTTGTTCACAAGCACGTAGAATGCTTTGTTGAAAAGAAGAGTCTAAGATATTATAGTCTAATCCATTTTTCAAACAAAAATATTCAGCCATAGCTCGATCAAAATCTGTGCCACCCAAGTGATTATTTCCACTAATCGCATTGATACTAATCACATTTTCAAAACAGTCAACAACTGAAACATCTAATGTGCCTCCACCAAAATCAAATACAACGAAGGTTTCATATTCATCGTCCATGTGACATGCGATTGCTGCAGCACTTGGTTCGTTGATCAAACGCTCTACTTTAATTTCTAAAAGTTCTCCTATTCGCTTTGTATCCTGTCTTTGACGTGCATTAAAATAAGCAGGCACACTGATCACAACTTCATCGATAGATTCATGTAAATAATTTTGCGCGTCTTCAATCAATTGTTTCACGACAAAAGAAGAAAGTGTTGCCGAATCATACTCTTTCTTGTCTAATTTATAAGTAACATCTGTACCCATATTTCGTTTAAACAAAGATGCACTACACTCTGGATGCGTAATTAATCTTTCCTTAGCTAGTTTTCCTACAACGATTTTTCCATCTAAGATACTTATTGCACTTGGAGTTACATATTCACCATACGCATTGGGTACTAGTACTGGCTTTCCTTCTTTGTAGACAACTGCTAAACTGTTGGTTGTTCCTAAATCCACACCTAATACTGTCATATTTATCTCCTAACAAAAGTTTAAAATTGCTAATATGATACTAAATATAAGTGAAATACTTCCATATACAATTAGAAAATATTTTAATACAATAGATAGTACATGTTTATAGCCTTCTGTATATTTGGTAAAAACAGATTTCTTGCGTAATACAAAATATAGTATTAAACATACAATGCCAACAATCCCGTTATAGATGATCAATAGTGGAATTAACATCGATAAAAAGAATACGCATAAGATCCATCCTACACAAAACATCATTAATAGTAATACACATAACCCGCCCATAATATCGCCTTCTTTAACTCCACTATAGCATACTAAAAGCGGTATTACTACCGCCTAGAAATCTTTGTGGAATCTTCCTCCATAATGATTGTCTTTATAGTTTGTGATATACAAATATAAGACTAATACACCTACAAGAATAATGCCTACAATAAATAAAGAATGAGCTGACATCTTTCCATATAGGAACATGCATCCACACCCAACAAGTAATAATACATCAACAATAATGACAACAGGATCTAATTTCTTCATATCTTGACACTTCCTTTCAATTTCTTGATATAATAGTTTGGTATGAAAAATAAAACAATGATCGGACATATTTTAGCTTTTGTGTGCATTATGATATGGGGTTCTACCTTTGTATCGAGTAAGATTCTTTTAGATACATTTACACCCATTGAACTTCTTTTTATACGCTTTTTAATTGGTTTTTTAACACTATGCATCTTAAGTCCTAAAATATTAAAACTAGAAAAAAGAAAAGATGAAATTTGGTACATCCTTAGCGGATTAACCGGTGTTTTCCTATATTATTTTATTGAAAGTACAGCCCTAGTTTATACCTATGCCACAAATGTAGGTGTCATAATATCGATAGCTCCCTTCTTTACTTCCATACTTGCCTATTTATGTTTTAAAGATGAACCCTTTAAGATCAACTTTGTGGTAGGCTTCATTGTAGCCTTTATTGGAATCTTCTTCATTAGCTTTAATGGCCAACAAATGCATCTATCTCCAAAGGGAGATATTCTTACAATTGTGGCAGCCATGATGTGGGCTATATATAGTGTTGTATTAAAGAAAGTCAATGCATTAGGACATACTTCCATTCAAAATACGAAACGAATCTTTGCGTGGGGACTTTTCTTTATGACAATCAGCCTTCCAATATTAGGATTTGATGTATCCATGGAAGAGATTCTAATCCCACTCAATCTATTAAATCTACTTTTCTTAGGTGTAATAGCTTGTGCGGGATGCTTTGTGATTTGGAACCATTCTTGTTCCATATTAGGAAGTGTTAGAACCAATCAATATGTATATTTAAACCCCATCGCCACAATTATCTTTTCAGTAATTATCCTACATGAAAAGATTACGCCATGTATTGTTCTTGGAACTATACTTACTTTATCTGGCTTAATTATATCCGAATACAAGAAGGAATCTTAACCGATTCTTTCTTTTATTTTGAATAAAATTGATTTAGCTTCTTTCAAATCACTTAAGTACATATCACTATTCAACAACACCTTCTCTTTCGATACATATATTGGTATAACAGTACCATTCTTTAAAGTCAATTATATTCCCACATACATCATAGGCTCTATTGCACCAGCCATAAATGTGGTTTGGCCTAGTATTGTATGTGTAAATGGTTTTTTCTTCTCTTTAAAATTGGCATCTTAATTTTGAATAGAACATTTTAATATATCTAAATACAAGCATCTTTTACCATCATCTTCTAAATATTCATCCTTAAATTTCACACACATCTTTTATCTTTTCTGCATCCATACGATCTTTAATATATTGATTCGTATTGACCATCGTCTTTTCTTTATATATATATATGGCCAAAATAGTTTCATCTTTTAATACAATCTTTACTTCAACAAATAGATATGATTTTGTAGAATCCCAGATAGTAATGGTCCGCTAGGAAGTATAGCCTTAAATGGAACACCCTTTCCTTTATACTTAGCTTTTTCATTTAAGACAGAAACACAAACTACATCACTATAAGAATATGTATCGGATGGAATGAAAAATTGTTTATTCAAATCATCAAATCTTATATATTTATCTATATTCAGAATTAAATCTCCACATTATTAAGCAGCCAATAACCAGGATAATGCCACTCACAATGAAACTTGTATTTTTAGATAAGTAATAATAAGCCAAGCGATTACACAGCCAAATAAAAACTATGATTACACAATTTCCAAACACCCTTTTATCCATACCCTATCTCCTTATCTTCATATTAATCATTTAGCCATTTAGAATCAAATGTATTGTCCAAACAGGTCATTTAAAAGGAAAAAAAGTAAGGTCTTGCCTTACTTAAATCTTTGGTTGATATCGCATATCCGATACATTATATACAGTGATAAATGCTTTTGGATCGAGTGTATTGATGAATTTCATCAACTTTTGATATTCCACTTTATCTACGATTGTTATGATTTCATTACGCTTTTCCATATTGTATGCACCATATGCTTCATATACCGTTGCTCCACTATGTAGTTCATGGATGATAAATTCACGAAGCTCTTTTTCTTTTGATGTGATGATACATACTCTTCGTTTAATATTATGATCAAAAATAAAATGATCGAGAACAATGCCGTTAAAATAAGTGCCCAAAACACTTAACACAACCGTTTTCTTATCATAGACAAGGGCTGCAGATAAGGCAACACACATACCCGATAATGACATGGCTTTTCCTAGTTCCATATGCAGATATTTGTTCATGATCTTTGCGACAATATCAAGCCCTCCAGATGAAGCATTTCGATTAAATAAAATACTCAATCCCACACTCACTACAAGAATGTAGCACAATACATCCAATTCTTGACTGTTTGTGAAAGATACAAAATTTGGAAACAGGATTTCAAAAAATGCAAGAAAAATAGGTAGCATAATACTTGTATAGACTGTTTTTACACCAAATTCTTTGCCACAAGTTAGAAAACCAATAATTAATAAAACAACATTTAAAATCATGGTAATGGCAGATAATGGTAACGGTATAAAATTAGATAGTATGATACCTAATCCAGAAATACTACTTACAGAAGTATGACTAGGCACTAGAAAAAAATAAACGGCTGCAGCAATAATTCCAACTGCGAGTGTCAAAATCATGGCTTCCTTTAAGATATTTTTATAATTATATTGTTTATTCATGAAAACTGTCTCCTAATAATTCGCTATTACTATTATTTTATCAAAAAGTAATAGTTAATTCCATGCTAATGTGAATACGGATCTTGACCCAAATCAAAAGGAATTCTAAAATACATGATTATGGATTCCTTTTTAAATTAACACTCAATGGCTACTTTAATTACACCATCACGTTTGTTTTCAAATAGTTCATACCCTTGCGCAATTCGACTAAGAGGATATGTATGTGTAATCAAAGGTTCTGTATTGATCTTACCTTGTGCAATCAATTGTAAAGTCTTTTCACAATCACAACCATCAACACCACCTGTTTTGAAAGTCAGGTTTTTCCCATACATGTCTGGAAGTGGTAAAACTTGTGGTGCATCATATAAAGCTACGATTGTCACAATCGCATTCGGCCTTGCGCATTGCCATGCAAGCTGAAAAGTAGATGGAACACCCGCAACTTCAAGAACTACATCTGCTCCACCATGATCACTATTTTCTAGCACAAAGTCTTTGCATTTTTCTGGAATTACTGTTAAAACTTCTGGATAATGTTCATGGATAAAAGCAAGACGAGACTCATCTTTTTCACACATAATTATTCTTTTTGGCTTTTGAAGCATAACACATATTAAAGTACAAATACCTGTAGGACCAGCACCAATTATCAAAATAGTATCTTCTTCCTTGATTTCAGAAATACGAGTTGCCCAATATCCTGTTGCTAATACATCCCCTACAAACAAAGCTTGTCGATCACTGACACCATCAGGTATTTTATTCAATCCTTGATCTGCAAATGGAACACGCACATATTCTGCCTGTCCGCCATCAATTCGACATCCAAGAGCCCATCCTCCATTTTCATCCGTACAATTGTTTACATAGCCTTTTTGGCAAAAGAAACATTCACCACAAAAAGTTTCTACATTCACCGTTACACGATCTCCAGGTTTTACATGAGTTACTTTATTTCCAACTTGTTCTACAATACCCACCATTTCATGACCAACTGTAATACCAGGCACGGCACGAGGAACACTACCATATTTAATATGCAGATCACTTGAGCAAATGCTTGCAAGTGTCACTTTTACAATCGCATCCCTTTCATGAAGAAGGACTGGTTTTGGCTTTTCTATCAATTCAAATTTCCCTTTTTCCAAATACGTATATGCCAACATATGTTTTTACTCCATTTCTATTAATACTGTCCTATTCTTTCTGATCATAATCAATTCTTTCAATCTTAAAAATGACAGGTCTTGTTCCATCCGAACAGCAGGCAATCATTTCATTTTCCTTTTTCATCCAGCCTTTCATAATAGAACCACCTTGTAATCCAGTATAAATATAGCGTGAAAGCACATCCCATGCCTCAGAACAGAACGGCATTTTCAAACCGCCTGCAACGGTATCGCATCACCACTATAATTAATCCTGTGATAAAGAGTCCTATATTTAATCAACAATTGTTTTGTAATAATCACCAAAGTCTGCTAATGCATCAATAATAGGCATCAATTCTTTTCCAAGATCTGTAAGTCCATAATCAACTCTTGGAGGATTCTCATGATAATCATTTCTATACACAAGGCCATCATCTATCATTTGTCTCAGACTATCCGTTAGTACTTTTTGAGAAATTCCTTCTAAATCTCTTTGAAGTTCATTGAATCTCCATGGACGCTTTCTTAAATTTCTTATTATCAATAACTTCCATTTACCATCTATCAAGGACACTGATGTTGCTACAGGACATGCTGGAAGCTCTTCTTTTGTCTTCATGTGCAGTCACCTCACTTCATATACATTATGGCACATTCATTTTATTGTGTACAGTTACAAAAATGTGCGTACTATTTTTTGAATGTGTAAATGATTATACTATAATCAAGCAACAAGGTTGCGAATAATAATGGAGGTAATTCAAATGTCAAACTACACAAAAACGAATGTTGGTAATGAAGGTCGTGCAGAACTTCATGAAACACTTTCTTTAACGGGAGCTGAAGTAAGTATTAATTCTTTACCTGCTGGTGCAAGCGTTCCTTTTGTTCATTCTCATAAGAACAATGAAGAAATCTATGGAATTCTTGACGGAAAAGGAACGGCTATCATTGATGGGGATACTGTCGAAATTACTGCTGGTGACTGGTTAAAAATCAGCCCTGCTGCAAAGCGTCAATTCTTTGCTGCAAGTGATTCAAGTATTACTTATATTTGCATTCAGGTGAAAGAAAATTCACTTGACGGATTCACAGTTGATGATGCCATCATTTATTAAGAATATTGCATAACAACACGAAACCCTCTAAGCTCTAAATGGCCCGGAGGGTATTTTATGATTCAATGCTACTTTTCAAAATTTAGGAATTCTTGTCATTTACATAAATTAGGAAGAAGCAAATCGGCAGTTATCTCTTCTTTAACCATTCTTCCTTCGTTAATGAATTTACGTGACCGGTCCGTTTCTCATGCATCAAAGGAACATCAATGTCTTCGCTCGCCCACTGATGCTTCAAACCAATTTCATACTTTTTTCTTGTATAATTTAGCCAACAGAAATAATAACATCAAGATTGTAATAATCTACATTGTAAACTTTTCCATCAGAAGCAGTGTAGGCAAATTTTGCCCACACTGACTCTTTTTCTAACTCTCCCTCTTTAAAAATATTTCTGACATGTTTTCCAATCACACTACGATCTCTCTGAAACAATTCTGCCATCTGATCAATAGACAACCAAACTGTATCACCATCAAAAGTGGTCTCAACTTTCGTCAGGCCATCCTCTGTCGTATAAATAATCATATCTGCCTTTTCTTTATCAATAAATTAATTTTCCTCCAAAATCAGATACATTATCAACGTGAACGAGTCACTATAGTAAAATAATCATTCCTATTCACGCTGAGTTTTACTCTGGTATCTGGTTTTTTGTTTGTCCAAAAGGTACACCGTCTAAACATGGCTAGCTACAGGGAATGTTTCTATATACAACCCTTATTTGAATGTTTCAATGAATGTATGCTTACCTCGATTCGATTCATAAACACGAATCTCACAATTGTTTGGCTTTGGTCTCCACTTAATACCGTTTTTACGATCTTCTAGATAGCCACACAAAGAACGAATGATACCACCATGACATACAATCAATACATTCTCATAATTCTTCTTTTCAAGTTCCTTTAAAAAGGATTGACTTCGTTTGACCATACTCTTGACTGATTCAACCGACTTAGGATTTGGCAACAATTCAGGAAAAGCCCAATAGGAAGTCATTTTTAATCCTAATTTAAAGTAGTTTCTCAATTCATAATCCCCAAAATCCACTTCAATAATACGAGAATCAATCTTTACATCCTTTTGATCTACATTGCCAATAATCGAAGCTGTTTGAATCGCTCTTTGTAGAGGGCTTGCATATACCGCATCAAAATGAATATCACCAATCTTTTTTTTTGCCTCTTTCGCTTGTTGAATTCCCGTCTCATTTAAAGGTTCATCTGTAAGTCCCTGCATTAATTTTTGTTTATTTAATGCCGTTTGGCCATGTCTAGTAATCCAAATCTTCATTCAATTACTCCCTCAATCAAAGTCTCTACGAGCATATAAGACTTTTCCAATTACTTTTACAGGAAGTTCTTCCACTTCTTCCGGCGTAAAAACCTTTGTGTCGATCTTAGGATTTGCGGCTTCTAAAATCATTAAACCCTTTTTATATAAAACACGCTTTAATGTCGCTTCCTCACCCACAAGTACAATCGCAATACTTCCAGACTCCACTTCATTTGTCTGTTTTACAAAGACAAGATCTCCCTCATAGATATGGGCGTTGATCATAGAATCTCCGCGTACACGTAAAAAGTAATCGCCTTTTTTACCATCATGACGATTTAATTCAATATACCCCTCAATATCTTCCATTGGAAAACCATCATATCCAGCTTTTACACTACCAACGATAGGTTTGATTCTATCTTCTTCATCCAAAATGCTTTTGACATCACAATCCAACATATCGGATAATTTCTTTAATGTATTGGCCTTTAAATGTGTGCTTTCCCCCTTTAACCAACGAAAATATGTAGCACGACCAATTCCTATCCTTTTAGCCGCCTCATCATGTTTAATATTATTTTCAATCTCATATTGTAGTAATAATTGTCTTAACTGCATAGTTACACCACCTTTATTTATATAGTATCAAAAAATAAATAAAATACCAGTGAAAATTCATTAACTTTTTAATAAAGTCTCAAATCTATCTTGAATTTTTATTTATTTTTAACTATGATTTTATACGAACGATATGGGGTGTGGAGGTATTTATGCAAAAAACATATTTATGTATTGATTTAAAATCCTTTTATGCATCCGTAGAATGTGTTGAACTTGGCCTTGATCCATTCAAAGTCAATCTTGTGGTGGCCGATCCTACACGAGGGGTGGTGCCATTACGCTTGCTGCAACACCAGCCATTAAGAAATTAGGCGTATCGAGTCGTGGTCGTATCTTTGAGATTGATCCAAAAATTGAATATATGATTACTCCACCTAGAATGCATCTATATATGGAATATAGCTGCAAAGTCTATAAAGTCTTCTTGGAATTTATTGCCAAAGAAGATATTCATATTTATTCCATCGATGAATCTTTTTTGGATGTCACAAGTTATTTAAAGCTCTATCAAGTCAATGCCAAAGAATTGGCAAAAAAAATGTTAGATCGTATTTATGAAAAAACTGGCCTTACAGCAACTGTAGGCATTGGAACCAATCTGTATCTTGCTAAGATTGCGATGGATATATCCGCAAAACATAACACCGATCGCATGGCCTATTTAAATGAAGACTTATATCGCCAAACGTTATGGCATCATGTTCCATTAACAGATTTTTGGATGCTTGGAAACGGAACAGAAAGAAGATTACACAAATTAGGTATCTATGACATGTATGACTTGTGCCAATTCCCTATTGAAATATTATATAAAGAATTTGGTGTAAATGCCGAATATATCATTGACCATGCTTGGGGCAAAGAGCCTACGACCATTCAAGATATCAAAAATTATAAATCAAAACAACATTCTATATCCAATTCCCAAATTCTTTTTGAGGATTATTCCTACCAAAATGCCTTTGTGGTTATGAAAGAAATGGTGGATCAAAACGTATTGACATTAACCGAGAAACATTTGGTTACTAAACAAATCTCATTAATGATAGGCTACTCCAAAGATTGTATCAAACCAAGCTGTGGCTCATGTAAGATTACGAATTGTACAAACTCCTATTCCATCTTATTAGAAGAATTCAAACGACTCTATATTCGCATTGTGAATCCAAATTATCCCATACGTCAGATTGCGATTAGTTTTCAAGAGGTGAAAGATGAATATTATTATGAGAATTATGATTTATTTACAGACGTAGAAAAAGTAGAACGAGAAAAAAAGCTACAAGAAACCTTAGTTCAAATCAAACATCGCTATGGTAAGAATGCCATCTTAAAAGGGATGAATGCCCTAGACTTTGCGACCGCTAAAAAACGTAATACATTGATTGGTGGCCATAACGCATATTAGAGGAGTTTTCACTCCTCTAATTGTATGTAGCTAATTTGTTTTAGATTGATTTTTGTCTTTACGATTTGAAGTATTTGCGTATCCAGATTGATTTTAGAAACTACGCCTGTGATTCTTTTATAATTAATACGATCATAATACTCAATCGTGACAAGTTTTCCTTTTTGAATTTCATGCACTCTTTCATTTAAGATTTCATAATCATCCTGCGATAAAATTCTTGGACTTACAATTTCTACTTCACATTCTTGAATCATTTCTTTGAAGCCTTTTAAAGAATCAAAGCTCTGAAAGATCTGAGCTCGATTTTCTTTTTTCTTATGTATTAAATCCATGTGTATCACATCCTTATAAGGATATCATACGTATTTATTATATAATTTCAAGATAGATTTGAGACTTTCTTTAGAAATTTTCTAAAATGTATTTTTGCGTGTTCAAACACTTTCTTAAACGTACCTGTGTATTGTCTTCATTTGTATCCGCTTGTTTAAAATGGTTTGAACTTGCCAAACAAGAATAGTAGGCATCTAGATAATCTTGTAGTTCCATATACTTATCTGTATCTAGATTTAATTCAAAACCTTCATGAGTTGCCTTAAAATCATTCATTTTATCCAATTCTGCAAGTAAGCCATCAATGATTTCTAAAGTTAATTCGTCTTTTTTAGCTGCCTTTAAATATTGGTTTAAACGCTTTTTAAAGACCATTGTATTAAAAGTACCATTCTCTTTCATCTTCTCTACTTTCTTTTTAAAGAAATAAGAACCAATAGCTAGAGAAGCCGTTGTCGATAATAAAGCTATAAATTTTATTTTCTGTTTTTTTGTCATAAATAAAAACCTCGATTCATCTATCTTTATTTTACTTTAAAATGAAAAAACATTCCACTATGGAATGTTAGAATCGAAGCATCTGCATAAATGTCGTTATAAGCATCGAAAATACGACAAACACAACAACAAGTATAATTATAAAACTACGAAATTTTTTTCTCACATGAGCCTCCTATAGAAAGTTGAATTTCTTTTAATCTCTTGATCCACAAAATCTGCATCGAACTTTTCAGTAAGCGTAGATGTATCGCTAAATAGATTTGTCCCAAGACCAAGTTTATTCCCTTTGATCTTATAACCTAAAGCCGCTAATATTGTAGGATAAAAATCCATAGTCGTAAAGTCTCGATTTTTTTCTTTTACAGGCTTTACTCTTGAATGAATGAATGTGTTCCAAACTCTTCGATCATAGTTCGATGAATAAGTATCATGAATATATTCAGCCGCCATACTTGTATGATCACCCTGAATGACTATAACTGTATCTTTGTAGAAATCTTGTTTCTTTAGCCATTCCATAAAATCTTTTAGATTTTCATCTGTATGATAAATCGAATTCGATAAAGATTCTTTAAATAAATTCTTACAATTTTTAGATTGATACCCATAAGGATGATGGGTATCAACAGTCAACATTTCAAAGTCAAAAGGTTTAGAAGATTTGGATAAATCTGAAATCTTCTCTTTCGCAAATTCAAAGAGTTTATCATCCTCAAACCCCCAGAACGCATGATAATCCTTATCAAGAATTCCTTCTTCTTTTAAAGAAACTGTATCTTGAATATCATAATGACCATGTTGATCAAAATAGCTTCGTCTACCTCCAAATGTTGCATCTGAACCAATCATAAATACACGATTATAGCCATCTTTTTCTAGAATATCGCCAAGTGTATTGACTTTTGGCATAAATGGAACTTTATCCTTACAAAATTTATGTTTTAAACTAAAAATCAAAGGAAGACCTGAAGTGCTCGCAACAATACCGCCTGTAGTCCAACCTGTTCCTGTTAAGACTCTAGCGCCACCAATTTTCTCATGTTGCGAAAAAGAAACGGAGTCTTTTGTAAGTTTTGTCAAATAAGGCAGTAAATCTTCATTGGCATCTCCTCCATCTTCTTTTGTGGCATAGGTTGTTTCCATCGATTCTAAATAAATGTGAATAAAATTCATCTTCTTTTCAGGTGAAATCACTTCAGATTCGACAAAATATGTATCATAAAAATCCGTTTTCTTAAATTGATCAAAGACATATGAAAAGAAATGAATTTGACAAAGACCATATATACAACAAAGAAAAAGAATCATTTTCGCAATATTAATAGGAACCCAACTAAAAATAAGGCCAAAAATAAAGCCTGGAAGCAAACACTTTTTCATCCACCCAAAAATAAATTGTGTGTTGGTACCTTCTAATGGCACTTTAATGTGGTATACAATTTGTTCAAAACTAGAAAGTCCAAAATAAGAATAAGCCCACTTGCTCGAAATGGCCAATGTGAATGCGAATGTAACAATAAATATACTCATAACCAATCCTTTCGAAAGATAAAAATAGGTCATAAGACCTATTTGTTGCACTTATTTTTTAAAGTCTGACTTGGACGAAACTTAGGAAGTTTTGTTGCCTGAATCATCATTCTTTCTTTTGTCACAGGATTGATACCCATTCTTGATTTACGGTCAAAAATTTCAAACTTACCAAACGCAGTAATATCGACATGACCATCACTTGCCAAGGCATCACTCATTTCATTAAAAATCAAATCCACTGCACATGCAGCATCTTTTTTAGACATATTTAATTGAATTGATAAAGTCTGTGTTAAAGACTCCTTATTAACATACTTTCCCATACTAAAATTCCTTCTTTAAATCACGAATCATTAAATCTTGTGCACAATCACTTGGAAGTTTTCCATTATATAAGATTTGGTAAACTTCTTCACAAATTGGCATATCAATACCATTTTCTGTCGCAACACGATGCACAATTTTTGCGGTACGAACACCTTCTACAGTCTTTGTGTTGTTCTTAAAGAAGTTTTCAACAGAATTTTCTTTACCAATTTGATATCCAGCCTCAAAATTACGAGAATGTACACTTGTACAAGTTACAATCAAGTCTCCAATTCCAGTAAGTCCCATGAATGTTTTTTGTTGACCACCAAAATGAACACCATAACGAATCATTTCTTGTAAGCCACGCGTAATCAAGGCTGCGCGCGTATTATCTTGGTAACCTAAACCAGATAAGATTCCAGAAGCAATAGCCATGACATTTTTAATCGCAACTCCAAGTTCTGAACCAATTTCATCATTACCTGTATAAATACGCAAGTATTGATTTGAGAATAAATTTTGAACAGTAACGGCATCTTCATTTTTTAAACTGATCGCATCAATTGTAGTCAATAAACGAATAACAACTTCTTCTGCATGACTTGGACCAATTAAACTTACAACTGAACTTAATTTATCTTCATCAATACAACGACGAATAACTTGTGACATTCTTTCATTTGTTTCTGGATGGAACCCTTTTGAAACATTGATAATGATTGTCTTTTTTTCTAACAAATCATTAATTTGATGACAAATTGGATCAATTGCGATTGTAGGAACGGCCAATAATACAATATCAGCTCCTTTTACGCATTCAATATCTGTCGTAGCTTTTAATTCAGGATTTAATTCTACATCCCCAAAATATTTTGAGTTTTTATGATTTTCATTGATGTCATTCACTTCATTTTCTGCAACACCATAAACCATAACTTTTTGATGATTATCTTGTAAAACTTGAGCTAAAGCTGTTCCCCAGCTTCCACTACCAATCACAACAGTACGCATATTTAACTCCTTACTATGAGCGTTTACGAGCCAAAATTTTAATTGGTGTTCCCGTAAAGCCAAATGCTTCTCTTAATTTATTTTCAATATAACGAGCATAACTAAAATGTAATAATTCTGGATCATTCACAAATAATACAATCGTTGGAGGTTCAACTGCAACTTGACTAGCATAATAAATCTTTAATTGTTTACCCAAGTGTGGTTTTGCCGGATTCATCATCTGTGCATCTAGAATCACATCATTTAAAATATTTGTTGGAATACGCAAAGTACATGCATCATGTACCTGATCAATCAAAGGAATCAATTGATTCACTTTACTTCCAGTCAGTGCTGAAGTAAACGCAATTGGTGCATAGTTCAAATATAAGAATTGAGCACGAATTTCCTTTTCAATCTTAGCCATTGTCTTTTCATCTTTTTCAACTGTATCCCACTTGTTGTAGACAATGATGACACCTTTACCAGCATCATGCGCAAGACCTGCAACATGCTTATCCTGATCACGAATACCTTTTTCACCATCAATTAAGAATAAAACAACATTACTACGATCAATAGCACTTAAAGCACGTAAGATCGAATATTTTTCAATATTCTCATAAATCTTACCTTTTTTACGAATACCTGCCGTATCAATAATCATATATTCTTTATCGTCAACATGAAATGGCGTATCAATCGCATCACGCGTTGTACCTTCAACATTGGATACAATAACACGATCTTCTTTCAAGATTGAATTGACTAAACTTGATTTTCCAACATTTGGACGTCCAATGACACAAAATGAAGTAATACCTTCATATGGAGATAAATTCTTTTCTGGAAGTTTTTCCATGACAATATCCAATAAATCTCCAAGTCCAATACCGTGAGCGCCACTAAGTACAACAGGATCTCCTAGACCTAAGGCATAGAATTCATATACATTTATCTGCATTTCTGGATTGTCCACTTTATTACAAGCCAAAATAACTGGCTTTTTACACTTTTGTAGTTTTCTTGCGATTACTGTATCATCTGTCATTACACCTTCTTTTGCCGAAGTTAAGAAAATAATAACATCTGCTTCTTCAATCGCAATATCTACTTGCATATTGATTTCCTGTGCAAATGCCTGGTCCTCAATTTGAATACCACCCGTATCGATCAAGCGAAAAGTTTGTGTCAGCCATTCCACTTCACCATAAATTCTATCTCTTGTTACTCCGGGCGTATCATCTACAATGCTCTTTCTTTGTCCAATCAAACGATTGAATATCGTTGATTTTCCAACGTTTGGCCGACCAACTATGGCCACAGTACCTCGAATCATATTGTGGTCCCCTTTCTACATTATTCGACTATTTCTAATACTTTTGAAACGACTTCATCTATAGTTAGGTTTGAAGTGTCAATTTCAATTGCATCTTCTGTTTTTTGTAAAGGCGAAATTTCACGATGAGTATCCTGATAATCTCTTGCGACAATATCTTGATAGATTGTCTCATAATCTGCATTGATTCCCTTAGATATATATTCATCATATCTTCTTTGGGCTCTTGCCTTACTTGAAGCACTCATAAAAATTTTAACTTCTGCATCTGGCAAAACAACAGAACAAATGTCTCTACCATCTACAATAAAGCCTTTACTTGCACATACTTTTTGTTGAAGATTCACTAATTTTTTACGAACGATCGCAAGCTGACTCGTTTTGCTTGCCTGCATCGAAACATCATTCATACGAATTTCTTTAGAAACATCTTCCCCATCTAAATATACATGATTTTCTTCGTCAAAATGAATATCAATCGAATCCATTAAATCACTCATCGCATTTTCATCATGAATATCCATGTTGTCTTTTAAAGTCTTATATGCTACACAACGATACATAGCACCCGTATCCAAATGTTTCATACCTAACTTTTCAGCAACAATATCCGCAATCGTACTTTTTCCGACCCCACTAGGGCCATCAATCGCAATATTAATTTTTTTCATTTCAGACCTCATTAAATATTCTTAAATGTCCAAACCAAATATCCAATAATCGCAACTAAGGCAATAATCAATATACCTAATACGACATTTAATACGATTTCTGAACCCTTCTTCCCTTTTTTACTTGCTTTTTCAAAATCCGAAGTTTTCATGCGCATTTTTGCACTAGGCATAGATTCAAGTTCATCACGTTTTTCTTTTTTTCGCTTTGACTTTTTCTTCTTTTCATTTTTTTGTTGTTCTTCTGTTTTATCAAAATCATCACCAGATAAGAACATTAAATCCAAATTGTCATCCACAGGTTTTTTGACATCTTCTACATCATCACTTGTTAAAACAATTTTTTCTTCCTTAGGTTCTTGGCGAACAGGTCTTTCAAACTCTTGTGTTGTAGGTTTTGAAATCTTCATTGTCGAACCTAAATCTTCATCATCTGTTTCCATTGGAATCACATGTTGATTTCTTTTTCTTGTTTCACTCGTTGAATCCAATTGTTTTAAAATATTGATCTGCGTATCATCTGTAATACGATTTCCATTATCAATATTGTATTGTTTCACTTCCCCAAGAAGATCTTCCATAACTGGAGAAGTAGGCATTTCTTTTACAGTTGGAGAAACACGCACCGTATCATGTGGATACAATGGCTTATTAGCATGTGAACCACTATCTACACGTGATAGTCTTTGTAGTTTTACTGGCTGTGCTTGAGCTGCAGTTGTCTCTTCATCTAAACGATCTCTAAGTTCTTGATACTTTTGTTTTCTTGAAAGTTGAGTCATAAGTACCTCCTAAACATTCTTTACTATTATACACTATTCAACAAAAAAAGAAAAATAGGCAATCGCCTATTTTGCACGTCCTGAATATTTACCATCATTTGTATTTACTACAATCAACTCATCTTGATTGATAAATAAAGGAACTTTTACTTCTAATCCCGTTTCTAAAACAGCGTTTTTACTTGCAGATGTAGCTGTATCTCCCTTAACGGCTTGTTCACACTCAACGATTTTTAAAGTTGCCTTATCCGGTAAAATAACACCTAAAATTTCACCTTCATAACTTGAAATATTTACATTTGAATTTGGAACAATGAAGTTTCTTTCCCATTTTAGACGATCCATAGGAATTTCGACTTGATCATATGTTTCATTATCCATAAATACCATGGCATCTTCTGTATCATATAAATATTGCATTTCTCTTTTTTCAATTTGAGCAGGTTCAACCTTTTCTCCACCACCCCAAGACAATTCAACATTACTTCCTGTACGAATGTTACGAACTTTTGCCTTAACAACCATGGCACTACGAGCGGTTTTATTTTGTGACGCTTCTAAAACTGTATAGATTTCACCATCGACTAAAATTGTAAGACCTGGTTTTAAATCATTTGAACTAATCATGTTTTTCTCCTTTAAAATTGTATGCTTAACCTAAATTATTTTATATCACGCTTGAATTTTGTCAAGAAAAAGAAAAAAAGCACCGAAGTGCTTTCTTTCATCGAAAGGATCGATAAAGTAATTTCTTATGTGTTATTAAGGAAGGATATATACACACAAGATGGATTTTGAGTCGAAAGGTGAGCCATACTTTCTATCTCTTACCACCCATATAATACCCCTATTTCGTAAACTTGTAAACCCTTCCACCTATTTTTCGAAAATTAAATCAAAATTTGTCATTTCATCCTGGTTTGAAACACCCAAATTATAATTTCTATCCTTGATCAATAACAATAGATCTTCATCTAGATCTGGGTTTTGACAAGCCGCTAAAAATAGACGAATGGCTTCCATAGCCAATAATTGAGCACGATCATATAGATCAAAGAAACTTTCCGTTGAAACAAACGAACTGTCACTAGGATGAACCCAACGCGTATGTAAAAGATTCATTACATCATATGGATCATCTGGATGATTCGGAACAATATATCCAGATAAAGAGTTATAGGCCTTTGCGAATGTTTCTAATGTTTGAAGCGCCTTCAACTTATCTCCAGAAGCATCATAGAACAGTGTTTCAATAAAATGCCAATCGTTTAAACTTTCTAAAATTTGATGTGGCTTAATATCAAAGCCTAAGATTTGACGGATTGCCACAACATAAATACGCGCAATCGCTCTAGCTTGCTCTTTAGTTACATCACATACTTCATAAAATTTAAAATCTTCAATTGTACACTCACGCTTCACCTTCAACATGATCGCATCCAATAAAGATTCAAAACGATGATGATACCAAGCACTTTTTCCTTTACATGGACCAGTACGATAAAAAACGTAAGGATGACTTGTCGCATCCAATGCCCAATGACATAAATGTCCACAAACATAGGTCATCATATCTTTTTTGATGTCTTCATCTTGTTCATTACGAATTGAAATCAAAGCTTTTTGGTAAAAATCATTGACATGAGCTGCATGAAACATGCTTCCTGCAACTCTTAGATCACTTTTCTTATAAAAATCTTTTGGATTCATTCCATGAAAGAATAGAAAATCAGGTCCATTAGAACCGATTTCTAAAAGTTGTAGTCTTGGTTCAAATAAATCATGTGTAGCTTCATCTACTTTATCAAAGATTTCCTGTGCAAATAAAGTATGTGTAATAATATTAGGCATTGTTTTGTACCTCCTCAATCAAACCATGATATACAATATATTCAGCATATGTATCCATTTGGCAATATGTTGAAATGGCTTTTTTTACTTCATTTTTCTCTTCTTCATCCTTATCATCATATGTACGATACGCAAAGACAGCATTCAAACCATTTTGAATATCTAAATCAAGATAAGAAACATCTTTTGAAAAGACGGGTAATATACTCTTTAAAGAATAATGTCCACGCATTTTTGAATTATAATACAATCCAGCTTCAAAAGGCTTTGATAAATCTACCATTCTAGAACAGATTGAATCTAATTCTTCTTTATATTCTTCAAATTGACTCGCAAGTTGCTTCAACCTTAGCTTCTCAGCTCCTTCCATATTGTATACAAGAATCGTCCCTGTTTTTGGAAGGTCTTGAATCAATTGCTCAATAAAATGTCTTCTGCAATCTTTCGATTCAAAGAAATTATAATGTCTCAAGTTTCCGTCTTGTGTTTCTACATGCAAACTATATTGGAAACAAAGCACATCAAAAGGCTTCATATTTTCATAAGGTGGTATGGCAAAGGTATCCCATTCAAAATCTAGATATGAAATTGGATATTGAATTTGTTTCATCCATACTTTTAATGCGGCCTGATCCATAAATGGTTTATTCGTTTTACTTGCCATATATTGCGCATATTGAAGACGAAACCCTTCAATTTGATTCAATGGCAATTCATGAATATGACGAATGCCACGATTATAGGCATCTAATTTATGTTGATTGGTCGTAAAAAACAAAATAGAATCATCGGGTTCATTGGATTCGTCAAAACATACGGAATAATAATTACATCTTCTTAATGCCGTACATTGTTTTGTACGCACTGGAGTGATGCTTGTACGATTCAAAATTTCTTTAGTTCTTTCAATCCAACGATCCAAATCAATATCCACTTCATTCATACACTCGGCTATCGTTTTCGATAAATGATTACGCTTATTGAATAGCTTATCACTTATGCATAACAATTCATTTAAATCTAGACTTTCTTTTCGAATATATTCCTTATTCAAATACACAATACGATTTTGAGTCACGTGAATACCACAATGAGATAGAATGATTTCATTGATTTTCATAATCAACGCTTCATTCTCTTTTGGATATGCACTTAAATGTGGATATACAGCCATATATCCATTCTCTACTTTTTTTAGATATGGAATTTTTGTACGACACTCCTTATATTCGAATCGTGCAAAACATACGACATCATTTTCTTCTAATAACTTTAAAGATTGTTCATTTGAATCCATGGAATGACCTAAGCCACAATTTGTTGCGTTTAGATACGTTTGCCAAAGGTTTGAGAATGGACAATCCATTTTATAAAAACTTTCTTGGTGAATTGAATTGTGGACACTGTTCCAACAAAAACAGTCACATTTCATTTCACGCATTAAATCTGATACATGTAACATAAAATTTTTCACCATTCTTATTGTACTTCAAAAATCAAATCTTTTCATCCTTTATAAACGTTTAATATGTTTTTAACGCGCATAACATAGTTTGACTTCACATCTTCTGGCTGCAAGATTTCTACTTGATTTGTCATCGCAAATAAAGATTGATACAAATTCGACATGTCGTCTGTATAAAATTCAAAGTCGGTGAAACCCTCTTGTTTATTGATGATTTGTAGTTTATTACCCCAATATTTTTCTTTAAACAAACGAAGACCATTCTCATTATGATAGACTCTGACTTGTATTTGTTTTAAATCTAAAGGAATTAGAGAATGCTCTCCAATATAGTTACTTAAATGGAAATGATTATCACGAATAAAATGTCTTGATGAGATTTCACATGAATACATACGTTCTAAGCTGAAACGATACATACGATAATCTTTTCTCAATAAGGAAAAGCCAATTAAATAATAGGATTTATGATAGTGAATTATTTCATAGGGCTCAACCTCAAATTCTTTGGGGGTTTCATCTTGTAGAGATTGGTACGACAAAAGGACGCAAAGGCCTAGATTTATGGCTTGTTGCGTCTTGTCGATCATAGTTGAAGTCTTTTGATCCAACTTGATTGAATTTGACATGTAGTGTAATGAATCGTTTGATGAAATTTTACTTGTCGCAATAATCTTATCCATGGCATCGCAATATAAAGAGAGTGGTTTAAAATCTTTTTGTGTACGCATAAATTTATACGATTGTACCAATGCATCCTTTTGTTCGTCACTAAAAATAGTGACCGGAAGATCATATTGATCATTTAAGATATAGCCGCCATAGCGCCCTTTCACTTCTTCTACGTTATAGCCTGCAAGCACAAGTTCTTTTTTAAATTCACGAATATTTCGTGGATTTACTTCTAGTTCTGAAGCAAGTTGTGTTGTATTCATCTTTCCTCTTGCCTTTAAAAGTTGTAGCATGCGAATGCATAAGTTTGTTCGATTCATTGTTTTCTCCTTTTAGTGTGTGCTGCAAAATCTTTGGGGATAGTAACCAAAGCCTTTTTTTGGCTCAAAATGTTTAGGAACAATACCACGAAATACAAGTGGACGTATCATTTGACCAATCCCTCTTTCAAGCGCAAAACCTAAAGCCTCTTGTTTTTGAATGGCTCCGGCATCAATTAAAATATTTACAATTTCTTCATTTCCAATGCTGATGGCATGCATCAAAATTGGATACCCATTAAATACCCAGCTTGGACTTGCACCAAGTTGTAAACAATATTCAACTTTTTGTACATCCTCTTTCCATACGGCATCTAATAAATCCATAGCTAATCTTTTTTCTGCGTTCATATTGTATCCTTCTTTCTATACTCAAAGGATACAATTTAAATAGACATTATTTATGTCAAATTAATCGGTTATCTCTTTTACTTTTTGAAGACGACTTAACACATCTTCACTCACCAATTGATAGATGCATGAACAAATTGGAATAAAGATAATGATTCCAATAATGCCTGCAACATTCGCTCCAATTGTGATCGCAACAATGATATACATGGGTGGAAAGCCAACGGATTTTCCAACAACATGAGGATAAATAAAGTTTCCTTCGACTTGTTGGATACAAATAAACATAATGATAAAAGTTAGACCTTGTACAGGGGATGTCATCGCAATAAAGAAAGCACATAATATGGCGGCAACCAAAGCTCCAAACATAGGTACCAAAGCGCCAATACCCACGACAAGTCCAACTAAAAATGCGTATGGTATTTTTAAAATCAAGGCTCCTGCAGTGACTAAACTTGCAAGAATTAAACATTCTAAGCAGGTTCCTCCCACATAACTTGTAAATATGCGAACAATGAGTTTTAATACGTGGCGCACTCGATCATAATTTTTTTCAGGAAGATAAGCTTTTAATAAAGATTTTGTTTCATGTACGACTTGTTCTTTATTAAAGAGTAATAAAAAAGAAAAGACAATGGTGATAAAGGCTTGCGCAAACCATGAAAATGTTGTGGATAAAATTGTAAAAATAGAGCCGAATATATCGTTAGCTCCCCCTGAAACGAGCCATGAACTTATTTTTTTTGAGACATTATCAATCGCAAATGTACTAAAGGCGTTGATGTCTAAGTTTTTTAAGGAATCATGAATCACATCAATATTTTTTGTGACATCTAAAAGCCAAATATATAATTCATAAATCATTTGTGGAAAATTTGTCAGCAGCAATTGAATAGAAAATAAAATTCTTGGTATGACAATTCCAACAAATGCGACAAAGACGGCAAAAACGATTAGAACCGATAATACATTCGAAATAATTCGTTTGATTTTTGTATCTTTGATGTCAAACCATTTTATCGAATAGCGCATTAGATTATTCGAAATAATATTAAACACAAAAGCTAAACCGGCTCCAAGTAAAAATGGTAAGCACATTTGTCCAATCCAACCTAAAAAACAAAAAATCTTTTCAAAATAATAGATAACCATTCCAATCAATAGTGTAAAAATTATAAGTCTTTGGTACATCTTCTCTTTCTCATGTAGGTCCACTAAAACCACCTCAAATCGAATTTATTATACTATCTTTTAAAATGAAAATCATTTTTTTAAATTTTTTATTTACATCTTTTTTTCATAGGTGTAAAATTGCCGAGTTAAAAGAAAAAAGTAGAGGTGAAACAAATGAGTACAAAGTACATTTTCGTAACGGGTGGTGTTGTTTCTGGTTTAGGTAAAGGAATCAGTGCAGCAAGTCTTGGCCGTCTTTTAAAGTCTCGCGGCTACAAGGTTACAAGCCAAAAATTAGATCCTTATATCAATGTGGATCCAGGAACAATGTCCCCTTTCCAACATGGTGAAGTTTATGTCACAGATGATGGTCTTGAAGCCGATCTAGATTTAGGTCATTATGAACGATTTATTGATGAAAACCTACACACGTATTCCAACCTTACCACTGGACGTGTCTATTGGAATGTCATCAACAAAGAGCGTGATGGAAAATATCTTGGTGAAACCGTTCAAGTCATCCCTCATATTACCAATGAAATCAAAAGTTTTGTGATTCGTGCTGGTGAGCATGCAGCAGCAGATGTTGTGATCACTGAAATTGGTGGTACAACGGGTGATATTGAAAGCTTACCTTTTTTAGAATCTATTCGTCAGGTGGCTTTAGAAGTAGGGCGTAAAAATTGTTTATTCATCCATGTAACGTATATTCCATATATTTCTGGTTCTCAAGAATATAAATCAAAACCAACACAACATTCTGTCAAAGAGTTACAGTCTTATGGTATTAATCCTGATATTATTGTTGCGCGTTGTGATGAAACCATTCCTCAGTCTGTGTTAGACAAAATTTCATTATTCTGTAATGTTGAAAAGCGTTGTGTGATCCAAAATAAGACACTTCCTTCCCTTTATGAAGTTCCATTTATGTTGGAAGAACAAAATCTTGCGGACATTGTCTGTGAAAAAACGGGTTTAGAAATTCGTAAACCAGATTTAACAGAATGGAAACAAGTTGTTGAAAACATTAAAGCAAGTACAAAACCTGTAAATATTGCCTTAGTTGGTAAATATGTAGCTTTACACGATGCATATCTTTCTGTAAGTGAAGCTTTATATCATGGTGGTTTTGAAAATCACGCCAAAGTGAATATTCAATGGATCGATTCAGAAGGTTTAGAAAATGCCAATTTAGATGAAGTATTTAAAGATACAGATGGAATTATTTTACCTGGTGGTTTTGGAGATCGCGGTATTGAAGGTATGATCAGTGTTGCCAACTATGCAAGAAATAAACAAATCCCTTATTTAGGAATCTGTTTGGGTATGCAAATTGCAGCCATTGCTTTTGCGCGTGATGTATTAGGTTTTGATGATGCCAACTCGTATGAATTTGATTCTGAAAGTAAACATACAATCATTGATTTTATGGAAGATCAAAGCAATGACATCAAAAAAGGTGGCACTATGCGTTTAGGTTCTTATCCTTGTTCTTTAAAAGCGGATACAAAAATCTGGTCTTGCTACAAAAAAGATATGATTGATGAAAGGCATCGTCATCGTTATGAATTCAACAATGAATATCGCAGTGAATTCGAACGTAATGGTATGAGAATCGTGGGTACAAGTCCAGATAAACAATTAGTAGAAGCTATTGAATATACAAATCATCCATTCTATATTGGTGTTCAATATCATCCTGAATTTAAATCTAGACCAAATCGCCCTCACCCATTGTTTGTTGGTTTAGTAAAGGCAAGTCTAGAAAACAGAGAAAGTCACAAATAGTGACTTTTCTTTTTTATATATACTTTTTAATTTTATGGACAAACATATTTAATACGGAAACCAAAAACTTTTTATCCATTGAACTAGAAAGACAAAGTATCATAGCTTTAATCTGTTTTTCTGCAGCATCCGCTCTATTTGTTTAAAACTCAGTGTTAGCCTCTTTGCAGTCTTCGCAAAAAAACATACTTAAAGGCAAAATCTTTTACTAAATTGGCATATCTCATACGCACCTCTTTTCTAGTAGGAGTTTTCCTGCATACTTATATACGAAAAAAATTAGAGTTTTTTTAAGGTATTTCTAAATTGGGGGATATTAAGTACATCCTCTTTATTTATGGGATATTCACGCTTTATTGCTATTATCAAATATGGTAAAATATGAATATAAGTATGCGTAGAGTCATATTTTTTAAGGTAATTTATTTTCCATGGCTACAACGGATGAATTGATAAAACAATTAAGAGATAGGGCTAAATCAGATAAAAGAGGATCTAAAACTGCTGCGAAAGCCTTTGTAAAGGATGCTAAGCCTTTGACCGCTGAATTATGTGGCATTGAAGTCAAGTGTCCTAAATGCGGTTCTGACAATTATGTCAAAGATGGTGATGGAAGTGTATTGTTAGATAAGTTATTTAAACCGCTTCACAGAAAGAAATGGTCAAGAGCTGAGCAGGTAAACAACATCACATATGATCAGGTAGAAAAAGAAAAGCCTTTCTCTTTCTACAAAGACAAGATCCAGAAGATCTTTGACGATGCTGAATTACTTATTGCCTACAATGATCCATTTGATGTCTCTTTCTTGGAAGTTAACGGTATAGACCTTGCTGGCAAGGAACAGTTTGATGTCATGTTGAAATTTAATGAAGTGCTAAAAGATGGAAGAAAGCACAAGTTAACTTATTGTGCTGACTGGTATCGATTCAATTGGCAAGAAGATCAACACACATCATTAAGAGATGTTAAGGCCACTTTGTATTATTTTAATGAGATGGTCAAATAGTCCTAAGATAAATAGACTATAGGCAAAACTTATATAATATATTTGAGAAATAAATCTGAATTTGAAATTCCCTACATCATAGGCATCAGCCTAAATCGGGGCACGAAAAAACCCCGAAACCGTTGTGGTATCGGGGTTTTCCGGTGCAATATCTTTTTTGTGTTATCGAAGGCTATTTCTCCTTCATAAACCGGGAGTCAAGAGGATGACTCTTGGGTTATTTCATTTTGCCCGAAATCTGCCATAATACAGTCAGCCAAAGGGCGACAACTTATGATGACAATGTGGTATTCACCTTCAAGGACAGGAAGGAAGTCACGATATAGGGAATAATATAACAGGCCGCTTTGATTGTTGATTTCCGTCTCGCGGCCTGTTTGTAATGAATGATTATCTACTGTCTTTCGGAAACTGTGGTTTCAGAACAGAATCCTTTAGTGCTATGCTCTTATCTCTGCCCGGATACATGATGTAATAAGGCGGAATCTCGTTTGCTTTTTTCAAGAGCTCTTTTATTAGCTTTGCCTTCCCAAGCCACAGTTTGAGAGGATTGATCTTCGGAAGGTCTTCCTCCGTAATCTTACCCTTCATACCGCCGAATTTCATGACTCTTTCTTTGATATAGCGAAGGTCATATCTGGCAGGATTCACCTCGATGATTTCCTTATCCAGACACGTAAGCATGTAAACTGCCTCCAGCGGTGTGCGGACAGAGGTTTCAATGGTGAACACCACATCACGGGGAACCTCGACATATTGTCCAATGAGAGCGAGATTTGTGCAGTCCTTCGGAATGATCGTCGGGCGGTCGCTTTCCTTGCGAGGCATGAACTGCGAGGTGATATAGGGCATCATACAGGTAGAGATATGGGAATGTGCCAGCACCTCATCCTTCATATCCAACATTCCAAAATGGTACAGCATCTCTTCAATGATCTCATTTCCTGTGCACTCCGCCATAGGCTTTTTGATATAGCTGCCAATACGCTCTCCAAACAGGCCATCTCCCCACAGAACGTCACGGTTCTTCTCCCGCTGATCCGGGAAATAGTCCCTATCATAAATGACCAGCGACATTTCCCAACCGGAATCCATGAAAGTGATTCCGCCGCCCGTACCGCTCTTGCTTCCGGTCATCTTCTCCAATCGTTCAAAAAATTCGGGATAGTCTTCTACGGTGAGGAAAAAACTCATCCATTTGGTCTTGTCGATATGGCTTAAGAACTTATCTGGATTGCCGAACTTTTTATTCCGTGCGGCAAGGTTTTTCCATACCGTGAACAAGCCCATATCTTCCGTGTCCCGGTTAATTTCAGCGATATGTGTATTATCACCGTAGGAGGCGTTTGTCATCATGGAGCCGCTGGTAAGAAGGACGTAATCCTGAGCTCTTACAGGAATGGTTTCCTGATTCTTGATCTTAATACCGTAAACCGTATTGCAGGCCTCATCCATTTCCAGATCATAGACTGCAGTGTCCATACGGAAGGCGACACCCTGATCCTCCAACCATTTATGAATCGGCTTGATCACAGAATCCTTGTCATTGCGTTTTGTATGCAGAATGCCCTCCAGATAGTCGAGCCTGTTCAAAAGGCCGAATCGGTTGAAATACCGCTGCGCCTCCAATGCACTGTGATAGGGCTTAAAAGCCAGCATAGAGTGATAGCACCACCACAGAGAGCTATGGAAGAACTCGCTGTCCTTTCCGAAATAGTCCTCAATCGTCATATCCTCCAGATCCTTTTCCGGGATGCTGGTGAAGTGCTCCATTTTCAGGAGCAGCTCCGGACTCATGCGGTAGTCATGCACCTTTTCGTAAATGTGTCCCTGTTTGCACAGGAGTCTGCTTTCGGAATGGATCGGCATATCCTTATTGGCTCTTACTGATTCATCAAGCACCGAGATCGATGGATCTTCCAAGGACGGGATCTTGCTGCACAGATACCAAAGGCACTCCATAAATGGCTCCAGTTCACGCTCACCGGGGCAGATATAGCCCGCTTCCCCGGAATAAGCGTCACAGCAGCCGCCAAGGGAATTTCGTTTTTCATACAGCGTGATGTTCTTTCCCGGCATTCCGGCATCATCAATCAGAAAGACCGCTGCCGCAAGGCCGGCTATTCCTCCGCCAATGATGTGGGCGTTCCTTTCTTCTATGCCTTCAGGTGCGGGGGCCTTGTAAAACAGATTGTAAATGTTCATGGTATACATTCCTTTCTAAAAAGTTTTCAAAACAGTGTTGATATCACAACACTGTCTATATTATGATAAGAAATGTACTATAGAGCAACCATTGATGTTATGCGAAGTGTTGATATATCCACACTCAACGCATATTTGTCGATATATTCAGGAGGAAATTTATGAAAGCAAAGAACCTGAACGCTTCATCTGTAAAAACAAGAAACCTCATAAGAGATACTTTTGCAGAGCTGCTTTACGAAAAGAAAAATATTAACAAGATCACAGTGACAGAGCTGGTGCAGCGAGCGGACATTAACCGGAGCACTTTCTATTCTCACTATGATGATGTACGGCACGTTGCGGAGGATATTAAAGCCGAAACACTGAAAGCCTTCTTTGAGAACAAAACCATATCCAATGTACATGACATTGAACCTTTCTTTGATGAGATTTATGCCTATATCAAGAAGAACGATTCCTTCTTCCGGTTGATCTTCATCTCAGATGAAGTGACGAATTTTGTGCGTCATCTGGGCAACATCTGTAAAAGACGAATTTATGAGGCAGTAAACAAAGACGAATCTATTCGTGATAAACACCTGCTTGAACTGGAAGTTTCTGCATTTTCGGACGGCATCGCCATGCAGTTTATCCGTTATTATCACAATGACTATAACGTGACGCTGGAAGAGATCATCGAGTGCGGTAAACTCTGGTGTAGAACGATGATCGAACGCCGATCAGTGAAGACCGTCATGTTAAAGGAATGAGGCTGCAGAAACAAAAACTCTTCCAAGCGGTATATGGGTTCAGTCTCATCCTCGGCTTCTGTCATCACCTTGTGCCGCAGATAGGTGTTCTCCACCTTCGTGACATTGGCGTCAGCGAAAGTACGCCAGGACCAATCATGGTCAATCTGGCAACCTATGTCGGAACTTCACAAGCAGGCTTTATTGGCGCAATGATTGCGACATTTGCAGTCGTTCTGCCTTCGTTTTTAATTATGTTGGCAGTTACGGCAGTTCTGCCTAAAGTAATCAAGAACAAATATGTTCAGGCAGCTCTGCGAGGAATTAAGCCGAGTATGATTGGAATTATACTTGCCACCGGATGCTGGATGATTTTCAAAAACTTGTATGACAGTTCTTTTGAAAAAATCAGCATCAGAGCAGTCATCATTACTGCTATCCTTTGCACAGTGTACTTCGGACAGAAAAAGATATTAAAGAAGAGCGTTTCACCTATCATGCTGATTGTTATTTCAGCTTTGCTGGGTATGGTTGGATACGCACTATAACGGAGCATAATATTCGGATTTATCACTCAACCAGATTGAGAGGAAAATTCCAGTTCGCTCGCTCAATCAAAGAAAAAAAAAGTGAATATTTAATCATGGCCGAGGTGTTAAAACAAACTGCTTCGGCTTTTGTTTTGGATTTGCTCATAATTGGTCAACAAAAAATTACCTTTCGAAATATAACTCTACGCACACTTATTTCGTGGGTAATTTTCAATTTATATGATAAATAAAGGGTTTTCTTCATTCCCAAAATGGAAATACCTTAAGTTTTTTTGAAAAAAAGAAAAATTTCTCAAAACATTTGTGAAAATAATGATATTATATACGCGACAGGAGGATACACAAAAAATGAAAATTGTCGATGAATATTTTGGATGTGACGTATTTAGTACATCAGCTATGCAAAGATATTTGCCTCATGCCGTCTACAAACAAATGATGGATGTAATGGAAAAAGGAAAAGAACTTCCTAAAGAAATCGCAGATGTCGTAGCGAATGCCATGAAAGACTGGGCGATGGATAAAGGGGCTACTCATTATACACACTGGTTCCAGCCAATGACAGGTATCACTGCTGAAAAGCATGATGCGTTTATCAATCCAACTGGGCCAACATCTGTTATTTCAGACTTTAGAGGAAAAGAATTGATCAAAGGTGAACCCGATGCTTCTAGTTTTCCAAGTGGTGGATTACGTGCTACTTTTGAAGCTAGAGGATATACGGCTTGGGATCCAACATCTTTAGCTTTCGTTAAAGAAAAGACATTGTATATACCAACTTTATTCTGTTCTTACGATGGCAGTGCTTTGGATAAGAAAACACCATTATTAAGAAGTAATGATGCATTAAATAAGGCAGCTGTTCGTTTATTGAATATTATGGGTTACAATATCCATAAAATCAAAACAACGGTTGGGCCTGAACAAGAATATTTCTTGATTGATGAGGAAATGTTTAAAGAACGTCTAGACCTATTGGTTACAGGAAGAACACTATTTGGTGCGGCTCCAGTAAAAGGTCAAGAATTAGATGATCACTACTTTGGAAGCTTATCCGAACGTGTAAAAGCTTATATGGAAGAAGTAGATGAAGAACTTTGGAAATTGGGTGTATATGCCAAAACAGAACATAAAGAAGTGGCTCCATGTCAATTTGAATTGGCACCTGTATTTACATCAACAAATATTGCGAATGACCAAAACCAACTTACAATGGAAGTTTTACAAAAGGTAGCTTCACATCATGGATTGGTATGTTTATTACATGAAAAGCCATTTGATGGTGTCAATGGTAGTGGTAAACACAACAACTGGTCTTTCTGTACAGAAGAGGGCGAAAACATTTTAGAGCCTGGTGATTCTCCAAAAGACAATATTCGTTTCTTAACAGTACTTGCGGCCATCATTAAAGGTGTCGATGAATATCAAGACTTATTAAGAATCTCTGTTGCCAGTGCTGGAAACGATCATCGTTTAGGTGCAGATGAAGCACCACCAGCTATTATTTCTATCTATTTAGGTGAAGAATTAACAGCTATCTTAGAAGCTATTGAAGCTGGAAATGAATATGTAGATACAATCAATCGTAGATTGGAACTCGGTGTTTCAACACTACCTCCAATCGCAAAAGATTCTACAGACCGTAACCGTACTTCTCCATTTGCGTTTACTGGTAATAAATTCGAATTCAGAATGCTTGGATCCAACTTAAACATTTCTTGTCCAAACACAATTTTAAATACAATCGTAGCTGAAGAATTAACGCAGTTTGCGGATGAATTGGAATGTGTTAAAAAAGAAGATATGACAAAAGCCTTGATTGCATTAATTCAAAAAACATTAAAGAATCATAAACGAATTATCTTCTCTGGAAATGGATATTCAGAAGACTGGAAGAAAGAAGCACAAAGACGTGGTTTATTAGAACTTAAAACAACTGCGGATGCACTTCCTCACTATACAGATCCAAAGAATCTTCAATTGTTTGAAAAACACAATGTATATTCTGCAAGTGAATTGCACGCACGTGAAAGTATCCTTCTTACTAACTATTATCAAGTGGTTCAAATCGAAGCTAAGACGATGGCTTATATGTTGCGCAAACAAATCTTGCCTGCAATCTTTAGCTATGAGGCTAAACTAGCTCAAATCATTCAAACTAAAAAATCAAGTGGAATCGATGCACCTTTAGAAGTGAAGATTTTAAAAAATATCAACACACCTTTAGAACTCGTTTCAAACCACTTAGATACATTGGAAACATTGATTCACAAAGAAACAACAACAGAAAAACAAGCGGCTTGTTTTGCGGCCAATGAATTACTTCCATTAATGGAAACAATTCGTCAATTGACAGATTTGATTGAAACCAATGTTTCGAAAGAAGACTGGCCTTTACCAGACTATAATGACATTCTATTTAAGTCTATGCTTTAGGGAATCCAAGGATTCCCTCTTTTTTTACATTTATTTTCTGTAAATACTAGCATAAATAGTATTCAAGGTTCATAATCACTTAAAAAGGAGTTTAGTTATGACTAAATTATTCGTACACGCAAAAGTTTTGATTGATGGCATAAGTGATACGCCCAAATTTGATAAATTAATTTCAATCGAAGATGATAAAATCAAAGCGATAGAAGATTATCATGAAATACAGGAAAATGTCATTGAAGTGAATACTTTAACGCCTGGTTTCTTTAACTGCCATGTCCACGTTCTTTATCCTGTTGGATTCGACTCAAAAAAAGAATTTAGCTTAATAGAGAAAATATTCTATGCACAAAAGCACTGTAAAGAATATCTTGAATCCGGAGTAACATTTATTCGTGTTGTAGGCACGGAAGAAAATTATGATCTACAAATTAAAGAAGCCATTCAAAATGACGTGATTCAAGGACCTCATATGTATTGTGCAGGTAAAGTCATATGTATGACAGGCGGTCATGGATGGCAAGAAGGTATTGAAGCAGATGGTAAAGATGGTTGTTTAAAAGCAGTTCGTACACAACTAAAAAGTGGTGTAGACCTCATTAAAATGATGGCTACAGGCGGCGTTATGACTAAAGGTGTTGAGCCGGGTAATGCCCAATTTAGTGTAGAAGAAATGAAGGTCATGATTGAAGAAGCGCATAAAGCGGGAAGAAAAACGGCTACACATGCCCAAGGTTTACAAGGTATTAAAAACGCCTTATATGCTGGTATTGATTCCATTGAACATGGTTGTTTTTTAGATGAGGAATGTCTTGAACTTATGAAAAAACAAAATACATTCTTAGTCCCTACCCTTTGTGCTCCTCAATGCATTATTGATAAGGGTATAGAAAATGGAGTGGCCAAATATATGGTAGATAAAACCTTGAAGGTTAAGGATGCACACGTCAAAAGTGTTAAAAAAGCCTATAAACAAGGTATTCAGATTGCACTAGGTACAGATGCCGGCACACCATTTAACTATCACAACAATACAGCTTATGAAATGGAGCTTTTGGCAAGATTAAACATTCCAAACATGGATATTTTAAAAATCGCAACAATCAATTCCGCAAGATGTGTAGGTGTTGAAAAAGACTATGGTTCGATTGAAGTAGGAAAACAAGCGGATTTAGTATGTCTTGAAGAAAATCCATTAGAGAATATTTCAAACGTAAGAAAAATCAATAAAGTCATTCAATCTGGTAAGATTGTTGTAGAAAACAATTAAAGACGGGATTATATCCAATTCCCGTCTTTTTCTATATCGATTTATTTATCGTGATCTTATTTATCTATTTTAAAGCTACAATTTGAAATGTTTAAACAACATTCTCTTTTAATTTAAATTTTCGGGCAATAATGAATAAATCTTTTGTCCGTAACTATAATCTTCAAATGCCTTTGATATAATATCTTGGGCTAGACGTATATTCGATGTTGAAATAAAGCCATCATAAATAATGCGTCCATTAAATGGCATAATGGCTGTCTGCATCAACATAGGTGTTTTTTCTGGGGCAATGAATTGATCTAAATTTTCATTTAAGCCTTTCACCATATAGTTGATACCTTCATCATTTAATACCGTATAATTCTTTTCGTATGCCACCAACAAGAAATTTTTGCGCATACCATATCTAAAATCCGAAATGATATTTAGATTGCGGAATGTAAAATTAGAAGGATTCTTTTCGATATATTCATCAATAAAACGATCCTTATCTTTCCAGAAGACTTCAATCAAATTAACAAGTTCATCGGGTTCAATATAAATATTTGGATCAATTTTTTTATTAGGAATAATTTGTTCGAATGAATTCACATAGTCCAAGATACTAAAATATAGTTTATAGAATAAACGTGTATCTTTTTGTTCGATGCAAGCATTTGTCTGAGGCTCATTTAACTGGCGCAACTTTTCATTAAAATGCGCCTGATCCTTCATCTTTTGATACATATCCATACTCAAACCATAATAGTTTGGCAATGCGATTTGTACAACAGCCTTATGATAGCGATTAGAAAGTGGTTTCGAAAATTGATAAAAGAATGGAATCCATTCCATCTTTTCTTCATTGACTGTACCATTTAATAGATGATTAAAGAACTCGTCTTTAAATTGAGTTACATCCAACACTTCTTTCTTTAAAGCTGTAAAGAATTTTTTAATATCCGAATTTGTCGCATCATATCCATGATAAAAAATAGAAATATAACTATCTTGATCTAAAAATTTAGGTTCGAATCTTTCGTGTTGAATACGACTATCTCGAATGCAATCTAAAATTTCATTATAGTCCCAATATACATATTCATTCGCAAAACTATCATCAATTAATCGATAATCTTCTTTTAAATAAGCCCAGAAATTAAAAAGCGCACCTTCAATAATGGATTTATAATGAAAAGAACATGCACTGCATACAGCTTGAATCAATGAGGGTTCAATAATACCGAAAGCACGAATAATACCAAGAATGACAATGGTTGGTTCATCGTTTTCTGCCTTTTGGTCTAAATCAATGTTTTTTACAGCCAATTTTACATTCTTTTTGAATTCTTCTGGCAACTCTTGATCAAAATATAAAAACTTAGAGCTTAATGCCGTTCTTTCAAAGCGATAGCGATCATCCTCTAAATCTTGGTTGCGCAATAATCTTCTTAAAGCTTTTAATTCCCATGTCGTACAAATAGATATTAAATATTCAGGTGTATATGTTTCAATCATGTGTTCAAACATCTCTTTACGAGTCATAGAATCATAGTCAAAGTAATCATTTTGACATGTTCTTTTATAAGTTTCAAAAACTTTTTCTTTGCGTAAACGATTTGCGTTTTCTAGTATACGTACCAATGAAACTCCTCCTTTTTTATTGTTTATGTCCAATCTAGTTTTGATTGTTGTATATATTATATTATGTAATTCATGAAATTTGAACTTATGTGATAAAATTAACCTTAAGAGGAACACAACATGAGAATCATAGAATTTATTAAGCGTTTATTCCATCGTGAAAAAACTATTGAGATCAAACAAAAAAAAGATTTGAATCCACCAAAAAAGATGAAACAAAAGAAAGATTTAAATCCACCAAAAAAGATAAAACAAACGTATGTCGCAAAATCAACAAATTATTTAGATGAACAATTGGATTTATTTAAAACGATCCAACCCGGACACCTTGTCTTTTGTCGTATGCCAGTGTGCGAAGACAATTTAGTGGATATCAATAACCCCCATCGCATACGTCCCTTTTTGATTATCAAAAAAGACAAAGAGTATTTGTATGGATATGCGGGAAGCACAAAGAAAAAGAATCCAAAGATTCAATATACTTTAAAAGATGGACATAAAGATAAGAAAACAGGCACTTTTAGCGATTCCTATCTATATTTAAACAATGTGTATCGAATTCCCATTCAAAATATCAAGGGAATTTTAAAACAAGTCTCAAACAAAGATTTGATTCAAATCCAAAGAAAGATTCAATTATTGAAAAATAGTGATGTATATCATATTGATTTATTTGAAAACATTGAATTTACATTTGAAATAGGAGATATAGTGGAATATAAATCTTCCCTTTACTTTTTATCAAAAATTCAAGGCGATAAAATATATGGATATATTTGTTCAAATACAAATGGTAATATCGAATTAAAGGGTTTAAATCTATTCATCAATACAGATATGGAAAGAAAAATCAAGCCAGATCCACATGGTTTAAAATATATTTTTAACATGAATGTGAATCGTTATGTGAACAAACAGTTAAAAAAAGAAAACAAAGAAGTATTGGAATTGAAAGAAGATGCATACATATCTCGAAACGTATCGTATTATAATTATTATCCAATCGGAACTATATTAAAAGATATCAATACGGATGAAGAAATCGTATACTTATTTCATTATCAGAGGATTCCGCGTTGTGCGAAGATGGAAGAATTGTATAATGATAGTTATTCAGTTTGGCAATTCACACCTAAATATTTTGATGTCGAGGATGAATTAACAATAAATGGTATAAAAGATATGTTGGAAGGTTTCTTAAGCAAGAAATCAAGGATGAAAGAGGTCAATAAACCATTTATTCCAATTTTAGAAATGGAATACAAAAAGTTAAAGAAACAAACAAAGAAGGTTAGGTAATATGGCATTAACAATTGAAAAAGCGCAACAAATTCTAGATGATTATTATGATTTAACGCATACAAAATATGAGGATGACATTTTGTTGATCCATGCTCTAGAGTTTTTAATACAAGAAACAAAGGATCCTGAATATATGGTAGAACTTGGTGGTTGGTATTATGAACAAAGACAATTTGATTTGGCGGAAGAATATTATTTAATGGCCGCTAGTCTTGAGTATGTAGATGCTTATGAATGTTTAGGATATATCTACTATTATGGTAGAGTTGGTCAACCCGACTACAAAAAAGCATTTCACTATTATAAGCTTGCCAGTGACAAAGGAAATCTTGTGGCTAGCTATAAGCTTGCGGATATGTATAAGAATGGTTATTATGTTTCAAAGGATTATGCGAAATATGTAGAAATCATGAAAAGCTTATATCCATTGATTCAAGGTGCTACAAATACTTTTGATCCGGTTCCTGAAATTTATTCACGACTTGCGAAAATCTATGTGGAAGAAGGTAATGAAGATCAGGCCATACAACTTTTATTGATTGCGAAAGAGTTTCAATCCCAAAGATTGATCTATTCCCAATTCTTTGGAGATTTAACCATCATGAAATATATCGTAAACGATTTATATTCTCTGATTCAATTTGATCCTAACTATATGGATTTATTCGACTTATATTATGCCCTACAAAAACCTTGTAAAGTAGCCATAGAAATTCTTGGTGATGATCATATTATTGAAGCTAAATATGAAGATGGCTTATTCTATATTTGTATGGATGATAAAAACTATGAGGATGTAGACCAATTCTTTTTACATGCCAAAGTCAATGAGGAACCTATATCCACACAATATGTCAATGTGAATTATATTGAGATATTAGATTAAAAAAAGTGGTAATCACTCAAACAAAATGAGTTTTACCACCTTCTTTTTTTGGGAAGATTGAAATAATAATTGTTTTAATATCTCATACATAATTAGTCTGTTTTCACCTTTAACTTACATTTTATGTTCGTATAAGATGAAATCCAACAAATATAAAAGACCTATTGCTTAAATTGAATCTTGAAGATAAAGTCTTCTCCTTCAATCGCTTCATATTTCATTTTATAATTATCTAATAGATTACGAACAATATATAATCCTAGACCATTCCCTTTTGGTTGGGTTGGATCTTGTTTGTTTTGAATATAGAAATAGTCTTGTTCAATTCCAATTTGAATTATACCCTTTACATACGTATAGTTGATCGCATTACTTATAAGATTAGATAAAATGATATTTAGAGCCGTCTTACCAATATACATTGTTTCATCTTTTACATCATTTTGAATTCTTAATTCCTTTTGGTGAATCAATACATCATATTTTTGAAGTACACGACTTAATTCATTCTTTATACAAACAATTTCTTCATCGTCTTTTAGATTTTCAATGGAATATACCGATAAAATTTGTTGGATACTCTTCGTTAAGTGATCGACCAAATCAATACAATCATCAATATAAACATCTCTATTTTTATATTTACCCACATTGTATTTCATATTTTCTAAGATGATCTTAAGACTTGCCAAAGGCGTTTTTAATTCGTGACTGGCCCCTTTAAAGAAATCGTATTTGATTTTTTCCAATCTTAAAATCTCTTTATTTTTCACTTCTAGATTGGAAATAGAATCTAGAAGTGTTTCATACAAATCATTAATTTGTGCCTTCAATTGACCAATCTCATCATTCGAATCAATTTCTAGACGAGCCTTCTTATCTAATGCCATCATTTGATCGGTTACACGCTTGATTTCAACCACATAATTTTTAATGGATTTGGCATACACAAAAGAGACAATGGCCGAAAAGCATAGGGATAGGATTAATGAGTAAGGAAGAAATTGTAAACTTAGATTTTTGGCTTGTAACTGCATGTCTGCCGTTGAAACAAATTGGAGGCGAATGCTCTTTCCTGTATCCAGCTTTAATTTTCTTTCCTCAATAATTAAAGAGTTATTAGAACTCTTTAAATCGACATTCAAATCATTCTTAATTTCTACTTCATTCGATGAGGCATTCTTTTTAATAAACGCTTTGATTTCATTGGTGTTGGAATAGAAATCTAAAGCTTGTTCAATATAGTCTTCCGATTTACCATTTAAGTTTTCTGTAATTTCATTGGCCTTAGTATAAATTTCTTCTTTTCTTACATCCAAATAGGTTCTTGGAAAAATCAAATATACAAAGAGATGGATAAATAAGACAATAATAGCGATGACACTGAATGTTTGTATGCATATTTTAGGAAATATCTTTAAGTTTTTCATGATTTCTCCAATTTGTAGCCCACATTACGAATGGTCGTAATACAATCTAAGCCTAGTTTTTTACGTAATTCTTTAATATATACATCAATAACTCGATCATAAGGAACTTCTTCACTATCTTTCCAAACATGATCTAATATTTGTGCTCTAGTTAAGGCAATCCCTGCATTATCTAAAAGATATTTTAATATCTCTAGTTCTTTGGCATTGATATCCATCGTTTTACCATCTATTTTCGCCGTATAGCTTTTGAAGTTCACACAAACATTTTTATATGCAAAAATATCCTGCTTCTGTAAAAGCGCGTCAACACGGGCTTTTAATACGGGTAGTGAAAATGGTTTTTCAATATAGCCATCGGCCAAGTTTGTATAGGCATCAATTTTGAATTCTTCATTACTGAAAGCCGTTAAAATTAAAACGGGTAAATCACTTTCTTTACGAATTTCTTTTAATACATCCAACCCATTGATATATGGAATTTGAATATCCAATATCACCAAATGAATATCTGTATTAAACTTTTCCAATGCCTCTTTACCATCTTTTGCCTGGACAATACTATATCCAGACTCCGATAGAAATTCACTTAATCCTTCGCGAATCAGTGTATCATCTTCCACTACCAATATTTTCATCATTCTTCCTCATTTATTAATTCTTTACAGTTCTTGTTTAACAAGTGTGTGGTAGCCACAACAAGTGCGACTAACATTACAATTGACATAAATATAATAACATACATCATATATTTTGGTTCAACATGAGCATCAATATGCGTCAACATCTTATTAAAGCCATCCACTTCAGCTCCACCGCCAAGTTGATTTGAGGCAGATTCTTTTGCGATTTGTTTGGCAACACCAGTGCTTACTTGATTCAATACTTTTGTGCCTAGACCTGATGCAGTTTTACTAGCGATAAAGTACGCAAAGATATAGGCAGGAATGGTTACCATACATAGTTCTAGAACAAACTGAATAAAAATCTTCGTTTTAGAAATACCTAAAGCCATTAAAATTGCGATTTCTTTTCTTCGTGCATTCATCCACATGAGCAACAATAAAGTAACAACGATACCCGCAAAAATCAAAGATCCAATAAACATTTTATTTGCGACACTATACATACCACTTATTGATTTCTGTAGAGCCGGATAATTGGATGTACTTTTTACCAGTACATACGCATTCCAGTTAATATCTAATTTCCTTAGATTTTTAATAACTTGATCCAAATCTTTATTTCCCTTCACAAAGAATGTGGCATCTTGATATACTGCTGTTTTTTCTGTATTGCCATAGACTTTGGCAGCCGTATCCAAATCCGTGATTAGATTGTTTTCATATAATTCTTGTGCTGCTGCAACACCACCCTGATTATGACCATCAAATAAACCCTTAATGGTTACTTCTACTGTTTCGTCAGCCCCTTTTTCATTATCTGCATCGTAGATATTTGAACGGAGTAATAGTTTATCTCCCACTTTTAAATGATTCTTTGCCGCTAAATCTTTATGCATTAAGATTTGATGTTTATCCTTACTATTTAAATGTTTGCCCTCAACTAATTTATAGGCACCCGATACAAATTTTGTTTCTTTTTTTGATTCATTCACCCCAGTAAGCATCACGGTCGATTTAAATTTAGTAAGACGCTCTTCATTTTCATTTGAAGTTAAAATAATATCATGATCGACTAAGTCAGCTACACTATTGATTCTTTTCACATATGAATCAATGTCTTTTGAAGAACAAATCTTTTCAATGTCCTTTCCCTTAACATTGCCCGCACCTCTAGGCGTGCCAAAATTGACTTGACGATTAATTTCCATTGTAAAACTATTGGTAATCGAGCCTAATGATGTATTGGACGCTTTGTTTGTCGCATCTTTAATAGAGAGTCCGACTAAACAAAGGCTTGACATAATTACAACAACAAGAAATAGAATCATTGACTTCACACTTTTTCGAGTTACATATTTAAATGCATTCTTAAACATTCTATTTCCCCCTCTTCTTTAACTTTTTATCTTTTAATTCATAGACAACATCAGCGGCATCCGCTACCTCTTTACTATGTGTCACAACAATCACACACTTATTTCTTTCTTTAGCACGAGCCTTTAAGATATCAATAATTTCACTAGCCGTATCGCTATCTAGATTTCCCGTTGGTTCATCTGCCAAGATAATAGGTGCACTGCTTGTAAGGGCACGGGCAATCGCTACTCTTTGTTGCTGCCCTCCCGATAGTTTCATTACACTACGATTGATTTGGGATTGTTCAAGTCCTAAATCTAAAAGAATGGAAGGCGAAGCTTTAGAATTGACTAAGCGTACATTTTCTAATGGTGTTAAATAATCAATCAAATTGTAATTTTGAAACACAAGACAAATATGATTCTTACGATGATTTGTATATCCCGTTTTTGAAATATCTTCTCCTTCAAATAAAATTTCACCAGAATCTGGCTCATCAAGTCCAGCTAATAAAGATAATAAGGTTGATTTACCAGCTCCTGATTTTCCAATAATCGCATAGAATTTTCCGCACTCAAAGTTTTGATTTACTTCAAATAAAATATGTTCTAATTTTGTGTAACCATACGTTACATCTTTTATTTCTAATATACTCATTATTTATTTCTCCTAACTCAATTTTGATAATATTTCCCTTGGCTTTTTGATCATGATCATAAGACTTGCAATTAGTACAGAAACGATAATAATACTCATCAGCAAGCCATAACTTAATGTGAAGCATAACGCATTATGTTTGATTACACTATAAGCACATAGAATGATTCCTGATGGAATCGATATAAATACAAGTTCGAATATAAATTGGATGATGATTTCCACCTTACTTTTACCTATAGACAACATGATACCAATTTCACGGATGCGATCTCTTAGCCATAGAACTAAGACTAAAGATAAGACAACAAGTCCACACACAATGATAGAACAAGATAGAATCTGAATCATGTGATTCATACTTTGTATAGATTCTAAAGACGATTGATAGGCATTTTTATCTTTAGACACAACATATTCACTTGAAGGATATAAGGATTGAACTTGTTTTAAACGATTTGAATCTATCGTCAATTTAGTAACCATCTTAGTATCCAGAGAATTATAATCCACAAACATAGTATTCTCACTTAAATCGGATGATAAACCTGTATAGGTTTCATGTTTCTTACCTACAAAGATGCCTTTAATGGTATAAGTATGAGAATTCAAAGCTATTGTATCCCCTACTTTTAAATGATTCTTCTTAGCTAAATCCGAATGAATAAGAATAGAGTTTCTATCCTTAGAATCAATATTTTTTCCGGAAGTTAAAGTAAACACGCCACTACGAAATAAAACATTTTTTGAAGTGTTATTAGTTCCAATTACTGAAACCACATTCTTATATTCTTTAGGCAAAGAATCCAGTGTTACACCCTGCTTAATAGAAACAACCTTAGCTTCTTTTAATTTAGAAACAAATTCATATTCATACACAGAATTTTCAAAAGATGTATGTTCAAATTCAGAACCATCCTTTTTTTGTACCACGATTGAACTATGAATTGCAGAATATAAAGACCGTTCTAATTGTGCGTTGTATGAAAGTATACTCAAACATTCATAAAGACTGATCAGGATAACCATAAGTATCAAAAACAAGATACCCGTTCTTACTTTTTTTCTTGTGATATATGCATAAGCATTATGTATCAAAACAACCAACTCCTTATCCGACACTATATTAGCAATCATTTATGAAATGTGTATGAAATGAAGTTATGAATTTTAAAAATTTAATCCCAAATTAATATGTATAATACAGATACAGAAAAACTACTGGATAAAGTAGTTCCTCTAAGTTTATCTAATGTAAAGACACCAGTTTAAGCTGTTGGCTTTGGATGAACTAGTGTCTTTTACATTTTTCTATAATCAATAATGTAATTTTTAGTAATTAAACTAAGACTCTTATATAGACAAATATACATAGAACACATCAAAGTAATAATTCTTTGAGAAATCAAGATGTAATCCTTTTCATTCAAAGGGTAGCCATTACTACATCCAGTCGCCAACCTCTATTATAAATCAATTTCAATTGTTTCTATTTCAGTGAATTAGACAAGATTAGTCTTGACTTTTATATATATCAATTGTTTAATAATCTTACAGAAAGACTACTGGATACAGTGGTTCCTCTGAATTTAACTAATGTAAAGACACTAGTTTAATCCTTTGGGGAAGGTGAACTAGTGTCTTTTACATTTTTCTATAATCAATAATGTTATTCTTAGTATTTCTACTAGTGCCATTAAACACATGGCAACATCAATATATAGATAAATATACATAAAACACGTCCTCCTACAAAATCGGAATCTTTAAGAACTCAAGATATCATCCTTTTCATTCAGAGGGTTCACCGTTACTACATCCAGTAGCCAATTCCTATTATAAATGTCCAATGTGAAAATATTGTGAATTCCAATACGTTTGTAACGATTGTTCCTATTTGATCTAAAATGCCTTATTTTCGTTAGATTAGATAAGGTTAGTCTTGACTTTTGACTGATATTAAAATAGAACCCTCAACAAAGAGGATTCTACTTACTCAATATATGTTTTAATACTTCTTCCATTTTTTGAAAGTCAATTGGTTTCGTTATATAATCATTCATCTTTACATCAAATGCTTTTTTCTTATCTTCCTCAAACGCATTGGCAGACATAGCTATAATTGGAATATTGGCCTTTTCAGGTTGCAAAAGACGTCGAATACAATGTGTCGCCTTATAGCCATCCATGTTTGGCATTTGAATATCCATTAAAATCAAATCATATGTATTGGCGGGTTGATGTTGGATTTCATTCACGCAAAGAATTCCGTCTTCTACAGCTTTAACTTCAAAACCCATTTCACTAAGAATTGTAGTTGTAATTTCAGCATTTAATTCATTATCTTCGGCCAATAAAATTCTTTTACCCATAAAATCAATATCACATTCATTTGAATCTTTGATATTACGGTTTGTATAATCTTTATTCGCAATCTTATGTGGAATGGTAATCGTAAAAGTACTGCCCTTACCAAGTTCACTTTCTACTTCAATACTACCATTCATTAAGTCTACAAAGTTTTTGACAATAGCCATACCAAGTCCTGTACCTGGAATTTTAGATAGAGTTGTATTTCTTTCACGTGTAAATAATTCAAATAAAGATGGCAAGAATTCTTCACTCATTCCAATACCTGTATCTGTAACTTTAGTTTGAATCAATACATAGCCTTCTTTATCATAAGGAAGTTCTTTTGTATCGATTGTTACCTTACCACCAGCAGATGTATATTTGATTGCATTACTGATTAGGTTAGATAGAATTTCCTGCAACTTTGTAGAATCAACAATAATATGTTTGTGTTCGACATTCATAATTATGTTTAATTCAATATTCTTTCTTGAAGCCTCTGCTGCAAATGCACTACAAACAAGTTGAGTAATATTCCCAACAACTTCATAATTTTCATCCAATTCCATCTTACCACTTTCAACACGAGCCATATCCAATACATTATTAATAATTGAAAGTAATAATTGACTCGATTGTTCAATCATTTCTTGATAATGAATCAGCTTTGGATTTGTCAATTCCTTCTTCATTAATTGTGAATATCCAACAATCGCATTCATCGGTGTACGAATGTCATGCGACATATTAAATAAGAATATGGATTTGGCCTCATTGGCCTTTTCAGCCTTGATCTTTTCTTGGCGTAAAGCCTCCTCTTGTTCTAACTCACGCTTCTTTTCTTCCGTAAAATCACGATTTGCAAGCAATACACTCACAACACGACCGTTCTCATCATATTTTTGGGGTACAATCATAGAAAGTATCCAAGTTCCATCTGTCCTTTCACAAGTATGGAATAAGGAATTCTTTCCTTCAAGACGTTTTGCGATGGTCTTACTATCATAAAATTCAAAACTACTCTTTCTAAATGGTTTTGCAATCAAACGATTTACTTGCTCTAATAATATATTATGATCCATCTGAGTATAGCGTCCATTTAAGCCAGGAATATTATTTCCTTTAATTAATTCCACATCACCTGTCTCTAGATTAATCAAACAAATATAGGAATACCCAGCCGATAATGCCTCAACTTCATGTCGAGCTTGTTGCACCTGCTTACCTAAAGTAATTGGAAACTCTTCATCTTCCAATTGTTCTTTATCTGGAATCGAATGATGAATATGAAGCACCTTCCATTTTCCATCTCTAACTCCATAAATAATAGTAAAGCGAGAATCCAAATGTATAATTGTAACTTCTTTATCATAAAGACCATAAATTTTAACAGATCCATACACAAAGACACATTGATCATCCACAATATTTTCTTCAATTTCTAAATCTTTAAATTCAAAATGAATATTCTTCCTTTTCTCCACATCAAATTTGAAAGAATTTAAAAAGTGCTCAATATTTTTAAAGAATTCTTGTTTTCCCGTACCAATAATACTCGCATTGGAATCTAAAAAATCTTGAATTGCAACATCGCTCAACGTATCCGATCCCAGATATGTTTCTAACAATTGTCTAGTAAGTAACTTAAAATCCTGCATAACCCAACCCCACAAACAAAAGGCATTATCTCAAATCAGATAATGCCATATTCTAAAATTAAAACTGATTTGAAAAGATATATCATTACTTATATGATACCACAAATCTAGCCTAAATTATTAATACTATCATCAATATCATCAAGTTTACTAAATATATCTTCTAAAGATCCATCACTATATTCATTTCCACGAATATCATCCAGTTTTTCATTCATTGTTCTAAGTTCATCTAAAATCTCATTTAATAAATCAACTACTTCATCCATGATTCGTCACCCCCATATATTTCTTCCATCTTCTTAATACATCTTTTAATGGCTCATCCAAATATACATAAGCCTTTTCTTTCATCTCTTCCGGTATACCATAAGCTGCTTCTGCAATACTTCCTGTAATTGCCGCAATCGTATCACTATCTCCACTAATCGAAATCGCATTTCTAGAATTATTTTAAAATATATAGTATCATACATACAGAGACTAACTTGTGATGGATAAAGCTGGGCTGGCTGTGCCAGTAAGATGTTAATCGTGATGCCAATGCTTGTGGGGTTAGTTTTTTTCTTTTTATACTAACTTCATTTCTTCAATCGCATGTAACAAATCATCTTTTTTAAATGTAATCAAATCCTTATCGGATATTTCATTTAAACTAGCCAAACGATTCGAATGTGCCTTTTTACTCTTATCAAACAAGTTACGCATTTCTCGGCCATTCGCAAAATTATCTGGCTTGTGATTACATAATTCATTTAAATAAGATTTTAATGTATCTTGAGCTTCTAAATCCATTCTAAAATCATTTTGTTCACACAACAATCCAAAAATCATAAATAATTCTTCTTCAGAATAATCATCAAAATGAATATATTCATTAAATCTAGATTTTAATCCAGGATTTGATTGTAAGAAAGATTCCATTGGCTCATCATATCCAGCAACAATCACAATAAATTCATCACGATGATCTTCCATCGCTTTTAATAAAGTATCAATGGCTTCTTGGCCAAAATCATTCTCACCCTTAGCCAAAGTATAGGCTTCATCTATAAAGAGAATACCACCCATAGCTTCATCAATCTTTTCCTTCGTTTTTAATGCTGTTTGTCCAACATATCCCGCAACAATCTCACTACGATCCACTTCAACCAATTGACCCTTTTCTAAGATTCCTAGTTCCGTATAGATTTTAGATAATAATCGCGCTATCGTTGTCTTTCCCGTACCAGGATTTCCCATAAATACTAGATGCTTAGAAGTATTAGAAACTTTCAAGCCTTTGCTTTTACGAAGTGCATCTATTTTCAACTCATTAATGATTGAATGTACCTGTTGTTTTACTCCATCCAATCCAATCATGGAATCCAATTGTTTTTGAAGATCTTCTAAAGATTTTTCAGACTCCACCTCAATTTCATCCTGAACCACTTCTTCTTTAACTTTATCAACAACTAAAGGTTTCTCTTCTTGTTTAATATCCAATAATTTAATATATTGAATAAAATGATCCTTTACAATATCCCTTTTATCATTCTTATTAAACAAATAATAACGACCCAGTTCATACACAAATTGCGCATACAAAGCTTTTACAATAGGCATTAGATTTAATGTTTCAAAATCAGAAAACCAATAATGAACAGAAACGCTATCATTCAATTTTTCTTTAGAACCAAGAAACACTTTATTAAAGTAATCCATACGAAGATCTGCATGATCTAAAGATATGATTTCTATAAACCCAGCAATATTATTTAAAACAACTTGTGTAACGTTTAAATGACCACCATCTTTATCAATCAATTCCTGCTCTTTTGAACATGCTAATAATAATTTAGCTAATGATTGTTTTACATCTATATCCATAATTACAACCTTCTCTATGCATATTGAATTTGATTATGCAACGAATCATATAATTTCGATGCATCCTCACCCTCAATACCATTAAACATCTCAGAAATTTCTTTTTCCAATTCATTGTGAATTTCTTCATTCGTCTTTTCATGAAATACATTTAATAAGGATGTATCTTGGAGTGTTAAAATAATTTCTTGATTATCAATCACTTCTTGTTTTTGATCTTGAACTTGTTCTAAGAACTCATTATAATACGTATCCATTTCATCCGTATTTAAACCTAAATCAAAAATGCCATGATCTTGTAACAATTCAACAAACCAAGATTGAGTTAGAGTGTCATACAAACTCATCCACTTATTGTGAGATGTATGCCATACTTCATCACCACTCAAAATATCTTTATAGTTAAAATAATATTGTTCATCAAAGAAACGCAATGAAGCTGTATACATTGAAAGCATCATAAATACAGTGAGAATCATATTGTCCTTATTATCAATTAAATCGGATTTTAAAGAATCAATCATCATATCCAAGACAACATATAATGAATCCACTAACTTACGCATTTGTTCTTCACTATAAGGCTTTTGTTTCTTACGACAATCCAACATATCCTGATAATCACTAATCACCTTATTGTATTCGGCTTTAATATGAAGTTCAGTCCCTTTATTTAAAGTCTGTTGAACCTTTTCAATTGCACCAACAATCTCTTCTTCCATCGAATTTAACTTCTCATATAGAATCGCAAAAGTAGCCCAAGTCGAAACTAAATTCACACCATCCAAAATCAATGCAATATTTTGAATCTTAGATAAATTCTTCACCATCTTCAAATTCTGATTTAATATCTTAGAATTCTTTTGAATCGCCTTTAAAACTTCTTTAGCAGCCTGTTGTTCAGTCTCTTTAAAAATGTTATCTAAAGCAACCTTATAGAACTTCTTAAAACGCTTATTCTTTTGACGAACTACAATTTCCATAAAATTCTTATCATTCAAGAATTTACGCAATTCCTCTATTGTTTGTATTACCTCAATTTCATCCATACCTATTCTCCATCCTTTAATTTGTATAAAAGCAATGTCAAAATCAATAAAATACAAGAATCCATATTATATGGATTATGGAAATCAAAACGAGGCTTACGCTTATTAATTCCAAGTACTGGAACGGTTTCTCTGCGAATAAAAGTAAGAATCGTATCCATATCCAAACAATCCTTAGATAAATCAAAATCAGAAATCAACTTCGATTGATTTTTAGTAACAGTCATATATAAGCACATCATAATACGTGTATAATCTATCAAATCTTGGAAGTTTACTTCTTTAGACTTACTAATAGAAACCGCCTTTTCATAATATTTCTGTGCACGCGTCTTCTGTTTCGATGTTTCAATCTGTGATTCTAAAATATCATTCAAACATTTAAAATAACTTTTGATCAACTTATTAAAATCACACTTATTCATTAGTTCAACCATCATAAAATGATCAAATAGCTTCTCTGCCATAACTTCTTTGGTTACATGATTCAAAAACTGAAATTTAATATAAGCATTTAAATCTATCAAAACACAATCGCTAGTCACATCATTATAGTCTAGCCATGTTGATTCTACAAACTCTTTTGGTTTCATATCCTACTGCTCCTTGTTATTTTTTTTCAAATAATTCAATATTGCCTTGTGTCCTAAACGTATTTTGACATACTCAATCTTCCATTCTTCACCACAAACAATTGCTTTAAAGCTTAAATAATTTTTTTAAAATCTTCTTTATCTATTTCTAAAGCTGTTGAATACCGAAGATTTTCATAACAAGTTGGACAACAAATGAACTCAAAAACATCTTCGCTATCTTTATATTTATAAAGTCTCATCCCTGTTAATTCAGTGTGCACTTTTGCACCACAAAGAGGACACCTTCTGGCATATCCGCCAATTACTTTATCCTTAACGTGTTGTGGTTTACACATAAAATCTTTCACACTATTAAAATTATTATAATCTAAAGTGCTTGCTTTGTTTGTTACGATACTTTCATCTAGTGAATTATACTCAATTGTATATGTATATTCAAAATTCTATCTGGTATATTTTTCTGCTGTCCTTGTAATACTCAATGATAATGAGAAATTATCTAAGAAAAATTTCTTTAAGCAATCAACAACATCATGCTCAGAAGTTATGTTTTCGTTAATTAATAGAACATTTTGGTCTTCTAAACTAAAAGGAATTACTTGTCCTTTTATTGCTACTCCTCCTATAAAGTCATTTAATTGACACTAATTATAATTCGCATTATTATTAATATTATCTATAACGCTCTTAATCTCCATCCAAGTTTGAATATCATTTCCAAACAAATCTGCAACAGAACCTTTATCTGTAAATGGTGATTGTTGTAAAACACTCATATCTTTCATTAAACCATTTCTTACAATATATTCTACAATTTGATTTACAAAATAGATTTGTTCAGAATTAAGATTTCTTTCATCTAAATATTTAGAAAAAGCATCTTTGGCAGCATTCATATCCAAGCCAACAATTTCTCGAACAAATTCGCAGATAGGCTTTTCTCCTACTTCTGAATAATAGTCTTTCTTAGAACCTAATTCTTTCCATAAGATATTTTCTAAAGAAACTAAATCTGTACTACTTAATGGTTTGTTTTCTTTAATTTTCAAAATCACAGGATTATCTTTTTGATGTTGGCGAATATAATACTCAATTTTAGATTTATAATTCTTTAAATCATCATTCTCTAATTCTGAATCATTAAATTGAACATCTAAAATATCATCTTCAAAATTAGTTTCATAAGATAATCCTTGTCTTGGAATATATTTAATTAAATCTCTTAATCTTAAACGAATATTTTCAAATTCATCTATACCACTATATTCTAAATAATTCGTATTTAAGATAGCATGAATAATTTCGCTTTCCTTTTCAATTGCAGGAATATTCGATACTTTAGATAAACCTGTTACCTTTTTTAATAAATCTTTAATTCTACGCTTACTCTGTTTCTCAGCCAAATGAGCTAATTCAATACCATACATTAAAGCATCAAATCGCACAGCACTTACCTCATCTTCATCTGGTAAGATTAGTGGTGCTAATTCTTGACGCACCATCAAACAATCTTCATAAGTAAGCATTTGATAATGATCTGGATTCGAATAGAGATCCACATATTTTAAATGTTGTCTAACATCAAAACGATTACGATCCAGCTCTTTTACTTTACTAACCATATAATCGACAAGTTCTTTACGCCATTTTTTTAATTCATCCGTTTGATAATTCAAAGCTTGTAATTTATAAGCAATCTCAAACTTTAATGCAAAAACAGCTCCCTGTACTGCAAGCATATTCGGCGTTGCACCTCCAGTCTTCATTCTGAAAAATTCAAAATTACCACAGAAATCAAAAATCAAGAACTTATCTTTATCTTTTCCATCTAAAAGTCCAGGACATAATCTTGTTCCACGACCAATCATTTGCCAGAATTTAGCCTTACTCATTACTTTCTTAAAGAAAATCAAATTCACACATTCAGGCACATCAATACCAGTATCTAACATATCAACTGAAATCGCAATTTGAGGTAATTTTCTTGGATCAGAAAACTGGTCAATTAACGTCTGAGAATAGTTAATTTTATTATCAATGACTTCTGCATAACCTTTTAATTCAGGATAATCCTTATTAAAAATTTCTAAAATAAATTCTGCATGCTTATGATTTTTCGCAAAAATAATTGTTTTACCAATTTTTTGTCCATAATCAATATGAATACCATATTTAAATAAAGTTGCTAATACCTTACGCACTGTATCTTTATTAAAAACATATTGGTTTATAGCTGAAGCACTAATAACTTCTGGAACATTCCCCTCTTCATCGACAAATGTTTCTTCATACTCTTCTTTTTCATCATTATCCAATTCATCCCAATGAATTCCGTTCTTCATAAATTCTGTAGAACATTCTATAGATTTATAATCAACTAAAAATTCATCTTTTACAGCCTGAGCTAATTCATAACCATATGTCGGAATTCCATTTTCTAATTCAAAAACTTCATATGTATTCTTATCAATTTCATCTTTAGGTGTTGCCGTTAAACCAACTAAAGGTGCATCAAAATATGAAAATATATCTCTATACTTGTTATAAATAGATCTATGCGCTTCATCACAAATAATCAAATCAAAATGCCCGCAAGTAAATAATTTCTTTCCTTCATCCTTAATCGTATCTATACAACCAATCATTGTTTGGTAAGTCGAAAATACTGCATGTGCATTATAATTTTCCTTATCTTCCACTAAATTTGTAGCCGAGAGGTCCGGCAACAAATTCACAAAACTACGTTTTGCCTGTGTAACTAAGGAGTTACGATCTGCCAAGAATAAAATATTCTTTATCCAGCCATTATTTAATAGCACATCAACTAAACTAATAACCGTTCTGGTTTTGCCTGCTCCAGTAGCCATGACTAATAAAGCTTTTCTTCTATTCCCCTTATCAAAGGCTTCACATACAGCACGAACTGCAGCTTCCTGATAATAACGACCAGCTATATTCTTATTAATCGCAATATAATTCAAATGAGATTTTGTTCTTCTCAAATTAAAATACTTTTCTAAATCACGTTTTGAATAAATACTCGATACTCTTCTTTCAGGATAATCATTATCTATTATGCGTGTTTCAAAGCCATTCGTAATGAAAATCACAGGTCTTCTTTTATATTTCTTCTCTAATAAATCCGCATACAATTTTGCTTGTTGTCTTCCTACCGCAGGATCTTTACAACTTCTCTTAGCCTCAATTACCGCTAATGGAATGTTCATATCATCATATAAAACATAATCTGCATACCCAACTTCAGACTTGTTAGGCATACCTTCAAGTTCAACTTCATTAATCCAGTCTTTGCCTTCACCCCATCCAGCATCCATCAACATGGCATCAATATATAATTTACGTGTTTTAAATTCAGATAAATCTAATGGTTTTGAAACATATGTCTCTTGTTGTTGAACACGACGAGAACTCAATTCCTCTTTTAAAGATTTATTTTCAGCAATCAAAGCCTCTAAATCAACATCAGGAACCACTTTAACAGGAGCCACTTCCTCTTGTTCTAATAATGATTCGTCAAATTCTCTTTCTTCGTAATTATTACCATAACAATACGCAATAAAATCAGTAAAATAGAATAAGTCACGTAAACATATTCTGGCAATACTAGCCGTTTTTGTTGTTGAAGTATGAACCGCTTCATTCCCATATCGACGGATAAACTCTATTCGTTTCCAAATATCATCATCCATGATTGATTTAAATGCTCTTGTATTCATTAGCGTATGCAAATTATCCTGATACGGAACATCTAAATCTGCATCTACTGAATACATCCATTTAATCCCTGCCTCTAATGCACGTCTACAGTTGATAATACACGTACTAACATCAATCTTATACGTTTTCTCTGCAACAATAGCTATATCTACAAAGCTATCAAAATCTTTTTCTTTCTTTAAATAATCGAAGTTAGTCATATACTACCTCTCTTTCTAGTTCTATAATGCTCTTCTTAATATCAAACCTTGATTTATCGACTTGTTGAACGAAATCGGCGAATTGGTTTTGACGTTCGATACTTGGTACATATATTACTGTTCCATTAATCTTTGAAAGCAACAAGTTTGGCTGTGCAGATGCACTTTGAACCATATACATTCGAGTATTGACTCTATAACACCATTTCAAAAACACTGGATTTAATTTATCTTTTTTTATCTTCAACAAAGCAACACTCTTCTGTAATAAAGTATGCTCTGTTCTTTCATCGGATGCAATTGCTGACTTACCGATTGTCGCGCCTGTATTAACAATAAGAAAATCTCCAATTTCAATATTACAACGCTTATAATCTTTTTCAAATTCCTCAACATTTATCTCTGGAGCTGTATCATAATGGACTTCATCATCATATATTTCTCTTGCTCCAACAAAATATCTTTGAGTTCCTTCTTCTGATGTACAACCGCCATGTTTTCCGTCTGTAATCTTATTGCATAATTTCTTCAATGTGGCTTTCTCAAACTCATCAGCAGGATCATCTAACGTTCCAAACATCTCGACAAATCGGGCTTTAATTAATAAATCATATTTATTTAATATTTCATTATAAAAGTCAATTAATTTACTTATGATGTCTAACTTTCTAACAATGTTGTTCTGACTTTCCATCTCTGGCAAATACATTTTTATTCTTTTTAAATCATTAACAGCAAAACTTGCTTGATTAACGGATTTTTTTGTTATTTTAATGATCTGTTGCCTAAATTTATTTCCATAAAAATAATATCTAGCATAGCTAGGATTAACCTCTTTGTTTGCTTTCAATCTCAATAAATTCATTCCATGGATAATTGTTTCATTATCAACTTTTTTATATAGTACTGTTCTTCCTAAATATTGAGGACTATTGATGTGTGACATCAATAAATCATTATCTTCTAAAATATAATTTTCATATTGTGAGGCGTCAGTTATTCCTGCATATCCCATTTTATCTCTATTAAATTTGTCGTTAGATATGGTTTCTATTCGTGTTATAGGGAAACCACCATTTTTTATCCCCTGTTTGATGTTCGCACCATTTTTTATTTGAGAAAAACACTCACTGATTGTCTTTTCCATTTATACTGATAAATCCGAATTTACCATTCAGATTCTTCCTCCTTTCCATCATTCAACAAAGCCTTTAACTCTGCCAAATTCTTATCAATTTCTCTATTTAAAGCTTCAATATCAGCTAAAATTTCACTTGTTGGTGGATATTCTACCTTTTCATAGACAACTTCTTTATATTTGTTAATAGATAAATCATATTCATTATCAATAATCTCTTGTTTATCAACCAAGAAGCTTTGTTCTGTACGTTTTCTGTCAATTTCTTTATCTAAATTATTGAATCTATCTAAAATATCTGGAATATCATTTTCTTTTACTGGAGCACGTTTATCATCTAACGAGAATCCATCAGCTTTCATGTCATAGAACCAAACCTTGTCAGTTCCACCATGACCAGTTTTTGTGAAAATCAAAATACCTGTTGATACACCAGCATATGGTTTAAATACGCCTGATGGCATTGAGATAACTGCTTCAAGGCGATTGTCGTCAACGATTGCTTGTCGAATTGCTTTATGTGCTTTACTTGATCCAAATAAAACTCCATCCGGAACAATACATGCACATCTTCCACCAACTTTTAACATACGAATAAACAATGCTAAGAATAATAATTCAGTTTTCTTAGTTTTCGCAATCTTCAATAAGTCCGTTGATACAGAGTCGTAATCCAAAGACCCTTTAAATGGGGGATTGGCTAAAATCATAGAGTATTTATTGTTATCCGTATTTTGATCTGATAAACTATCACGGTATTCAATGTTTGGCGATTCGACACCATGTGTCATCATATTCATTGCTCCAATACGAAGCATAGTTCTATCCATATCAAAACCATTGAACATATAATTCATAAAATGATCACGATTCTGTTTATTCATCAAAATATCATTTCTATATTTTTCCATTAAATAATCACTCGCAACAACTAAGAATCCACTTGTACCACATGCCGGATCACAAATTAATTCTTGAGGCGTTGGATTCATTAATTCAACCATCATACGAATAATATGACGAGGCGTTCTGAACTGTCCATTACGTCCTGCTGAAGCAATCTTAGACAATAAGTATTCATATACATCACCACGAATATCCATACTTGTAGTTTTATCCATTAAGCTATAAATCTCATCCAAAGAATCGATGACCTTAGATAATACTAATGCTGTTGGTATTTTAAAAATCGCATCATTCATATATTTAGAATAAGCACTATCCTTATCACTATGTAAATTCTTTATAAACGGAAAAACCCATTCCAACATAATTTCATATTGTTTATTCGCAGGATAATCATGGAACGTAGACCATTTCAATTGATTTCCATCAATACTACGCTCACCAATCATTACCTCATCCGCAAATATACTTGTATAAGGTATTCCAAGCATATTGGATTCCTTTGCCTTTTTATTGTCTGTAACATCCAAATCACGAATAAACATTAAATATGTTATTTGCTCAATAACCTCTAATGGATTCGTTAATCCACCTGCTGCAAAAACATCCCAAAGCGCATCAATTCTATTTTTAATTTCACCTGTAACCATAACTCTCTCCTACTTAATCAATTCCACTACATCATCAAATGTACAATCCAAACAATCGCAAATACGAATCAACGTATCCATAGATACAGTCTCCTGTTTAGAAAGCTTTGCCAGTGTAGCCGGTGTTAACTTAGCTTCTTTAGCCAAATCTGTTTTTTTCATGCCTTTATCAATCAATAATTTAAATAGCTTATTATAACTTATCTGCATAAAATGTCCTCACTTAGGATCTATTATACGTGAAACGCTTACACTTATAAATAAAAAATGTTTAGAAAAGTGAATATTTTATGCTCAAATATTAAGAATATAATAGAGGCATCATCAACAAGTGTGGGTAGACATTAATCAAATTGTATAAACATTGACT